>Ga0187779_10000553_pt1 | contig 24987 bp, 19 predicted proteins | sample 1015_Q2_SP10_10__FD_132435 | JGI IMG/M metagenome (GOLD analysis project Ga0187779, IMG submission 132435) | Tropical peat soil microbial communities from peatlands in Department of Meta, Colombia - 1015_Q2_SP10_10_MG | ecosystem: Environmental > Terrestrial > Soil > Wetlands > Peat | place... | reverse complement strand
CGGCCTTGGGCTTGTTCGGCGCCGTAACGGCGTCGTCGGCAACGGCCGGGAGCGCGAAACCAACCACACCGGCCACTACTAGCGCTGAAATCAATGCACGCATGAAATTTCTCCTGGGTTGAGGTTCCACCGCCGCCTGCCGGGGTATCCACTAGCGGTCATCGCTTAAGAGTTCCCCTCTCACGATGCCGGGAAGAGGCGGGCTTCCGGGGCGAATCATCTCAAGACCGGGCGGTAAGCGAAATTCCACGTCGGGAGAGCGGCTTATCACTTTGGTTATAGCTAGCCCCGGGCCTCACGGATTGTCGTAGTAGACATAGCCTTTCTGCGGGACTTTGGACTCCTGATCCCGCTCGAGGTCTCCCAGCGCATCCGGCTGGTCCCACCAGATGGCCCGGGCCTGCTTCTGCTTTTCCGCCAGCGCCGGGTTCTTGTCCAGGAACTCGCGAATGAACCTGGTCAGATCGGATTCGTACCCTGTCTTCCTCATGGAATATCCTAGGCTTGCTGCCCGGCTCGGGGATTGAAAGCGGCTGTGCGGGACACAATTTTCCGGCCATTATCGCAGTATTTGGTCCAGACCATGCCTGCTTCCCCGCCCTTTCCAGAGTCCATCGAGGCCCCCCTCGCGCTGCGCGCACCCCGCTCGGTCACCGTGCATGGGCGCACGCTCTCCGACGACTACGGCTGGCTGCGTGAAAAAGAGGATCCGCGCGTGCGCGCGTATCTCGAAGCGGAGAACGTGTACACACGCGCGGTCATGCAATCGACCGAGGCGTTTCAGGAGTCGCTCTACCAGGAAATGCTGGCACGCATCAAGGAAACGGACATGGGCGTGCCCTACCGCTACGGCGACTACGACTACTACAGCCGCACCGAGGCGGGCAAGGACTATCCGATCTACTGCCGGCGGCGACGCGTCGATGCCGCGCCGGAAGAAATCATCCTGGACATGAATGCGTTGGCGGAAGGCTACGAGTTCTTCTCGCTCGGAGCGCTTGCCGTGAGCCCTGACGGGAATCTGCTGGCGTATTCGACCGACGTCACCGGTTTTCGCGAGTTCACGCTGCAGGTCAAGGATCTGCGCACTGGAGAGCTGCTCCCCGAGCGCATCGACAAGACCCGCTCCGTAGCGTGGGCCAGCGACAGCACGAGCTTGTTCTACGTCAAGGAAGATGCCGCCAAGCGCGCCTGGCGCCTCTATCGCCACGAACTGGGCCGTGATGACGATGCACTGGTGTTCGAAGAGAACGATGCGCGCTTCAGCATCGGCGTGCAGCGCTCGCGGAGCCGCAGCTGGATCTTCCTGGGCTCGCACAGCGCGACGACATCGGAGGTGTATTGCATCCCTGCGGATCGACCGGCCGCGGCGCCGCGCGTGATCGTTGCGCGCGTCCCCGAACACGAATATCACGTCGATCACCGCGGGGACTTGTTCTATATCGTCACCAACGATCGCGGCCGCAACTTCCGCCTGGTCACGGCGCCCGTCGCCGACCCCCGCCAGGACAATTGGACCGAAGTGATACCGCATCGCGACGATGTGATGCTGGAGGACGTGGACCTGTTTTCGCGGCACATGGTCATCCACGAGCGCGCGGGGGGATTCCCGCGCCTGCGCGTTCTGCGCTTCGATGACGCGCAGGTACATGACGTTCAATTTCCGGAGCCCGCCTGCTCGGTGTTCGGGACGGGCAATGCCGAGTTCGACACGGACGTCTTTCGCCTATCCTACGAGTCCCTCGTCACGCCCGACTCGGTGTTCGACTACGACATGAGCACGCGCAACCGCAAGCTGCTCAAGCAGGAGGAGGTATTGGGTGGCTACGATCCGGCGCGCTACCAGTCCGAGTTGATTTATGCCACCGCTCAGGATGGTACGCAGCTGCCGATCTCGATGGTCTATCGCCGCGACCTGCGCCGCCCCGGCCCTCAGCCGCTGCTGCTGAGCGGCTACGGCGCCTACGGTTTCGCGTCGGATGTGCACTTCAGCTCGACACGCCTGTCGCTGCTCGATCGCGGCCTGATCGTGGCGATCGGTCACGTGCGCGGCGGCGGCGAGATGGGCAAGCGCTGGCACGATCAGGGCCGCATGCTGAACAAGCGCAACACCTTCACCGATTTCGTCGCGGTAGCGGAGCGGCTGATCGCAGCGGGCTACTCCTCGCGCGAGCAGCTCGTCATCCAGGGCGGCAGCGCGGGTGGGTTGTTGATGGGCGCCGTGACGAACCTGCGGCCGGACCTGTTCAAGGCCGTGGTGGCAGAGGTGCCGTTCGTCGATGTGATCAACACCATGCTCGATGCAAGCCTGCCGCTCACCACCGGCGAGTACGAAGAATGGGGCAACCCGCAGCAGCGGGAGTACTTCGAGTACATGTTGTCCTACTCGCCCTACGACAACATCGAGGCGAAAGCCTATCCGCCGATGCTGGTCGAGACATCCCTGAACGACAGCCAGGTGATGTACTGGGAGCCGGCCAAGTACGTGGCCAAGCTGCGCGCGACCAAGACCGACGCCAACCCGCTGCTGCTCAAGATCAACATGGGTGCCGGACATGGTGGCGCATCAGGGCGCTACGATTTCCTGCGCGAGATCGCGTTCACCTATTCATTCATCCTGTGGCAGGTCGGGCTGGCGCCCTGAGATTCGCGGGCGCCGTCCCTAGCCTCTCGCTGCCCTTGGCTACTCTCGCGGCTTTGCCAAGGCCTCTCCGACGTAGAGCACGACCGCCTCAAACAGCAGATCCCGCGGATAGTGAGTCTTGGCGGCGTTGCCGCCCCAGTACGGCCATTTCTCCTGCAGCGGCAATACCACCGCCCAGTGATCGCCGTGGGCATAGCCGAGCAGGACGCTGCCGGGTATGAGTTGATCGTAGAAGATGGTCTGACCGTCGTTCAGCGCCTCGGCGCGGTTGAGGTCGCCCTTGGTAATGAACATGAGCCTGGCGGTCTCGTCCGGGACGGTGAACGAGCTCACCGAGAAGTAGCGCACGTTTGCAGGCAGGCGGTGGCGCGAGAGCCATTGTGTGCGCACCTTGACACGCAGGCTGTCCAGCACGCCGTGATCGCCGGCACCGCACGACTTCAAGTCGATGGCGGCGACCATGGCGTACAGGCCGGCATACGCTTCCCCGAGCGGAGAGCCGTTGACGGCGCCCGCGAAGCTCACCACCGCGTCCACCCGCGCCGCAAGCTCGGGGTTGCGGACCAGGAACTCGAGGATGTCCGGCGTGCCCTTCGAATATCCCATCAGCACGAGTTTTTCGCCCGGGCCGACTTGCTCCTCGCGCACAGCGTCGGCGATCTGTGCTGCATTGTGTGCGCTGCTCGAGCGGCCATCTACGGTGACGAGCCGGATCCGGTAGCCCAGATCCGAGAGCTTCGCGATGTCCGCGGGGAACGGGGTGGCGATATCCCGAAAACATTCTCCGAACGCGCCGCCGACGAACAGGATGTGCATCGAGGGATCGAAAGCGGGCAGTGGAGCTGGCGCGCTCCGCGGTGGCGCCTCATCGCTCAGGCGCACGAGCACCTCATCGCAGCTTGCTGCGCTGGCCGAGGGATCGGCCGCGAGAACGCCGCAGTAGATCTCGCGAAAGCGCACTCGGCCGTCGGTGGCGGGCGGCTGACCCAGGACGCTCAACTGCAGGGCCGGAACGTCGGTGCGGTACTTGGTGAGCGGCGGTGTGCAGGCGGAGATCGACAGCACGAGCACTGCGCCCGCGATCGCTCCCCATCGCATGGTCAGCAGGTTCACCGGCTTTCGGGCTCTTGGGCGAGCTGTTCGGAAAGGTACAGCGCGATCGCCTCGACCAGCGCGTCGCGCGGGAACCAGTTGTGGCCGGTGACGAATGTCGCGAGCATCGGCCTCTTCTCCTCGATCGGCACGGCCACGCCCCAGTGATCGGCGTTGGTGTAGCCGAGAAGTGTGGCGCCGGGAATGACCTGATCGTAGAACAACAGCTGGCCGTCGTTGCGCGGATCGATCTCGGTCAGGGCCGCGGCGAAGGGGCGCAATGGTCCCGCGACGCTGTCCGTGCGGGTGAACGACACCAGCGAGAAATACCTGGTGCTCTGCGGGAGGCGATGCTCGGCCAGCCAGTTGAGGCGCAGCGGCCGCCGCAGGCTGTCCACCGCGCCGCCATCTCCCGCGTCGCAGCCGGCTACCGAGACCCGCCTGAGCGAGCGATCGTACGGAGCGGATGCCGCGTCGGCCAATGCGGAGCCGTTGATGGCTCCGGCAACGCTCACCACCGCTCTGACGCGCTTCGTGAGCTCGGGATACGCGACCAGAAACTCGAGAATGTCCACCGCCCCTTTCGAATACCCAACCAGGACCAAGCGCTGATCAGCGGCAGCCGCCTTGGACACGAACTGTGCGATGTCTTCCGCATTGCTGGTGCTGCTCGAGCGGCCGCTGACGACGAGAATCTCCGCTTCGTAGCCGAGGCTCTGCAGGCGCGGCACAGCGGTCTCGAAGGGCAGCGCGACAACGGTCGCGCAATCGTTGAACAAGCCCGGCACGAATACGAAGCGAAGGCGTGTATCGCGGGGCGGCAGCGCAACCGGCCGCGCGGCGCCAGGCGCTTCGTCGCTCAGGCGGTGCAGGAGCTCTTCGCAGGTGCGCTGCTTGGGGTTCGGATTGTCCTGCAGCGTTGCACAGAACAACTCGCGAAACCGGACACGCCCATCCCGTACCTCGGGCGCATCCAGTACGCCCATGGTCTGCGCCGGGAGATCGAGATCGTACTTGCGCATCGGGCTGGCGGTGCAGCCCAGCAGGACGACGGATGCAAGAAACACCAGGCTGCGATTGCCAAACATCGGACCGATGCTACCCCGTCCGGCCCTTTCCCGCTTCGCAACCGGCGACGATCGCTAATTCAATTTCTGCAGGTCGCTCGGCTTCCAGCTCTTGTCGAAGAACGCCTTGGTCGGGCCGTACAGGCGCAGGATGACGAAGAAGCCCTTGTCGGGAACGGTAGCCAGCCAGTTCTTGCCCTCGCCGGGCGAGTCGGGACCAAAATAGATGTCGATCGAGCCATCCTTGTTCTTGACCGGCTTGTCCATGGCGTTGATCGACGGGAAGGACTGGCCGTTGTCCAGCCCTGACGCGGTGATGGAATCGTAGACACTCACCGACCAGAACAGCGCGGCGGGAATCCCCTTCGGCAAACGCAGCTTGTACGACTGTGATCCGGAGAGGAAATTGCCTTCCGCGTCGACGAACGTCGCCGGGTACTTGGCTCCGACGCCGACCATCGTCGCCGCCATGCCGGGACTCGCGGAGTAGGCGTTGGTGAAAAAGCCGGTACGCGGATCGATGAAGTTGAAGGTGTCCGCAGTGAATGTCGCGTTGCCCGGAAACACGTTCAACCAGCGGCGGTCCTTGTACCACAGGCTGTTCGCTACGATGGTCTGCGGCTCGTACGTGATGGCGTGCCCGATGCGGGTGGCGGTGCGCGCGGCCCGGTCGAGAACATCCCGGGTGTGTGCGTCGGGCTGGAATTTCTTGCCCTTGATGATGCCGAGCGAGGCTGCCATGCCGCGCATCTCCATGTCGGCTGGATCGACATACTCGTGCGCCAGGAAACGCGCGAGCATGTCGAACGCGCTGCCGTCTGCCGGGTAGAGCATGTTGACCGGCACGTTGGACGCGTTCGGGAACTGCATGGGCTTGGCGCTCTTCCGGTTGCCGAGCGGATAGATGCGGGTCTTCTCCAACAGGTCGACCGGTCCCTCCAGCTGCTTCGGATCCTTGAAGAAGCCGCGCCAGAACACGAATACGCCGTAAGTGCGGGAGCGCAGGGTGTAGAACTCTCTCGGCACGTCACCGTGGTAATCGGGCGGCAGGATCAGATACTTGCCTCCCTTGCCGCGATCCGGTCCGGGCAGGCCCACGTCGCCGCACCAGATGCGCCCGGCGATCTTGCGCTCCGAGCAGATCGGGCGCTGAAAGAAGTCGTCCAGGATGCCCTGCAGGCCCGGTGGAACCTCGATCACCATCGGGCCGTCCGCCTTGAGGTCGAGATAGCCCATCGCGTAGATCACGTCCGAATTGGGCGTGGTGATGAGCGTCTTGGCATTCAATCGGTCCTTCCAGATCGGCAGGACGTTGTAGCCTTTGCCGAAGACTTTCTCGGAGCCCTCCTTCATCGCGTAGATGTTGAGTGCGGGCAGTGCCCAGATGTAGGTCTGCACAGCGCGCTGGAACAGGAGCTCATCCTTGAGCGCGGCGATCCCGTCCTTGGAGGGATACCCGTTAGGGAAGGGGAGCTCCGCCAGCTCGTCGTAGCGCGATGTCTGCGCGTGCGCTGGAAGAATCAACCCTGCGCAAAGGGCAAAAATGGCGAGGCGTCTGCAAGACGGCATGACGATTCTCCACGTTGACGAACAGCGTTGTGCTGCTCAGAAGCACTACCGGATATGGCAGGAAGCTGCCGGGCGGCCCACACTCCGCCGGCAGCGCGGAAATTCACGGCTGATCACGGAAAGTCTAAAGGGAAAAATCTGCCGGCTCAACCGCAGATCGGCATGTCGCTCCCGGTCGCAAGTCTTGCATTCGACGCCGTTGTTGCCTGCGACCCGATATCCTCGTGGCCGGATCATGGATGCAAACCTCACCACGCTGTTACTCGTCGCGCTGATCGCGGTTGCTGCGCCGCTCGTGGCCGAGTTTCCCATCGGCTTGCGGCTGCCCACCGTCGTCGTGGACGTCGCTTTGGGCGTGGACAAGCGCCGCGCCATTCGCTAGATTGATACGGGTTTCGCGAGAGCGACAGAATCGTTGCTGCAGCGCGGAGATCGACGTATCGCGCTGCGGCAGGCGCTTCGTCGAACGCGCGCGCCTGACGGCGGTTGGCTCATCGGCGCCGGCCACAATATTGTTCGGATGACAACGATACCGGGAGGTAGAGGACTATGAAGAGCATCGATCGAGCGCTCCTGACCGGAGCCGCCCTCGCCGCGATGGCGATGTCGGGCACGGCGCTGGCGCAGGCCGAATGGCAGCACTACGGCAACGACCAGTCGAACACACGTTTCAGCTCGCTGGACCAGATCAATACCGGCAACGTCAAGAACCTGAAGGTCGTCTGGGCCCACTCGCTGGGCACCTCCGACAGTCAGGAATCCTCGCCGCTCATCGTCGACGGCACCATGTACGTGACCAGTTCCACCGGGCCACGCTACGTTTTCGCCCTCGACGCGAAGACTGGGGAAAAGAAGTGGACCTACCAGCCTGAATTACCGGCGGACTATATGGCGACGGTGTGCTGCGGCCTGGACAATCGCGGTGTCGCCGTGGCCAACGGCAAGGTGTTCTTCGGGCGCCTCGACGCCAAGCTCGAAGCACTGGACGCGAAGACCGGCAAGCACCTTTGGACGGCCACCGTTGCAGACTACAAGGCGGGCTACGCCATTACCACCGTGCCGCTGATCGTCAAGGACCTCGTCATCACTGGCATGTCCGGCGGCGAGTACGGCGTGCGCGGATTCGTGGTCGCCTACAAGCAGTCCACCGGTGAACAGGTGTGGAAGACCTATACCATCCCCGGTCCTGGCGAGCCGGGCAACGACAGCTGGAAGGGCGACTCGTGGAAGACTGGCGGCGCCTCCACATGGGGCGTTGGCGCATATGATGCGAAGCGCAATCTGGTGTTCTGGTCCACCAGCAACGCCGGCCCCTGGGGCGGGCAGACCCGTGGGACTGACTCCGCCGACTATGGCCAGTTCACCAACCTGTGGAGCGCCTCACAGCTGGCCTTCGATGCCGACACCGGCAAGATCGCGTGGGGCTATCAGTACACCCCGCACGATGTCTGGGACTACGACGGCATAAACGAGGCCGTGCTGACCGACCTGAACATTGGCGGCAAGCAGGTTCCCGCGCTGATGCATGCGGACCGCAACGGATTCTTCTACGTGCTCAATCGCGACACCGGCAAGGTGGTGGCTGCGGATCCGTTCGTGACCGTCAACTGGGCGACCCACGTCGATCTCGAGACCGGCAAGCCGGTCGAAGCGCCTAACAACGAGAAGCGTCCGCAACTCGGCAAATGGGCCCGCAACGTCTGCCCGAACTTGATCGGCGGCAAGAACTGGTCGCCCATGTCCTACAGCAAGCAGACTGGTCTCGTGTACTTGCCGGCGTTCAATATGTGCATGGACATCGCGAACCGCGAGGAGGAATACACGCCGGGCAAGTTCTATCTCGCATCCGAGTTCGATCTCGGCAAGGCCGGGGCGACCGGTTCGAACCTGGGCGAGTTCATCGCCTGGGACCCGGTCGCAAGAAAGAAGGCCTGGTCGATTGAGGAAGAGAACATGTGGGCGAGCGGCGCCATGTCGACGGCAGGCGGGCTGGTGTTCTACGGCAACATCAACGGCGTGTTCAAGGCAGTGGACGCAAAGACCGGCAAGGTGCTGTGGCAGTTCCGCGTCGGCACCGGGATTACGCAGAGCGCTGTGACCTACTCCATCGATGGCAAGCAGTACGTCGCCGTGGTTGCCGGTCGCCTGAAGGGCCCGCCCTCCTTCTTCGGCAAGATCGGCCAGAAGATGATGGAGGCAAGCCCGGAAGGTGGCATCCTCATGGTGTTCTCGCTCTAACCCGAAGATCGATGTGACGCATTGCTGCCGCGGGGTTTTATCCCCCCGCGGCCGTGCGGTCGAAATGAAACCGGTGGACTTGGCACTGCCGTCGCGTCCACCGCGTTTCGCAACCCACGGAAGATGGGAGAACATTTCGTGATTTCCAGGATGGTAGTCTTGATTGCCGCCGCATCGGCGGCCGCGACCATCCTCTGCGTTTGCGCCCCCGCCATGGCGGGGGACGCAACCCGTCCGGTGAACCCGTACTCCGGCAACGCCCAGATAGCGCAGGAAGGTGGCAGCCTGTTCAACCAATATTGCTCGCATTGCCATGGACCGTGGGCCGAGCAAGGCGAGCGTCCGCGCGACCTGCGGCGGCTGCGTATCCGTTATGGGGACGACGCCATCTCGATGTTCTACGCCACCGTCAGCACCGGGCGTCCGGACAAAGGCATGCCGGTCTGGAAGGGCGTGCTGAGCGACGAGACCCTGTGGAAGATCTTCACCTTCCTCGAAACTGTGCAGACCGAGGACTAGCGGCAATGCTGGCTCGCTGCATGTGGGCGTTGCTGGCAGCGTTCGCCGCGTGCATGCTCATCGTTCAGGATGTTGCCGCTCACGGCGTCACTCTCGATCTGTATCATCCGCTGTCGGCCGAGTCGGCGTTCCATCGTGCGTTCCTCGTACCCTGGGCTCGGAAGGTCGCGCAGGAATCGGGCAATCGCATCAATATCCATCTGCATGCGGAATCGGCAGATCCGGTCGCGACCAAGGGACTCTACGAACAGGCCGAGGACGGCGACGCCGACCTGGTCTGGGCACCGATCCTGACCTCCGTCGAACACTTCCCCAGGCTCGGTATCGTCGATGCACCTTTCATGGTGCACACTGCACAGGGAGGGAGCCGCGCGGTATCGGAGTATGTGCGCGTCAACGATCTCCTCGATCGCGAGCTTGCCGGAGTGCGCGTGCTGGCAGTGCACGTCGCGGACGGCACGCAGCTCCACTGCAGCGGGTCTGCCGCCACGGCGTCGACCGAAGTAGCCGGAAAGCGCATCGCGGTGGCATCTCCGGTCGACGCTGCGTTGCTCGCGGCGCTGGGCGCTACGCCCATCCAGGTTCCGGCGGCGCGCGTGACGAGCTCGCTTCGCGATGGGGCCGCGGAAGGCGCCCTGCTCGCCTGGTCCGAGGCCGGTGGCATCGCGGGCAACCACGTCGAGGTGGGTCCCGACGGCGCCGGTATCACCAGCGCCCTGTTCGTTTTGGCCATGGGCCCGGCCAGCTATCGCTCGCTGCGCGACGATCTCAAGGCCGTGATCGGGGCGAACAGCGGCAAAGAGACCGCTGCCTGGATCGGGCGCGTGCTCGACGAAGCGGCCGCGGAGTCGCGCAAGGCGGCGCTCGCACGCGGTGAAACCGTCCGCGCTATGACGCCTGCCGAACGTGAGGAGTGGACGCAGGGGGCGAGCAAAATCAGCGAGGCGCGCGCGGCTGTACTAACGCGGGCCGGGATCGGCGTTCGTCCGCTGATCGAGAGTGCGCGCGAGCAGCTGCAGACCTTCGACGCGTCGAAGTGAAACGACCGAGCACCTACGCGTGCTAACGCCTCGGCGGGTTCGCTCGCCACAGAGCGGGGCTGAGGGCGGGTGCGAGGGCTTCCAGATACAGCGATGGTGCCATATCGTAGGCGTAAGCATTCAGGCGTCCGAGCAGGTCGCTGACGCGGTCCGGATAGCTGGCGGCCTTGTTATCGGCTTCCTCCGGATCGTTTGCAATGTCGAACAATTCGACCTTGGCAGGCAGCGCCGCGTGTACGATCAGCTTCCACTCCCCGACGCGGATCGCGCCGCGAAAATCCTCGACGTCGAGCAGCATATCCTTGCGCGTCGAGAGCTTGCGCTCCGTGATCACCGGCCACACGTCCACGCCGTCCAGCGGATGAGACGCGTCGGGCGCCGCACCGGCCAGGCGCAGCAGCGTCGCGTGCAGGTCGGTGATGTGCAGGGTATCCGTGACTATCGTCTTCGGAGCGATCCTTCCGCGCCACGATACGATCGACGGTATCCGCATCCCACCCTCATACAGGCTGCCATGGCCCTCCCGCAAGCTGCCATTGTCCGCCGCCGTATTGCGCACGTCCCGGTCGCCGGTGGGATAGCGCGTCGGCACCGCCCCGCCGTTGTCGCTGTGGAAGACAATGAGTGTATGGTGGAGCAGCTTGCGGCGCTCGAGTGCGGTCACGATCTCGCCGATCGCCGAGTCGAGTGCTGTTACAGCCGCTGCGTAGTTGCGGCGACTGTCACTCGAGATATCGGAATAGCTCGCGCGCAGCGCAGGGGGGACATCCTGGTACCGTGCTGGTGCGTTGAATGAGACCATCAGGAACAACGGACTGGGAGGCTCATGCCGCTCGATGATGCGCACTGCTTCGGTGGCGAACAGCTGGGTGACGTATCCGGTATCGTTCACTGCCTTGTCGCCGCGACGCCAGTCAGTCTTGGTGGCCTTGTGAATCGAGGATTCCGACGTGCCGGCGAGCGAGCCGTAGAACATGTCGAAGCCGCGCCGCGTGGGCCAGTACTCCGGTTTCGCGTGACCCAGCAGCCAGTCACCGACGAATGCCGTGCGATAGCCTTCGTCCTTGAGCGCTTGCGCGAGCGTCCGTTCCTCGGCTGGCAGCCCGTAGGCGTTGGCGCGGGTGATCGACAGGGTCTGCAGCCCATAACGCATCGGATAGCGTCCGGTCAGCAGCGCAGCGCGTGTCTGGCTCGAGTATGGCTGCACATAGAGCGCGTTCAGGATGGCCCCGCCCGCTGCCAGCGCATCCAGCGTTGGCGTGCGCAGTGTGCCGCCGCGAAAGCCCAAGTCGTGCGCGCCGAGATCGGCTGCCAACAGGTAGACGATGTTGGGTCGGTCGGTTGCGAACGCTCCCGACGCCAGCAGCACAAGGCCGAGCGCAGCGACGCGCAGAGTCGACAAGGCCGAATTGACCTCAGGTGCCATTTCTCAATTTCTCCTCGGGCAGCACACGAGGCCCCGATCATACGGTGTGGCGCAGCTTCCCACCACGGGCATTCGGCCGGGCGAGGCCGCATCTGGACTTAACCATGATGGCGCCTCGCGACGCGCTGCTCGAGTGGCTCGCCTCCGCCGCTGCGCGCATCAATCGGCAGCGATGGCTGCGGGACGGATCGTGGGCGGCAGCAGGACTGGGCGTGCTCTGGGCTGGCCACCTGGCGATCGTGCGGTTCGTACGGCCACCGACCGTGGCAACTGCTCTGCTGCCTCTGATGCTGCTGTTTGCGATCGCGACGCTCATTGTGCTGGTCGCGCGGCGGGTGAGGCGGCCGGGCCTCGCAGAAGCGGCCGACGCTGCCGACGCACGTGCCAAGTTGCACGACGGACTCATCAGCGCGCACTGCTTTACTCAGGACGATGAGGACGCTTTCAAGGCTCTGCACGTGCGGCGTTCCGCGGCAGCCGCAGCTGGCATCGACCCGCGCCAGCTCTTCCCGCTCGTGGTGCCGCGCGGAGCTGTGGCCATACTCGCCGCGGCACTGCTCGCCGCAGCTTCAGTAACGATGCTGCCGCACGCCGCAGACTCACCGGTAGAGCCGCTTCAGGCAGCCGTGCCTGGTTCGTCGGACGCGGTACGTGACGCAAGTCATCGGCGTGCCGACGGAACGGAGGAAAACACCCTGGCCGGAAGCCGTATCGGCCCCGGCCTCTGGAAGCAGATCGATGCGCTGGCTGCCTCGTTCGCCGGGTCGACCGCGGGGCAGTCGCTGATGGAAGCGATCGCGGCACGCGATGCGCGGGCGGCGGCGGAAGCACTTCGACCCCTCAAACAGGATGCGTCGGCGGAAGCCGGCGGACAGCACATGCCGCAAACGGTAGACGAGCAGATGAACAATGTGCTCGCACAAGGCATCCTCGAGCGGCTGTCGGAACTACTCAAAGCGGAGGACTCGGCAGCGGCGCAAGCGCTCGCAATGGCCAACGAGCGTCCCACTGCGCAACTCGAAAATGAGCTGCGCGCCGAGCAGGAGGACACGCAACGTGCGGCACCACGTCAGCAGAGCGAAGGCGAAGACGCAGTGAACACACTCCTGCGCGCACTGTCACGGTCCAGCACCGCCGGCCGGGACCGCGTGCGCGGCGAGGCCGACAGCATGGACGGCGCGGGCCGTGCAAGTGTGGGTGGCGGCGCGATGGGACGGCGCGTTGGCATGAGCAGCGCGGGCGCGGGCGAAGGCGACCAGCCCGGCGCCAACGTCACCCCACAGACCGACAGCGATTCCATCTTCGGAAGAAAAACCGAGCGACTGGCAGTCCAGTTGCGCAACGTCAAAGTGCCCGAGGCCACTCTCGACGCGGCCGAGGAAGAAGATCGGAGCGGAACGGAGGAAGCCAGCTATGCAGCGACGCGCGCGCAAGCCGCGCACACAGCCGCTCAGGGCGTGATCTTGGGTTCGTCGTCCGTAGCCGAGTCCGTGCTCGACGGTCAGCAATCGCCTCTCGAGTACCGTGAAGCTGTCAAACGCTACACGATGACTCGCCATCGTCGCGAGGCGGAGCAACGCGCAGTAACGGGTAGCGGGCAATAGGGGCCGGCCGGCGGTGATCTCCTTGCTGCAAGCATCGCCGACATTCGGGCTGCTGCTGGTCGGCCTGGTTGTCGCCGCCATCGTCGCAATCCATCTTTTGAAGCCGCGACGGGTCAGGCGTGTTGTTGCTTCGACCCTGATCTGGCAGAGGGCCACGCGCCGCATCGGCAAGCGCGCTGACAGATGGCGCTGGTGGCTCGCGTTGGCATTGTCGCTCGCCATCGGGATCGGGCTCACGCTGGCGCTGGTGCGTCCCGAGCTGCGCGGGTTCGGTGCAGGCGCAAGGCGAGTCGTTGTGGTGCTCGACAATGGACCGACCATGGCGGTGCGCACGCGCGATGGACAGACACGCTGGGCGCACGCGGTCGCAGAAGCGCGCAGCGTGATTGCGCGAGCGGCCGGCCCCGTGATGGTCATGGACAGCATGGGCTTGACCGGCTCGAGCGGCTTCCTCGGGCGCGATGAAGCCTTGGCTACGCTCGGCCGTATGACAGTGGTGCCGGTGGCGGAAGGAGTCCCGCCGATGCTCCCGCCGCCACCAGGAACCGAAGTGCATTTCATCGGCGACGGCGTCGCGCCTGTAGATCCACCGCCTGAGGCGATCGTGCATCCCGTGTTCGAGCCCGCCGACAACGTCGCGGTGCTCCGGCTGGTGACGCGCGCGCTGCCTGCGGATCCGCTCCGAGTGGACGCGCTGGTTCAGGTGTTCAACGCGTCGCCCGTCGAAAAGACCGTGCAGTTGACGCTGCGTGGGGGAGAACGATTCGCCGTATCGCAGACGCTGCGCATGACTGCCGGCGAGCGAATCGATGCGACGTTCGATGTGTCCGGCTTCGAGGGCGGCGTGCTGGCCGCCGCCGCTCACGCTCGGGGCGACGCCTTCGCCGCGGACGACATCGCCTACACCGTCGTGCAGCCGCACGGCCGCAGGCGCGTGCAGTTGGTCACGCGTGGCAATGCGCCGCTTGCGGATGCGCTCGCGGCGCTACCGGCCATCCGGCTCGAAGTCATAGCGCCGGAACGCTACCGACACGGTTCCCGCGCCGATGCATACGTGTTCGATGGGTTCGCGCCGGACCGGGCGCCGGATGCGGGCTCACTGTTGTTTCATCCCGCGCACGTCGACTGGCTGCCGCCGGGGCGGCCCGCCAACGGACCGGTGGTCGTGGATGATTGGGATCGCGCGAGCCCGATCGCGGGCGCCGTGCCATGGAATGCACTCAGCATTGGGCGTAGCGAGTTGTGGAACGTATCAGGTGCCGAAGCTGCCGTCCTTGTTCGCGCAAGCGCTGAAGGCTTAGTGGTATCGGGTCGCGCGAGTGCGCCGTGGATCGCGGTCGGGTTCCTCAGCGACCAAAGCGACCTGCCGTTGCAGCCCGGCTTCGCCGTGTTGCTCGGCAACGCGCTCGCGCAACTCACCGTAGCCACACCGGCGCGCACCGAGCCTCTGGGCGTCGTGCGCGTGGCACTGCCCAACGGTGAGGTGCGGGATGGCCGGGGGCATCTTGTCGAGAGCCGCACCGCTGGCGGCGTGACGATCTTCGACGCGCAACGACCCGACATCTACACCGTGCGGTCGGGTAACGCGCACGTCTTGATAGCCGCTGGCCTGATGGACTCACGCCTGGCTGACATCAACGCCAGCCGCTTCGCCCACACACCGGTACCGGCCACTGCACTGCCCGGCGTGCCGCTCGAACGCTGGGCCCTCGCTGTCCTGGCCTGCATGGCGCTGCTCGTGTTCGACTGGGCCGCCTACGTGCGCCGGGTCACGCGCTAGAGACGCAACATGGCAATGCTGTATCCACAGGCTCTTTGGCTGCTGCTCGCGTTGCCCTTGGTCTGGCTCCTTGGATTCGCGGCGCGGCGCGATCATGCGCCCCCGCGTCTGCTTGGCAGCGTGGTGTTGCGCAGCACTACGCTGACCTTGCTGATCCTGGCGATCGCTCAGCCGCGCCTCTTCGTGCGCGATGAGTCGGTGTCCGTGGTCTACGCGCTCGACATCTCGCGCAGCGTCGCGCCCGCCTCGGTAAGCGGTGCGCTGGAATGGATCCGAACAGCGAATGCGCGTTTCCAGCCGTCGGAAGCGCACTATCTCGTATTCGCGGACCGAGCGCGATATGTGGCATCGGTCGACGATGTGCCCGCGGTCGACGTATCGTTCACCGAGCGCTCCGATCGGACCCAGACTGTCGCGCAAGGTGCAACCGACATCGAGCAGGCCCTGCGCGCTGCGGTGCCCGCCTTCGGGCCAGGCGGTGAACGGCGGCTGGTGCTGTTCACCGACGGGGTGCAGACGCGCGGCGATTTCCTGCGTGAGCTGCCCAGGCTCGATGCCGCGAAGGTGCGCGTGTTCGCGGTGCCGATGCAAGTAGCCGCAGAGCACGACGCATGGGTGGATGCAATCAGGGTGCCCGAAGGTGTGCGCCGCGACGAACCCATCACCGTTCAAGTGACGGTGCAGGCGCAGGCCGCGATGCCGGCACGGGTGCAACTAGCGACCGGCGGACGGAGCCTCGGCGCGCGATCAGTGAATCTGCGGTTCGGGATCAACGATATTGGTTTCGATGTCGCGCTGCCGGAAGCGGGTGCAACGACGCTTGTCGCGACGGTCCGCGCCGAAGGTGACACCTACGCCGGGAACGACACGCTGGCAGAAACAGTTTGGGTGGGCCCTCATCCGCGCGTGCTATACGTCGATGGCGTTCCCGAAAGCGCGCGCTACCTCGCGGAGGCCTTGCGTGCGCACCATCTGGACGTGACGGTCGCAAGCACGGAAGCTCTGGCCACGGGTGAAGTGTCCGTGGACGCGTCCGACGTCGTTTTCCTCAGCGATGTGTTCGTGCAGGGCATCGATGCGCGAACAGTCGCGAAGCTCGAAGCCTTCGTACGCGATCGGGGTGGCGGATTGATCTTCGCGGCCGGTGAAAGCACGTATGGCGAGAAAGGTCTGGCTGGCAGCAGCGTGGAAAACATGTTGCCGGTGCGCTTCGAGGGTAAGCGCAAGCGGCGCGATCTCGACCTGGTCCTGCTGATCGACCGTTCGCACAGCATGCGTGGCGGCAAGCTGGAGCGGGCGAAAACCGCCTCGTTGTCCACGCTCGATATGCTGGAGCCGCGCCACCGCCTCGCCGTGGTGGCCTTCGATGCGCGGCCATACGAGGTGGTGCCGCTTGTACCCGTCGGCAACAAGCGCCGAGCCGAGGATCTGATCTCGAGCATGACGGCGCGTGGACAGACCAGCATCTACCCGGCTCTGGTGGAGGCGCAGCGGCTGCTTGCTGCCTCGTCTGCCACTACCAAGCATGTCATCCTGCTATCCGATGGTGTGACCGTGCAGCCGCCCGCATCGGGTGGGGCGCCCACGGCGGCGCAGATCCAGGCAGCGATCCGGAAAGGCCGAGAGGAGGAGATGCGCCAGCAAGGCATCCCGGTTCCGCCGCCCGAAGCGACGGAGGTGTTGCCCGAACCCGGGGCCATCGAGACAGTCGTCGAGGAGCTAGCCCAAGCGAAAGTGACGGTGTCTACGGTGGCCATCGGCGACAAGCCGAACGTCGGGCTGATGCGCGACATCGCCGCAATCGGCAAGGGACGCAGCTACGTGGCGCACGACGATGCGGAGATCCCGAGCCTGTTCGTCAGCGAAACGCGGAGGTTGCTCGGCGAGTCGCTCGTGGAGGAAGCCTTCCGCCCGGTCGTTGCGCATCGCACTGCAGTCCTAGCCGGAGTCGATTTCGACCGCGGGCCGCCACTGCAGGGGATGAGTGTTGCGCGCGCAAAGACGTTCGCCGACGTGCTGCTGCGCGGCCCCAAGGAGCAGCCACTGCTCGTCACCACGCACTACGGTCTGGGTAAGACCGTCGCTTTTCTTTCCGATGTGAAGAACCGTTGGTCGAGCGCATGGATCGGATGGGAAGGCTACGGGCGCTTCTGGGCACAAGTTGTACGCGATTGCGTGTCGCGCGCGGACGAGCGGAATGTAGTGCTGCGCGTGACGCGGTCAAAGGGGGAAGCGCTCATCGAGCTGCGCGCGCTGGCATCCGATCGCAGCTATCGGAGCGGATTGTCTCCGTCGGTGCACATCACGGCGCCTAACGGTACTCAGTCGACGCTCGTCATGCAGCAGGTCGCGCCGGGCGTCTACTCGGCGCGAGCCCCAATCGAAGCCGGGCAGACGCAGCCCTATCGCTTCGAGCTCACCGAAGGCGGTGGTGTGACGCGGGCCGACCTCCGCGAAGCCGGCATCCGCTCCCTCTCCTACTCCTGGTCCGACGAGTTGCGCGGGTTACCGGTGGACGCGGCGGCGCTGCGCCTGCTGAGCGATCGAACTGGCGGCGCATATGCAGCCCGGGCCGAGGAGATCTTCGCGCTGAAGGGCGATGGTGGACGTGTTCCGCGCCCGTTGTGGCCGATTCTGCTGGCGATCGCCCTCGGCGCGTTCCTGCTGGACATCTTGTGGCGGCGTCTGCGCTGGGCTCAGCGAAGTCGGCGAACGTCTGCTTTCTCGCCGCTTGGGTGACGAGCCGACGGCGATGCGCATATCCGGCGATGGTGGTGCGCCTCGCCAGCACCGGCGAGCGTGGGGAAGTGCTGCGTCAGAAGCTGGAGGCGATCGGCTATGGCTTCCTCGTTCCGTTCTTCTTCGTCGTCAGCGGGATCAAGTTCGACCTCGGTTCGCTGCTCGAGAGTACGCGCTGGTGGGCGCAGGCATGGTGTCGGTGCTCCTGTTCCCGTTGTTCGCGCTGCGCGAGCGCACCGGCGCTGTTCGCCGGGGAGCGGGTCGCGGCGACGGCGAAGACTCTCTGTAGCCCGCTAGGTGGGCGCGGGTCCGCGCTGCGCGCGCTTCTTCAGGCGCAGCCCGAGCCAGATCAGTAGAGCGCCGAAGACGATGGCGTAAGCCGCGATCACCCAGATTACGGCGAGCGCCCCCGCGCCGGGGTGCACGAACATGACGACTCCGAACAGCACGGACAGAATGCCCGACAGCGCGAGCAGCCATTCGTTCTGGATCTCCTTGCGCAGGCGGATGGCGGCGACGATCTGAAAGACTCCCATCACGACCGCCCAGGCCGCGATGAACAGGAGCAGCACGAGTGCGGTGATTCCAGGCCAGATGAAGGCGACGATTCCGGCGGCAATACCGAGCAGCCCGACGATCAGCATCGCGCCGAAAGGTTTGCCCTGATCGCGCACGCGCCAGGCCGAGATCAGCGCCAGCACGCCGTCTGCGAGCGCGTACGCGCCCCACACGATCACCAGGGCGGCGAGCGTGAGCCCGGGCCAGACAAAAGCCAGCACGCCGAACAAGACGCCGGCGACGCCACGCAGCACGACCCAACCCCAGTTCCTGCTCAGGTGCTCCAGCATCGTAGCTTGCATGGGTCCTCCATTGATGTATCAAGAAAACAGAATAGACGTGAGGAGTGCTTCACACGTACCGGTGTCACTTAAGAATACTATTCGCGTGTGACTGCGGCAGCAAGGAGCCCCTCTATGCGCTGCGCATGCGCAGGTGCTCTTCCGGCACGGGATATCCGGCTGCGCCGAACGCGCTCGCGATCGCCCGGTTGGTGTCGAAGTAAACCTGCCAGTAGTAGTCCGTGTGCGTGTAGGGACGCACGGCCAGAACGGGACCGCGCGCATTGAAATCGACGATCTCGACGTCGGGCGCCGGCTCGGTCCGAACGTTCGGGATTTTCGCCAGCGCCTCCTTCAGCCGCTTGATCGCATCGCCGACGTCCACGGCATGGGCAAGCTGCGCGGTTCGCTCGACGCGCCGATAGGCGCCGGTCGAGTAGTTCTGGATGGTGTCGGAGAAGATCTTATTGTTTCCCACGAACGTACTCACGTTGTCGGGCGTCAGAATCGTTGTCGCGAACAGGCCGATTTCCTTTACCGTGCCTTCGGTGCCTCCCGCCTTCACGTAATCTCCCACCTTGAAGGGGCGCAGCACGACGAGGAATGCCCCGGCGGCGAAATTGGCGAGCAGGCCGGCCCAGGCTGCGCCGATTGCGACCCCCATGCCTGCGATCAACGCCGCGAACGACGTCGTCTCCACGCCGAAGTAGCCGAGGATGGCTACGACGAGAACGATATTGAGCGCGACGTTGACGATGTTGCCGATGTAGCGCTGCAAAGTCGGATCGATCTCCTGCCGCGTTAGCGTGATGCCGATCAAGCGCAGCGCTATGCCGATCAGGTAGCGGCCGACGAGCCACGCGACGATCGCACTGAGAACTTTCAGGCCAAAGGTGGTGAGCGCAGTGCTCGCGACTTCGCCCATGTGCTGCCAGTCCATGATTGCCTCCCTTTGCAACGTTGACTGAAGAAGAACCTGCGGCGGCCGGCCCGGCCGATCCGCCACTACTCGAGTCTGACCACGGGCGGCGGCGTCCACGCGCCGCCGAGGATCGGTGCCTGCGGCCAGTACGCGCGCAGGTACAGCGAGAAGTCGCTCTCCGGTGCCGGCAGCCAGTTGGACCGCTTGTCCTCTGCGGGCGCTTCGGCCTGCACGTAAAGCGTGAGCGAGCCGTCCTCGTTGTACTTGAGGTCCTTGTTCTTGGTGCCCAGCGAATAGCGCTTGAGCGCATTGGGCGAGAAGAAGTGATGCTCGTTGTACAGGGTGAGCGACCAGAAACCCTTCACCGGCGGAAGCTGGCCGCGCGCGAAAGTAACGGTGTAGCGCTCGTATCCGGTCAGGCGCTCTCCGCTCGAGTCGAGATCCTGGTAGAAGTACTTGGTCTCGGCGTTCTTGTTGACGAAGATATTGGATTTGGCCACCGCGGCGCGCGTGAAGTAGTCCACGCCAAACGCGGCACCGTTATTGATCGTGCTCCAGTTGTCGGGCAACGGCACACCGTAGTTGTTGAACTGAAAGAGCGGTGCAACGAGCTCCTCGTCGGCGTCGATCGCGACCTGCTTGAGGGCCTCCTTCAGCTTCGGATTCTTCGCGGCGGCGGCGAGCACGGTGCGCAGATTGGCGTACAGCGCTTCTTCGCCGGGCAGTGGCGGCACTTCGTCCAGCACCTGCGGCAGCACGTCGAAGAACTTCTCCGGCACTACCCATCTGGTTTCCTCTTCGCTCTGGCTAGCGGCCGGGAACTTGGGCAGCTGCGCCCAGTCCCGGGTCTGCATTCGGCCGGTTTGCTTGCTCAGCGGATAGATTGCGATCTGGTTGATCACGGCCTGCACTGCCTGTTTGTCTGTCGGGTCGTCGCTCACGAACACGCGCGGAATCATGTAGGCGAGATTGGTCGGTGAGCGGAACACTTTGACGATGCCTTTGGGCTTCGCACCCTTCCAGGCGGGGCCGACCACCAGATACAAACCGGGTTTGCTGCCGTACATCGCGCCGAGACCGGCGAAGCCGTCGGTGCGCTGATCGCCGAGCTGATAGACCCAGAAGCGGCCTTTGAAATCGGGCACCTGAATCACCATCGGTTCCCGGTCCAGCGCGAGCATGCCGAAGCCATACACGACATCCTGGTTGGGGCAGGCCACCAGGCGCTCCTGAGGCTCGATGTAGTCGCGCAGCATCGCGAGCTGGTTGAGCGGTGCGACCGGAACGATCCCGCCCATGAGGCCGGGCTCCGGCACGTCCTTGAAAGTCGCGCTGCGATTGTGCAGGTTCACCATCGGCCAGCCCCACAGATAGGCGATGCGGCCAATCGAGCGCACGTACTCCTCGGTTATCCGCCCGCTTGAGGGCACCGCGAGCGGAGCATTGGACGGTGCGCTGGGCGGCGCCGCGACACACACTGCGACAGCGCTCAACAGCGCAGCCGCAGCCGCGTATCGGATCCGGGTGACGGGTAGCATGAGACTCCTTTTGGGCTCTTCGCTAAGCCGCGGTCAGCCGCAGCAGCGCGATCTCGGAAGGGACTGCAAAGCGGTGCGCGGGACCCCAGTAACCCGTGCCCGAGCTGACGAAGATCCACATGCGCTCGTGCCGGTTCAAGCCGCGATAGTACTTGTAGGCGATCGGCATCAGCACGCTCCAGGGAAAGAATTGTCCTCCGTGCGTGTGGCCGGAGAGCTGGAGATGAAATCCAAGCTGCTCCGCTTCGAGCCAGCGATCTGGGCGATGCGCCAGCAGGACCTTGAGCTGGCAGTCCTCGGTCGACTGTGCGGCACGCCTCTGATCGGGCCGGTGGCTCGCGACGAAGTTCCCGCCCCCCGAGTCCGTGACGCCGGCCAGCAGGATCTTGGCGTCCTGCACGCCGATGACCCGGTTCTCGTTCAGCAGGGGAACGAGCCCCAGCGCTCGCGCCTTCTCGAGCCACCGCTCCACGCCCCAGTAATACTCGTGGTTGCCGGTGACATAGTAGCTTCCCAGACGCGCCTTCAAATCTGCCAGCGGCGCAAGATGCGGCTCGAGAATTGCCGGCGCACCGTCGGCCAAGTCGCCGGTGACGGCGATGAGGTCTGGGTGCAGCGCATTGGTCTGCCGCACGACTTCTTCCACGTAGCCGTGTTGTATGGTCGGGCCGACGTGCAGGTCGCTGATCTGCGCAATGGCAAACCCGTTCAGCGACTTTGGCAGACCGGGGATAGGAACCTCGAACTCGCTCACACGCGGTCCACGCATCGCCTGCACGAACCCCACACCGGCGATGCCGCCAGAAGCAGCGAGGACACCGGCCGGCATCCAGCGCGCAAGGAAGCTTCGCCGCTCGGGATCGAGCCGGGCGCGTCCACGTAGGCGCCGTGCGCCGGCAGCGGCGAGGCGCACCACATCGAGCGGCGCGGACAGGAGGATGAACGTGGCCCACAGCCCCAGGCAGATCGAGCCCACCCAGGACAGAGCCACGAACCAGACCGAGCCCAGCACGACCGGCTCCGAGCGGTAGAGGAACTGCCAGCCGATGACGAGCGCGAAGAACAGGATCGCCCGCGCCCACGCGACGACTTTGCTCGCAGGCCACATCTGGCCGGCCTTGTAGCCGGTGTAGACGAAGAGCAGGGCGATCACGCCCCAGAAGACGAGCGACTGCGACCGCATCAGGACTCGCCGGGGCCACGCGCCACGAGATAGGTGTCGCGCAGCGTGCGCTCGATGAAGGCGCGTGCCGCGGAACGGTCGAACGCCTCTCCGTCGGCGAGCTCCTGCGCGTAATCGAAGAACGCAGTGAACAGGTGTCCCTGATCCACGGGGGCGCGCAACGTGAATCGCGCCTGGCGCTGCGATAACTCGCGCCAGGCTGCACGCACTTCCGACCAGAACGGCTCGGTGCGCTCCAGGTAGGTGCTCCCGGGGCTGAAGTCGTAGTCTTTGACGCGCTCGTAGCGCGCAACGCCGTATTCGCGGCTGAGGTAAGGGAGGTTCGCGCGCGGTTTGCCGCTGTCGTCCAGCGCGAGCTTCAGGTTGTTTTCCTCCTGCACCCAGCCGGTGGGTGTGATGGTGTGGCGATTGGTCCCCACCAGCACCTGGTAATCCTTGCGCACGCTGAACTCGCGCCTCGGCAGCGGGCGCCAGGTCTCCTCGCTCAGCCAGGTCGATACGCCATCGTTATGCTGCCACCGTCCACGCGCCGCGTAACGCGGGGAATCGTCCACCTGAAACACGCTCTGCACCCAGGCGCCCCGGCGCTGCTCGTCGCTCAGCGCGCGCCTCTCCCAGGTGTCAGCGCCCACGTAGGCGAGCAGGCTGTCGGGCTGGAAGCGCCACTCCTGCCGCCAATGGCGCATGACCATCGGCTCGCTGACCGTGCCATCCGGTTGCTGCATGCGCATCACCAGCACGTGCTGCAGGGCGATGAAGTCGCCGCGATCCTCGGTGACGAACACGTACTCCGTGCCCCAGCTCTGATAAGGCGCGTCCGGCTTTAGCGTCGGGTCGAAACGCACGACCTCCAGGAAGTCGAAGGTGACCCGGTACGGGCCAGCCATCGCGAGTATCGCGCGACGATCGCGCTCGAACGCGCTCAGCCCCGGCTGGCGCAGACTGCTCCAGGCTGCGCTGGGAGCGGTATCCAGCACCACGGGAGCGCCGCGCGTGCTGGCGCCGCGAGGCTTGAGGGCATGCTCGCCGAGCGGCCAGGCGAAGGTGAACTGGCTGGGCGACGCGGCCCCCGGTTGGGGCTCCGCCCCGAGTACGAAGAAGGGCACCAGCAGCGCGAGTGAGGTGAGCAAGACGCGCGACATGAACGTCATTCCGGTCCGGTGGGGGACCCGGATTGTAGCTCGATCGCGCGTCAGCGGAGGGTGTCGCCCGACAGCGCCTGTGCCAGGACTGGGCTGCCCCGCTTCGGGGCCACAGGCTCTAAAGACCGGGCCGGCCAGGCCGATCCTTGTGCAACCATCGGGCCGCACCCCCGGTCGGCCCTGACCGATATGGCCTTGCGCATCCACTTCCCCTGGCAATTACTGCTCGCCGTGCTCGGTTTTGCGGCACTGGGAGCCGGTGTCGGATACCTGCTTGCGCACGACTTTCACGGGCAGCTGTATCGCCAGCTCGCGCTCCACGCGGCCGGTGCCGGGTTCGTCGGGGCCTGCGCGTGGCTCTTGAGCGAGCGGGTATCGCACGCCGTCAATCTCAACACATCACCCTTCTTCAGGCTGGCGCTGGCTGCCGCTGCCGCGACCGGCGTCGCTGCCCTCATGGTCGGCCCGTACATCGAATTTGCAACCGCGTCGACGGTGCCGTGGGCAGAGCCCGCGGCGGCGCTCTTCTATGTGGCCGCGGGAGTCATGCCGATGGTGGCAGTGGTTTCGCTTCTCGCCTTTGGCGAGGCGCTGCTGGCTGCGCGCCGCGGCGACGCCGATTTGAGAAGCGCCTTGCGCCCGATCCTTTCCGCCGCGGTGGTGGGAGCGCTCGTTGGCGGCGTGGCCGCCTACGGCGCGATCGAGCTGCGCGGCCAGATACGTGAGGGCATGCTCGCCCTCCTGCCGGAGCGGCCGCGCGCCTCGGGCTGGCTCGAGCGTCAAGAGCTGTTGTTCACGCAAGTCTTGAGCGGCGCCCAGTGCGCCGTGCTCGTAGTCCCCTTCGAGACCGTCGAAGCGCCAAGTGCTCGCCCTCTCGGCTCTCTGGATCGTCCGGCGCGCTCGCTGATATCGCGACAGGTGGCTGCGGGTATCGCTGCGCGCACTGGACAGTGCGTCGCGGATCCGACGCTCGTGTCGCGAGCGCTCGGACCGCGCCAGCGCAATTACGAGTGGAGCCGAATCCTGCGCCTGGCCAACGCCGCAGGCGCACGCTGGATCGTGCGCGGCATGGTCAAGCTCGACAGCGCACGGCAGGCTTACGATCTCACGGTACAGATGTTTGCGCGCGAGCCGGGAGAGAAGCCGCGCTGGACCCCCGGGGAGGCCGTCGAGTGGGGTCCGCTCGTGTTCTCGGACGAGCTTCCGCCCGAGGCTGCGTTTCAGCCCCTCGCCGCCCGCGTCGTCGAGCGCCTGGGGCTGCCGGAAGAGGCTCCCGTGCAGGACGCGTCGTCCTCGGCGCGTGCAGCGCAGGCGCCAGTAGGCTTCGATCGTCTGGCGGACGATCCGGGCTCCGCGCTCGGACGAGCGCAGCGTCTGCAGCTTGTCGCCGTCGCGTATCCGCCCTCAGAGGTGAACGGTGAGCATTTATGGGAGCGCTCGCTGATCGCCGTGCAGCAGCTTTCCGCGGAGGACGAGCAGGCGCGCATCGTGCGCGCACGCGCCGCGCTGCACTTGTACCGCAGACCTTATGCCGTCGCGCTGCTGCGCGGATTGGAGCGCCCCGAGGCGCAGGCGCTGCTGGCGCAGGCCGAGGGTAATCTTCCCAATGCCGAGGCACTGGCCCAGCGCATCACCGATCCCACGG
>Ga0187779_10000552_pt1 | contig 24997 bp, 26 predicted proteins | sample 1015_Q2_SP10_10__FD_132435 | JGI IMG/M metagenome (GOLD analysis project Ga0187779, IMG submission 132435) | Tropical peat soil microbial communities from peatlands in Department of Meta, Colombia - 1015_Q2_SP10_10_MG | ecosystem: Environmental > Terrestrial > Soil > Wetlands > Peat | place... | reverse complement strand
TTCCGCTGAATGCCAATGGCGGCGGGCCTTTCAGGCAGACGCCGATGCAAATTTTTTCTTGGTGCGCGTAGCAGCGTGTACTAGTACAGCACGGGTGCAGCCTATACCCGCTCAGCTTCCCAGCGTCCGTAGCGCAATTGAGCGACGTCCAAGCTCACGGACGGGTCGCTGGCGGCTTTCATCAGCGTGCCGCGCTCGAAGCGATAACTGTCGAGGCGCCATTGCTTGAGCAGATTCATGGCCAGCGAGAAGTCGGAATAATTGAGCTGATACAGGCGGTTCAACTCGTAGGGCTCGCCGCTGTCGAGCGCTTTCATCAGATCGGACAATGCGCGCGAGCTTGCGTCGTCGGGCTTCGAGCGGACTTTTTTGATGGTCTCCTGCAGCGCGTCCATATATTTTCTTCGGATCTAGTTGCTGGGGAGACGAATGTAAGGGCACCGCGTGCAGCGAGTCAACCGGAATTCGAAGTCGTTGATATTGCACGGTCCGGAATGTGACAACGGGCTGCATATCCAGTGATGTCCGGCAACGACACGAATAGCGGCCGGCATCACTTGACATTCTGCAGCTTCGACAACTCGGACTGATTCACGCTCGGCTGCGTGCGGCTAATCAGAGCTTCGATGTAGCTGCGTTCGATATCCTGCGCACGGCGCGTGCGCAGCTGATTAGCGATGCCGTCGTGGACCTCGGCCAGCGAGCGCGTCGACGTCGCCTTCCTGTCTAGCAGCTTCACGACATGCCACCCATTGCTGGTGCGGAACGGGCCTGCAACCTCGCCCTTGTCCAGCTTCTCGACTACGCTGCGCGTCTCTGGCAGCATCTGCGCCGCTGTCACCCACCCGATATCGCCTCCCTTTGGAGCGCTGTCTGCTTGCTCCGAGTTCTCCTTGGCCAGTTTCGCAAAGTCTGCGCCGTTCGCCTTCGCCTTTGCGGCCAGCTCCATCGCTTTCCTCTGCGCCGCAGCCGCGGTTGCCTTATCTGCGTCCTCAGGCGAGGCGATGAAGATCTGGGCAAGGTTGAACTGCGCCGGCACAACGAAAGTCGACCTGTTGGCCTCGTATGCCTTGCGTATGTCATCCTCTGCCGGATATTCCGTGGGTGGCCGCGCCAGATTGCTTACGTACATTTGCAGCAACGCCTGATCCCTCGCGCGCTCCATCATCAGCGCGACATCGGGCTTCCTGTCCCAACCTTTGGACCTCGCTTCCGTCAGCAACGACTGACGCACAAGCTCGCTGCGCACCAGGCGATCCAGCTCGCTGGCACCGGTCAGCTGCTTGCGCAAATCCGGCGGCTGCGCATCGATGATCCGCCTTATGTCGGACGCTTTGATCTCGACGTTACCCATCTTGCCCACGACCGGATCCTCCGCGGCCGCCTGCTGGGCGCAGACGCTGCTGCTAATCCACACCAATGACAACCATGCCCATCCAATCATTCGCACGTTCACGGGATATCCCCCACGCCTGGAACAGGACCGCTCGCTCCGGATTGCGCGCCTTCCGCCACGCGACTCCTGGTCACTTCGATTCCGGCGCGCGTTCCGTTGACTTCGGCTGGCTCGTCGCTTCCGCGGGTGACGGGGCCGCATTGCCAGCGCGCTTCTCGAACTCCCCCACGTATTCCACCTTGGCCGATGTGCGCAGGCGGCTCAACGTCTCGCTCGACAGGTCTAGCCGCTTACGATGCTCCAGAATCTGCTCGATGTACGGCGTCGCCTGCTCCTCGGTCAGCGGAGCGCGCTGCGAGCGGTCGAGCTGAGTGACCACCACGGCGTTGCCTCGCGGAACAACCAGAAGGTCACCGTCCTTCATCTGATGGATCTTGCCGATCAGCTCCGACGGCAGCTGCTCTGCAGCCTGCACGCTGAGGTTGGTCTGGAACTTGAGGTCGTGAGACTTCAACCAGAGCGCGAGCTGAGGCAGCGTTTTCGTCTTGTCCCGTTGCTCCTCGAGGCGGGCCACCTCCGCACGAAGCTGCGGCTGAATGTCCGGCGGTGCAGCGATAGCGATCTCCTTGAGGCGATACAGGCGTCGGTCCTCGAACAGCTCCGGGTGTTCCAGATAGAATGCCTTGACCTGCTGCGCGGTGCTCCTGGGCGCGCCCTGCACCATCTGCTCCAGATAAGCCTGCGCGAATATCTGCCGCTTGGCAGCGTCGACTAGCGCCATCACGTGCGGATCGCGATCGAGTTTCTTCTGCACCGCCTGCTGCACTAGGAGTTGCTGATCGATCAGGCGCTCCAGCATCTGCTTTTGCGCTTGCTTCTGCTGTGCATCCGGGATGTTTCCGGCACGCGACAAGGCCTGCTCGATTTGCTGCACAGTGATTTCGTCGCCGTTGACTTTGGCCGCGACCGGGCTGGCTGTCTTGGGGTCACTGCCAGGTGTACACCCCGACAAAAGAATCAGCGCCACTGCAATCGCCGCGGCGGCCTCGACTATGCGGGCAGGGATCACAGGATACTCCGTGTAAAATTTTGGTTCGGCGCGTGAGCGGCTGCGCCGATCCTGCTTGGAAGGAGAGGCGGAGGCCGATGCTTAGGCACGCCTCCGAGTTAGAGCGGGCACGCCTCCGAGTCAGAGCGCGATGCTACCACAGCATTCGACTGTAGGAGAACCGCGGAGCCGGGCGCGTTTTCTCCCGATCAACGCGCAGCGAGACCGACTGGAGCTTCGCTCGCGGGGCTACGCCGGCGGGCGCCCGCTGAGGGCGTCGCTGCGGGTCAGATTCAGAGCGATTCCCCTCGCGACTGCCTGAGCGCGGTTTTGAACGTCGAGCTTGCGGAGAATCTTCTGGACGTGGTTCTTTACCGTGAGGCGACTTATGCTGAGGATCTCGGCAATCTCGTGGTTGCTCTTGCCGCGCTCTACCCACTCGAGAACTTGGGCCTCGCGTGTGGTGAGGATTTCACGCGTTTCGATCCGATGTACGGTAGCTGATGCAGTCCGCTCGCAGTTGTTGGCACACAGCCATGCTGAATGCAGGTACGGTACGGTCAGTTCCAGCATGCGAGCGTCACGCGCGCAGACGGGAGCGGGCAGCTTGAAAAAAGCGAAGAACGCGGCTGGATGCTCGCCCAATCCTGCCAATCCGTGAACCATCGCGTTGGTGAGATCCATGCGTCGCAATGTCGCCACCATCGGTTCCATCGCTGCGTCAAGACTCGACGTCACGCCTACTGCCAGCGGGACGCATCCGCCTCGCCTCCACACCGCCACCAGATGATGCAGGATTCCGTTCCGGCCGCACAACTCGGTGAAATGTTCCTCCGCGATGGGATAGCTCCCTAGCCAGTCGAAGCACAAACCTCGGGCGCCAGGATCAGGCATCGCACACACCAGACCTTCGTGCGCGACGATACCCTGGAACACGCCCTGGAGCCAGGAAAAGAAGCAAGCGCGGCTCTTGACCTTGACTGCTGCCTCGATATTCACGAGCAGGACATCGAGCTCGGTACGGCTCTGAATCACGGCTGCGTCTGCGTCATGGCGAAGTGGTCTCTCGTGCGGAGATGCCAAGCTTGAACCCCCTCCGCGAGCGACTCCGGCGCGAGTCACATACTCTACATGATGGACGCCGAAGATGACGGTCTAGTTGCGGCTGCGTTAAAAAGCGCAGCTACCAATCCGCAAACAGCTTGCCGTCCAGGCCCGCACCGTCGGCGCCGCTCTTGACGTCGTACACTGACCCTTTCGCTTCGCTGTCGGGCGGAGGAAGGACCTTCCAAGTGGTCGTGCTGTCGGTGATCGGGTCCACGGGAACGTTGCGGATGTAGCGCAGCGTGGCGAGCTCCTCCAACGAATCTGGATAGCGACCTTTGTCGCCGTGAAACTTGTCGATCGCGTCGCGCATGACCGCCAGGTCCTGTTTCAGCGTCGCTTCTTTGGTGTGTTGGATGTGCGTGAAATACCGTGGGACAGCAATCGTCAGAAGCAAGGCCAGAATGGCGAGGACAATGATCAGCTCGACCAGCGTGAAAGCGCGGAATGCAATGCGCAGCGGCCCCTTCACCACTCCCCTCACCACTGCCTATAGGGCACCCCGTTGATCCCCTTTGCGCTCGACAGCGAATACACGTCGAACACATCCTTGCCCGGGCTCGGGTCGTCGGGCGGACTGTCGTAGCTACGCATGCCCCACGTCTTTTCAGCGGGAGTGTCTCCATCGCTAAAGAAGGGATCGCGCGGGACGCGGCGCAGGAAATAGATCTTGCGTTTCGCTGGATCTTTCTCGTTGCTGACGCCGCCGACCAGCGCATCGAGCGACGGCGGGTATCCGCTCTCATCTGCCTTCTTCGCAACACGGCCTTCGTCGACCGCCTGCTTATATGCGTCAATCGCGGTGCGAATATCGCGCAGCGCAGCACGCAAGTCCTGCTCTTTCGCGCGTTGACTGGCCAATTCACCAAGCGGGATCAAGCCCGTCACGAGGATCGCGACAATCGCAACGACAATCAGCAGCTCGATGAGGGTGAACCCGCGTCGACTGTTCGATGTGTGGCCGGCTAAGCCGATGGTCATGGTGTGACGGTGATGTCCACCGGCGCAGGCGGCTGCATCGGCACGTTGCCGCCGCCAGCATCGATTCCCACTACGTTTTCTGCTCGCACTTGAACTGTCCCGGGCGCGGCTACAACTTTGAACCGCACGGACGCGGCCCCCTCGACCTTCACCGGCACACGCCCTGGCGCGGACGGGGCGACGCCGAGCGGCTGGAGTTGGCTCGGATCAAAGGCCAGCTCGACGCGTGCACCTACCGCGCTGGTTCCCGGTGGCACTCCGAGCGACACGAGCAGCTCGGTCCCGGTCTTGGCCGCAAGCGGCACGGCGATCAGCAGTCCCGGCACGGGCTCGGCCGGTGCTTCTGGACCGGGACCTGGTGCGGCGGGGGTCGGGGCAGCCGCCTGCCGCGCGGCGCCGCCGCCCTGCGCGGGGGCCAGCGCGAGCGCGCCGGAGGATGTCTGTGCGATCCGCAGCGGCACGCTGCCGATCGACGAGTCGGTGCCGACCGGCGTATCGACGATCGCGCTCTGCGGCCAGTTGATGCTGCGCACGATGCGCGGCGTGATCAAGAGAATGATCTCGGTCTTTTCGCGATCGTCCGTTTGGTTGCGGAACAAGCGCCCGATGATCGGAATATCGCCCAGGCCCGGCACCTTCTGCGCGCTCACGCGGTCGTCGTCCTGAATGAGGCCTGCCAGAATCTGAGTTTCCCCGTCTTTGATCTGTAAAGTGGTCGCGGCATTGCGCGTCCCCAGCTGGTACGCAACCGTGCCGTTGATGTTCAGTGTCTGGGTGATGTTGCTTACTTCCAGCCCGACCTTGATCGCGACCTCGTCGCGCAGATAGATGTTCGGTTCCACGTCGAGCTTGAGCCCCGTATCCAGATAGCTCACCGAGGACGAGACGCCCACGTTTGCGGTAGACGTAGTCGTGATGACGGGCACCTTCTGCCCGATGTGGACTTTGGCCTTTTCCCGATTCTTCACCCGCACCTTGGGGTTGGCGAGCAACCTGTTGTCGGCGTCCTGTGCCAACAGGTTAACCACGATCGCCGGGTTGGCGGTAAACCACACCAGTCCGTTGGTCGTGTTCAACGGAATATTGGCCGGCGGCGTCGGTGTCGGTGTACCGGTGCCCGGCTGGCTGCCGGTCGACAGCGCCGGATTGCCGTAGCTGATGCTCGTCGGCCATTGCAGCCCGAGGGTCTGCATGCGCGTACGCGACACCTCGAGCACCGACAGCTCGAGCATGACTTCGGGCTCGGCCAAATCCAGAGAACGCACCAGACGTTCCACCACGCTCACTGCTTCCGGCGTGTCTTTGACGACCATCAGATTGAGCTTCTCATCGATGAATACGTCCTGAGTCTTGACCATGCCCTTGACGAGGTTGACCGCCTGCTTCACGTCGGCGTTCGCCAGGTAGAAGCTGCGCACCACAAGCTCGCGGTACTCTTTCTGCTTCGCCGGAGTATTGGGGTAGACCAGGACCGAGTTCTCGTTGAGCAGCCTGCGATCCAGCTGATTGGTGAGCAGGATCAGCTTGACCACATCGTCGAGCGAGCTGTTGCGCACGACCATGTTCACTTTGGTATCCGAGCGTACGTCGCGGTCGAACACGAAATTGATCCCGGAGGTACGGGAGATCACTTCGAACACCGTCTTCAACGTCGCGTCGCGAAATTCCAGGGTAATGGGTTTGGTGAAGGCCGACTTGAGAGCGGGCGGTGCCGAGGCCGCGGCCGCCGCGCGCTTTTCGTAGATGCGGCTCAACTGGGTCCGCGCGTCGATAAGACTCGGATCCTGCTCGATCACTCGTTTAAGGGTCTGCTCGGCCTGATCGAGTGCGCCGGCGTCGATGTCCTTTTGTGCCAGCTTGATCGCTTCCAGGTTCTTGCGCCGCTGCGCGATCTCGCCCAGTCCGACCTGGGCCGCCTTGTTGGCGGGGTCGTAGCGCAAGGCCTTACGGTAGTCCGTCTCAGCCCTGTCAAGGTCGCCGGAACCGCGGTACAGATCACCCTGCGACACCCAGCGGGCAACCGCCTGCCCTTTGTCCTCCTCGTAGGTCTGGCGATACTCGAAGTTGTTGGGCGCCGCCTTGACCGCTTCTTCCAGCTTCGCCAGCGCACCCTCGCTATCGCCGGCCGCCATCTTCTCCCGCCCGTCCGTATACGCGCGCCAGCCGGCGCAAGCGCTCAGCAGGCAACACGCAATCAGCAGACTGGATGTGGCTCGCGTCATCACTCGCTGCCGGTCGGCAAGGTCTGTCGTTGACTAAGCGGCAGATAGGTGATCACCAGCGCGCGCTCGCCCACTTCCTCGAGCTTGTACGTGTTGTCGATCGTTTCCCCGGGCTTGACAACGAGATTCCGCTCGCCCTGGGCGAGGAACACCGTCGTGTCGTGATCCTCCACCAGCCGCCCCACATAGGCAAATGGCAACGGCGGCGCCTGCGGGGGAGGCGGTGGCGGTGCTGCCGCCGCGACGGCCGACGCCGCCGTTCCCTTCGGTGCCTTCGGCGGCGCGGGCCGGAAGCTCCGCGGCCCGAACGCCTCGCTGTCGGGATCGGTCGATGGTCTGCGGCGCAGCTTGCCAAGATCCAGCGCCGGCGCCTGCTCGGGCGCGGTGCGCGGCTTGGAATCGGCTGCTGGCCGCGGGGTGGAGTCGGCGACTGCACCGGCGCTCGCTTCGGTCATATCGGTGAGCTCATCAGCCCAGCGCACTGCGGTCAACGTGAGGGCTACTCCGCCGATCAGCAGCCCCGCACGCACCTTGGGATTCACTCTCATCACTCCTCCCCCAAGAACAGACTGAATCGCACCCTGGCGTCCAGGTCAGGCTGATCGGCCGACTCGCGCTTCAGCGCGAGCTCGTCGAGCGCAGCCGATGGCACCACCTGCAGTACTTCGTTCACGAAACCTCGCACGCTGGTGTAATCACCGCTCACCGGCAGCGTAATCTCGTAGCGGGCCAAGTGGAAGTCGGCTTCCCGACTGAGCTTGTACTCCCCCTTCTTGAGGAGCAGGCGATTGTGCTGCGCCGCGCGGTGAACACGTCCCAGCAGCTCTGGCACGTTCTCGATCAGCGGGAAGAAGGCGTAGAAGTTCGACAGCTGACCGCGCCCGCTCGGGGCAACGCTCAAGGAACCGCGCTGCCCCAAACGCGACACCAGGTTCGCCACCTCCGCGTCCAGCGCCTGCACGCGCTGGCGTCCGGAGTGGATCACGATTCCGACGGCACCCGCCGCAAACAACAACAGGGCGAGGCCGCTGAGTCCTGGCCAACGCAGCCGGATCAGCGCGCGCTTGATGGTCCATTCCGCCCGGTGTGCAAAGGATGGCCTGCTCACTGTTCCTCCTGCCAGGCCGCGGAAAGCGTGAAGGCAACGGGCTGGCCCGGGTCCTTGCTCTTCACCTCATGACTCTGGAGCACGACTCCGTGCAGCCGCTTGCTGCGCTCCAAGCGCTCCATGTAAGCAAAAATCGCTGACAGGGTGCGAGCGTCGCCGCCGATCAGCACGCTGCGGTTGCGCGCATCGGGCTGAACGGCGAGCAACGCCACGTCAGCGGTCTCCGCCGATTCGATTGCGGCGAACAGCTCACCCCACGGGACGTTCATCAGCTGCAGCACCGCGTTCGCTTTCTTGATCTGCTCCCGCAGTTCCGGAGTGTCGGCCCCCCGCGCGGTAATGGCCGGGAGCGATCGGCTCGCGATAGCGTGCAGCGTGGCGAGTCGATCCTCGCGGGCTGCCGTCTCGCGCTTCAGATGGCCCTGATACGAGATCGCTGCCACCGCGGCAAGTGTGCCGGCGATCAGCAGCCACGGGCCGACACGCGAGCCGCGGCCGGTGGGTCGAAGGAAGTCGAGCTCTATCGTGCGCACGCTCACGCTTTCCCCGGCCTCAAATCACGGCTCTCACCCTCCGACTGGCTCCACACGAGCATCGGCCTGAGAATTTCTCCGCTTGAATCCGTTTCCGAGGCGGATCAGCTGCCAGCCCGGTATCGCAGCGGGAGGCGGTGAAGCATCCGAGCACAGATACAGTACGCCACCACCGCTCGCGTCGCCCACCGCCGCCTCCTGTTTCAGAAGGACCGGCAACGCTTGTCCGAGAGGACCGTCGATGCGGCGGCTGCGCACGGCTTGCCAGGCTCCGTTCGCATGAAAAGCCAGGCTCGCCCGTCCCGGCTCCGCCGCGGCAAAGCAGAACTGCCGCGCCTTCAGGGCCGAGCGATGGCGGTTGATCCGGTCGACCAAATTTGGAACCAGCGATGCGAGCTGACCACCCGCGCGCGTGACTGCGTCCCGCACCGACGAAACCAGCGCGCGGTCCACGGCAGCCGCGAAGGAGGCCTGGCCCGCCGGCTGCTCGTCCAGGCAGAAGTCCCAGGAGTCGGCCGCAATTCCATATAGCTCCTTGAACGCCAGCCGCGCGAAGCTGAGGCGCTCGCTGTCGCTCACAAGTCCGCGGCTCCAGGGGATCAGCAGGTAGCGCACGAAGTGATCCGACAGCACGACCTCCACCCGCCCGAGGCGCACGCGCCGCTCACGCAGTGTCTCGACCAGAACATCGGAGGCCGCTCGCCAGAGCTCCGGCGCTTCGCTGCCGTCCGTCGCACCTGCCTCGACCGCGATCGTGCGCTGCGTCTCGGAGCGCGCGCGCAGCGTGGCTCCGCGCCGCGCCACACTCACCGAGGCGGGCCTCAGCTCCACGCGCCAATCCTTCCCCGGCAGCAAACTACCCAACCAGCGTGACACGGTTTATCTCCTGTAGCGTGCTCTCGCCGCTGCGCACAATCTCGAGCGCGGCTTCGCGCAGGAACCGCGTCTGCTGTCTGCGCGCCGCCTCCTTTACCCGGCGAATGGGCTCTCGCGCAGTGATCAGCTCGCGAATCTCGTCGTTGAGCACCATGATCTCCGAGATCGCCCTGCGCCCGCGGAAGCCACTACCGCGGCAGTGTCCGCAACCGCTCCCGGCGCGCAGCCTCCAATCACGCACCTGCTCCAGGGTGAGACCCGACTCGGCCAGCAACTGCGTATCGGGCGCCGCGTCTCGGACGCAGTGGCTGCAGTTCACCCGCACGAGGCGCTGCGCGGCGATGCCATTGAGGGCCGAGACGAAGCTGTATGGGTCAACACCCATGTGCATAAAGCGGCCGATCACGTCGAACACATTGTTCGCGTGGACCGTGGTGAAAACGAGGTGCCCGGTGAGCGCGGCTTGGACTGCAATCTGCGCAGTTTCGGGGTCGCGAATCTCACCCACCATGATCTTGTCCGGATCGTGCCGCAAGATCGAGCGGAGGCCGCGGGCAAACGTGAGGCCCTTTTTCTCATTTACCGGGATCTGCAGCACTCCGGGCAGCTGATATTCAACCGGATCCTCGATCGTGATCAGCTTGTCCGCACCGTGGTTGATCTCCGAAATCGCGGCATACAGCGTGGTCGTCTTGCCGCTGCCGGTCGGCCCCGTCACGAGCAGCATGCCGTAAGGCTCGCTCGACAAGCGCCGCAGGGTGGCAGCCGCCTGGGCATCGAACCCGAGTGCGTCGAGCGTCAGCCCCTTGACGTGGTCGGCCAGGCTTTGCTTGTCCAGGATACGCAACACGGCGTCTTCACCGAAGATGCTCGGCATCACCGATACGCGAAAATCGATCTCGCGCCCCTGAGCCACGACCTTAAAGCGCCCGTCCTGCGGGATGCGCCGCTCGGCGATGTCCAACTCGGCCATCACCTTGACGCGCGATATGACTTGCTCGGCCATGTCCAGGCCTTGCGCCGTGCCGATCGGGCTCAACACGCCGTCCATCCTGTACTTGATGACCAGGTGCGTGGCAGTGGTTTCCAGATGAATATCGCTCGCGCCGGCTTTCAGCGCGTCGTAAAGCGTCGAGTGCACCAGCCGTACGACCGGACTGCCCGCTTCGCTGATCGTCTTCAGCGACAGCTCCTCCACGCGACCTCGGGCGCCGTCCTCTTGCACCGACTCGCTCAGGAGCGAGTCCATGGCTCGCAGGCTCTCGCCATAGCGGGCTAGATACGCCGCGACATCGGTGGTGTGGGCCAGGCACCAGTGCAACGCGCCAGGAATGCGCTCCTCCGCCCACGGGCGCAGGGCCGGGTCGAACGGATCGCCAAAGGCCAGCAAGAGCTGCGCCTCCGCGTCGCGCGCGAGCACGCAGCCATGCGCCAAGGCCTCCGTATAAGGCAGCAGATCGAACGCCGGCTCGAGGCCATCCAGCTCGCGCATCGACACTGCCGTGTAGCCGAGCGTGGCACCCAGCGCGGCCACGAACTTGTCAGGCAGCAGCTCGGATTGCTCCTCCAGTATGTCCACGATGCGCTTGCCGCTCGCGCGAGCGCTAGCCCTCGCCTTCGCGACGTCATCGGGAAGAATCAGCGGCGCCGATTCCAGCTCGCGCGGGTTCAATGCATGCTCCCAGCCAGCTCGAAGATGGGGAAATACATGAGGACTACGATCCCCCCGATCACGACGCCGATGACGGCCATGAGGACCGGCTCGAACACGCGGGTGAACCGCTCCACCCAGCGCGCCAGCTCCTCCTCGTGGAACGTGGCGATGCGCTCCATCATCTCGCCCATTTGACCGGTCCGTTCCCCCACCCGCAGCATGCGCAGCGCTACCGGCGTCGTAAGGCCTTGGGAGTCGAGCGACTGCGAGATCGGCTGACCCTCCCGGATGCTGCGGGCGGCCTGCGCAAGGCGCTGTTGCAGCTCTTGGTCGAGAAGTCCGGACACCATCGCCAGCGCCTGGGTCACCGGAGTCCCGCCCCCCAGCAGCATGCCGACGGTGCGGTACAGGCGCGTCAGTTGGTATACGCGCGCACGTGCGCCGACCGCCGGAATGCGAGCGAACAGGCGGCTTAGCCAGCGCCGGGCGGATGGCTGCCGAAGCCATACCACAAGTCCTACGATAACCGCGCACACTAGGCCGAGCAGGAGCAAGCCGCGGCGCTCCACGAATCCGCCCCAGGCCATGAGCAGCCGTGTGAGCCATGGCAGATTTCCACCGATGTCCTCGTATATGCGAGAGAACCGTGGTACCACGTAGCCGAGCAGGAACATGCAGACCAAGCCGCCCACGATGATGAGGATGGCCGGGTAAATCGAAGCGCTGACCAGGTGCTTTTTGACACCGTCGAGCTGCGTCTGATACGCCACATAGCGCGCCAGCGCCTCGGGCAGGTCGCCGGTGCGCTCGCTCGCTCGCACCGTCGCCACAAACAGATCCGGAAAGGTCTGCGGGAAACCCTGTAGGGCGGACGAGAAGGATTGACCCTGCTTAAGTCGCTGCGCCAGGCCAACCAGGACACCCGAGGTCGCGGGGCGCGACTCCTTCTCGGCCAGCGTCTCGATCGCTTCCAGCAGACTGATACCAGAGCGCAACAGCGCGAGCAGCTCTTGGGTGAACAGGACAAGTGGGAATCGCGCCGTTCCCAGGCCTTGCGGCAAAGCGACCGCACTCGCTGGACGCACCCCGACAACCAGGTAGCCCTGCGCTTGCGCCTGCTCGTTGGCGTCACGCAGGTCACGCGCATCAAGGAGCAGGGAAACGACATCTCCCGCCCCGGGCTTGACCGCTTTAACCTGGTAACGCATCGGAAAACCTAGTAGTTGGTGATGTCCGCATCCTCACCCGTGCCGCCCGGCTGGCCGTCCTTTCCCAGTGAAACCAGGTCGTACTCGCCATGCTCGCCGGGCTGCCGGTAGATGTAGGGGTGATCCCACGGGTCCAAAGGCACGGCCTTGCGCAAATACGGTCCGTTCCACTTTGGCTCGTTGTTGGGTCTGGTGAACAGCGCGCCTAAACCCTGCTCGCTCGTCGGATAGTGCCCGGTATCGAGACGGTACTGATCGAGCGCCTTGTCAAATGAGTCGATCTGCGCGCGTGTGACCTGAATCTTCGATTTGCCCTCCTGCGCAAAGTAGCGCGGGGCGACGTAACCGACCAGCAGTCCGATGATGACGATCACTACCAACAGCTCGAGCAGCGTGAAACCGAGATGAGAAGGGCGAGCCACTCGCATCAACCGTAGAGATTCGAGAACCCTTAAGAAAGGCTTTTTGTGTCGCGCCCAGCCCGGCGACCCAGGCCCCTCACCCTGGCCCAGGCCAAGGGCCAAAGCCACAGATCGTAACGCATGCCTCTGACAATTCGGTTAAGGCCGTTTGGGTTATGTAACACCCCCCTCTCACGGGCGTCAAGGTGCAAAGGCGCGAAGTCGCCCAACCACAACAAATGAAGCGTAAGTAAGCGACAGACATTGCAAAATATCCCATGCGCCCGGGGTCGGAAATGCGCCGCTTCAGAGCACGTGCATGCGGCGCAGGCGGTCAATCTCTGTCTGCTCGAGCGCCAGCAAGCCGGTCAGCACCTCGTCTGTGTGCTGGCCGAGAAGCGGAGGCGCCAGACCGTACTCGACGGGTGTCTGCGACAACCGCAGGGGGCTGCCAACCAAGGGTAGCGTGCCCAGGGTGGCATGCTCGACCTCCACGCGCATGTTGCGGTGCCGGACCTGTGGATCCGCGAATACCGCCGCAATGTCGTTGATCGGGCCGCAGGGAACACCTGCCGCCGCCAGATTCTCGGTCCAGTAGGCAACAGGCTTGGCGCGCAGCAGGGATTCCAGCATTGGAATGATCAGCTCCCGGTTGCGCACGCGCGCATCGTTGGTGGCGAAGCGCGCGTCGCGGGCGAGCTCTGCGTGCCCGGTGGCCGCGCACAGCTTCGCGAACTGGCTGTCGTTGCCCGCGGCCAGCATGACCTGGCCATCGGAGCAATCGAACACCTGGGACGGTACGACGCTCGGATGCACGTTGCCACCGCGCGGCGCAACGATGCCAGCCGACAGGTATGCCTGCGCGATGTTGATCATCGAAGCCACCTGCACGTCGAGCAGGGCGAGATCGATGTGCTGGCCCACGCCGCTGCGAGTCCGGTGCAGCAGCGCGGCGAGAATGCCGCTCACCGCGAAGATCGCGGTCAACATGTCGGTCACTGCGACGCCGACCCGCTGGGGCCCCGCGCCGGGCAAGCCATCGCGTTCGCCGGTGACGCTCATGAGTCCCCCCACAGCCTGGGCAATGGGATCGTAGCCGGGCCGGGCGCTGTAAGGACCGGACTGGCCATAGCCGGTGATGGAGCAGTAGACCAGCCGCGGGTTGAGCGCATGCAGACTGGCGTAATCCAGCCCGTAGCGCTGCAAGTCACCGACCTTGTAGTTCTCCGTCAACACATCGCAGCGCTGAGCGAGCCGACGCACGATGTCCTGTCCCTCGACAGTGGAGAGATCGACAGTCACGGACTTTTTGCCGCGGTTGCAACAGGCGAAGTAAGTGCTGTCCGATGATGGCTCGCCGCCGGGGCGCCTCAGGAAGGGTGGGCCCCAGCCGCGCGTGTCGTCGCCGGTCTTCGGCCGCTCGATCTTGATCACCTCGGCGCCGAGATCGGCCAGCGTCTGCGTGGCCATCGGCCCCGCCAGCACGCGTGTCAGATCGAGGACTCTGACCCCTTCCAGCGGGCCGGCCATTGCGGGGCGCGCCGCCTCACTTGAGCAGCGGCTTGAGCTTGCTCATGATCTCAGGCGCATCGGGCTCGACCTGAGTGGCGAAGCTGTAAACCTGTTTCGCGCCCGGAGCGATCAGATACTTGTGAAAGTTCCATTTCGGCGCCTGCCCGGTCGCCTCGCGCAGCTGCCGGTACAGCGGATCCGCACCGGCCCCGGTGACCGCGCTTTTTTCAACCATCGGAAACTCGACCTTGTAGGTGAGCAGGCAGAACTCGCCGATCTGCTGGTTGGTGGCGAGCTCCTGCCGAAAGTCATTGGACGGAAAGCCCACGATCATGAGGCCCTTCTCGCGCAGGTCGCGATACATGCCCTCGAGCTTTTCGAACTGAGGAGTAAAGCCGCACTTGCTCGCTGTGTTGACGACCAGCACTGGGCGGTCCGCGAATTCGCACAGGTTGATCTCCCCGCCCTGCAGCGTCTTATAGCGGTGATCGAGCAGCGGCGGGCAGCCAGCGAAAGCCTGCGATGCGAACACGAGAAATAGAGCGAAGAACAGAGCGGGTTTCACGATCGGCTCCTCGAGCTACGGGCTCGAACCTATCGGACTATACCCTACCCGCGGTGGGACGTCGGGGCATGCGCTATATTCACGCCATGCCCGACGAGCGCTCTCTGGAGCCCATCACCCGCGTCGACCTCAAGCGGCTCGCCCGGATCGCAGGCGCTGACCGCGCGGATTTTTTCTCGCGCCACCCCGAGTTCGCCATTTTATATGGGCGCCGTCTGCTGTGCGCCGCGTTAGGTGGAGAGGCGGCGCTGCACTATCTGAACGGGCTCACGGGCGTGAGTCACTTCAGCGTCTGGTCTTTCTACGCCGAACATCCCGAGGCGCCATTTCCATTTCGGCAACCCGGCCGGGCCGATTTCGGCGCATCGAAGTTCGGGCGAGCCTCACATGCGCCGCAGGGATACGCGGGACGCCGAGTGGAGCTCCGCGGGCGCTCCATCGACGCCGCGCCGGGTGACGATCCGGTGGAGGCGCTTCAGCGCTATCTCAAGGCTGGCGCAACGCGGTCGGCACGCGAGCTGGCCGGGCAGGCCGTGGTCTTGATCGAGCCCGAGAGCGCGCTCGGCGCACAGGTCTGGCCCACGCTGGCTTTGCCGTCCGCCCGCTAACGTTATCTCCAGCTTCGCGCGGCGCTGCGGGCTCACCCGCCAGCCGACGCTTCCTGCACGATCAGCGCCGCGAGCTTGACCATGCTCAGCGGCGCGCAGCCCTCTGCTTTGTTGTTGGCGATGACAAAGGCGGGATGACCGGCGGCGACAGTTTCGAGGCACAGCCGGGCGAGCGCCACCCTCGTCGGCAAATCCTCGTCCAGCAGGCGCGCGAATGGGTAGTAGCGCTGCTTTGCCTCTTCGTAGCCGTAGCCCGGATGCAGGTTCCAGCGCACGACCAGCGCACCGCGCTCGAGCTTGCTCAGCAGGCGGGCCTGTTCGCGCACGCCCGGTTGCCGCGGATGCAATCCCAGGCAGTGCCTGGCCCCAACGTCGCGCAGGGCCGCCAGGTAGTCGTCCGTGAGCAACCCGGCGTCGCGCAGCTCGACGGCGTACAGCGGCCCGCTCGGCAATTTGGCCAGAAACTCGCCGAGACGCCGCGCAAAATCCCGACTGTCGCCCGCAAGCGCGCGCGGGACAGGCGGAAACTGGAGCACGAGCGGTCCGGCTTTATCGGCCAGCCCCTCGAGCGCTGGCAGGACGAAACGCTCGGTGGCAAAGGTGGCGTCGAGGAAGTTTGGATTCTCCGGCGCTCGGATACCCGCCTCGGCACGCCGCAATGGGCTCACGCATTCGCCGGGCGCCTTGACCAGAAAACGGAACCCCGCAGGCACCTGCTCCGCGTAGTGGCGAAAGTCGGAGGCCGGGATCGGCGTGTAGAAGGTGCGGTCGATGCCGACGCTGCGCAGCAGCGGGTGCTGCGCATATGCGCGCAGCCCGTCGTGCGCGAGTAGGTGCGACTCATAAACCTCGGCATACACCAGGCCCGACCAGGTCGGGAACGACCACGACGACGTGCCGAGGAAGATCCCGGTCGGAAGATCGCGCGAGAGCGCCGCGAGCTCCGGTGCGGGCGGTGCCGGCTGTACCGAACGCGAAGCGGCGAGCGGCTGCGCTAGTGGTATGGAGAATAGCGGCAGCTGCTCGCTCATGCTCACCGCACCATTAGATGTAGCGGTGCAGCGCCCACCCGCTTCAGCTGGGGAGGCTCGCGGCAAACCGCGGGTACGCGTCCGCGATCTCGCCGCGTACGCGCCGTCGCAAAAGCCGTAACACCTCGGGCTCGGGCGGCGGCGTCACCACAGGGTCTTCCGAGCGATCGAAGTCGAAACCCGTGTTGTCCACGACGTCCTGCACCGAGTGCCCCGGGTGCACGCTCTCGAGCCGGAAGCGCGAGCGTGCGCGATCGAACGCAAACACGCCCAGGCCCGTCACCATCTTGTAGGGGCCACCTGGCCGATGCACGTTGGAAGGACTGACTCCCGGCGCGCTGATGAAATCGACTCTCGACACCATCACGCGCCTGGTGTGCTCCTCCCGAAAGAGAATCACACGCGGCACGAGAAAATACAGATAGGCCGAGCCGAACGAGCCGGGCCAGCGCACCTCGAGGTCCGGGTACGGTCCGGCGCCCACCAGGTTGATGTTCGCCTGGCCGTCGATCTGGCCGCCACCCAGGAAAAACGCATCGATGCGCCCCTGCGCCGCCAGATCGAACAGCTCGACACCGCCGTTGGTGAAGCTGTTATTGCGCGTTGCGCCGAGCACGTTCACGCGGAGCGCGCCGCCGGAAAGCTCGCGCGCGAGCAGGGCCCCCGCACCCGGAATCGGAGACGACGCGCCGGTCACGACATGCCGGCAACCTTCCAGCAGGCGCGCGATAACAACGATCAGCAGCTCGACCGGACTGGAGGCCGCGCTCACGCGAGCGCCTGGGCGCTGTCGTGCGCGAGCCAGGCTTCGAGCCAGCTCTCAAAGCCGGCTTTCGTGCGCGCGGCCGCCGCATAATTCTCGATTGCCGGTTCGTCAGCGGGATACTCTGCGCCGAAGCGCAGAGGCCACGCACCGCGCTCTACTTCGGCGATACCGCTGACATAGAGGGCCGGGATCACGCCGGGCGAGCGCTCGATGTCCTCCAGCAGGTTGTGGTCCGTGATGCGCTCCACGGTGACCACAGTGCGGCGCGCCGCATGGGCGAGCGTGAGCAGCTCACGCCAGCGCCCGATGAAGACGTTGCCGTAGCGGTCAGCCAGAGGCGCGTGAAACAGCGCGATGTCGGGTTGGATCGCGGGCAGCACAACGATCGGGTCATCGGTTTGGAACGGATTATCGATCACTTTCCAGTCTGGACGATGAGTCAGCACGTCGCTGCCGATGAGACCGCGCAGCGGTGTGAACGGAATTCCTTTTTGCGCGGCTTGCAACGCCGCGTGAATCGCGGGACAAGTCGATTCGAGCATGCGCAGCTTCTTGTCGCGCAGCGCTGCGGTGAAGCGCGGTGCGACTCCGAACTCCGCCAGGCTCACGGCAGAGGTCTCGATGGTCGACAACAGCCCGGCGCCAATCATGACGTCGGCTTGCATACCGCTGACCGGCACGCACACGAGATGCAGCCCGCGCGCGCCGCGCCGAACAAGCTCGCGCGTCGCCGCCATCGCCACTCCGGAATTATCGGATGGCACGGCGAGCTTCGCGCCGTCCATAATCATGGCCGCGAGAGCGGGTAGTTCACACAGCGGCGCGGTAGGCATCTGCGCTCCGAATACAGTAGAAGAGCGGGCCGGGGATGGGGACGCATGAGCTGCAGGGCATCCCAAGCGCGTCGATAATATTTAAGGAACCCCTAATTCACCAATTATAGGCGTGGCCGCGCTGCGTGTCGCGATGCGGCTACACCTGTGCTCGCTCCGACGACGCGCGCTTTTTATAATTCGGCGCGAGCCGTCCCCCATCGCCGCAGCCCGCGAAACGTTCATTGCGCAACTCCGCCCTTCAAGCCGTTCTGAGCCTGGCGATTTCCGCCGCAGCGGTGCTCGCGGTGCAAGTGCTGGCCACACGCGCCCCTGCGCTCCCCGCTACGCTGAGCGGCCTGCGGATATTCGGGCCATACGCCGCGTTCGCGCTCACCGCGGCGATCAGTCTGTGGTTCGGGCGCGCACGCATATTTCTTGCCGTACTGTGCATCGCGCTGGCTTATGCCGCGTACCGCTCTCTGCTCGGGGCCGGTCTGCAGGCGCCGGGTGCGCGCACAGCTTTCGCCGCGCTGTGCGTGTTCGTGCCCGCCAACCTGGCGCTGTTCAGCCTGCTGTCCGAGCGCGGCCTGTTCACCGTCTTCGGTTTGCGCCGGCTGCTGGTCATCGCGACTGAGCTTGCGTTCACGTTCTGGCTCATCGAAGCCGGCGTCACCGAGTTTGCCGATTGGCTCGGTGGAAACTGGTTCGACTTCGCGTGGCTGCGCGCGTCGCCTATCCCGCAGGCAGCGCTGGCAGTGATGCTGGCGAGCCTGGTCGTGGTGAGCGCACGTGCGCTCGCGCTGGGCAGCTCGGTCGATGCGGCGATGGCCGGTGCGCTCCTCGCGTTCTGCAGCGCCGCCGAGAAGGTGGAGCAGCCGAATGGCTTTGCGTTGCTCACTTCCTGCGCCGCCCTGCTCCTGCTGATCGGCGTGCTCCAGGACTCGCGCCGTATGGCGTTCCGAGATGAGCTCACCGGGTTGCCGAGCCGCCGCGCGCTGAACGAGCGCCTGATGGGCCTCGGGCACGACTTCACCGTCGCCATGCTGGACGTGGACCACTTCAAGAATTTCAACGACACCTATGGCCACGTCGTAGGCGATCAGGTCTTGCGGCTGGTCGCAGCCGAGCTCGAGCGCGTGCGCCGTGGAGGGCGGGCATTTCGCTATGGCGGCGAGGAGTTCGCCCTGTTGTTTCCAGGGCGGGGCATCCGGGAGATCATCGGTGAGCTCGATGTGCTGCGCGCGAACATCGCCCAGCATCGGATCGGTTTGCGCGGCGCCGACCGGCCACCGGAAGCGGAGGCCGGCCGCCACCTGCGCGCCGGGCAGGCACCTCGGAAGATCGTATCGGTGACGGTCAGCATTGGCGTGGCCGAGACCAACGACAAGCTGAGATCCCCGGATGAGGTTCTGAAGGCCGCTGATCGTGCGCTCTACCGCGCCAAAGAGAAGGGCAGGAACACGGTGAGCAGGTGATACTGGCCTTTCAGGGTTTGCAGGGATACGCGGCAGTGAGCGCAAGAAAAACGAGCAGGTGCGCATCCTCCGACAAGCGATCGGGGTGGGCATCGAGGTAGTCCATCACGGCCGATACGCCCTGGCGCGGCGAGAACCCCGGGGGCAGGCAAAACCACATGTCCGCCTCGCCCCGCCAGGCGGCCCACGCGTGCCCCCACACGAAGCCGTCGATGAAGCTGACGCAGGCCTGGGCGTCCGCCCCCAGGGCCGCGTCGAGCAGACCCGCATCGGTTCGCAACGGCTCACATCGCGCTTGCAAGCGCGTGCCGGGCTCCTTCCCCATGGTGCCGTTGCCGTTCGTGTCCTGGCCATCGGCCCCCTGGGCAAGCGCCGGTGCGGCCGTGCTCAGCAGCAGCGCGCAAAGCACGGCCATCAGCGGCCTCCCCAGGCGCTTTTCGAGAGTCATGCCGTCCGGCCCGGGAGGTTCTCTCGCGCCCTCGAAGCATCAGGCTTGGAGCCGGCAGCAGCTCTCGAAGCGGGAGCCCCTTGAAAACATCCGGGCACGCCCCTATTGATTCGCCGGGCTCGTGCGTACAGCGGGAGCCCATTTCCGTCAATCCCACAAGTCATCGGGAGCTCGCAGGCTATGAAGATTCGTCCGATACACGACCGCGTCATCGTCAGGCGGCTCGAAGAAGAGCGCAGGACCGCGTCCGGCATTGTCATTCCCGACACCGCAGCCGAGAAGCCGGATACCGGCGAGGTCGTCGCGGTGGGCAAGGGGAAGGTGACCGAAGAGGGCAAGGTCCTGCCGATGTCGGTAAAGGTTGGAGACAAGATTCTGTTCGGCAAGTATTCCGGGCAGACCGTGAAAGTTCAAGGCGAAGAGTTGCTCGTGATGCGAGAGGAAGACATCATGGGCGTGCTGGAGAACGCGTAACAGTCAGGAGGCAAACAATGGCAGCGAAGGAAGTCAAGTTTCACGATTCGGCCCGTCACCGCATTGTGGCGGGCGTCAACATCCTCGCCGATGCGGTCAAGGTCACGCTCGGGCCCAAGGGGCGCAACGTAGTCTTGGAGAAATCCTGGGGGGCCCCCACGGTAACCAAGGATGGGGTCTCGGTGGCCAAGGAGATCGAGCTGAAAGACAAGTTCGAGAACATGGGCGCCCAGATGCTGAAGGAGGTGGCGAGCAAGACCTCCGACGTGGCCGGCGATGGCACCACAACGGCCACCGTGTTGGCGCAGTCCATCGTGCAGGAGGGGATGAAATACGTCGCCGCCGGCATGAACCCCATGGACCTCAAGCGCGGCATCGAAAAGGCGGTGGATGCAGTGGTCGACGAGATCAAGAAGATCTCGAAGCCGGTCACCACCAACAAGGAAATCGCGCAGGTCGGGGCCATCTCCGCCAACGCCGATGACGCTGTCGGCAAGATCATCGCCGACGCCATGGAAAAGGTCGGCAAGGAAGGCGTCATCACGGTCGAGGACGGCAAGAGCCTGCAGAACGAGCTGGATGTCGTCGAGGGCATGCAGTTCGACCGCGGTTACCTGTCGCCCTATTTCATCAACAATCCGGATCGCCAGCTGGCGATCCTGGAGGACCCGTATATCCTGTTCCACGACAAGAAGATTTCCGCCATCCGGGATCTGCTGCCGCTGCTCGAGCAGGTCGCCAAGGCAGGCAGGCCGCTGCTGATCGTGGCCGAGGAAGTCGAAGGCGAGGCCCTCGCCACACTGGTGGTCAACAACATCCGGGGCATCCTCAAGACTTGCGGGGTGAAAGCACCGGGCTTCGGCGACCGCCGCAAGGCGATGCTGGAAGACATGGCGATTCTCACCGGCGGCACCGTGATCAGCGACGAGCTCGGGCTGAAGCTGGAGAACGCGACGCTGAACGACCTCGGCCGCGCCAAGCGCGTCGAGGCAGGCAAGGAAGAGACCACCATCATCGACGGCGCCGGCGACAAGAAGTCGATCGAGGGGCGCATCAAGTCCATTCGTCAGCAGATCGAAGAAACCACTTCCGACTACGACAAAGAGAAGCTGCAGGAGCGTGTCGCCAAGCTGGCCGGCGGTGTTGCTCTGGTCAAGGTGGGAGCTGCCACCGAGGTCGAGATGAAGGAGAAGAAAGCCCGCGTGGAAGACGCTCTGCACGCGACGCGGGCCGCGGTCGAAGAAGGTGTGGTGCCTGGCGGGGGCGTAGCGCTGCTGCGCGCGCGACAGGCGGCAGCCAAGGTCAAAGGCGCCAATCACGATCAGGACGCCGGCATCAAGATCGTCATGCGTGCGCTGGAAGAGCCGCTGCGGCAGATCGTGGCCAACACCGGCGACGAAGCCTCGGTCGTGCTGGCCAAGGTGCTGGAGGGCAAGGGCAGCTTCGGCTGGAACGCCGCCACCGGCGAGTACGGCGACCTGGTGCAGATGGGTGTGATCGATCCCACCAAAGTCACCCGCTTCGCGCTGCAGAACGCATCCTCCGTGGCTGGGCTGATCCTCACGACCGACGCCATGGTGGCCGAGCTTCCGAAGGACGAGAAGCCTGCGCCCATGCCGCACGGCGGCGAGATGGACTACTAGACAAAGCGGCACACACTGAGACTCGAGACCCCGCCTGGGCGGGGTCTTTTTTTCGTCTGCGCCGAGCCTGCCCTCGAACGTATACTCCCGCCGAGCCACACACCTTCATCGGAGACAAAACGAATGAGCGGTTATGTCATCACCGTCGACTTCAACCTCCATCCCGGCGCGCTGAAGCAGTTCCTGCCGCTGATCGTCGACAACGCCAACCGATCGCGCAGCGTCGAGCCCGGCTGCGAGCGCTTCGATGTGCTGATCCCGAAAGATTCGACCGATCGCGTGCTGCTGTACGAGATCTACAAGGACAAGGCAGCATTTGGAGAACATTTGAAGGCCGCACATTTCCTTGAGTTCAGCACGGCGGCCGGGTCGCTCGTGATGGACAGGAAGATCGTCGAATACAGCTTGGAAAACTGAGCCGGTATCGCGTCAACGCATTTAGAATTAGAGCGTTAGCGAGCTCTCGAAGGGTCACGCGCCGTGTGTTGGCGCGCTCATTGCCTGCGCTCGGGCGAGTTCGGTGTGGCCCGGCAGGGATGGATGTGTTTTTTGGCAGCCACGCCCCTGGGCGAGAAGCTTCACGTAAGTTGCAGATTGAAACGCAACTGCCCGCCGCTACTGGTGAAAATCGGCTAGCAAGGGTAGGATGCGCGACTTAAGAGGCGGCACACCGGCCGCCGCGCCGGGCAGAATCGGCGCGGCTGCATTGTGGTGAGGAACAACAACGGTGGATGCCGACAATAAGGAGAGCGTTTGAAGCCCACAGACATCGGTCGACCGGAATACTTTCACAAGGTCGTCGATTGCCAATGGGCCTGCCCGGCCCACACCCCCGTCCCTGAGTACATCCGGTTGATCGCCGCGGGCCACTACAGCGAGGCCTACCTGATCAACTGGAAGTCGAACGTCTTTCCCGGCATTCTCGGGCGCACGTGCGACCGCCCGTGCGAACCTGCGTGCCGGCGAGGCCGGGTGGAAGAAGGTGCTGGACAAAAACCAGAGCCGGTCGCGATCTGCCGCTTGAAGCGCGTCGCCGCCGACTACAAGGACGACATCCGCGACCGGCTGCCCCAGCCGGCAAGCGAGAAAAACGGCAAGCGGGTCGCCTGCATCGGCGCCGGCCCTGCCTCCCTGACCGTGGCGCGCGACCTGTTGCCGCTCGGCTACCACGTCGTTATCTATGAGGCCGACCCGTTCGCGGGCGGCATGATGCGCACGCAGATCCCCAAGTTCCGTCTGCCCGAGACCGTGCTCGACGAGGAGGTGGGCTACGTCCTCGACCTTCAGCCCGAAATACGCGCCGGCCAGCGCGTGACGAGCATGAAGAGCGTGCTCGAGGAGGGCTACGACGCGATCTTCGTCGGCTGCGGCGCCCCGCGCGGGCGGGACTTGAACATTCCCGGCCGCAAGGAAGCGGCGGCCCACATTCACATCGGGATCGACTGGCTCGCCAGCGTGTCCTTCGGCCACATCAACCGTATCGGCAAGCGCGTGATCGTGCTGGGCGGAGGCAATACCGCCATGGACTGCTGCCGTTCGTCCAAGCGGCTGGGCGGTGAGGACGTACGCGTCGTCGTCCGCTCGGGCTTCGACGAGATGAAGGCCTCACCCTGGGAGAAGGAAGACGCGATGCACGAGGGCATCCCGATCCTCAACTATCTCGTGCCGAAGTCGTTCACCCACGACGGAAGCCGACTGACCGGCGTGGTGTTCGAGAAGGTCAAGCCGGTGCACGATGATTACGGGAACCGCAAACTGGTCCCGACCGGCGAGCCGGACGTGCACATGGAGTGCGACGACGTGCTCGTCGCCATCGGCCAGGAGAACGCCTTCCCCTGGATCGAGCGCGGGCTGGGCCTGGAGTTCACCCCGGGCGGGCTGCCTGTGGTGGACGCGCTCACCATGCAATCCACGCTTCCACACGTCTTCTTCGGCGGCGACGCAGCGTACGGACCGAAGAACATCATCTGGGCTGTCGCTCACGGGCACGATGCCGCCATCTCGATCGACAAGCTGTGCCATGCCGAAGACCTGCGCAGCCGACCCGCGCCGCACGTGAATCTCGCGTCGCAGAAGATGGGCATCCACGAGTGGAGCTACGACAACGAAATTTCGGACGACAAGCGCTACCGCGTGCCGCTCAAGGACAGCCGCATCACGCTCAAAGACATCAAGGTGGAGGTGGAGCTCGGCTTCGATCCGAAGCTCGCCTTCGCCGAGGCGCAGCGCTGCCTGAACTGCGACGTGCAGACCGTGTTCAGCGACAAGCTGTGCATCGAGTGCGATGCCTGTGTCGACATCTGCCCGATGGACTGCATCACCTTTACCGAGAACGACGCGGAAGAGGACCTGCGCCGCCGCTTGCGCGCGCCGGCGAGAAACCTGGCGCAGGATCTGTACGTGTCCGACACGCTCAAGACCGGCCGCATCATGGCCAAGGACGAGGACTTGTGCCTGCACTGCGGGCTGTGCGCCGAGCGCTGCCCAACCGGCGCCTGGGACATGCAGAAATTCTTCCTCGACATGACCAACGCCGGACCCGGATGCCGCGTGAGGCGCAAGGAGCCCAGTGCCACGGCAGCTTGAGTGCGCTGCCGACGCCGAAAGCCCGATGCCTCCAGCCGCTCAAATCCGCATCAACGACTTCGTCGTCAAGTTCGCCAACGTCAACGGGTCAGGCTCGGCGTCCGCCAACACGCTGTTCGCCAAGTCGATCCTGCGCATGGGCGTACCGGTCAGCCCGCGCAACATCTTCCCCTCCAACATCCAGGGCCTGCCGACCTGGTACGAAGTGCGCGTGTCCGAGTCCGGCTACCTGGGCCGGCGCGGCGGCGTCGATCTGATGGTCGCGATGAACCCGCAGACCTGGGACAACGACGTGGCGGAGATCGAGCCTGGCGGTTATCTGTTCTACGACTCGACGCGACCCCTGCCTGACTCGAAGTTCCGCGACGACGTCCATGTCATCGGCATGCCACTCACCGAGATCTGCAACCGCGAATACGCCGATCCGCGCCAGCGGCAGCTGTTCAAGAACATCATCTACGTCGGCGCGCTGTCGACTCTGATCGACCTCGACCCGCGCGAGGTGGAGAAGCTGATCGCCGAGCAGTACAAGGGCAAGGAGCG
>Ga0187779_10000551_pt1 | contig 25011 bp, 25 predicted proteins | sample 1015_Q2_SP10_10__FD_132435 | JGI IMG/M metagenome (GOLD analysis project Ga0187779, IMG submission 132435) | Tropical peat soil microbial communities from peatlands in Department of Meta, Colombia - 1015_Q2_SP10_10_MG | ecosystem: Environmental > Terrestrial > Soil > Wetlands > Peat | place... | reverse complement strand
TGACGATCGAAGAAGCGCATGCCGAACTGAACTACGGCTGGGCTCACTCCTACAGCCCGGAAGCGCTGGCTCAGGCAGTTGCGGCGCTCGACGATCAACATGTAGGGGATCGCGTCAATATTTTCCTGGCGCGTCTTTGTTTTCGCGGAATCTATTTCCCGATGCTGAGGAAGTCGTCGTGGCTGCGGGTCATTGTCGAGAACCGCCGCACAATCCGGAGGCTGCTCAAAGAGGGATGGTCCCGATGGATGCGCCCAGGGAATTCTGCCAACCGGGATCCCTTTGACGTCGCAACCGCCGACGTCGCCTTCTCTCCACACTCACGCTGCGTCGCCGCGGAGGACCTAGAGCGGTCCGTGCCTTGAATCCACTTCGATACTCCACACCTCGAGCAGCCATTCCGGTATATAGCAACGGTTCTTGTTGCTCTCACACCAAAGTCGCAGGTCCGAAGAACTGGCACAAGTGTCAGTTGTCAGTCCCAACCTTCGCACTTCCTTTTCGAACTCAGTGGCGACGGCTCGAATGGGCTCAGGCGGCCCCCCCTGTGCCCAATCCGGATTTCCGCGTTTGCGAGGCATAGTAAGGAACCGCCCGCTTCAAGAAAAAATTAGGGCAAGGCGTCGAAGCCGCCCTGAGGAGCGTTTAGGGGGAAACAAACAGCAGTTTCAACCTTAGCATGACCCGGATGTGGGGCATGCTCGAAGGCGGAGCGTGGGGTTACGTTGGTAAGGCTCCATGGGGTGCGCTCCCCGGCCTCTACCAGGCCGCACCAGCATGGGCAACGGAACGCCATGGCAGCCAGACCAGCCGATACAGTGTTTCGACCCTCGGCGGGCTCCGCATTCCAGATTCGTAGTCTGTGCCTTGAACGGCCAGTTGCCGCTGAGTCACGTCTCGGGCCGACGGGAGGAGCCACAGGGCAAAGTCTATTTGCGGATTCTTCGTGGCTTCCTCCTTGCCTGTTTGTTCAGCCATTCCGGGCAATCGAGCTTCTCTTTTTGTAGGGGCGTCTTAAGCTGTAGATGCGGTCTCTGCAGAAGGCGGGGTCATGCATGTCTTGCGTGAGATCTTGGAGCAGGAGCAGGAAGGAGGAATAGCGATTGGCCACTTCAACGTTGCCAATCTGGTTTTACTGAAGGCCGTGTTCACCGCCGCGCAGGCATTGAAAGTCCCGTCCTGGTGGGCGCAACATGACGGATTCGCGTCCAGCTTCCGGCCTGGCGTGGTTCGGTTGGCCAAGCTGGCACCCGTGCTTAGGCGTACCATTGGGCATGAGCAGAATACGTCCAGAATACGTCGACGCAAACTCTCTGCGTTCTGATCGCTTGGTAGCCGTCGAAGTCCTCCTTCGACAAGAGCCCGACGAGGAAGAAGACGAAGAGGAAGACGAAGGCGACGATGACGATGATAAGAACAGAGATGATGATGGCTATTCAGAGTAAGCGTGCCCCTATTTGTGCGGGTCTGCCGGCTTTTTAGTGGCCTCTAGGGACCCAGGTCTAGGCCACCGCCAGCGCTGTGGGAAGAATGAAGCGCGTACACTTCGTCAAGGTAATCGGGGAAGTGCCGGATTTACTCTTGCAGGAATTTCGCGCTTGCATCCGTAAAGTTGCTTTGGTAGAGGATATGCCGCCGAACCAGCCGCGACGCAGTCGGGTCAGTAAAGGTGACTGCTTCTGGGTCTCTTCCACTGCGTTCCCACGACCAAGAAGAGCACCTTTGACCTATCGACGGGGCCAACTACATCGTACTTTATCAGAAGAATATTGAAACGATCTGCTGCAGCGCCTGACCGTCAAGCATACAGTTGGACTGCACTCCTCAGCCATTGGCAACCAACGTCTTGTTTGGCAATCAGTTCGGTGGAGTGTAGCACAAATGATGTAAGCTGTATTTTGTCCCGTCGGGACCCGTTTGGGGGTGATGATTTGGCGGAAGTTCGACTGCAAGAGGGCGAGTCATTGGAGAATGCCCTCCGTCGGTTCAAGCGCAAGGTTCAGACCGAGGACATTATTAAGGAAGTGAAGCGTCACTCTTACTATTTGAAGCCGGGCGAGAAGCGGAGACTGAAGCAAGCTTTGGCACGAAAGCGTGCCCGAAAAAAGAATCGCAGGGGGCCAGATTAGCCTGTAACAGCTTGGGTCGCCGCCAAGTAGCGACCTTCCGTTTCGCCGGACGAGGTTCTCTCCTGGATAACCGAAGGGCCAGTTTCTAGGTGAGCTCACCCTAACGAACTGGACTGTTGGTGCGCTCCGGAGCAGCCTGCTTAGTGTTCTCAGGGGGAGTGCGCTCTTGGGGCGTTTGCTCGGGGCGGGTGTCTGCTCTCTTTTCCAGTTGATCGGCTTGGCGCTGCGATTTCTCGAGTTTGGTGCGCTTCTCTGCCATACGCACAGCTTGACACAGGCGAGCGAGATTGGCTAGAGCCTGTGACTTTCAGACTGCCTCGTTAGCAGTTTCCGAATGTGCCCCAGGGTCGAAATCCAGATCTGCTATACTAACCAGGACGCTTTTGCCACGGTTTGCTCGTCACGCGGTGGTCACTCGTTTAGACCAGCTTCATCTCCGCCTTTCCTGCCTGCCGTTTAGTTCAGCGCCAAATCTGAAATCAATGTGAGCGGCACTGAAACTCTTGACATGTGTCTGAGTGTGTGACAAGGCCCTCCAGAAAGAGAACAACTCGAATGACCACATTTTCGGAACTGCCCCTGTCTTCTGCGTTACAGCGGAAGCTGGCGGCAGCTCGATTCATTAACCTCACCCCTATCCAGGTGGGTGCGATCCCTCTTGCCCTTGAGGGCAAAGACGTAATCGGCACCGCCCAGACCGGCACCGGCAAGACACTGGCGTTTCTGATTCCGGTGCTCGAGAGGCTTCACCGCGAGCCAACACGTCAAGCGAGCGCTCTGGTTTTGGCGCCCACGCGCGAACTCGCAATGCAAGTGCACGAGCAATACGAGAAACTGCGCAGCCAGCGCATTCCCAGAGGTGCCCTTATTATCGGCGGTGTATCGGAGAAGATGCAGATCCATGGTCTCCGTGCTGGCCCGGGGCTGGTAATTGCCACTCCGGGACGGCTGCAGGACTTTATCACCCGGAAGCTAATTGACTTGCGGCAGGTAAGAATGCTAGTGCTCGACGAAGCTGACCGGATGTTGGATATGGGGTTTCTGCCTTCCATCCAGCGCATTTTGTCAATACTGCCACAGCGCCGGCAGACGCTGTGCTTCTCAGCGACTATGGAAAAGTCAGTCGTCGGCCTTGTCCATGACTGCATGCGCGAGCCAGTACGGGTCGCTTTGGGCTCGGTCCTCAAACCAGCACAGAGCGTACAGTTGAGAGCGTATGAGGTCCGTCCCGGCGAGAAACTGGACATTCTCCGGCAATTGCTTTATGCAGAGAAGGGACAGACTCTGATCTTCACGCGCACAAAACGCGGCACACAACGGCTTACCAAGGAACTGGTACGGGAAGGCTTCTCTGCCGCGATGATTCACGGCGACCGCTCGCAAGCCCAGCGTAACGGAGCCTTGAGTGGATTTCAGGAAGGCCGCTTCCAGGTACTGGTGGCTACCGATATCGCTGCGCGGGGCTTGCACGTGAACGACGTGGCCCATGTGATCAACTACGACCTGCCAAAGATGGCCGAGGACTTCATCCACCGTGTCGGGCGCACGGGACGTGCCGGGTCCCAGGGCTGCGCCTCCACCCTAGTCGCAGGCGCCGAGGTTCTGGAGCTTATGCATATCGAGCGCATGCTCCAGTTACGGATGGAACGGAAGCACGGAGACCTCTTGGCAGCAGATCGACCGAAGCGATTCATCCAAAACACCCTTGCAACACGAACGTTGACCGCGTTGCCGGGTGAGGTTTTTCTGTGAAAACGGAACGAGATCACCGGGTCATCAAGCTCCGGTAATTCTCACAGGGTGTCTACTGATCGATGCCGGTTCTGCTGAGCGGTGTCGATTCTTCAACGGGAGTGGTTTCGTCGGAGCCGATGCGGAACAAAGCTGCCTGTGCTTCTGCGTGCTCCTGCAACTCGCGCACCTCGTCCACGCTGCCTTCCTGTGTCTGCTGCTTGCGCTGGCTCTTACGCTCTGCTTTTTCGCGTTGTTTTTGTTGGCGCGCTTGTTCTTTCTGACGCTTCATAAACGTCGCTCGGCCTCGCGGCATACACGATCCCCCAATCCATATTCTGTTCATCGCTGGCGGGCGATTTTACCGCCCGTCGGCGCGCGCCCGGCGTATCAGAAACCTACCAGCGTGGTTCTCGGGGCTGACGCGCGTGGCCGCGGTAATCATCGCGCCCACGTCCGCCTCCACTAGCGCCAAACCGCTGTCCGCCGCTCCTTGACCGGTCGGACTTCGGCTTCGCTTCGTTGATCGTCAACGTGCGTCCCCCCAGTTCAGTTCCGTTCAGTGCTGCAATGGCTTTATCGGCTTCACTGGCATTGGTCATTTCGACAAATGCAAAACCGCGTGCACGACCTGTCTCTCGGTCGGTCACGATACTGACTTTGTCGACGGTGCCGTGCGCCTCGAAAACGGTTCGCAATTCTGACTCGGTTGTACTGTGGGGCAGATTGCCAACATAAAGGTTCTTCATAGCGTTTCCTCTCTTAGCAAATCATCCAAGGTTGCCGATCCTGGAGTTCGTTTCAGCGGCCGTGCCTCAGAATCCCGTAGCGGTGCAGGTCTGTCCCGCATCGCTTGGGTGCGAGCGACGGATGCGGATCGGACTGCGGAAATCCTCCGGGATGCCTCCAGGATTCCCCAGTGCTGAGGCGGATCTCCGGGACCATCGGAAAGTGCTGCTTGTGTACTCAGAGCAGGGACCTGGTCGTTGCTCTGCTCAACGGCAGAGTCTTCGTCTAAATTCGGTGAATCCGCGAGGTACTCCGGTTTGCCAACAAAGAACGCTAGTTGCTGCCGGGGTGTGGCGCTACGAATGTCTTCGCAAAATCTGTCACGATGACCCACTCCCTTTTCCATGTTGATCAGGACGAGGTCGTATGAGTCCGCTCTCCACCAGGAACGCGCTTCCGGGATATCGGCGGCACACTCGACCTCCATACCGAGTTTGCGCATGACTTCAGCACGCAAGTCGCGCTTCGCACGCGACGTGTCGACCAGGAGGACTCGTTTCTTCTTGACTCCCCCGGGTATAGGTGCGGCGAGCGGCGATGCCGATGTTGTCATGCTCATGCCGACACCGCTGTTGGCTTCGCGCCGTTTGGAGGACCCGCAGATTTGCGTTGTGTTCTCCGCGTTCCAGTAGTTCGAGGGTTCGCTTCCGGCGAGCGATCTTCTGCTTGCGTTCTCTGTGAAATCTGGACTTGTCGCCATTAAGAGCGGACATGCTGAATTCCTGTCAGTCAGGCGAGTTGGTGAACGGTGGTGTGTCAGAACGCCTCTTATGGGAGCACCTAACTGGATGGTCTGCATTTATGAGCATCGTCGGCGAAGCGTCTAAAAGCGTCGGCAGTTGTCGCAGCGAGTACGTTGTTCAGGGAGAATCGGTGATGCAATTAGAACGCCTCTCGATCTGTCAATCGCGGAGGCAGAAGATGCTCTGGTGACATACCTTCGAGGTTCAAGGTGATTTCAGTATACGCTCTTTGCGAACATCCTGCTAAACGCGCTCTACTGGCGAAGGCCCCCGGGAGGTGGTTCCGTGCATCTGGCGTTTCCGCCTGTTCTTTTCGGAATGCGCCAGGGCTAGGCGAGCGGCAATGATGGAATATACCGAGGGATTAAAAGCGAGTCCGATGTGCGTGCCCGAGACTGAGAAGTCCGCTTCCGGGCGGTCGGTCCTGCAATACCGCCAGTCAACCACTCCGTCCCCTTCGGTGTAAACCGCAGTTTCCAAAACCGACGCAGGCATAACGCAGCGGAGAGACTCCAAGAAATCGCAAGTGCAACGACCGGTGTAGCAGTCGGGAAGAACTCCCGTGCCGTGCTTCTTTAGGATGCGATGTCGAACCATCTCCGCCGCGCGTAAAATGCTGGGATGGGCCACCGTACCGCGAAAAGGCGCACCCAGAGTAGTAACGGAGGCGATATCCGCTGGCCGCTGCGACGCGATGGCACGCGCGATAATGCCTCCCAGACTGTGGCCGATCAGGTGGACTCTCCGGCCAGATTTCGTGAGCGCCCTTTCGATGGTTTTGCTTAGTTGACGTCTAATCAGGAGGTTCGGACATTCTGTGTTGAAACCTATGCCTGAAAAGAAAGGTTTGTATCCAATTCGGGCCAACCATTGATGTAATGGCGTCAAATAAACATCGGGGCAGAGAAAAGCAGGTATGAGAACCACGGCGGAACCGTCGCCGTGCGGTATTCCTAGACCGTAATACAAAGGTGCCGCATGCAGCAGAACCAACTCGGCCGCAGACAGCACTTCGCCCAAAATAGGAACGTCAGCTTCCTGATAATCCTGAGTACGAATAGGGGAGCCGCAATCCCGGGGATCGACGTGGTGTCTTCTCATTGAGGCGCTGTCCTACTGTACGTGACAGCCCGAAGTTCCACAATGATAGTTTTGCCCGGGCTTCCCAGCACGTAAACCTCGGAGCGGATGTTGACAAGCAGTTGTGCCCGGATCACGATTTCACAAGAGGTTCCGCGCTATGGTGCAAACTGTAAAGCCTGTGCAACTGAACCCGCGGACCCTGGAAGCATTTGATGCTTACATTCACCACGCTGAAACGGAAATGGAGCAGACTTTGCACGGAAGCGGGCCATTTCTCTGGTCTCAGCAGACGCCAGAGCGGGCTCAGGAGGTCGGTCGCGGACAGGTGGTGGCGCAATTCTGGTCTGGCCGAGGGCCAGTCAAGGTGCCGAACGGTTTGATCCACGACTGGATTGCTGCCGTGTTCATTCCGGATTCGACCATCCAAGAAATATTTGCATTGATCCAAGAATACGATAATCACAAGAACATCTACAAACCCGAGGTAATTGACTCAAAGCTTATTAGGCGTAACGATAACGATTTCCAAATCCATCTGCGACTTCTGAAGAAGAAAATCATCACCGTGGTCCTCGATACTGATCATGAGGTGCATTATCGTCCCGTGGATCGAACCCGCTGGGTGTGCCGCTCGTATACGACGCTAATTGCAGAAGTGGAAAACGCCGGAAGCCAGGACGAGCGAGTCTTGCAGGCTGATACCGGTTACGGATTTCTATGGCGCCTGTATTCCTATTGGCGATTCGAGGAGCGTGATGCCGGTGTTGTCGTCGAGTGCCGAGCCATATCGCTGACGCGTGACGTGCCATTTGGGCTAGGATGGGCCATTGAACCGATCATCCAAAAGCTCCCCAAGGAGTCGCTCATCAGCACCCTCGAGGCTACCCGCCAAGCGCTGCATGCCAGAACAAGATAGTGTTTGTGTCCCCCGTATTAAGCTTGGTTATGAGCGTTCGCTTATTCACGTACGTCATCGAAAAATGACTTGAGTTCGTGGGAGCGCGAGGGATGGCGCAGCTTACGCAGGGCCTTGGCTTCGATCTGGCGAATGCGCTCGCGGGTGACGGCGAACGACCGGCCAACCTCCTCCAGCGTTCGCTCCGAGCCGTCCTCCATGCCAAAGCGCATCTTGATGATCTTCTCTTCCCGCGCACTGAGAGTTCGCAACACCTGCGCGGTCCGCTCCTTCAGATTCACGTTCATGACCGCCTCGGCGGGCGAGATTCCGTTGCGGTCTTCGATGAGGTCGCTGAGGTGAGAATCCCCCTCCTCGCCAATCGGCGTCTCCAGCGAGATCGGCACGCGCATGATCTTGCGCACCTTGCGAACCTTGGCCTCGGGAATGTCCATCTGCCTAGCAATCTCTGCGGACGTAGGTTCGCGGCCCAATACCTGGACCAGTTGCCGCGAGGTGCGAATCAGCTTGTTGACGATTTCGATCATGTGCACTGGGAGGCGGATGGTGCGCGCCTGATCGGCGATCGCTCGGCTGATTGCCTGGCGAATCCACCACGTGGCATACGTGGAAAATTTGTAGCCGCGGCGGTACTCGAACTTGTCCACCGCCTTCATCAGGCCGATGTTGCCCTCCTGAATCAGGTCAAGGAACTGAAGCCCGTGGTTGCCATACTTTTTAGCGATGGAAACCACGAGCCGCAGGTTGGCCTCGATGAGCTCGTGCTTTGCCTGCTCCGCGTCCATCTCGCCCTTGATGATTTTGCACTGCGCGCGCTGTAACTCCGCGAACGTCATGCCGGCGTCACTTTCGAGCCTTTTCATGTCGGCGCGATGCTGCCGCTGAGTGGTTCGGTAGTTTTTCTTGAGTTCCTCGCTGCGCGTGCTCGCAATCTTCTTGTCTAGGTCACTGAGCTGGCGGTCAAGCGAGCGCATGATTTCCATGGTTTTATTCACCCGGTCCGTCTGGCGCTTGTGCTCCGAGGAGGTAAAACCGAGGTTGCGGATGATGAGCGAGATCCGAACAATCTCGCGGCCCAGCTGGCATCGGCAGCGGCGGTATTTGCGCGCCTGCTTATCCGCCGAGACGGTCGCCAGCTGTCCTGCTAGCCGGCGGACTGTCTTGTAATACTGGTGCAGCTGATCGATGCGGCGCGTGATCTGCTTGACACGGGCCTGCAGAATCTCCTCCGTGATCTCTTCCTCATTGAAGACGACAGTTTCCTTAATCGAGCGTAGGCCGCGTTTCAACTCCTCGCCAATGGCCAGAACCTGGTGGATCACAATGGGCGAGCGTGAAAGCGCCTTCAACGCGGAGAGTTGTCCGCGCTCGATGCGCTTGGCGATGTCCACTTCTCCTTCGCGGGTGAGCAGAGGCGAGCCGCCCATCTCGCGCAGGTAAACGCGCACTGGATCGTTGGCCGCCTCAGGGGCGTCCGGAGCGGGGATGAGATCGATGTCCTCTGATTCCTTCGCCAGCCTTTGTTCCAGAGGCGAGTGATGTAGTAGAGGCTTGCCTTCAAGCACAGCAAGGCCCTGGGTGCGAACGGTGGTAAGCAAATCGTCTACGTCCAGTGCGGAATGGACGTCGTGTGAAATCAGGTCATTCACTGGTTGTCCGTGGGGTAGCCCTTTTCTTTCCCTTCGGCGGCATTACTTTCCTAAGGTCATCCATAGCCATGCGGATCCTTTTCGGTGCCGGCCCGCATGGAGAGAGCAGGCTCTGTTGATCTGGAGCGGCAACTTCAGCAGAAAGCGAGAATTCCGGACTCAATTATGCTAGCACGACGTCCCAGGATCTCCAATTTTCCACAATACCTACCTACGTCACGTTTTAGCTCTGCCTGCGATGAAAGGACGTTTGGGGGGTGAAAGAGAGAAATCCCAAGCTTAAAACTGGTGGCATTTAGTTCCAAACTTGGTTCCGTACGCAAGCTGTAACAACTCCTGGTGGGCCCTTTTCCTAAACATCCGGACCGCTAGGTAGATCACCACAATTATTATGATCTCGACCACACTCGTGAGTGTCATTGCACGGCATCCCAAACGCAGCCCAATTGTCCCCACCGATCCCCAAATCAAGCAGCAATCAGGTGGCAGGACTGGACTAAACGTGCTTACCGAACAAATGGGCGACATCAATATTTTCCCAGCCAGGATTCCGGGCGCCAGTCCACGACTTGGACTCCGTGGCGCGCGTCAAGCGTACAGCGGGTCAAAATCAAAGTAACGAATCTCGGCAAGTGAGGGCACTTGGACGGGCCGTCCCTGCGCAATCCGTAAACTCTCGTTGCAGTGTGGGGACTTTGCGCCGTCCTGAGCTGTACCCAGAGAGCCAACAAGCCAGAGAAGGTATTACCACAACTCTTTTCTTCATCTCGGACAGTCCCTTTGTGACCGATCCTCGCAACATCGTCAGGATGTGGAATCCCGAAATCTAAGCTCTATGCTGTCTTGATTTTGAATAGCATCGCCCGGCCCGATCTGGCGCTAAGTTTGGTGGCGCGGCCCGATGCGACCAAGACGTAGAGTGCATTCAACGGTCGAAGTATTCGCCAAACAGATCGGGGCGATGCCCTTGTGACTTCAGAGTTTGCACGGTTACCCGTTTACCTTTGAATTCTTGGCTAATCACGTCAGGCGCTTCGCTCTGCAAAAGGGTCACTGCAAAATTCCTCAACGACCTCTGGGCTCTGGGCAACAACCAGGTAGCCATCATCGGCGGAGAAGACATAATAGTTACGACGATCGCCTTTTGCCAACGTGTGACCGCATCTCCACGCACATCGAGCAATGACACTTGAAGTTCTTATCACTGGGAGCTGTTATATGGCCACACTTCTCGCAAACGAAACATCCAACTGCAACGGCCACCATCGCCATGAACTCGCTGCCTGAAACACAGTGAGGGCAGCGAACTGCGGCCTCCACCAGCATCTCCTTTTTCAGTGTTTTGTTCTGCCTGCGAAGTGTGCCAGCTTTTCCCTGCGACTCTCCAAGTCTATCGTGAAGCCCTGGGCTCCGACTCTGTCGCTGATTTAGTGATGCGTGAAAATATGTCCACCGGCACCGGGAAAACCAAGGTAGTGTTTTTCTCCACTCCAATTTCGGTTAAGGTCTGGAGATAGCGCAACTGGATGCTGACCGGTTCCTCGGCTAGCAAGCGGGCCGCATCTACCAACCGCTGTGCCGCCGAGAACTCGCCTTCAGCGTGGATGATCTTGGACCGCTTCTCGCGTTCCGCCTCTGCCTGCTTGGCCATGGCCCGGAGCATCGACTCCGGCAAATCCACCTGCTTTACCTCTACATTCACCACTTTCACACCCCATGGGGCGGTGTGGGTGTCGAGTATGCTCTGCAGGCGCATGTTGATCTTTTCCCGATGCGCCAGCAATTCATCCAATTCCGCCTCGCCGAGGACAGAGCGCAGTGTGGTCTGGGCAAATTGCGAGGTCTGGTTCACGTAGTCAGACACCTCGACGACCGCCTGCCGCGGGTCGATTACGCGCAGGAAGATAACTGCGTTCACCTTCAATGTGACGTTGTCGCGGGTAATGATGTCCTGGGGCTTTACCTCGAGCGCCTCCTGGCGCAGGGAAATCCGAACCATGCGGTCGACCGGGAAAAACACCAGGATGATACCTGGTCCTTTGGCACGCGGTAGCAATCGGCCTAGGCGAAAGATCACACCCCGCTCGTATTCACGAAGGATCTTGATCGAGCTGAGAACGTACAAAACAACGATGATGGCAGCAATAGCCGGAATTGGAATCATCTGCTACCTCCAGCAACGCTAATCGACGACCGCTTCTGGCGCAGCCTGTAGCATTGTAGGTCACGGAACTCGCGCCGGCCGGCAAAGCACGGTCCAGCCGGAAGCCTTGCAAAGGTCAAAGGTGGCCACGTCCCCATCGACTCCACATCGGGTAAGTTTGAAAATCTCAGGACTCTTGGATTCACCGGACGCTCGAAATCTGCTCAACCTAGACAGCCATTCCGTAGAGACTCCCAAACGCCGATCTCGCACTCCGGGAACCGGTTCTTAAATTACTCTGAAACGGATTCAGGAAGAAGTGAATGTAGAAGGATGCCGCGTCATGATCGAACGCTACGGGGTATCTAGTCGACTGCGGCACTAAGACACCGGCCGGCCCAATCCCGCAGCATAAAGACCGCATAGTGCCTGATTGAAAGCCGCGATATCGTCAAACTTGGGATGATTGGTGAACAGCGAAATTACATCGCCGCGGTCACCGAGAACATCCTCGGCAAATCCCTGAAGGGCCTTCTTCGGCCCCGTTTCCACGAAAACGCGGGCGCCCGCACGGTACAGCGTAAGCAGACCCTGGACAAATTGCACCGGAGATGCGACTTGCCGCGTCAGGAGATCCACCATCTGTGAAGTGGCGTCCGGTCCAGTGGGATAAAACTCGCCGTTCACGTTCGCTACAACCGGGACCCGCGGTGATTGCAGACGCCGTCGCTCCAGAGTTCGTCGCAGTGGTTCGCTGTACGGAGCCACAATCGAGGTGTGGAAAGCGTTGCTCACCGGCAACGGGATGGCGTCGTAGCCCTCTTTCAGGAAAAGGTCGATCGCTTGCTCAATCGCCTGACTGGCTCCGCCAAGGACTGCTTGGTGATAACTGTTGACATTGGCGATCACTATGTAGCCCGGAATCGTCTTCAGGCCTCGCTCAATCTCCTCCATCGGCGCGAAGATGGCGGCCATGCGGCCGGTTTCCATGGTTATGCCTGTGGCCTCACGGCTTCGGGCACTGACTACGTCCAAGGCGTCCTCGAAGGAAAGAGCGCCGCACGCTACCAAAGCGCCGTATTCACCCACACTATGGCCCATCACCATGTCCGGCCGGATATCATACGCCGCTAAGAGGCGGGTCAGCGCGATGTCGCTCGCTATTACGGCAGGCTGAGTAATGGCCGTTCGGGATAGCTCTTTTTCGGCGCGAGCCACCGCGGCGGCGTCGGTTTGATCAACAAATAAGAACTCGCTGAGGGGCTGGCCGAGCAGCGGAGTCATAATGCGGTCGGCTTCGGCAAAAGTATCAGCCACAATCGGTTCGGCGGCGGCGAGCACTCGCAGCATGTTTAGGTATTGCGAGCCTTGACCGGTATATAGAAATGCTACTTTCTTGGCAGGGCCGTGGCCGCTGAAGATGCCCTGGGCTCGCAGAAGCTTCCATAGCGGCGCTTGGTTCGCCGTTAGAGCTGTGAGAGCCTTCGCCGATTTGGCCGCTAAGTCGGAGGCGCCCCTATAATCGATTGCCAGGCGTTCAGATGCACACAGATCCGCTTCAGCCGGCGCGCTCGGTCTCGGTGCGTGGCCTGCTTCCGCGCTCTTCTGGATGGAGCGCAGACGCTCAGCCAACGCACTTTCGGAAACGGCCCCGACCAGCAGGGTGCCCTGCAACGGCGCTTTGCGGGAGGAACCAATCGAAGAAGAATTCGGCGAGAAGTCGACATCCACAGCGGTAACTCCTCTCTTTGCGCTTAGGTCTGAGCAGTGCAGACTAGCTTTTCAACTCCGAAAAACTGAAGACTCTCGATCCGCGATGTTTGCTTTCCTGAATGTGATCCCAGACCAAACGATCGGCAAGCCAGGCGGCCTGCCATTCGGCGAGGCTTGCGCCCTGGGTCGCTGGCGGTTGGCATGTGGCAAAGCGCGCACTGCATTGCTCACAGGCGACCACCTTCATGACGACAGCGACAGCATTGGGGATGTCCGCGTTGTTCCCCCGCAACCGTTTTGCGGTTCCGGCGGACTGCGGCTGCACTTTGATCCGCGGAGGCGTCACTGCTTCGGTCCCCCCCGGTACAAAACCGGCACTTGCTGTTGACCATAGGCTTCCGATGAACCAATTTAATTCATCTGAAGCTGAGGAGAACGGCAAATTTAAAGATGGAGAGTAGTACGGTCACTTCAACTTGGAGGAGCTGCGCAGCGCAGTTGAGACCATCAGCAGGCCCGAAATTCGCGTGGGGTCCCCGGTATTTCCCCCTGGTATTTCGGAGGAACAGGGAAAGGGTCGGGCTAACACTAAAACAAAGAATGGCTCCTCAGGTAGGACTCGAACCTACAACCCTCCGGTTAACAGCCGGATGCTCTGCCATTGAGCTACTGAGGAGTGTCGCTGCGAACGGGGTGGTCCGTGTTCGCCCGTCGAATTTGATAATAGCATTCGCTCGCCTGTTGGGGAAGCACTCATAGGTAACCGACTCCCGTCCCCTGATGCCTCTTGCCTTCATCGCGCCGCCGATATTGGCGAAGGTGACGGGTAGCTCTGCTAATCTAATCATTTGTTGCTCGTCTCTGTGAGGTGTTTATGCCAGGAGGTTCGCATTTGTTCTGGATCTTAGTACTGTGCCTTCTCCCGGCCACAGTCTGGGCCGAAGACAGCTCGACCACTCCCACCGCCACGGCGGCGGGCCCACCTAAGGCGAAGGTGGCTCCTGTGGGAGAGATCATCCACGGCCAGAAAGTTGTGGACAAGTACCGGTGGCTGGAAGACGCCAACAGCCCTGAAACGCAGGCCTGGGTCGAGCAGGAGCTTGCCTACACGCGCAGCATGCTGGATCAATTGCCTGGGCGCGAGAAGATCCACGAGCGCTTGGAGCAGCTGCTGACCATCGGCAACATTGGCGTGCCGCAAGTTGGAGGCCAGTTTTACTTCTACACCCGCCGTGAGGGGACGCAGAACCAGCCCGTGCTCTACGTTCGCCAGGGCCAGGAGGGGAAGGACCGCATCCTGGTGGACGCGAACCAGTTGGCCGCGGATGGCACGATCGCCCTCGACTGGTGGTACCCCTCCGAAGATGGCAAGTATGTAGCTTACGGAACATCTCTGAGTGGCTCGGAGATGAGCACCCTTCATGTCGTCGAGACGGCAACCGGCAAGCTGCTACCGGATGCGATTGAGCGCACTCGAGCCGCCAGTGTGGCATGGAAGCCCGACAACTCCGGGTTCTATTACACGCGCTACCCCAAGAAAGGCCAGGTGGCGGAAGGCCAAGAGATGTATAACCGTCACGTCTTCTATCACGCCCTGGACACCGATGCCGCGAAGGATCCACTGCTTTATGGAGAAGGCTTGAATCCGGAGTGGTGGCCGAATGTGAATCTATCGGAAGACGGACGTTGGCTCCTGATCAACGTCGAGGAAGGCTGGACCAAGAGTGAGCTCTATCTCGCCGACGTTCAAGCTGGAACAGAGCCGGTTCGGATCACCGACGGCAAAGAATTCCTCTATGACGGTGAATTTTACAAGGGAACGATCTACATTACGACGAACGAGGATGCACCCCACTATCGCGTGTTTTCCGCTGACGCCACCAAGGCGGCACGGCAGAACTGGAAAGAAGTGATCCCGCAGACGGATGCGGTGCTGCAGGGAGTCTCCGTCTTCGGCGGGATGCTCTTCGCCCAGTACGAGCAGAACGCCAGTTCCCAACTGAAGGTGTTCAGTCTCGACGGCCAGCAGACAGAAGACCTGGCGCTGCCGACAATCGGTAGCATATTCGGCTCGGGCGGAAAATGGAATCGGAATGAAGTCTTCTTCGGATTTCAATCCTTCACAGTTCCGCCCGGCATCTACCGCTACAGTCTGGCGGACCACAAGAGTTCGCTGTGGGCCAAGGTAGACGCTCCGTCGATCAATCCGGCCGTATATGAGGTCCAGCAGGAATGGTACCAGTCCAAGGACGGCACGCGTGTTCCAATGTTTATCGTGCACAAAAAAGGTCTACCTAAAGACGGGCACAGCCCGACCCTGCTGACCGGGTACGGTGGTTTCAATATAAGTCTCACCCCGACGTTCAATCGCAGTGCCTACATTTGGCTCGAGCATGGGGGCGTGTACGCCGTGGCAAATCTGCGCGGCGGCGCAGAGTTCGGCGAGGATTGGCACCGCGCGGGCATGCTCGAAAAGAAACAGAACGTGTTCGACGATTTCGTTGCCGGCGCGGAATACCTTATTGCGCAGAAGTATACGGACAAAGATCACCTCGCGATCCTGGGGGGATCGAATGGAGGCCTGCTAATGGGGGCCATGATCACGCAACGGCCGGACCTGTTCCGCGCCGTGGTTTGCGCAGTGCCCCTGCTCGACATGCTGCGTTACCAGTACTTCCAGATCGCAAAACTATGGGTGCCCGAGTACGGGTCGGCAGAAGACGCCAAGCAGTTTGAATGGCTCTACGCTTACTCACCCTACCATCACGTAAAGCCAGGCGTTGAGTATCCGGCCATCCTTTTCATGACAGCTGACACCGATACTCGTGTCGATCCCATGCACGCCAAGAAGATGGCGGCGCTGATGCAAGCGGAGGCGAGGAACGGTACAAGCCGCGAGCGGCCCATACTGCTGCGAGTTGAGACCAAAGCTGGGCATGGGGCGGGCAAGCCAGTAATCAAGCAGATCGAAGAGAACACAGATATTTACTCTTTTCTATTCTGGCAGCTAGGGAAGAGACCATAAAGCCACGCCGGACAGGAACCTCTACCTTGGAGGGTCGTCGCGGTATTTCGCCGGCCTGCACTTGACGACCTGCCCCAAGGCAAACAGATCCAGCGACGTGGGGAGCTTCTTCAACTCCGCGGTACGCCAGCCCCACGGCCTCCCCAGGCACCAGCGTTATGGGCGTTTGGGGCTGGTCACACACTGGCTGCAGGGTTTTACCAGCTTCACCGAGGCTAATCGGGTTCAGCCACAGATGCAGTTCCTGAGAGATCGTTGATGGCCACTGCCTTTGAGTCGTAGCGCTTCCCAGTAGTCCAGCAGCTTGCGCAGGTTCAGTTTGCCCCTCGTCATCCTTGATTGCAGGGTCGCCGGCGCAGCACTTGGTTCTGCTCGCATCACCGCTCAAGTGCCAATGATGAACTCCGAGCTATTATCTAACTCCAACCCCAGCAACCCAGAGGACAAGCCGGCTTGGATCCAATCCAGGCCACCGCGATCGGGCTCTTGCCCGCCAAGGCGCACGTTTGGTTCCGCCACAGTGAACATCGGTGAGATTAGCGCGAACTTCACCCCTCTCCCGAATTCCCGGAGTAAGCAACCAGACCGATCGGCCAACCACGGCCAAATCATATGTTCGGTCGGCTCTCTCGCTTTGCCTCGCGCTACCGCTCATGCCCGACGGTACTCCCGCCTCGAAACGCGTGTCCCAACACGGCCTCCTGATTGGCTTGAGTCCTGTTACATCCTAAGCGCCATCGAAGGCTTCCCTCGCGGCTACACATTTTGCATGGCGCAATAGGGGTTTGATTTCCCCTTCCCAACATGCTATAAACTTCTGTTTTGTGCCGGGTCACGCCCGGGGAACCCGTTTTCGCCCCTCCTGGGCCATCCAGCGCAATTCAATCCGACGCGGCCAAGCTCAGCACTCCTATCAAAGTCTTGCAGTGGAAGCGTGTTCGGAACTCCGGTCAAGCGCTCCCTCGGCGCCCAGCCAGGTTGCCGGGGCGGCTTCGTGCGCCGGAAGGTGCGGTTGATTTCGTATTCGCCCAGCAATGCTTTTCATCCTCGGAGGATCCTCCCATGCGCATCTGGACCGCTACGGTTGCGTCCCTGCGATGCCGAATTTGTAAGACGTCTGTCTTCCTATTTGCCCTCTTGTTGGCAAGTTCCGTCGTCGCCCTAGCCCAACCCGGCGAGGCAAGTGCTCGCGGTGAGGCTTCACTGAAACTTCCCGACCTCTCGCAGGTTACGTTCCTGGGCATAGCCAACGGCCACAGGCTGCTGACCTTTGGGTTGCTGTTTTGCGTGTTTGGCCTGCTGTTTGGGCTCACCATCTACATGAAGCTTAAGAACTTGCCCGTACACCGCGCCATGCGGGAGATCTCCGAGCTCATTTACGAAACCTGCAAGACCTACCTGATCACACAAGGCAAATTCATCCTCCTGCTCTGGGCATTCATCGCGGTAATCATTGCTGCGTACTTTGGATGGCTGGCGCCGGTGCCCGGCAAATCCGTGGGCGTGACCCTGCCGATCATCCTGCTGTTCAGCCTGATAGGGATCGGGGGGAGTTACGGCGTAGCGTGGTTCGGAATTCGGGTCAACACCTTTGCCAATTCGCGTACAGCGTTCGCAGGCTTGCGGGGAAAGCCCTATCCCATTTACCAGATTCCCCTCGAGGCGGGCATGAGCATCGGCATGATGCTGATCAGCGTGGAACTGCTGATGATGCTTTTCATCCTGTTGTTTATTCCCGGTGATTACGCGGGACCGTGCTTCATCGGCTTCGCCATCGGTGAGTCTCTCGGCGCGGCTGCTCTGCGCATTGCCGGCGGCATCTTTACCAAGATTGCCGATATCGGCTCCGACCTGATGAAAATCGTCTTCAAAATCAAAGAAGACGATGCCCGCAACCCGGGGGTGATTGCCGATTGCACGGGCGACAATGCGGGTGACTCGGTCGGGCCCTCGGCGGACGGCTTCGAAACCTACGGAGTGACGGGAGTCGCGCTGATTACTTTCATCCTTCTGGCGGTGAAGAGTCCGACCGTCCAGGTGCAACTGCTGGTCTGGATCTTCGTGATGCGCATCATGATGCTGGTGGCCAGTGCTCTGGCCTACTTCGTCAACGGCGCGATGGCCAAGGCCCGGTACGGCCATGCCGACAGCATGAACTTCGAGGCTCCCCTGACGTCACTGGTCTGGATTACGTCGCTGGTCTCGATCGTGCTGACGTACGTCGTATCTGCCCTGATCATTCCGGATCTCGGGGGAGATTCCACCCTGTGGTGGAAGTTGGCCTCCATCATCTCCTGCGGCACTCTGGCGGGAGCGATCATTCCGGAATTGGTGAAAGTATTCACTTCCACCGAATCGCGGCATGTAAACGCAGTCGTAACCTCGGCGCAGGAAGGCGGCGCATCGCTCGGGATTCTGTCGGGCTTTGTGGCCGGAAATTTCTCCGCCTACTGGCTGGGACTATCGATGGTGATCCTGATGTCGATCGCCTACGTCATCAGCACCATGGGTCTGGCGCCGCTGATGGTGGCTTCCGCGGTCTTTGCCTTCGGCCTGGTGGCGTTTGGGTTCTTGGGCATGGGCCCGGTGACCATCGCCGTCGACTCCTACGGACCGGTCACGGACAATGCACAATCGGTCTATGAATTGTCCCTGATCGAGCAGGTCCCCAATGTCCGCGAAGAGATCAAGAGAGACTTCAACTTTGACGTGAACTTTGACCGGGCCAAGCATCTGCTGGAAGCCAACGACGGCGCCGGCAACACCTTCAAGGCAACAGCCAAACCGGTGCTGATCGGTACGGCTGTGGTGGGGGCCACGACGATGATTTTTTCCATCATCATGGCGCTCACCGCTGGTCTCACCACTAATGTGAACAGTCTGTCGTTGTTGCACGCGCCCTTCGTCCTCGGCCTGATTACCGGCGGAGCCATGATTTACTGGTTCACCGGTGCTTCTACACAGGCGGTGACCACGGGAGCCTACCGGGCAGTGGAGTTCATCAAGGCCAACATCCGGCTTGAGGGTGTGGAAAAAGCGTCTGTCGCCGACAGCAAGAAGGTGGTCGAGATTTGTACCCAGTATGCGCAAAAGGGGATGTTCAACATCTTCCTGGCAGTGTTCTTCGGCACGCTGGCGTTCGCGTTTGTCGAGCCATTCTTTTTCATCGGCTACCTGATCTCAATCGCCATCTTCGGCCTCTACCAGGCAATTTTCATGGCCAACGCAGGCGGTGCGTGGGACAACGCCAAGAAGATTGTCGAAGTCGAACTGAAGCAAAAGGGCACGGAACTGCACGCGGCCACTGTCATCGGCGATACGGTGGGCGACCCCTTCAAGGACACGTCGTCAGTGGCCATGAACCCGGTCATCAAGTTCACCACTCTGTTCGGCCTGCTGGCGGTTGAGTTGGCCGTCTCCCTGACGGAAAAAGGAGCGGCTCTCGGTCACTTCCTGGCGCTACTGTTTTTCCTGGTCTCAGTGACGTTCGTCTACCGGTCCTTCTACGCCATGAGGATTCGGTCCGGAGAGCCGGAAGCGAAGGTAGCGCGAGTGGCAGCCGATTAGGAGGCTGCGTTCTCCCGCCCGCGGGAAATGGAGTCCTAGGCTCCTTTGCTCGGCAAAGAAAACGTTTACTGCGGCCGTCCGTTCCTTTACAATCTCGGCGTTATCCACAGGCGGAGCAGTCGGGCGCCTTCGCCACAACCTGCTGCGCGCAAGTGGCGCCGAGAATGGTGAGGCAAGCGTGGAATCGCCGTGATCTCTTGAAGGGGGCGATCAGCACCTGTGGAGCGGCCATTCTTTCGCAGACCGCAAGCCGGGCCTTGAGCCACAGACGGCAGAGCTCCGGCGGAGATTCCGAACTCCAAATCATCCCTATCAGCGCCCACGCTTTCCGCCTCAGTATCCTCCGCTCAAACGAGGATATGCCCATCCCATCGGATGGATGCCTGGTACGAGAATCCTGGGGCACTCCGATTCGCTTTCTGCCGACCGCGGGCGCGCAGACAACTTCGCTAGGCGCATTTCGACTCACGATTTCCTCGCAATCCGCCACAATCACAATCAGGATCGCGAATAACCGAGGAGACCTCATCCAGCAACTGTGTTGGTACCAGGACACCCGGGTTCTTTCCTTTCTCGTCGGAAGCTCGCCGCTGCTTGGACTGGGCCAGGGAGGGCCGCAGTTCGACCGTCGCGGATCTGTGGACGCAATGCGCAGCGGGCAAGGCGGCTACCAGTTGGCTACCCATGGGGCCCGTGTTCCTATTCCCTGGATCATCGGGACGGCGGGCTGGGCGATGTTTTTTCATCAACCCTTTGGCAGCTTCGACTTTACCGGAGACAGTGCCAGATTCCAGCCCGCAAATCCGGCCAGCACACTGCCCCTAGACCTGTTTTTCATTGCTTCACTGGATCCCGGGACGATCATGGGCGAATACGCTCGGCTCACTGGGCACGCTCAAATGCCCCCTATGTGGAGTTTCGGCTATCAGCAGTCGCACCGGACACTGGCCGACCCAAACGAAGTGCTTTCCGAGGCCAAGACCTTCCGTGAAAAAGCCCTGCCCTGCGACGCACTGATCTACTTGGGCACGGGTTTTTGTCCGTCGGGATGGAACACTGGGAACGGCTCCTTTGCCTGGAATTCCCGCGTGTTTCCTGATCCTCGGCAGATACTTGGCGAGTTGAGGAGTCGGAACTTCCATTCCGTCATGCATGTCGTAATCCTGTCGGACAAGCTTCAAGGCAGTGTGCACGATCGGTGCGAACTCCCCCGTTTTGACGAGACCAAAGCAAGTTGCTATTGGGACGCCCACCGACAAGCCTTTGCCATGGGTGTGGATGGGTGGTGGCCGGACGAAGGCGATTCGCTCGATCCTGCCGCGCGGCTTGTGAGAAACCGCATGTACTGGGAAGGACCGCAGATTGATCGGCCCAATCAGCGCCCCTATGCGTTGCATCGCAATGGCTACGCCGGAATGCAGCGCTACGGATCATTCCTCTGGTCCGGCGATGTGTATTCAACGTGGGAAACCCTCAGGACACAAATTCCTGTTGCCATCAACGCCGCGCTCAGCGGCATACCTTACTGGGGCACAGACATTGGAGGTTTTGTTCCCACCCGGGAGTTTACTGCCGAGCTGTACTTAAGATGGTTTCAGTTCGGAGCATTCTGCACGCTGTTCCGCTCCCATGGACGCGCCTGGAAATTGCGACTTCCCTGGGGCTGGAATACCGGAGATCCAGGTCCGGCCGAGATCGGCAATTATGCCGGGGCGGCTATTCCCGATCCTGACCAATTGCACGACCCTCGGGTTGAGTCGGTCTGCAAAAAGTACCTGGAACTCCGCTACCAAATGTTGCCGTACCTGTACAGTGCGGTGCGGGAGTGTGCCACCACTGGCATGCCCATCCTGCGTGCCCTGTGGCTGCATTTCCCCGAGGATCCGAAGGCAGTCGCCTGCCCAGATCAATATCTATGGGGGAAGAACTTGTTGGTTGCCCCCGTCGTTGAGAAAGGTGCCGCCACACGACGGGTCTACCTTCCCAACTCCAGCTGGTACGATTTTTGGACTAAGCAGCGGATCGACGGCCCTTGCGAAATCGACCGCCCAGTCGATTTGGCCACCATACCACTTTATGTACGCGCGGGTTCTATTCTGCCCGTGGGCCCGGTACGGCAATACGCAGCTGAGAAGATCGATTCGCCACTTTCCATTTCAATCTATCCGGGTGCTGATGGTCGGTTCCTTCTTTACGAGGACGATGGTGTTTCGTTTAATTACCGCCACGGCGAATGGATGGGAATCCAGATGGCGTGGGATGATGCGCGCAAGAGACTCCATCTGCGCCTGGCGCCCGGTTCGCGCATGTTGCCGCCCGGGCACAAGGACCTAGTGGTCGACTGGGAGGGTAGCCGCCGCCCCCTGAGGTTCACCGGGAAGCCGGTTGGGATCTCCCTTTGAACATGGCCAATCCGTGTCTTCAGCCGGGTTTGGGAAGGCCCTTGCTCAGGTCAGGCGTCGCTCAAGTCTTGCAATTGAAGAATGCAGCCAAATGGCTTGGCGCTCGGTTCGTCCTCAGATCTGTCCCTTGGTTCCTGCTCGGAACCCTGGGTTGGGCACAGCAAACACCCCAGCACGTAGCCATCGAGGTGGGGGTTAATCAGGTAGAGGGGCCCCTCAAACCGGCGTGGACCTACTTTGGATACGACGAGGCAAATTACACTTACGCACCGAACGGCAAGAAGCTGCTTCGAGAGCTCGCGGCTTCCAGTCCTGTCCCGGTGTATGTGCGCGTCCACAATCTTTTCACCAGTGGGGACGGGTCGTCTTCCTTGAAGTGGGGATCCACCAACATCTACACGGAAGATCCCACAGGAAAACCGATTTACAACTGGGTGATCGTGGACCGCATCTTTGACGCTTTTCTCGGGGCGGGAGTCAAGCCTCTGGTCGAGATCGGTTTCATGCCAGAAGCGCTCTCCACACATCCTACCCCCTATCGTCACAACTTCCCGCAATCGTCAGTCGAGACGATTTACACAGGCTGGACGTACCCACCAAAAGATTTTCGCAAGTGGTCTGAACTCGTCTTTGAATTTGTCCGTCACCTTCGGGTGCGTTACGGCGATGCTGAGATAAGGAACTGGCTATGGGAGGTATGGAACGAGCCTGACATCGGATACTGGAAAGGAACAACCGAAGAGTTCTTCCAGCTCTATGATTACTCGGTCGATGCTGTCTTACGGGCATTTCCGCAGGCGCAGATTGGAGGACCTGACACCACTGGCCCAACGAACTCCAACGCCGCGGAATTCTTGCGCCAGTTCCTTAACCACTGTGCAAACCAAAGAAACTTCGTCACCGGCAAATTAGGCTCGCATCTCGACTTTGTCAGTTTTCATGCCAAGGGATCACCCACCTGGCAGGCCGACCACGTTCAAATGGGAATTGCTCATCAACTCTCGGCAATCGAGCGGGGCTTTCGTATAGTGACATCTTTTCCTCAATGGCGACAGACCCCAATCCTTCTGGGCGAATCGGATCCCGAGGGATGTGCAGCGTGTCCTGCCAGGCAATTCCCCCAGAACTCCTATCGCAACGGGCCTGTTTACGCTTGCTATATGGTGGAAGTGCTTAACAACATTCTCCAGTTGGCTCGGCGGGAACACGTTGTTTTTCGGGGGGCGGTGACTTGGGCGTTTGAATTCGAAGACCAGCCATACTTCGCCGGCTTTCGCGATCTGGCCACCAACGGCGTGGACAAACCTGTTTTGAATGCCTTCCGCATGCTTGGCCTGTTAGGAGTGGAACGCTTGCGGGCCACCAGTAGCGGAGCACTGGGGGCGCAGGAAATTGTGCAAAGTGGCGTCCGCGGAAGACCTGACATCAATACCATCGCTGCCCGGAAGAATGATGAGATCGAGATTCTCGTGTGGAACTATCATGACGAGGATCTGCCAGACGCAGCCACATCGATCACGTTGACGATCAGCGGGCTGCCGGCAAACCGTGCTCTGCTGGAGCACTTTCGCGTTGACGCCAAGTACAGCAACGCGTTGGCCTCATGGCAACAAATGGGATCCCCCCAGTCACCCTCCCCCGGGCAGCGGGAAGAACTAGAAACGGCAGGGCAACTGCAAATGCTGAATTCTCCTGAGTGGATTCGAGCCGAGCAAGGAACCGTGACACTGCATTTCAGGCTCCCCAGGCATGGTCTCTCACTGCTTCGTGTCTCCTGGTAAGGCATTCGCAGCTCGAACGGGACAGCAGTGTCGACGGGGTTGACTGACTGCAAAGGGAACTGGCCAACCGGCCTCACTCTTGTCAACAGTCGGGGCTGGATCACTTCCATTGGCCTTGACCTTCCACAATGGCTAGGTAGCGGTCGATCGGAAGATCGGTGAATCGCTCGGTCCGGCCGCTGGGCTGGGGCCACGTCACCTCCAGCCAGTCGATTTTGGTGCGCTTGCCGATTCCGAGAACGATGCGGGGATCGTGGGAGGAAAGGTAGCTTCCTCCGCCGACTTTCAGGCGCCGTCTCTTCAACTCCCCGGCCTGCCAGGTGACGCAGGCGCCCACAGCATCGGGGTTGCTCTTCTTGCCAACCAATTGCAATCCCAGCCAGTGATGCTGTGCAGCGGCACGGTTCCGCAACAGCAATGGTGGGCCGTCGTTTACAGAGACGAGCACATCGACCGCGCCGTCGTTGTCAAAATCTCCGATCGCCAGCCCGCGGGCGGAGAGCTTCCTGGCGAACAGCGGGCCGCTGCCGCCGCTGACGTTCTCCAAGCCTTTCCCAGTGTTGTGGAAGAGCAGCATGGGCTCTTGGTAAGACACCTGGTTATGAGTCAACTCATTCACCAGGTCATCGGGATTGCCGTTGGCGAGGAACAGATCGAGGTTGCCGTCGTTGTCGTAATCAAAAAACTTCAACCCCCATCCGCTCATCATGCGGGTCGCCTGTCCGATGCCGGCAGACAGCGCGACGTCCTCGAAGGTCTCGTCATGGTTATTCAGGTAAAGCGAGTACATTTCGTGATCGATATTGGCTACGAACAGATCCATCCAGCCATCTTGGTTGAAATCGGCGGAATCCACACCCATGCCGGAGCGCGGGCGACCCTCGGCGCTATAGGCCACGCCCGCTGGAGTAGCAATCTCTTCGAAGTGGCCGTTGCCGCGATTCACAAAAAGGAAGTTGGGCACAGTGTCGTTGGCGACGAACAAGTCCATTCGGCCATCATTGTTCACGTCCGTGGCGACCACACCCCAGGCTTTTCCAAGAGATTTGGCGATGCCCGATGATCTGCTCACATCCGTAAAGGTTCCATCACCGTTGTTGTGGAATAGCCAGCTGGGCATGGGCCGGAAGAGGTGCGGAATGCAGTAGCCCCGCTTGGCATCCTCGCCGGCCTTGCAGTCTTTCGCGTTCGCTTTGGAGAAGTCCACGAACTGGCAGACAAATAGGTCGAGTCGTCCGTCATTGTCGTAGTCGAACCAGACCGCGCTCGAAGCCCAGCCCGGGGCGGCTACATGCGCCTTCTCGGTGACATCGGTGAATGTGCCGTCGCCGTTGTTATGG
>Ga0187779_10000550_pt1 | contig 25057 bp, 24 predicted proteins | sample 1015_Q2_SP10_10__FD_132435 | JGI IMG/M metagenome (GOLD analysis project Ga0187779, IMG submission 132435) | Tropical peat soil microbial communities from peatlands in Department of Meta, Colombia - 1015_Q2_SP10_10_MG | ecosystem: Environmental > Terrestrial > Soil > Wetlands > Peat | place... | reverse complement strand
TCTACTACGCGCGCAAGACCGGCACGATCCTCAAGGTGGAGCCGCGGACGATCGGTCGCGCGGTGGTCGAGATGGGCGGCGGCCGGCGCAAGGTCGAGGACGCAGTGGACCCGACGGTGGGCTTCGTCATCACCGCGCGGCCGGGCCAGCAGGTGCACGCGTCGGAGCCGCTGGCGTCGATCTTCGCGCGGGACGAGGCGGGGATCGCGCTGGCGACGAAGGCGCTTGATGCCGCCATCGAGATCGGGGAGGGGAAGGGCTCAGCCCTCCCACTGATCGAGGCGCGCGTCACGGCGAAGGGAGTGGAGCGCATCAGTGAGAAGTGAGGCGTGATCACTTCTCACCTCTCACGCTTCCCGTTATCAATCGCGCCGACCTCTCGAACCTCACGTATGCCCAGGCCCACTCTATCATGACGAGAAATCGGTTCCGGAACCCGATCAGCCACAGGATGTGGATGAAGCACCACAGCAGCCACGCCGGGTAGCCCGACAGCCGCAGCCTCCCCAGGTCCACCACGGCCGCGTCCCGGCCGATCGTCGCCATCGTCCCGCGGTCGTGATAGCGGAAGGGCGCCCGCGCGCCGGCCGGTCCGCCGGCCGCCTCGCGCGCCACCACGCGCCCGGCATACTCGCCCTGCTGGATCGCCACCGGCGCCAGGCCCGGCAGCGGCCGGCCGTCGGCGCCCGTGCACGCGGCCAGGTCGCCGATCACGAACACCTCGGGGTGGTCCGGGATCGTGAGGTCCGCGTTGACCACGACGCGCCCCGCCTTGTCGAGCGGCACGCCGAGGGAGCGCGCGAGCGGCGACGGCGCGACCCCGGCCGCCCACAGCACCGTCCCGCTGTCGATCCGGTCCTTGCCGAGCCACACGGCGCCCGCCTCCAGCCGCGTCACGGCCTCGCCGGTGCGCACCTCCACGCACAGCCGCTCGAGCGACCGCTCGGCCGCCGCGGACAGCGACGGCGGGAAGGCCGGCAGGATGCGCGGGCCCGCCTCGACCAGGATGGTCCGGGTGTCGCGCGTGTCGATGGTGCGGAAGTCGCGGGCCATCACCTTGCAGGCGATCTCGCCGATCGCGCCCGCCAGCTCGACGCCCGTGGGGCCTCCGCCCACGACCACGAACGTGAGCAGCGCGCGGCGCCGCGCGGGATCCGTCTCGCGCTCGGCGCGCTCGAAGGCGAGGAGGATCCGCCCGCGGACGTCGAGCGCGTCGTCGATCGTCTTCAGGCCCGGCGCGAGCGGCTCCCACTCGGGGTGCCCGAAGTACGAGTGCCGCGCGCCCGGCGCGAGGATCAGGACGTCGTACGCCAGCTCGCCGTCGGCGAGCCGCACGCGCCGGTGCGCGGTGTCCACGCCGGTCACCTCCGCCAGGAGCACGCGCGTGTTCGCCTGGCGCCGCAGGACCCCGCGGATCGGGTACGCGATCTGGCTGGGCGACAGGCTCGCCGTCGCGACCTGGTAGAGCAGCGGCTGGAACACGTGGTGGTTGGTGCGGTCCACGACCGTCACGTCCACCGGTGCCCTGGCGAGGGCGCGCGCGGCGTACAGCCCGCCGAAGCCGCCCCCGACGATCACGACCCGGGGCGCGTCGCTCCGTCCACCCGTCACGGCGACCCGCCGACGGTCCGGCTGACGATCGTGATCGGGCTCGGGTACGTGATGGGTCCGAGCGGCGTGTCGATGGTCGGCACCGCGCGGACCGCGATCCGGGTGGGCCGCGAGCCGAGGCCGGCGACGGAGGCGGCGAGGTCCACCAGGCTCCGCGCCGGGCCGTCGAAGAACTCGCGGAGGTTGACGCGCATCGGCAGCGGGATGGTCGCGGTCTCGCCGGGCGGGATGGTCACGGCGGTGTCGAGCACGCCGTGGATCGTCTCCCGGTCGTCGAGCAGCAGCGTCCATGCGAGCTTCACCACCGTGGCCGCGGTGCCGTTGTCGGCCGGATTGTCGGCCCGGACCATCACGCGGAAGTCGAGCGGGACGTCGCGGCGCGTCACCGCCAGCGCGATCCGGCCGACGTCCAGCGGGCCGAGGTCGTCGTAGGCGGCGATGCGCCGCAGCTCCACGCCCGCGAGGCGCCCGTCCTCGACGCCGGCGATGGAGAAATCCACCCGCCGCAGCGCGGTGAGCTGGCGGATGGTGGCGCAGCCGGCCAGCGCCGCGAGCGCGGCCGGCGCGAGGATCGGGCGGGCGAGCTTCATCGAGCCACCTCCGGGAGAGCCGGTCCGCCTGGGGACGGGCCCTGCAACCTAACCCGGGCCGCGACCGCCGGGCCGCCCCGCACCCCCGGAGCCACTCGCAACTTGGCGTCCGACGTCGTATCTTCGGCGCTCGTCCCGCTCCCAGCGAACGCTCTCGACGCCGCGATGACGCCACCGCCCGCCATCCGTACGACCGCCCTGCGCAAGGTGTACCCCGCGCCGAAGGCGCGCCGCGGCCCCGCGACGTTCGGGCCGCCCGGTGCGGGGATGGTGCCCGCGTCCACGCACGCCGGTCCCGCGGGCGGCGACATCGTCGCCCTCGATTCGCTCGACCTGGAGATCCCGGCGGGCGAGTTCTTCGGGCTGCTCGGGCCCAACGGCGCCGGCAAGACGACCACCATCAGCATCCTCACCACGCGGGGCGAGCCCACGTCGGGCGCCGCGGTGGTCGCGGGCGCGGACGTGGTGCGCGAGAGCGCGGCGGTGCGGCAGCGGATCGGCGTGGTGCCGCAGCGGCCCAACCCCGACCGCAGCCTCACCACCGTCGAGAACCTCGTCTTCCACGCGTCGTACTTCGGCATCCCGCACGCGGCGGCGGCCGCCCGCGCCGAGCGGCTGCTGGCGGCCTTCGGCCTGGCGGAGCGGGCGGCGGCCAAGGTGGGCGAGCTGTCGGGCGGACAGCAGCAGCGGCTGATGATCGCCCGCGCACTGATGCACGACCCCGAGGTCCTGTTCCTCGACGAGCCGACGGTGGGGCTCGATCCCCAGACCCGGCTCGCGCTGTGGGACCTGCTGCGCGACCTGCACCGGCGCGGCCACACGATCGTGCTGACCACGCACTACATGGAGGAGGCGGACCGGCTGTGCGAGCGGATCGCCATCCTCGACCGGGGCCGGCTGCTCGCGCTCGACACGCCGGCGAACCTGAAGGCGCGCGCGCCCGGCGGAACGCTGGTGGAGATGACGCTCGACGGCGACGCTGCGGGCGCGGCGGCCCTGGCCGGCGGCGTCCCGGGCGTGCTGCGGGCGGAGGGACAGCGCGAGGTGCTGCGCGCGTACGCCGAGCGGCCGGGCGAAGCGCTGGCCGCCCTGGTGCGCGCGGCCGAGGGGTCGGGCCGCACGGTGCTCAACATCCACCTCGCGCCGCCGAGCCTGGAGACGCTGTTCATCTCGCTGACCGGAAGGAGCCTCGGGTGACGGCGCTGGCCCTCGACCCGCTGGAGCGGCCCGCCCGCGTGTCGGCCGGCCGCGTGTTCTGGGCGCTGCTGCGCCGCGACCTGCGCGTGGCGCGCCGCGAGCTGGCGGCGGTGCTGGTGCGCGTCGCGCTCCAGCCGATCCTGTTCGTGACGGTGTTCGGCGCGCTGCTGCCCGCGATGGGCTTCGTGCAGCGGAGCTACGGCGCGGCGCTGCTGCCGGGGATCCTGGCGATCTCGCTGGCGATGTCGAGCATCCAGTCGGTGGCGCTGCCCATGGTGGCCGACTTCGGCTGGACCCGCGAGATCGAGGACCGGCTCCTCGCGCCGGTGCCCATCCGCCTGGTCGCGCTGGAGAAGGTGGCCTTCGGGGTGATCCAGGGGAGCGTGGCCGCGCTGTTCGTGCTGCCGGTCGCGCGGCTCATCATGGGACCGATCGCGGGCCTCTCGATCGCCAACGCCGGCGAGGTGGTGATCGTCACCGTGCTCGGCGCCGCGAGCTTCTCGCTCATGGGCCTGTGGCTCGGCACCGCGATCAGCCCGCAGCAGATCGGCCTGATGTTCAGCGTGATCATCGCGCCGATGATCTTCTTCGGCTGCGCCTACTACCCGTGGAAGGGACTGGCGGTCGTGCCCGCGCTCCAGTACGCCGTGCTGGTCAACCCGCTCGTCTACGTGGCGGAGGGGATGCGCGGCGCGCTCACGCCCTCGCTGCCGCACATGCCGCTGGGCGCCGTCGCCGGCGCGCTGGCGGTGATCTGCGCGGGAGGCTGGTGGCTGGGGCTCAAGGCGTTCGTGAAGCGGGCGATGGCGTGACAAATGAAACGACGAGAGAGGTGAGCCTCTCACCTCTCACCACCTCTCACGTCCTAGCCTCTCACTTCTCACGTGAACCTCTCACGTCTCACCTTTCACCTCTCACGCTTCATCACAAGAGGTCCCCCGTTCATGCGTTCCACCGCGATCCTCAGGCACGAGCACGACGTCATCCTGCAGGCGCTGGCGATCCTCGAGGTCCTCGGCTCGCGCGCCGCGGCCGGCGCCGCGCCGCCGGAGGCGGACGTGGCGGGCCTGCTCGAGTTCTTCACCACCTTCGCCGACGGGTGCCACCACGCGAAGGAGGAGACGATCCTCTTTCCCGCCCTGGAGGCTGCGGGCCTGCCGAAGGCGGGCGGGCCGCTGGGGGCGATGCTGGACCAGCACGCGCAGGGGCGGCGGCTGGTGGCCGCGCTGCGCTCGGCGGCGCCTGCCCTCGGCCGCGACGGGACCGCGCGGGAGCGCTTCGCGGCCGCGGCGCGCGACTACGTCGCCCTGCTCGAGCAGCACATCACGATCGAGAACCAGGTGCTCTTCCCGCGCGCCGACGCGATGCTCGGCGAGGAGCAAGACCGGGAGATGGCGGTGGCGTTCGACGCGCACGAGGAGCGCCTGGGTGCGGGGCTCCACCAGCGGTTCCACCGGATGCTGAACGATATGGCGGGAAGGTATCGCGGCTGAAATGTGAGAGGTGAGGCGTGAGACGTGAGACGTTCACGTGAGAGGTGATAAGGTGTGAGGGGTGAGCCTCTCACCTCCCACAACCTCTCACGTCCTTGCCTCTCACTTCTCACGTGAACGTCTCACCCCTCACGTCTCACCTCTCACGTCTTTCCGGTCGTCCCCGGCCCCCACTCGTCCCCCTCGAAGCCGTCCTCCGGCTTCGCCATCGGATCCACCCCCCGGATCTCGTCCTCGGCCTTCCGGAGCTCCTCCCAGTCGATGGAGTCCTCCAGACTCTCTTCCCTGGAACCACTGCGGGACTTGCCGTCTGGCAACTGCTCTGAATCCCTGCTTTCACTCGCTCTTCGAGCCATCACGAAGAACCCCGCGACGCACAGGAGCGCCAGCACGATCAGCGTCGTCCGACTCACAGCACCTTCGCGATCAGGTCGCCCACCAGGTAGCCCACCGCCGCCACGCCGAGCCCGACGACGAACATGTCGATGCCGCTCCGGAAGATGCCGCGGCCGGTGAACACGCTGCGCGCCGCGCCCACCGCGAAGTGGGAGCCCATCGCGATCGCGAACGCGGTCCAGATCGCCGCCGCGCCGTGGAGCACGAAGAACGGCGCCACCGGGATCAGCGCGCCCACCGCGGTCGCCGTCCCGGTGATCCAGCCCTCCTGGAGCGGCGTGGCGTGGCGCGCGCCGATCTGCAGCTCCTCGCGCACCTTCTCGGCGAGCGCGCGCTCCGGGTCCCGCATCAGGTCCTGCGCCCGGCGCCGCGCCTCGTCCTTGGGCACGCCCTTGGCCTCGTAGACCAGCGCCAGCTCCTCCGCCTCGAGGTCCGGCATCAGCCGGATCTCCTCGGCTTCCATCGCGATCTCGTGCTCGTACACTTCCTGCTCGCTCTTCGCGGCGAGGTAGCCCGACGAGCCCATCGAGAGCGCGTCGGCCACCATGCCCGATACGCCGGAGAGCAGCACCACGTGCGGCGAGACCGCCGCGCCGATCACGCCCGCCACCAGCCCGAAGTTGGCGGTGAGACCGTCGTTGAAGCCGTACACCACGTTGCGCAGGAAGCCGCCCGACTCCATCTGGTGCCACGGCTCGCCGCTCTTGCCCGCCAGGCCCCCCAGCGTCTCGGCGTGCGCGGCCGACTCCTTCGCCAGCAGGAGCGCCGTGTCCTTCGCCCCGCCGGGCGCGGTCTCGCGGTACATGTCCATGTAGCCCTTGACCTCGCGCCCCTCCTCCTTGAGGAGCATCGTGGTCAGCAGGCCCGGGCCGAAGCGGCGCGCGGTCCACGCCAGCAGCCGGGCGCGGCGCGACGGCACCGGCGTGCCGCACTCCACGCCCGCCTCGGCGAGGTGCTTGCGCCACAGCGCCGCGTGCCGGTCCTCGACCGCGGCGAGGCGCCGGTACACGTCGGCGCGGGCCGGTTCCTTCTCCGCCTCGGCGAGCAGGCGGTACAGGAAGGCCGCGTCGGCCTCGTCCTGCCAATGCTCGAGCCAGACCTCGGTGGTATCGTCGTGGGGGGGCATGCATTACCATAGCATCGGCACCGGGGGGAAGCCACATGAAGCTCCCGTTCACGCACCAGCAGTTCCTCGACGTGTTCGGCGCGTACAACGCTTCGCTGTGGCCGTTCGCCGCCGCGCTGTGGCTCGCGACCGTCGCCGCGCTCCTCCTCCTCGCCTCGGGCCGCCTCGGCTCCCGGGGCGCGGGGACCCTGCTGGCGGCGCACTGGCTCTGGGCGGGTGTCGCCTACCACGTCGCCTACTTCGCGGCCGTCAATCCGGCGGCGCGGGCGTTCGGCGCGCTGTTCGTCGTGCAGGGCCTGTTGTTCCTGTGGCTCGGCGTCGGGCGCGGGTCGCTCGCGGTCGCGTGGGGCCGCCGTCCCCACCAGGTGCTCTCCGCCGCGTTCGGCGCGTACGCCGTCCTCTACCCGCTGCTGGCGCTGGCCACGGGCCTGCGCTGGCCGCGCACGCCCTCGTTCGGCGTGCCGTGCCCGACCACCCTGCTCACCGTCGGCCTGCTGCTCGCCCTGCCGCCGCGGCGGCTCCGCGGCCTCGCCGTGATTCCGCTGGTCTGGTGCCTCGTGGGCGGGTCGGCCGCGCTGGTGCTCGGGGTGCTGCCGGACGCGATGCTGCTCGTGGGCGCCGTGTTGCTGGCGTGGTACACCGTCGCGCCGGGCTCGCTCGCCGGGCCGGCGGGCGCCGCGCCCGGCGGGTCCGCCGCGTGAGGCGGTGGAGGCGCGCGTGACGGGCCCGCGTCCGGTGCGCATCAAGATCTGCTGCATCCAGGACCAGGAGGAGCTGGCCCTCGCCGTGCGCTACGGTGCCAGCGCGATCGGCCTCGTGTCGGCGATGCCGAGCGGGCCCGGGCCCATCCCCGAGCCGGTGATCGCGCGGCTCGCGCGCGCGGTGCCGCCCGGCGTCGCCGCCTTCCTGCTCACCAGCGCGCGCGACCCCGCCGCCATCGCCGACCAGGTGCGCCGCCTCGGGCCGCAGGTCGTCCAGATCGTGGACCGGCCCGAGGCCGGCTGCTGGGCGGCGCTCCGCGGCGCGGCGCCCGCGGTGAAGATCGTCCAGGTGATCCACGTGACCGGGCCGGAGGCGCTGCCCGCGGCGCTCGCCGCGGCGGAGCACGTGGACGCGCTGCTGCTCGATTCCGGCAACCCCTCCGCCGCCGTGCGCGAGCTGGGCGGCACGGGCCGCACCCACGACTGGACGGTGAGCCGCAGCATCGCCCGCGGCGTGGCGGTGCCGGTGTGGCTCGCGGGCGGCCTCACGCCCGGGAACGTCGCGTCCGCGATCGAGGCCGTGCGGCCCTTCGGCGTGGACGTGTGCAGCGGCGTGCGGACCAACGGGAAGCTCGACGAGGCGAAGCTGGCGCGGTTCGTGGCCGGGGTCGCCGCGGCGGGCGCCGCCGCGGACCACTCCCGTCGCCCGGGTCCGTAGCGACCCCGCACCTCCAGGCGCGACAAGCACTTAGGCCGAAGCTCTGCAGGACGAGCCGGGGCGTGCCGGCGGCTGTCGATTCGGGCCGCCCCGGTTCGTCGCATGGATGGAGCCTGCGGCCCCGTGCCGGACGGGCCCGGCCCCGCGCACGGCGCGCGGCGCCCACCATCCCAAGGAGAGACGACGATGCGGTTCATGATGCTGGTCATCCCGAAGGGCTACCAGGAGGCCGCGGCCGATTTCGCGCCGCCCGCCGAGCTGGTGGCGAAGATGGCGAAGTTCAACGATTCGCTCGCCAAGGCTGGCGTGCTGCTGTCGCTCGACGGGCTGCACCCGCCGGTGTCGGCGACCCGCGTCGCGTTCGCGGGCGGGAAGCCCAGGACCACGGACGGTCCGTTCGCCGAGGCCAGGGAGGTCGTCGGCGGGTACTGGATGATCCAGGTGAAGTCGAAGGCCGAGGCGGTCGAGTGGGCCAAGCGGGCCCCGATGCTGGACGGCGACGTGATCGAGGTGCGCCAGGTGCAGGAGATGTCGGAGTTCCCGCCCGACGTCCGCAAGGCCGCCGGCGTCTGACGCGCGACCCCGTCGTGGGGGGCACCGGCCCGGACGCCCACCGCGCGATCGAGGCGGTGTGGCGGATCGAGTCCCCGCGGCTCATCGCGCATCTCGCGCGGCTGGTGGGCGACGTCGGCCTCGCCGAGGACCTGGCGCAGGACGCACTGGTCGCGGCGCTGGAGAAGTGGCCGGAGGCGGGCGTGCCCGACAACCCGGGCGCCTGGCTGATGGCCACCGCCAAGCACCGGGCGCTCGACGCGCTGCGGCGCGAGAAGATGCTGGACCGCAAGCACGGCGAGGTCGGACGCGAGCTGGAGGAGCGGCAGGAGCGCGCGGCGCCGGATCTCGAGGCGTCCGCGGACGACGACTACGGCGACGACCTGCTGCGCCTCGTCTTCACGGCCTGCCACCCGGTGCTCGCGACCGAGGCGCGGGTGGCGCTGACGCTGCGGCTGCTGGGCGGCCTGACGACCGGGGAGATCGCGCGTGCCTTCCTCGTGCCCGTGCCCACGATCGCGCAGCGCATCGTGCGCGCCAAGCGGACGCTGCGCGAGGCGCAGGTGCCCTTCGAGGCGCCGCGCGCCGAGGAGCGCGCCGCGCGGCTGGGCTCGGTGCTCGAGGTGATCTACCTGGTCTTCAACGAGGGCTACGCCGCCACGGCCGGCGACGACTGGGTGCGCCCGGCGCTGTGCGAGGATGCGCTCCGGCTGGGCCGGATCCTGGCGGAGCTGGCGCCCGCGGAGCCGGAGGTGCACGGGCTGGTCGCGCTGATGGAGATCCAGGCCTCGCGGCTCGGCGCACGGGTGGACGCGGCGGGCGCCCCGGTCCTGCTGCTCGAGCAGGATCGCTCGCGCTGGGACCGCGTGCTGGCGCGGCGCGGCCTCGCGGCGCTCGAGCGCGCCGAGGCGCTGGGCGGCACGCTCGGGCCCTATGCCCTCCAGGCCGCGATCGCGGCGTGCCACGCGCGGGCGGCGACGGCCGAGGAGACGGACTGGACGCGGATCACGGCGCTGTACGACGCGCTGGCGCAGCTCGCGCCCTCGCCGGTCGTGGAGCTCAACCGCGCGGTGGCGTATGCGATGGCGTTCGGGCCCGCGGCCGGCCTGGAGATCGCGGACGCGCTCCTCGCCGAGCCGGCGCTGGCGCGCTATCACCTGCTGCCGGCGGTGCGGGCCGATTTCCTGGCGAAGCTGGGACGGTACGCGGAGGCGAAGGAGGAGGCGCGGAAGGCGGCGGACCTGACCGGCAACGCCCGGGAGCGGGAACTGATGCTGGAGCGTGCTGCGCAGTTCGAGAACGCAGCCGGCCGACCTCGCTCCTAGTACAGCATCGACGAGCACATCCGGATCCGCTGCGCCACGCCCCACGGCCCGCGCTCCAGCAGGTGGTGGCCCAGGCCCGTCGCCGTGAGCTGGCCGGCGCCCAGCTCCCAGAAGCCGGCGCCGTACGCGACCAGCGCCCGGGCGTGGGGCACGTCCGTCATCACGTCCGCGGCCGCCAGCATCGCCTGCTTGCGCGCCGCGCTCGGCCCCGTCAGCACCTCCCACGGGTTCGCGCACAGCCCCGCCCAGCCCTCGACGAGGTACTCCATCCGGTAGCCCGGCGGGACGTGCTGGTTCTGCACCGCCGCCGTGAACTGGATGACGTCGCGCGGGTTCACGGTGAGGCCGGCCGCGCCGGCCACGTCCGGCGGCGGCTCGTCGAGCCGCTGCGAGGCGTCGCGCAGCACCTCCGCGTCGAGGCCGCGCGCGCCGCCGCGCGCGAGCACGAGCAGCGGCTCCACCACCAGGTCGCGCAGCAACTTCACGCCCAGCGCGTTGGCCCGGAGGTCGGGCGCCTTGAGCAGCTGCTCGGCGAACGCGGCGGTCTCGCCGATCCGCGCCGTGGCGCCGGCGGCGTCGTGCCGCGCCAGGGCCAGGATCGCGCCCGCGGTGTTGGCGATCGCCGCCTCCTGCAGCGGGATCACGGCGGGCCGCGGGCCGGCGGAGTCGCCGCCGGCGAACGGGCTCCCGGGACCGGCCATCGGCGTGGTCGCGATCTTCGTGCGGGCCGCGCGCCGGAACAGCTCGGTGCGCGGGTGCGCGGCCAGCAGGGCGAGCGAGTCGCGCAGCCCGGCCGGGAGCGAGTCGCGGCCCGCGGCGCGGAACGCGTCGAGCACCGCGGACGAGCCGTGGAGCAGGGACGAGGGTCTCGGCCGGTAGGGCGCAAGGGCCGGGAGCGCCGGCCCGCCGGCGTCGGACAGCTGGAGCAGCCAGCCGCGCACCGCGCTGTCGGGATCGGCCCCGGTCCGGGGCAGCAGGGACGCCCAGGCCGGCCGCGCGACCTCGAGCGGGTCGTCGGTCATGATGTCCTTCTGGTAGTTCACCAGCGCGGCGGTCTTCGGCCCGAGGCGCTGGGTCGTGAGCACGGCCGTGACGCTCGCGGCCACCGCCTCGCCGATCGCGACCACCACCACCAGCGCGAGGAGCGCGGCCACCAGCTGGCCGCTCCACGCCCAGCGCCGCAGCCCGTGCGCCGCCGGCCCCGCCGGCCGGCCGAGGTGGGGCAGGGTGGCGTACCAGTCGGCGGCGTCGCCGCTGCCCTGGCCGGCGGAGCCGCGGCGCGTGCGCGCCAGCGGCCCGAGGAGGCGCCGCTCGCGCATCCGGGCGCCGAGCGCCAGCGCGACGCCGGCGAGCGGCGGGCCGAGCGCCGTGAGCCACAGCCCGAGGCCCACGACCGGCACGACGGGCTGCGCGGCGAGCGAGCCCGAGAGCAGCAGCGCGCCCCACACGCCCACCGCGGCCAGCGTCCACAGCACGGCGCCGAGCAGCGCGGCCGAGCGCCAGCGCCGCGCCATCAGGATCGCGCGCCGCCGCGCGGGCTCGAGCGACGCGAACTCCCGCGCCCCGCCGAGGATCAGCCCGCTGCGCCGGTCGTGGTCGGCCGCGATGTCGGCCAGGGTGCTCCACCGCCAGCCCGCGGCCCGGTGGCGCACCAGCCGCCGCGCGGCGCCGGCCCCGAGGGCGAGGAAGGCGGCGAGGCTCAGCGCGAGCACGCTCACGCCGAGGATCAGCTGCGTCTGCCACACGAACAGCGACACCGCCACCGGGTCGCGGCTCGACGGGTTCTGGAACGTCCACAGCCAGTTGGCGTGCGCCTGCAGCACCTGCGGCGTGAAGCTGAGCGCGCTGAGCGTGAGCACCGCGCCGGCGAACGTCGCCAGGGCGAGCCGGCTCAGCACCCGCGACCGCCCGTGCAGCCAGTGCATGCCAGGCGGCGGCCACTCGATCTCGGAGGCGAGCGTCGGCATCATCCCGCGCTCGACGTCGCCCGCGGTGGGTCGGTCCATCGGGTGCTTGGCGACGCAGCGGTCCACCAGCCGGCTCACCTCGGGCGAGAGGTCCGCGCGCCGGTGCGCGACCGGCGTCGGCGTGTCCCTGAGGTGCGCCGCGGCCCAGCCCATCGCCGTGGTCGCCTTGAACGGCAGCTCGCCCACCAGCAGCTCGTACGCCATCACGCCGAGGCTGTACACGTCGCTCTTGTCGGTGAGCTGCTCGCCGGCGGCCTGCTCGGGGCTCATGTAGATCGGGGTGCCCACCACGTGGCCGGTGGCGGTGAGGCTGCCGGTCGCCTCCGGCGAGCTCTTGGCCAGCGCGGCGCTGACGCCGAAGTCGGCCACGTAGGCGCGGCCGGTCTCGGCCTCGAGCAGCACGTTGGCGGGCTTCACGTCGCGGTGCAGGAAGCCGCGCGCGTGCGCCGCCGCGAGGCCCGCGGCCACCTCGCCGATGATCCGCCGCCCGTCGCGCTCGCTGGAGCGCCGGTGCTCCTGCATCCACTGCGCGAGCGACGGCCCTTCGACGTACTGCATCACGATGTAGGGCAGGTGCAGCCCGTCGGTCTCGCCGACCGCGTACACGCGCACCACGTTGGGATGCGACAGCGCGGCGGCCGAGCGCGCCTCGCGCGTGAACCGCGCGCGGCTGCCGGCGTCGGCGGCGAGGTCCGGCGCCATCACCTTCACGGCCACCAGCCGCTTGAGGGCGACCTCGCGGAACAGGAACACCGCGCCCATCCCGCCCACGCCCACCAGCCGCAGGTACTGGTAGCCCTCGCCGAGGGCGGCGCCGAGGTCGGCGGCGACCTGCGCCGTGTCGGTCGGGGGGCGCGCGGCGGGCTGCGAGGTCGCGCCGCCGGTCGGCGTCGGCACGAGCGACGCACCGCAGGTCGGGCAGGTCTCGACCCCGTGGGGGACTGAGGACGAGCACTCGGGGCAGTAGGGCATCGGCTAGGTACTATCGGTTGCCCGGGAGCAACGCGCCAGCCATCTTGCAGGTCCATGCGTCACAGCGGCTTGCTCCTTCTGCTGCTCGCGTTCGCGCCCGCGGCGGCGCGCGCGCAGGCGCCGGTCGTCTCCGGCGCCGGCGATCCGTCGGTCGCGAGCGACACCATCTACCGGCTCGCCGTGAACCCGGCGGACTACGCCGACGATCCCTACGTCTTCCTGCTCGACGACGGCGTGGTGCGGCTCGAGGCCGACGGCCGCGGCACGCGCACCTACCGCCAGGTGGTCCAGATCCTCACCCAGGACGGCGTCGAGGACTGGGGCGAGCTGAGCTTCAGCTACTCCGGCTCGCGCGAGAAGCTCACCGTCAACTGGGTGCGGGTGCTGCGGCCCGACGGCACGGTGGTGAGCGCGCAGCCCACCCACGAGCAGGAGAGCGACGTCCCCGCGGCGCTCGAGTACCCGGTGTACTCCGACACCAAGGTACACCGCGCGACGCTGGGAGGTCTCGCGCCCGGCCTGCTGGTGGACTACAGCTACACCGTCCAGACCCGCGAGCCGGTGATGCCGGGCGACTTCTTCACCGCCTGGAGCGTCACGACCGGCCGGCCGACCCGCCGCTCGCGGCTGATCGTGGACGTCCCCGCCGCGCTCAAGGCGCGGATCCGGGAGCGCAACGTGGGCTTCGCGCGCCGCGAGACGGTCGCGCACGGCCGGCGGACGTACGAGTGGGCGGCCGCCGACGTGCCCAAGCCGCCGGGCCGCGAGCCGTACGCCGCCGACTCCGACACCGTGCACGTGCGCGTCGCCGTCGCCGCGCCCATCACCTGGGCCGACGTGGCGCGCTGGTACGCCGGCCTGGTGCGGGACCGCTTCGCCGTCACGCCGGCGCTCGACGCGCGGCTGGCCGAGATCACCGCCGGCGCCGCGACCGCGCTGGACTCGCTCCGCGCGGTGCACCGCTGGGTGGCCCAGGACTTCCGCTACGTCTCCGTCGCGCTCGGTCTCGCCGGCTACCAGCCGCGCACGCCGGCGGCGACGCTCGAGACGCGCTACGGCGACTGCAAGGACAAGGCGACGCTGTTCGTCGCGCTCGCCCGGCGCATGGGCTTCCGCGCCGATCCGGTGCTGCTCAGCGCCTCGGGCGGCATCGACTCCACGCTGCCGACGACCCAGGCGTTCGACCACATGATCGCCGTGGTAGAACTCGCCTCCGGGCGCCTGTTCCTGGACCTCACCGCCGACGAGATCCCGGTGGGCCAGCTGCCCGACGCCGAGTACGGCGAGTTCGCGCTGATCGTGCACGCCGACGGGAGCGGGGAGCCGGTGACGCTCCCGCTCGACTCGGCGGCGGCCAACCGCACCACCGACTCGCTGGTCGGCGAGCTGTCGGCCGACGGCTCGTTCGCGGGCCGGCTGACGACCACGCTCGCGGGCCGGCTGGAGGAAGGCCTGCGCGAGGCGCTGAGCCACGGCATGAACGCCCGCCAGCGCGACGCGTTCGCGCGCAACCTCGCCAACAACACGTTCGAGGGCGCGTCGGGCGACAGCCTCGAGCTGTTCGACGGCCGCGACCTCGGGGCCGTGCCCCGCGTCGCGGTCGCGATCCGCGGCGGCCGCGCCGCCAGCCCGGCGGGCCGCAACAGCATCCTGCGCCTTCCGCTGCGCCCGCTGTTCACGGCGGAGCAGGTGGCCGACGTCGAGTCGCACGTGCCGCGCCGCTACCCGATCGCGGTCGCGGCCGTCATCGGGCCCGCGGTCTTCGCCGAGGACTACCGCATCACGCTGCCGCCGGGCTGGCGCGCGCAGCTGCCGGACGGCGTCACGGCCAGCGGCGTGTACGGCCGGTACGTCTCCCGCTACGTGCAGGAGGGCCGGCTCCTCCGGGTGGAGCGCCGCGTCGAGGGCGCGCGCGGCGTCGAGCCGCCCGACCGGGTGGCCGACCTGGTCGCGTTCATGCGCGCCATCGCCGCGGACGACGCGAGGTTGATCGTGCTCGAGCACTAGGCCCCTTCAACCTCAGATGCACGTCCGGTCGCCGGGGTTGGCAGCGAGCCCGAACTCCCCCGTCTCCATCCACTCCATCTTCACCAGCGCCCACCAGTCCTCGGCCAGGCCCGCGAGCACGTACGCGTAGGGCAGCCAGCCGTAGCCCTGCTCGCCCCACGCGGCGCCCCACGAGTTGCGAATCAGCAGGGCGCCGGTCGTGGCCGTCGCGCCGCGGGCCGTGTTCCGGATCTTGCGCGCGTCGTCGTAGCCCACCGCCACGATCGCGTGCCCGCCTTCCACCTTCTCACCCGGCGCCGGGAACGGGATCTCGCCCGTCCCGTCGGCCTGGGCGATCGAGCCGTACACCGTGAAGCCGAACATCGCGGGGAGCCCGGCGGCGAGGTAGCGCCGGATCGCCTGCAGCAGGGCGGGCTTCGCCGTGCCCGCCGGATCGAGCCGGAAGTACTTGAGCGCGGAGTAGTGCTCGGCGAAGCCGTAGCAGAACGCCGGCGGCTCGACGTCGAACCGCTCGATCTCGTACGGCCAGTACTTCTCGGGCGGCACGCCGAACAGCGCCAGCGCGCCCATCGTCGAGCGCAGGTACGCGCCGTGGTCGCCGCTCACGCGCATCAGGTCACGCGTCACCTTGTAGATGAACAGCCGCGAGGCCTCGACGTGGTCGCCGAACGCCTTGCGCTCGCAGTACTCCACCAGGCCGGCCCCGGCGTTCGCCGTGCACGCGCCGAGGCGGCCCTGGTCGTCCACCGGCGAGCACCAGGCGCGCAGGTCGGCCCTGGCCGGCAGCGCCCGCTTCGCGCCCGCGCCGGCGGGGCCCAGCTTCGCCTTCGCGAGCGCCGCCGCGACGTCGGCGTGCGCGCTCGTGTAGTCGCGGAAGTCGGGATAGTCCTTGAGCCAGCCCATGCCGCGCCCGCCGTTCGTCCCGTCCATCGCCGCTCCCCGTGAAGCAACAGGTGAAGTCGCCGTCAGAACGCCGTCGCCAGGCGGAAGCCGAGCCCGAGGCCGATGCGCCCGCCGGGCTCGAAGCGCGGCGGCGCGCGGCCGGCCTCGCCGCTCGCCGTGAGGAACAGGCCGCCCACCAGCTGCACCGACACGTCGCCCTGCACGAAGCCGAGCGCGTTTCCGCCGACCAGCCACCCCGTGGCTTCGAGGCCCGCCTCGACGCGGCCCGACGCCAGCTCGGCGGCGGCGCGCGCGTACGGACGGACGCCGCCGCCCCACGACACGCCGAGCCACGGGCGCCAGCGCAGGTGCAGCGCGGGGCTCACCCACGTGCCGAGGCCCGGCGCGCCGCCGAGCGGCGTCAGCTCCACCGTCGCCGCGCCCTGGGTCGCGGCGAAGTGGCCGTCGGCGAGGTACTCGTAGCCGCCGGCCACGAGCACCGGGTCGAGATCGGCGAACAGCCGCGCCATCGCGCCGTACGCCCTGAGGCCCGGCGGCCGGGCGGAGCCCGCCCGCGCCCGAAGGCCCAGCTCGAGCCAGGCGCGCGGCGCGAGCGAGCTGCGCAGGAGCGCGCCGGCGTCCACGACGCTGTAGAGCGGCGCGCCGTGCTCCTGCTCCAGCACCAGCGTCGCGGGCTGGAGCAGCGCGCGCGCCGACGAATAGGAGTGCCCGATCAGGAGCGCCCAGCGCCGTGCGGTGTCCGCCGCCGCGGACGCGGATGCCCGGTGCGCGCTGTCCGCTGCGGGCGCGGCGCGCGTCGTGTCCTGGCCCTGCGCCGCCGCCGGCGCCCCGAGCAGCAGGGCGAGGGCCAGGGCGCGCGCCCTCACGCGGCCGCCATCCGGCTCCACACCGAGCCCACGAGATCGCCCACGGTCCTGAGCGAGAGCAGCGCGCGATCGTCCAGCGCGACGTGCAGCGTGGTGCGGACCGGCGTCGCGACCCGCAGCACGTACCACTCGTCCCAGCCCAGGTCGGTGTGGAGCCGCGTCCTGCGGGCGATGGGCCGCCGCGCCCACCCCGGCGAGAGCGCGCGCACGATCCGGATCACCGCCCGCTCGACGCCCCCGTCGGTCCACCAGTGGCCGCGCTCGTCCTTGCGTCGCATGGGTCGTCCGTGGTTAAGTCGTGGAACGGGCGTCCGCGCCCGGGCGACGAACACCGCACGGGACCCGGCGCCGAACAAGAGGGGAACCGACTCGGAAATGGCCGTGAACCGGGAGGATTGGGCGGTGCGGGCGGCGCGGCGCGTGGAGGCGCGGCTTGCCGCGCGGCCGCACTGGTGGTCGCCGATGGATCGCGGGCTGCTGCTCACGACCCGGACGGACTACCGCGAGCGCCCGCTGCCGCCCGCCCTCACCGTGCGGGAGCTCGACGCCGGCGGCACGCGGCGGCGGGCGGCCGTGAGCGCGGGCACGGGACGGCCGCTGGTGATCCTGCCGGGGATGTACGCCTCGCTCGCCGAGGGGCTGTTCGCCGACCTCGCCGAGCTCGCGGCCCGCCGCGGCCGCGCGGTGGTGCTCCTCGAGGACCGGCTCGCCGCGGCGACGCTGGCCCTCACGGGCGGCGAGGTGCCCTCGCTCCACCGCATCGGGATCGAGCTCGCGGCCATCGCGTCGCAGCTGGCCGCGCAGCCCGACGTGCTCGCGCTGTCGGCCGGCGCGGCGGCGGCGCTCGCCGCGCCGCCGGGCACGTTCGCCCGCATCGCCACGTTCTCCGGCGCGCTCGACCTCTGGGCGACGGCCGAGAACCTCGCCCGCCACCCGATGCCGCGCTTCCACTACGCGCAGGTCCACCGGCGGGCCTTCCGCGCGGCGGGGTTCGAGCCGCCGCCGCTCGCCACCATCCCGGCGCGGCTCGCGGCCGGCGCGCCCTGCGGCGCCCCGCCCGATCCGCTGCTGATCGTCCACGCCGCGGACGACCCGGTGGTGCCCGAGTCGGTGGTCGCGGGCTTCGCGCTCGACGACGGCCAGCACGCGCTCCTCCTGCCGGCGGGCGCGCACCTCGGCTTCGGGACGCTCGCCGGCGACGACGTGTACCTCGAGCCGTTCGAGGAGGACGACTGACGTGCCGGGCGGCGCCGCGAATCTCGTGGGCCGCCTGCGGAGGCAGCAGCTCGTGGTGGTGACGGGGAAGGGCGGCACCGGCAAGAGCACCGTCGCCGCCGCCCTCGGCCGCCTCCTCGCCGCGCGCGGCCGCCGCGTCCTGCTGCTCGAGCTCGATCCCCGCGAGAACCTGCACCACCTGCTCGCCGTGCCGCCCTCGGGCGGCGAGATCGTCGCCGCGAGTCCCCGCCTCCGGCTCGAGAACGTGCAGCCACTCCGCGTGGTCGAGGCACTGGTCCGTGAGCGCCTCAAAGTGCAGGTGCTGGTCCGTCGCGTGCTCGCGAGCCCGATCTTTCAGCACTTCGTGGAGGGCGGCCCCGGCTTCAAGGAGCTGGCGATTCTCGTCCACGCCCTCGGCCAGGTGCGCCGCGAGGGCGAGGGCGGCTCCGACGTGGTAGTGCTCGACGCCCCGGCCACTGGGCACGGCGTCTCGCTGCTGCTGGCGCCGGTGCTCGTGGCGGAGGCGATCCCGCACGGCCCGGTCGGTCGCCTTGCGCACGAGGTCGCCGCCCTCGTCTCGGACCCGGCCCGCTGCGGCGTCGTGATCGTGACGTCGGCCGAGGAGATGCCGGTCCAGGAGTCGCTGGAGCTGATCGCGCAGCTCGACGCGGCGCTGGGGCGCACGCCCGAAACCGTCGTGGTCAACGGGCTGTATCCGCCGGCGCCCGCCGGGACCGCGGCGGGGCCGGGCGGGACCCCCGCGCTCCACCTGTGGCGCGAGCGCCGGGCCACCAACGAGCGCGAGCTGGCGAGGCTCGCGCGGGCGTGGGTCGGTCCCCGCGTCGAGCTGCCGCTCCTGGCGCTCGACCGCGGGCCGGAGATCGTCGCGGCCATCGAGCGCCTGCTCGGGGAGGCGGCGTGAGCCTCGGCGCGCTCGATCGGCCCCTGGTCGTGGTCGTTGGCGGCGGCGGCGTGGGGAAGACGACCTTCGCGGCGGCGCTCGGTCTCGCCTCGGCGCGCGAGGGGACGGACACCCTGGTGATGACCTTCGATCCGTCCGAGCGTCTCAAGGACGCACTCGGCGTCGGCGCCGCGGCCCGTGGGACGGAGGTGCGCGTCGCGTGCGACACGCCCGGCCGGCTGGACGCGAGCCTGCTCGATCCGCGCGCCACCTTCGACCGCCTGATCCGGCGCTACGCGCCGGACGAGGCGTCGTGCCGCCGCATCCTCGAGAACCGCTTCTACCGGCACCTCGGCGGCAGCCTGGCGGGGATCCTGGAGTACATGGCCGTGGAGCGCCTGTTCGAGGTGGACGCGGAGCGCCGCTACGGGCGCGTGATCCTCGACACGCCGCCGACCCGGCAGGCGCTCGACTTCCTCGAGGCCCCGGACCGGATGCTCGCGTTCCTGGAGAGCGGAGCCCTCAAGGTCGCGCTGCGGCGCTGGTTCGACGACCGCGGCCGCCTGCGCGCCACGGCGCACCTGGCGGGCATCGGTCGCGGCGTCGAGGCGTTGCTCGACCACGTCGTCGGGCTCGACCTGCTCAGGGACATGGCGGAGTTCTTCCAGATCTGGGCGCCGCTGTACGACGGGTTCAAGGGCCGCGCCCGGACGGTGCAGGCGCTGCTGCGCGCGAAGGGGACGGTGTTCGTGCTGGTCACGGGGCCCGGGGAGGAGCGGATCGCCGACGCGCTGTTCTTCGCGCGGCGCCTCGGCGAGGCCGGGATGCGGCTCGGGCCGATCGTCGTCAACCGCGTGCACCCCGCCCCTGACCCGGCGGCCGTCGAAGGCGGGCGCGCCGACCCCGGCGCCGCGGGGCTGCAGCTGTTCGCCTGGCTCGCGGCGCGGGACGCGCGCGGCCTGGCGCGGCTCCGCGGGCTGCTCTCGACCGGGGACCTGCTGGTGGCGCTGCCGCTGCTGGCCCGTGCGCCCACGAGCCTCGAAGCGCTCGAGGCAATGGGGAGTCTCCTGCTCGGCGAGCTGGCTGCCGCCGGGCCCGCGCGGCCGCCGCGGCGGTTGCCGCGCCGCGGAAAGACGGCTTGACTTCATGCCGCAGTGCGGCATCTTGGGATGCGCATGGTCCGCCTGGTGAAGCGCTACGGCAGCCGCAAGCTGTACGACACGGAGGAGAGCCGCTACGTCTCGCTGGAGGAGATCGCGGGCTTCATCCGGCGCGGGCAGGACGTGCGGGTGCTCGACAACGCGACGGCCGAGGACGTCACGGGGCAGACGCTGAGCCAGGTGATCCTCGAGGAGGCGCGGCGGGGCGCCTCGGCCGTGACCTCGGAGCTGATGCACGAGCTGATCCGGCTCGGCGGCGAGGCGGTCTCGAGCGGGGTCGAGCAGCTGCGCCAGCAGGTGCGCAAGCTGGTGCGCGCGTCGGTGGGGCGGCTGGAGCCGCTGCGCGAGGCGCGGGCCGAGATGGGGGAATTGCGCCGGGGGCTCGAGGCCCTGGAGCAGTCGCTGGTGCGGTTCGAGAAGGTGAGCGGGGGCGGGGCGGCACAACGCAGCAGACGGAAAGGCGGTGGATGATGCCGAAGGTCGCGAAGAAGAACGGCGCGCGGAAGCTCAGCCGGTCGGCGCACGACATCTGGCTGGCCGGCCTCGGCGCGCTCACGCTGGCCGAGGAGGAGGGCGGCAAGCTGTTCCGGATGCTGGTCCGGCGCGGCACGGGGCTCGACGTGAAGAGCCGGGCGCGGTTCGACAAGCTGATCGCCCGCATGAAGCCGGTGGGCGAGGACGCCGGCGTCGCGCTGAGGCGCGTGGGGCACGGCGTGGACAGCAGCATGACGATGGTGCTGCACCGCCTCGGCGTGCCGACGCGGCGCGAGATCCAGGGGCTGACCAAGCGGGTCGAGGAGCTGACCCACAGCCTCGAGCGGCGCCGCCCGCGCGCGAGGAAGCCGGCGGCGCACAAGGCCCCGCCGCTGACGCCGGCGGTCTGACGGCGCGCTGATGCCGACGCGCAGGCCGTCCGCGCGGCGGATCGGCCTCGCGCTGGCGGGTGGAGGTCCCGAGGGCGCCGTGTACGAGATCGGCGCCCTCCGGGCCCTCGAGGAGGCGCTGGACGGGATCGACTTCAACGACCTCGACATCTACGTCGGGGTCAGTGCGGGATCGTTCATCGCCGCCTGCCTCGCGAACGGCCTCACCACGACCCAGCTCGTGCGCGCGATCGTCAAGCACGAGCCGGGCCAGCACCCCTTCGTCCCGAAGATCTTCTTCACTCCCGCGTACGGCGAGGTCGCGAAGCGCGCGTTGATGGTGCCGGGCCTGCTGGCGCGCGCGCTGTGGGGCGCCGCGCTCCGGCCGGGCGATCTCACGCTGCGCGAGTCGCTGGTCCGGCTCGCGGAGGCGCTGCCGGTCGGGATCTTCGACAACGAGCCGATCCGGCGCTTCCTCGCGAGGGTCTTCTCCGTCCGCGGGCGCAGCGACGACTTCCGGCGCCTCCGGCGGCGGCTGATCGTCGTGGGCGCCGACCTCGGGAGCGGTCGCGCCATCCGGTTCGGCGAGGGCGCGTGGAGCCACGTGCCCATCTCCCGCGCGGTGCAGGCGAGCACCGCGGTGCCGGGTGTGTATCCGCCGGTGCGGATCGACGGACGCGACTGCGTGGACGGGGTGCTCCTCAAGACGCTGCACGCGTCGATCGCGCTGGAGCACGGCGCCCGGCTGCTGCTGTGCGTGAACCCCGTCGTACCGGTGGACACCGGGCCCGCCGTCGCGGCGGGGGCGATGGACGACGGCGTGCTCCTCGAAGGCGGCCTGCCGACGACCCTCAACCAGACGTTCCGCACGCTGGTGCATTCGCGCCTGGAAGTCGGCTTTGCGCGCTACGCCGCCGCGTACCCGGGCGCCGATGCCTTGCTGTTCGAGCCCGAGCGGGACGAGTACGGGATGTTCTTCACCAGCATCTTCAGCTTCTCCGCCCGCCGCGCGGTGTGCGAGCTGGGCTACCGCGCGACCCGGCGCGACCTGTGGCGGCGCCGGCGCGAGCTGGCGCCGGTCCTGCGGCGGCACGGCGTGCGCCTCCGGCCGGACGTGCTCGCCGACGCGTCACGGGACCTGTGGACCGGTGTGGGCCTGCCTGAGGTGAACGAGCGGGGACCTACGGACGGGCTGGAGCGCGCACTCGCCAGGCTGGAGGCGGCGGTGGGGCGGCCGGCACGATCTCCGTCCCGGCGGCCTCCTCCGCCGCGGCCGGCCGCGGCGGCAGGGGGCGCTCCGCCAGCCGCCAGACGAAGTCGCCGCGGATCTCCCGCGCCTCGGCGCGGCTGAGGCCGCGGTAGCCGTACGGCGGGCGCCGCAGCGCGCGCGTCAGCGACAGCAGCGGCCAGCCGAAGGGCAGGTAGAATCCCACCAGGTCCCAGTCCCGCAGCAACGCGTGCAGCCGGCCCCGGGCCGGCGGGCGGCTCCGGTCGCGCTCCTGCCTGGTGAACGTCACCGGCCAGCCGATGGGGAGGATGGCGAGAAAGCGGCGCCGCACCTTCCACAGCTCGCGCACCAGCGAGCGCAGGTCCCAGGGCCGGCGCCCCCAGATCCGCACCTCCTCGTCCAGCCTGGTCTGCATCCGCAGCCGGATCCGCTCCGCGACGCGGCCCATCCGCTCGCCGTCGCGCACCGCGGCGTCCGTGACCCCCTCCTCGCGCACCATCGCCGGCACGTCGATCGGGTCGCCCACCACGAAGGTCATCTGCGCCGGGAAGGACAGGTACCACATCCACGGGAACACCACCGCCAGCAGCCCGACCGGCAGCGGCAGGAACGGCACCGTGAACACGCGCTGCATGAGCCGGTTGAGCGGCCCGAGGCAGTAGCCGAACGGGTGTACCCACTCGGCGTTGATCACGTAGACGGGGATGACCGGCACCTGCCGCCGCGCGGCGAGGGTCACGAAGCTGGTGCTGAAGCGCTGCAGCCGGTAGCGGCGGTTGAACCCTTTCCCGATGCCGGGCACGCCCTCGGGGAAGTAGAGCACCCGGTCGCCGCGCGCCAGCTGGCGGTCGAAGTTGTCGAAGCACATGTCCACGCCGCCGCCCCGGCGCCAGAAGTTGTCGAGGCCGAAGGGGCGCATCCACCACACCAGCGTCAGCTCCTTCTCGTACGCGGTGCGGAACTTCCGCTCCGCCACCAGGCCGTCGTGGCGCCACAGCGTGGCGTCGAGCACCACGGCGTCGTGAGGGAACGCGTTGCCGCTGTGGTTCGCGGCGAGGATCAGCGGCCCCTCGGCCGGGATCTTCTCGGCGCCCACGAGCCGCGGGCGGAAGTAGTGGTCCAGGATCGGCAGGTATACCCTGGCCGCGAAGTCGCGCAGGTAGTCGAGGTCCAGCGGCTCGTACCCCTGGGGGATCACCGCACGTCTCCGCGGCGGAACGCCAGCAGGGCGCCCACGGCCGCGATGGCGCCCCACACCGGCCACGGCTCGCCGCTCGCCAGCAGCACGGAGGCCGCCACCACCAGGAAGCCGGCGATGATCGCACCGCGCACGCCGGCGAGCGGGTTCTCCTTCTTGCGCCTGGTGGACTTCTCCAGCACCCGCAGGCCCTCGGTCACGAGCAGCGGGAGCTTCACCATCGCGTCCACCAGGTCCGGCGCGCCGCGCAGCCCTTCCTGCACCAGGCGGAGCGGGCTGAACTGCTGCACGAACACCGCCCGGATGTGGCGCCGCGACACGTCGGCCACGTCGAAGCCCGGCATCAGCAGGTGGCCGGCGCCCTCGTAGGTCACCAGCGCCTTCACCATCAGGACCATCTCGACCGGGAAGTACATCCGGTACCGGGCGCCGCGGGCCACCGACTCCAGCACCAGCTGGGCGAGGCTGAACGTCTCGAACGAGGCGGCGCGGCGCCACCGGCTGGAGATCTCGCGCACGTCGCGCCGGAACGCGGCGGGGTCGCCGCCGGGCCCCGGCGTCGCCACGCCCGACAGGTAGCGGGCCGCGTTCTCGGCGTCGCCCATCACCAGCGAGTAGTAGTAGTAGAGCAGGGTGCGCCGCAGCTCGTCGTCGAGCCGGCCCACCATCCCCAGGTCGATGAACCCCACCCGCGGCGGCTCGTCCGCCGGGCCCCGCAGGATGATCAGGTTGGCCGGGTGGAGGTCCGCGTGGAAGAACCCGTCGCGGTACAGCATCCGGATGATGGCGCCGGCGCCGCGGTCGATCAGCCGCAGCCGGTCCTCCTCGCCCAGCTCCTGCGCCGCGGGCGAGTCGGGCCGCGGCCCGTCGAGGAACTCCATGCACAGCACGCTCGAGCCGCTGTACTCCCGGTACACGGCCGGGAACACCACGTCGGGCTCGTCGGCGAAGTTGGCCGCGAAGGTCTCGAGGTTGTCGGCCTCGAGCCTCAGATCGGCCTCGCGCAGGGTGTAGTGGCAGAACTCCTCGATGATCCGGCGCGGCTGGTAGCGCGGCAGCACGACCTGCAGCGCCCGGCCGAGGACCCGCAGCAGCCGCACGTCGCGGTCGAGGGTCTCGCGCACGCCGGGCTTGACCACCTTGAGGATGACGGGGTCGCCCTCCCGCGTCGTGGCCCGGTGCGCCTGGGCGATCGAGGCGGAGCCGCACGGATCGGGGTCCACCCACAGGAACATCTCGTCCACCGGGCGGCCGAGGTCCTTCTCGACCGCGGCGACGAAGTCGGCGAACGGCACGACCGGGACCCGGTCCAGCAGGTTCCTCAGCTCGGCCGTCACCTCCTTCGGCAGGAGGTCCTCCCGCATGGAGAGGATCTGGCCGAGCTTGATGTACGTGGGACCCAGCAGCTCGAGCCGCCGCCGCAGCTGCGCGGGGAAGCCCGCGGCCGCGAGGTCGCGACGGACGAACGGGCGGGCGAGCAGCCCCGCGACGCGGAGCGGGACCGAGCGGAGGCCTCGCGCGCGGCCCTCCGCCCGGCGCCGACGCTCGTGTGCGACCAGCCCTCCGGCGAGGAGTCCTCCCAGGTGCCGCGCGGTCGCGAGGATACGACGCGCGAGGCCGGGCGGGCGGCGGACCGGCAGGACCTCGAAGTGGTCGACGCGGGTCGGCGGAGCGGGACGGCGGGACTTGCGGGTCCGAGACGTGCGAAGGGCCTTACGTGAGGCGCGCCGCACCGCCTCGGTCCCCGCGTCGTCCAGCTGGGGAGCGTCCATGTGGATCGCGGCCTGTCGTCGTGGCCGGTCGGGCCGCGGGGCCGGGACGGGCATTCCCGGGGGGCCGGGCGCCGCGGCGGGACCTCGTGTCGCGACGACGAGACCAAGAGAGCACCCGGCGCTCGCGAGCGCAATGACCCGACGCACATCCGCCGCGCGCGGAATCCGGAGCGAATCGCTCGGGGCCGCGGTGTCGCCGCGGCTTGCCGCAGCGCGGCATTCCTTTTCGGGGCCGGCGTGGGGAGTATTCGGCACCCGCAGCAGGAGAGCGCCGATGTCGCCTCGCGACCTGAACC
>Ga0187779_10000549_pt1 | contig 25064 bp, 21 predicted proteins | sample 1015_Q2_SP10_10__FD_132435 | JGI IMG/M metagenome (GOLD analysis project Ga0187779, IMG submission 132435) | Tropical peat soil microbial communities from peatlands in Department of Meta, Colombia - 1015_Q2_SP10_10_MG | ecosystem: Environmental > Terrestrial > Soil > Wetlands > Peat | place... | reverse complement strand
TGAACCAGTGGCGGGCCCGGAGGGATTTGAACCCTCGACCTCCGGCTGTGCTGTCAGGATTCAACCTGTCCGCAGGCTTCCGCGATGATCTCAGCGTCCTGATCCTGACTAGACTACGGGCCCGTCATGCTTTCATGCGGTTCCAACGGGTTCGTGACTCGCTGCCAGACAAGTTTGCCAGCGGGTTTGAGGTTGATTGACTATTGTTCACCGCATTCGAGTGAAAGAATGAGTATGCTATCTCGGATAAGTATGTCTCGTTCCTGAATAGCTGACGAATGTTTCGGTGCGCAGATGTTGATCATGTCAGCTGAGCTTGTCGCGATGTCAATACTTTGTTTGTTATCGTGAACATTGGCCTTGCTTTGCGCGGACACGGCTGGACTGTGACTCTAATCATGCCTTCACCAATGCTTCATGCGTGACATCGATTGCCTAGCTCATGTTCAAAAAGGTCTTAATTGATTTTAGATGAGTCGTGCCAAGATATCGCCTTGCGTTTTCATTCGCCTCCAAGACAATTGTTGAAGGAATTATCCACTTTTAGGGGTATGCATGAAGACGCGTTGTGGGCATATTGTAGCCGAAATCCGTTGATCAGGTACGTCTATTTGAGACGTCTTTCGGCAGCGATTCCATTGATTCCCAAAGATACGAATGTCCTCGAAATTGGATGTGGGTCAGGAATGCTACTTTCTGCGATGAGAATTGAGACAGCTATCGGAGTAGACTTACATAATGATTTATCGCTAGTCACTAGAAAGATGAGGACAGCAGGGCACGAACTCAGCCTATTACGCTGCGATCTGAGACACCCTCCATTCAGGGAGGGGGCATTCAACTGTATAATTGGGGTGAGCGTGGTGGAACATCTAGACCAATCAGACCTTGCGAGCGCATTCCAAGAAATTCGCAAGCTGCTAGTTCCTACTGGCATCTTGGTAATAGGCTATCCAATTGAGAGTATAATCGTGCGTCTGTTTTTCTGGATCATGCGATTTGATCCTTCCAAAGAACACCCTTCAAAGGCTTCGGATATACGCGAAGCTACCCTAACATGTTTCCATAATGTCAGAAGATTGCGATTGCCTCATGTGAGGTTTCCTGACTTTTTCGCATACTACGAAATAACTGTAGCAAGCTGACTGACAACATACAAATGTAATCGCTAGACTAATCACAGCATGTGACTATGGTATATTCAATGTTCGTTGAATTCGAACTAGGAGACGTACCGCGTCATAATCGAAATCATAAGTGACAACAGGTCTTCCGGGCATCCGAAATAGGACAGGATCTGACGGTGTTTGTGCAAGAGGGTAAGTTTGGGCTGATTGGCTAACCAACGATGTCGAAGCCTCGATGTAGATTCGTATACTCATACGATCAGGATCGAAATGTCGAAGAGCATCGAACGGAGTGGAGTCAAGCATGTTTATCACCCCTACGTCATTGCTTATCCTCAATGCAAGGGTCATCTGCGAAATTCGAGCTTGGATCAACGGATAATCCGGACTAGCCTCAGCTATGAAATCTAGAACCACTGCGTATGATTGATTCAAGAGAGGAATACCGTCGACCATCAAGGATTGCGCTCTGAAATTCTCTAGATATGTAAGCAGTATCGGTTGAGTTTGGTAGAAGACCAAACGGTTTGGCAAATTGTTGGTGATGAACTCTGCAGCCGCGCGATATGCAGAATGACTGTTAGTTATTGCGGGCACTGATGAATAGAGATGCACTACAACTAACAGAATTAGAAAGGAAACCCGAATCAAGGAGCTGAGCCTTATCTTCCTAAACTTTCTGGTGCTCGAGGTCCGAAGAAGGCACTCGATTGAGTTCGCGCACGCGAGAGCTCCGTTACCAGCTAATATTGAAAGAGGAACTATAATTGGCAGAATGACTCTAGGCCATGTCCCTGGAAATGATGCAAAGAAGACGAAGACAAAGACAGCCCAAATTGAGAGTAGCGCTGTGCCTAATTGCCGTCTAACGAATCCTATTGCGGCACCTATTGTCGCAAGAACGATCACCAATAACCCTATGAATTCTCCGACGACATCTCCATAGAAACTGATGTTAACGAAGAGTTGGGGGCTAAACTCCCCAGCTTTGAGAGGATATATTGTAGTAGTCAGATAGAGCAGGCCCTGAGTAAGATTTTGAATAAGACTTCCTCCTAGAGTGCTATGGCCTGCTATAAGAGGAAAGGGCATAGCCAAGTACAGTAGAAACAAGAATAGGAACATTAAGACCGGCGCAAGTGACCACCAAAGTCGCTCCAGACCGTTCAATACTTCAACGAGGTACGTACCGACCTTCTTGAACGATACATCTCTTCTGAAGATTGATAGCCGCGAGATCGGTAAGAAGATCAACATGATCAGAAAGGGCTGGAATCCGGTATACTTCGTTCCAATGGTGAAGGCGAGCAGGACACCGGCAATGAGAAACGCCGAATTAGTTCTTTTCTTCATGGCAAAATAATACATGAACAGAGCACCCGAAAAAAAGAGAGTGTATGTCATGTCAGTTAGGGCCATTTTCGCGTAAAAGATGAAGATGGACGTGCTTGCGAGGAGTAAGACGCTCATGATCGCAGTCGGAGTATCATATTCGCGACGCGTCCACCAGAATGTTATAGCGCATAGGAGTATTGCCGCTATCTCTGATACCGATATGGCGAGGTAGTCTTGAATTCCAAAAACGCTAAAGATTATGGAAAGAAGCAAAGGGAATAACGGTGGTTCGTAAGCTTGGAAGAACCCGTATGATGGATTAATGTTCCACACACCGGTCTCGATGTAATAGTATTCGTCCCAGTGGGAGAGCCCCATCTTCTGGAAATTCCATAATACGATCAGTGCACAGAATGTGAGGGACGCCGCACAGAGAAGCGTTAGAATTGGGTTCTTGTTGAACCGTTTTACACTGAGCGCATATCTCGAGCGCGACGAACGAACGAGACGGCGCAATGAACGATTCATTGTTACGTGACCGTACTGAAATTTGAGCTATTCCTTACGTAGACAAGACGAGGAAAAGTTGTGTGATCTTGTCCGTGCCAAACTGTACACTTGATGACTCTGCAATTTGAAGCGACTATATCCGGCAGACAGCATCGTCCCCTGACTGGGCCAAACAAGAGATATCTCACACCAGTAACTTGCGAGACTGATCAGGTTGAATGGGGTTTCGAAGTTTCGATTGCGCGTTCCAAGGCGCGAGCAACGTTCTCGCTGCCCATTGCTTTGATGTACGGTCCAAGGCGAGGTCCTTTCGGTGCACCCATTAGTATGGTGTAGAGGAGCCTGAAGAAATCGGCCTGATCGATTGCATATTTCTTTGCGAGATTAAAGATCGAGTTCTGAAGTATTCTTTCATCAGTTTCTGATCTGACGATTGCAATCAGATCCTCAACTGCCAAGCGTTGGGGTCCCGTGATCTGCGTGGTCGATCCTGCGATCGTCTTAAAGTCCTCTGCCCAATTAGTCGCATATTTCAGTTCGTCCTCGATGTCTGACGGTAAACCCGTTTTCATGTATCCATATTCGCGAAGTTTTCCTTCTACGTACTCACGTCGGTTCTCTGCCGGAGCTACCGTCGCGAGATACACAAGCAGGTTGTAGGGTACGTAGGCCGTTTGGCGCGAAGGCGGCTTTAGGAAGTAAGTGTACTCGAATAATCCCTTCAGCTTCGCTAATTCCTTAGGATCAGAGATATGGCGTGTCCCAAAGTATACGGCATCCAGATAATGTAACTCGTTGACGTAACTGGGAATGTCCGTGACTCCAAGGTTCCGTGCGCCAGTAATTCGCTTAAACATTAAGAGATTGAGAGATGCGGGAGGTCCGTACTTGAACCAAGTCTGAGGAGTAATTACATCAAGTGCAGATTTCGATTTGGAAATCTTCTCTCCAGCTTTGTCCAGGAACAACTCATAGCGTACGTGGAAAGGTGGTGGATAATCGAGGATCTCCTGAGATACTCTGTCGTTGACTCGCACCGAATCAGTAAGTTCCTTTCCGTGAGCTTCAAAGTTGATTTTTAATGCATCCCATCTTGCCGCGAACTCAGCCTTCCAAGGAAGCTTGCCATGGCCGTCCTTGATGTCAACTTCTCCCTTGTAGCCGCAACTTTCTAGCGCCTGACCTTTGAGTTCTCCGGGACCTTCGCAACCATAGAGGATTTTGTCGGTGTTTCGCTCGAACTCGTGTGCTTGGGTGGTATAGATTCGTCCGCATGAGCCGCATACCGGGAAATAGGGAAGTATAACGGTGTACTTCTCCTGTCCAACTTCTTCTTTCACTATTTGACCTATCTGATCAGCAGCCGTCAAAATTTTCCGTATTTGCTCTGTGAATAACCCTTTTCGATAATCTTCCGTCGCGGAATGAAAGTTAGACTCAACGCCACACCTGTCCATGGCATCTCGAAGGAGTGAGTTCATGTGAGCCGCATAGCTCACGTGACAATTATATGGATCAGGGATTGATGAGACCGGATGACCGATGTATTTTTTTAACGAATCAGGCATGCCTGTGGGAACTTTTCGAAGCCCATCCATATCGTCTGAGAACGCGATGAACTCTGCTTTTCTACCTTGCGTTTCGAGGGCGAGCTTAACGCCGTAGGCTCGTATTACATCTCCAAGGCTTCCAACATGAGGGACTCCAGACGCGCCTAATCCGCTTTCGGTTCTCAGGATAGATGCGTTGCGTCCAATCTTCTCCTCGCGTAGGAGCATACGGTGGGCGACCATATCCAGCCAGGTGCCGCGACCGACCATCTCAACTTCTGCGCGTCTAGCCATTATTATCCCCCAACGTTTGATTCATCTATGAGATAACAATTCTTTATAGCCTCCCATGCGAACTTGCCGCAACCTAGAGGTAGGGCGGGATGCCGAAGAATCCAACGTCTATAAGGTTGTCAGCGGCAATCGGCACGACCGCAGCAATATTCATGTTGGATTGGTTCTTCCTGTCCTATATGACCTCGAAGGGGTTCGAGCTTAAGGTTCACGAATTCACGTTCAGTACATTCAAATTCGCTCTGCCACTTCAATGGCTCCCCGTCGCGGGCGTCGTCTTAGTTTCGCTCGTCGTATGGTATGAAGTATCACTCACGATGTTCCCTCGGCGATCTTCAATCGAACAGGATAATCTTGCGAGCATTCGTTTAGTGCGAGCGGTCGTGATGGCCTTGGCCTTGTTCGCCTGTTTGCTTTACTTACCATACATAGTTGGGTCTGATTGGTTCTGGACGAAGCTGAGTGGGGCTAGCACCGTATCCCAAATTCGCGATTTCGGGCTCTCCTTATTGAACACAGACCAAGCGGTAATGGCTTTGGACCAGATTTGGCAGTATTCAATCTCACAATCAGTTGCTTTGATGGGCATGGTAATTTTCGCATGGGTCTTCGGCCGGAGTCCAAAGCGAATCAGAAGATAATCCAGACTCGCTCAATCTATACTAAAATCATCCAATAAGCTCTAAATTCGCCATCATCAGCGAGTTATAGGCAGATAGTGGCCACTATATGTCCGAAGTTTGTTCCCTTTGCGAGAGACGAAAGCAAGAGAGGGACCAATTCTGCGAATTCCATAACATTGCGTTCGAGACTCTCCAACACGGCTACAAGATATGGCAAGACGCATTCGGCAGCATCGAAAGAGAGAGGTACTACGCAGAGTTGGAAAAGCAGACAGAAACTGGATCAGCAGTGAGAGATGTCATCAAATACCTCCAGCGTAGGTAAAGATCTGTTGACATCAAGTACAACGCTTGTGGTCACTGAAAAACCCGATGCGGCCTTACATGTTGCCGAAGCGTTGAATGGAAAGAGCAACCTGAAAAAGATGAACGTGCAGGGCGTGCCGTTCTTCGAAGTCTTCGAAAACGGGGAGCGTATCCTCGTATGTTCGGCACTCGGACATCTCTACGCGGTAGGCACCGACTCAAAAGAAAGATCCCAATACCCTGTGTGGGACGTCAGCTGGAAACCCAAGCACCTGTTAGAACGTGGCCAAATTAGGCAGGAGCGATGGATTCGGGCCATATCCCAGATCGCGGGACAAGCAGATCGATTTGTTAATGCTTGCGACTACGATCTAGAAGGGTCTCTAATTGGGTATACAGTCCTGAAGTACGCGTGTAATGGCGCAGAGAGGAACGCCTATCGGATGAAATTCTCAACCTTGACAAGTAAGGAGCTGCAGGAATCCTATTCGAGACTTGCCCCGCACTTGGATTTTTCGCGTGTAGAAGCTGGTATGTGTCGACACGAAGTCGACTGGCTATATGGCATAAACCTGTCACGAGCACTCACGCAGTCGGCTTTCAAGGCTAGCCACCGGTACTTCACACTCAGTACGGGTAGAGTACAGGGACCAACTCTAAGCTTTGTAGTTGAGAGAGAACGCGAGATACAATGCTTTGTGCCTATTCCATTTTGGGTCATCAAAACTACCGTCATTGTTGATGGCAAGAGTGTTGAATCAGAATTTGAACAAAGTCGTGTAAGCAGCAGACAGGAGGCCAAAAGAATTGTAGATGATTGTACTGGCAAAATTGCAGTCCTGGAGAAGGTCGAAACATACGACTACAACCTGCCTCCTCCAACCCCATTTGATCTGTCAACCCTTCAAACAGAGGCATATCGCCATTTCGGAATCGCGCCCAGGAACGCCCTAGCAATTGCTGAACATCTCTACCTCAACCAACTCATCTCGTACCCTAGAACGTCGAGCCAGAAGCTCCCACCGTCAATCGGATATAAGCAGATTCTAACCGAGTTGTGTAGGCTCGAATCATATCAACCCGCTGCTGCAAAACTTCTCACCCTAGAACGGTTATCACCGAATCAGGGCGAGAAACACGATCCAGCGCACCCCGCTGTATATCCCACTGGGACGTTGCCCCAGAGATCAATGGAATCTCGAGAGCAGAAATTGTTCGATCTGATTGTAAGACGCTTCCTCGCCACGTTCGGAGATACCGCAATCAGGCAGAGCGACAAGGCTACGATCAAGATTGGTTCACATCGGTTTATCATACGAGGTTCTCATATCGTCAAGAAAGGATGGATGGACCTTTACGGACGTTATTCGAAATTCGACCAGATTTCACTTCCAGCATTGAAAGAAGGACAACGTATCCCCGTAGAAAGAATTCGTCTTGAAGAGAGATACACACAGCCTCCAGCTCGGTTCAATCCAGCCAGCCTACTTCGATCAATGGAAGACGCGCAGCTCGGGACAAAAGCAACTCGAGCGGACATCATCCAAACCCTATACGAGCGCGGATACATCAAGGAATTGCATCGAACCATCGTTCCAACGCCTCTAGCATTCCGAGTGGATGAAATTCTAAATGAGTTCTGCCCGAAAATCACCGACATCGAGTTTACGCGTGAACTCGATTCAAAGATTGAACAGATAGAGCTAGGGAATGAGACTAAAGGACACGTACTTCAGTCTACAATTGAGTACTTGAAGCCCATCTTCGACGACTTAAAACGGAAGGAACAAGAGATCGGTTCAGAATTATCCTCAATCTTCAGGTTGATGTGGATCAACAATATGACGTTGACTGTGCCATGCCCGAAGTGTACAAAGACTCTGATCTCGATCACAGGCAGCAACGGAAAACGCTTCATAGGCCATAAGGTTAGAGAGGGCTGCTCGTTCTCTCTGCCTCTGCCACCAACCCGCATGGCAAGAGTAGATTTCCTGGAGAGATATTGCTCTGCCTGCAGGTTTCAATTGATGCGCGTGAAATGGACAACGGGTCAACGCAGTCGCTCAGTAGTATCTTGCCCGAATTGCTACGCTAGCCGTTCTAAGAATCGTGTCATCACTGTGGATTCCTCAATTCAAGAGGAGAAACGTGCGAGATCTTAAATTGTAATGAATGGATAGGCTTATACACTCATATTCGATACGACCGCTAACCTTGGTCGGTTGAGAGCTTGTATTTGTTCCCTGGTAATTTGACGAACCTCCAACAGCTCGTGCTGTTTACGGTCGCCATGATTACTGGCCTCATATCGATCTATGCATTCAACATGTGGGTACTTACACTCCTATCAATCCGCGGAAGAAGCAAACTCGCACCGCCCCCGAAATTACAAAGTTGGCCGAGAGTATCGGTCCATCTTCCTCTCTTTAATGAAGAACGTGTTGCCGCGCGTCTCATAGAGGCTTGTGCGAAACTTGACTATCCGGCAGACAAGCTCGAGATCATTGTAATTGACGACTCAACTGACAACACCACAAGAATTGTCAAATCTCTTGAGGCGAAATATGCGAATCTCGTTAAGGTCATTCATCGAGAGGATCGCACAGGCTTCAAGGCAGGAGCACTCGAAGTAGCAATGCAAAAGTGCCAAGGAGAGTTCATTGCGCTGTTCGATGCAGATTACGTTCCACCCGCGGATTTTCTAAAGAAAATGATTCCACACCTGTACCTGGACAAGAGCGTCGCATTCGCACAATCAAGATGGAGTTATCTGGATGGACAATTCTCGTGGATAGCAAAAGCAATGTCCCTTGCTATCGACGTCTATGCATTCGTGGACCAACGAGCCCGATATGTCGGGAACCTGTTAGCCCATTTTAGCGGCACGTGTGGCGTGTTCAGGCGAGAAGCTATCGAAGACGCTGGAGGCTGGAGTCCTGACACACTGGCCGAAGATCTGGACTTATCCATCCGTCTTCACCTCAAAGGATGGAAGTACATCTACGTTCCAACCGTCGTTTGTCCAGGTGAGATCCCCCCTAGCTTCGACAATCTCAGACATCAGCAGTATCGATGGGCTAAGGGATATTCTGAATGCCTAAGAAAGCATGGCGGAGCAATAATGCGCAGCGCTCGGCTCAGCTTCTTTCAGAAAGTGGAAGCGATCCTTCACCTATCCACCTATTTTATTTGCCCGCTTACTATAATCGCTCTTGTCGTCGGGCTATTGTACTATTCCGTTTTTCCGCCATCATTTTGGCTAATGGGATTCTGGAGGTATCAAGTTGCGTTGGTTACGTTCCTGTTATCCTTGGTCATCTATAGTGCCCCTCTCGTGGCTTCGAGTGTCACTGTTTCTGAATTTTCCCAATTAGGGGTTATGAAGATCCGACGTATTCTCCACCTAGGATATTTGGGTGCTATTGTGTACGGATTGCTCTTCAGTAACTCGCGTGCCGTAATCGAAGGCTTATTCTCGAGAACGTCCTATTTCTATCGGACGCCTAAGATCGGCAATATCAGAGTAACGGGCGAATAGACTCTTCCGCTATTGCCCTTTGGCGGGTGTCGTTGATTTCGATGATAGGGGTTTACTGAGGAAGTCGAGTAGATTATCTGACTTCAATAGGTTCCTTTTATCGACCAAGAGTAGGAATCCTAAGCAAAGAAAGACCAGATAGATGATCATTGAAGCGTGAAAGGCTCCTGTCGAGAGATCAGGATACCATCCCACCAGATTTACAGATGATAATAGAGCGTAGGCTACGTCGACGAAATAAATCGGAAATGAGAAAAGGCCTAGCCACCACGCCCAGCGTGAGGTTCTGAATAGCGCGACTCCTATCGCAATTGATACGACTCCGAGCAATACCAAATAGTAAGCAACGGTGTCAAGAACCCAGAATGCAATCATGTAGCCTCCTCCTATGGCATAGATAACTAATGCAACCCAAATGCCTGCCGAGCGTTCATTTGATACTTGGTTACTCACACGTATCCAACTCTTGGAAGTCTATCAACGTCCAGTAGAGGTAGCATAAAACTTTGTGCGTAACCGATGAATTCGTCATGCGAGATGAGTGTGGCAACTAATCTGAGGTATGCATAGACTTCAGGCATTTCAGAAAAGTAAAGGTCGTTCAAGCAGCTTGTCTTAGGATTATCGTAGCGGAGTAGTACCCGTTCGGACCCCCACCGTTCTGACTGTAATAGCCGTTTCCACCATAGTTTTGAACAGTAATGATGGCAACTCCATAGAGAGGCCAAGGTTTGTCGAAATACCAGAAACTCGCGTATCCGGTTGCGCTGGCGGCTAGCCAAGATTCTGGAGTTTCCGATCTGAATACGAGTAGAACCATGCTCCCATCGGTACTCACCGCGGTAGCGACGACTCTTCCATTTTGATCGCTCAACACTACTTGCACGTTCGTCAGCCTAGAAATCGAGGGATAATAGAAACTGATTTGAATCGTAAACGACCCCGTAACTCCTCCCAGAGCCATTACCGGGACGATTAAAGATGCGACCACGATGGCTGACAATAGAGCACCTATCAGGTTATACTTCAATTAGGTCCCCGTATGTTGTTCCTGTGTCGTTCAATTTAACCATTCCAGAATTTACATGCCAAAAGCGCATGTGTTAAAAGCAGTACAGTGCTGCTTCAAGCGAGTCAGCACAGGTTCAAGGTGCACGATGGTTGGAGAACTTATCTCTGCACGCCTCAGTCACTGGTAGCTTTTCCGGATATTCGAAACCACTAGATGAAGCACGGTACATAGTTCTCGGAGTTCCTTTTGATCATACTAGCACTTTCAGGTCAGGGTCGCGTTTCGGCCCTAGTGCAATTCGGGAAGCGTCGCTGAATATAGAGACCTACAGTCTTCGCTCGCAAGTGGACATTGAGTCGGTACAAATTCATGATGCTGGTGATCTTCATATTGTTGATGACGTATCTGAAACTCTTCGACGCCTCAAGGTCGTTTCTGGGGATATTTTGTCGGCCGGGAAGATGCCCGTGTGCATCGGCGGGGAGCACACGATAAGTTTAGGAGTTGTGCAGAGTTTGCCGAAAAGTGTAGGCGTGGTCAGCTTCGATGCACACGGCGATCTCCGTGATGAATATGGAGGGGGTAAGCTGTCACATGCGACCGTTCTGAGGCGGATAAGTGAAATAGTTGGAACAGATGCGATCTTCGTCTGTGGCGTGCGTGCTCTATGCAAGGAGGAAGTTGTTTTCATCGAAAAGGAAAGAATTCAAAATCTCACTCCTTGGAAGCTCCGCGAGCTAGGAATAGAGAGAGTTGCCAAAATGCTAAAGGAGTTTCTTTCTAAGTTCCAGCACACCTATCTGACCATCGACTCTGATGTCTTGGATCCTGCATTTTGTCCAGGCGTAGCCAATCCTGAATTCGACGGTCTTAATCCTAGTGAACTGGTAAATCTTGTCAACGTCGTCGCGCAACAAGGAATGATTGGCTTTGACCTTGTTGAGATATGCCCCAATTACGATTCCGGAGCAGCTGCGGTGGCAGCGTCTCGATTGATCTTCGAAGTGATGGCGAGTGCAGAGAATGCCCGTAAGGGTTCATCCTCTTCGTAACTTTGCAATGAAGTAGCCATTGCACTCGTGCAAATGAGAGTAAAAGCGCTGAGACCGCGTTAATCCCTCTCGGCCGACTGAGCCTAGAAAAGGTGTTTGTTGCACTAACTTGAACTCCGGATTTTTCCGAAGAAAAGAAACGATTACTCCTTCGTTCTCCTCGGGCATTATACTGCACGTAGTGTAGGTTAAAGTTCCGCCGACTCGAACATGTTTCGAGACAGCGCACAGAAGAGCGTACTGCTTCGCGATCAGTATCTCAAGTCGTGAAAGGGACAACTTCCACTTCATTACAGGATTCTTCGCGAATACTCCTGTATTGGAACATGGAGGATCCACGATTGCAACGTCCGCTTCAATTCTCGGCTCCAAATTAATCGCATCGGCAACGAGACCATGAGCAATCCGGCATCCCAGACGTTTGGTCTCTCTCTTCCACCGCGCCATCCTGTCAGCCGATACGTCGATAGAAAGTATCATCCCTTCGTTGTTCATCAAGGCTGCTAGATGTACAGTCTTGTTGCCCGGAGCGGCACACGCATCGAGAACGACATCGCCTGGTCGAGGCGAAGCCACTAAACTGGAGATGATTGAAGAGAGGTCCTGAATTACAATCCTCCCAGATTTAACTAGTTCAACCTGTTTCGGAACAAGTTTTGGAGTGGCGAGTCTGCAGACATCTTGTAATCCATGAACTTTAACTCCGTTCACATCTTCCGATAATGCAGGATTTCGCAATGAGTTAGAACGAATGTAAAGTGGAACAGGTTTGAGGTCACGATTCAAGATCTGCAGACCTACATCTCGCCCGAAGACCAGCAAAATGTGCTTCACATACCAAGCAGGATGACAAGTTTCCAATGCAATTCTATCATACTCGTCGACAGGAAGGAGATGAGGAGTCTGGGAAATTATTCTCCCGATAATCTCCTCAAGCGGATGAAGCGTCTTCCAACCCAGAATCTGCCGTGCTGAGGAGATCATGAGCTTAAGTTGCTCATGGTCCATGCGATCAAATAGCTTAGAGAACGCTAGGATTCTGAGGAATACGGAAACTCCGTGCGGCGCAACGCTATCTCTTGATCCAGAAGCCATTGAAACATAGTGATCGAGTCGATTTTGAAATCGAGTTGTCTCCATTATTAATCGATGAGCTTGTCGTAGCTCATCAGGACTTGCCTCCAGCTGATCTGCCGCGCGAAACAGAGCTGTTCTCTCGCCCAGACCAGCGTACGCTATCCAACTCAGTGCCTCTATTGCGACAGCGAGAGCTCTTCTCCTCATCGCAGGTTGACCGTAGGAATTTACTCCACGCAACTATTTAGTAGACCCTGTGCATTCACATCGAATAGACGAAAATGACCCTTGAGGCATACTTCAAAGACAATTCAGTGCAAGCTTCCAAACCAGTTCAAGACCGCCAAGGACTTCTTTTCGTTCCCCTAGCCTCTGAAGATTTTCCCCCATCATATTTAGTGTCAATCGGATACGACGGAAACCTCAGAAAATGTTTCCTCCGTCTCTATGATCCATTATCTCATCAGATACACTTCTGGTATGATGACACTGGCCACAAACCTTACTGTTTCAGCAAGCAATCATTGCCAGAACTGCAGAAGAACGATAAAGTCACTAAGAATCCAGGTTTCGACCATTTTGAAGAAGTCTCCAAATTCGAGGCCCTAAGAGGGCAACCACTCAATGTTACGAAAATTGTCGCCAAAGATCCGTTAACAATCGGCGGCAAAGCAACAGGGTCGATCCGTGACGAACTTACTGCTTGGGAAGCCGACATCAAATACGTTGAGAATTACATTTATGACCATGGCATCGAACCGGGCATGATGTATGAGTGCAAATCTAGGAAGCTTCACCCAGTCAACTACAAACTGTCTGAGCAAGCCAGCAACGAAATCGAGAATATCTTTCACGATGAAAGCTCAGAGTATAAGTTACTTGCGAATGAATGGATGAGGCTACTGGAATGCCCAGTCCCACAGTACAGAAGAGTCGCCCTCGACATAGAGGTGTGCAATCGTGTGGAGAATCGAATCCCGGACCCCGAAATCGCAGAGGACCCAGTCATATGCGTAAGCTTGGTAGGATCGGACGGGACCAGCCGAGTTCTCCTGCTGCACAGAGAAGGAATGGAGGAAGGGCAGGCCAGTCTGCCGCCGGGCATGAAACTCGAATTCTACTCGACTGAAGACGACTTACTCGTAGCCCTCTTCCTAACTCTTCTACGCTTCCCATTGGTCCTCACGTTCAATGGCGACGACTTCGATCTCAAATACCTATTCCACAGGGCCCAACGATTGGGATTCAGAAACGATGAGATCCCGATTGAAATGGGTCGCGACGTTGCCTACCTCAAATATGGCGTACACATCGACCTCTACAAATTCTTCTTTAACCGATCAATCCAAATCTACGCCTTCGGACAAAAGTATCGAGAGAACACCCTTGACGCGGTAGGAGAAGCCTTAGTCGGTAGTTCGAAAATAGAAATAGAGTCTGTGCCAAGGGCTCCGTATCGTGAGTTAGCAGCCTATTGTTATCGTGACTCACAAATTGTACTCAACCTAACTTCATTCAATGACGATCTTGTCATGAAGTTGATGACAGCTCTTTCAAGAATCAGCTACATGACTCTCGACGATGTTTCGAGACAGGGGGTTTCGGGATGGATTCGAAGCATAATGTTCTGTCATCATCGTAAACGGGGCTACCTGATCCCGCGCAAAGATGAGATTCTCGAAGTCAAAGGCGAAACAAGTACAGAGGCAGTCATAAGAGGAAAGAAGTACAAGGGAGCCATAGTTGTTGAACCAAAACCAGGAGTACACTTCAACGTCTCTGTTCTTGACTTCGCCTCACTATACCCATCGATCATCAAGGTCTGGAACCTAGGCTATGAAACTGTCAGATGCCCGCACAAGGATGAGACCTGCAAACGAAATTTGGTCCCAGGAACTCCACATTGGGTTTGCAGCAAAAAACGCGGACTTGAAAGTCTCCTTATTGGATCGTTGCGCGATCTGCGAGTGAACTGGTACAAAGTAAGGGCCAAGGACCGTGCCCTCCCAGCCGTAGTACAAAGCTGGTACAAAGTTGTAGCGGACGCATTGAAAGTGGTACTCAATGCGAGCTACGGCGTATTTGGAGCAGACAACTTTGCTCTCTATTGTCCACCAGTCGCCGAAGCAACTGCCGCTATAGGAAGACATGTCATAACCCAAGCCTTACAAAAAGCAGAGGAGCTCGAGCTCGAAGTGTTTTACGGCGACACTGACTCCATCTTCCTCGGTGGGCAGAACACTATATCGCTGAATAAGCTGATCGAATGGTCGCGAACAAGCCTCAAGATGGAACTAGAAATCGACAAGAACTATCGGTATCTGGCTCTGAGTTCGAGAAAGAAGAATTATTTCGGCGTATTTCCAGACGGACGCGTCGACATCAAAGGCTTAACCGGAAAGAAACGACACATCCCAGCCTTCCTACATAATGTGTTCTACCAAATGGTCTCCATACTCAGCGAGGTGAAAACACCCGAAGATATTGATGCCGCCAAAACAAGGATCATCGAAATAGTCAAAGAATGCTATGTCAAGTTACGGACCAAACAATACTCTCTCGCCGACCTCGCCTTTTCTATGATGATGAGTAGAACTCCAGAGAACTATACCAAAACCACTCCACAACATGTCAAAGCAGCACGACTTCTCCAGCAGGCAGGAACTGAGATGAAGTCCGGAGACATTGTTTCATTTGTGAAAATTCGCGGAGAGTTGGGCGTTAAACCAGTCCAGTTGGCTCGACTGGAGGAAATCGACACCGAGAAATATATCGAGTATATTCGCGGCACCTTTGAACAGGTACTAGATGCACTAGGAGTAGAATTCGAAGACTTAGCAGGAGTAAAGAAGCTTGAATCGTTCTTTGCAGGATGATCGAGAATCTTGATTCAAATCATCGGAATCACAAGGATGCCATTAGTGAAACCTGGTGATAACCTAGGAGAGCAAATTGTCAACGCAGCCAAAGCAGAATCTATCGAGATCCTTCCACAAGATATCATTGTAATCGCGCAGAAGATAGTCTCGAAGGCAGAAGGAAACATTGTCGATTTGACTAACGTTCACCCATCATCGCTGGCAGAGACTATCGCAAAGGCCTCAGGGAAGGATCCACGACACGTGGAGGTAATACTCAGAGAGTCAACTAGTATTGTAAGAATGCGCGGCGCTCATCTCATCGTAGAGACCCAACATGGTTTTGTGTGCGCCAACGCAGGAGTAGACCGATCAAACGTCGGCAAAGACGACTCAGTAGTGTTACTTCCCGTCGATCCAGACAAGTCGGCAAAGATTATCCGGAAGCAAATCACCGAGTTAACTGGCGCCGACATAGCAGTTGTCATATCTGACACATTCGGGCGAGCTTGGAGGAATGGTCAGGTAAATATTGCCATCGGAGTCGCCGGCATAAGTCCCATGGTTGATTACCGAGGTACTCAAGATATGTTCGGAAACCAGCTAAACGTCACTCAAATTGCAATAGCCGATGAGTTGGCTTCAGCAACGGAACTTGTAATGCGAAAAAGTGACCGTATACCGGTTGCCATCGTTAGAGGAGTTAAATGCGATAGACAAGACGGATCGATCAAACCATTGATCAGACCGAAAGAAGAAGACCTATTTCGATAACGAGATTCGTAAGGTTATATATCCTCCGGATGCTTCTAGCACGGACAGTGTTCTAAGTGGAAGAAGTCAAGCCACCAGTGCCCGTTCATGTGACTGACATGCTAAATTTCGCGAGACTAGCACTGAGCTTGACAGAAGGATCGCAGATCTTATGGTACTTTAAGCACAAGGGAAAGCATATCCTAGGCCTGTTCACCGCCTACATGTACTGGGAGGGAGATCTCCCAATCCTGGCATACACAGTCGTAGACACCGCACCAAAGCCTTTCCTAGCATACCGAAGTGATTCCACCAAAGGCGAAGAATGGATGTTCTCTGATGAAGCAGGAGACACAAGATACCGCTACGGTTCCTTCGTTGAATTGAAAAATATTCCAGAAGCATTTGTCGAAGCTCTCGACGGCAAGTTCCCCGAAATATCCCACCCCATGCTTGCTGAAGTCGAAGACATAAAATCGATCGCTCGAATTCTCCTGCCACTCTCATTGAGAGAAGGAACCTTATTCCCTCTGTGGCACTTCGCCCGCGGAAACCGTTACATTGTCGGTACATGTATCCCCTTCGAGCATTACTACGACGCGGACGCTTTGCCCGTCTTCTTCTACGTGTCGATGGATCAGCCCATAAGCCAAAATCACGGTTTCATAAAGTACATAGCGATAAAACCTAACGGAGAAAAAATCGACTACACCCATAACACATCTGACGCCAAATTCTTCTACGCGAAACTGATCACGGTCAAGGATATGCCAATCTTTCCCAAATGACAGTGACCTCTGAACGACGGGTTACATAATCCACGGTGGCCACAATGCCGTTCTCCAATATGATGCGAGCATCTTCGGAACGTACACACAGCAGAATCGTTCTCGCACTCGACCTGCAAGACAACGATCGCGAGACACTTACTAAGAAGTGTAGCAATATCTTAGAAACAGTGGCCGAATATATCTGCGCACTAAAGATAAACCGCCAGCTCGTCCTTGCGCTGGGATTACCTACAGTAAGTCAAATCGTAAAAGAAGCACACAAACAGTCTCTGCCAACAATAATGGACGCAAAACTGAACGATGTTGGACATACGAATTCGTTCATGATGGAGGCCTATGTTGGCGCGGGATTTGATGCAGTAATCGCAAGTCCCATAACCGGATGGGAAGGTGGAATGGATGCCGTCTTTGAAATAGCAAGAAGGGAAGACAGAGGGGTGCTTCTGCTTGTATACATGAGTAATCCCGGCGCCGAACAGTTCTATGCCATGATTACAGGAGACAAACAACGGCCCATCTTCGAGTCGTTCACACAATTGGCGATTGATTGGAAAGCAGATGGGATAGTAGTCGGTGCCACACGACCTGAAATTATCAGGCGAGCCCGATTTCTCGCTGGCTCCGCAATGGAAATCTATAGTCCTGGAGTCGGAACACAGGGAGGAGACGGAGAGAGAGCTCTCTCCAATGGCGCAAACTACCTAATTGTTGGCAGGACAATCTATGGAGCGGAAAGCCCAAGGGAGGCTGCCAGACACCTGTACGAATCCCTGAAATGATGTGCTAACGAATTTGTATGTCCAATGAACCAAGGTGGCGACATAGTACAAGTTCATTGCACTGCCTATCGAAGGCAAAACCAAGACTTTTATTCAGCTCACTTCGTACCGCGTAGGACGTGATTCTCTTGGGTGGGGCTAAAAAAAAGAGCATGGCACAAATGGAGAAACAGCAGGTCCAACAAGATAAGAAACCCGAACCTGCAAAGAAAACCAAGACAAAGGGATCTGTTCCAGATAAGAAGACCGCGGGGATTAGCCTCCCTAACTTTGAAGATGAGAAGTTCATCGGCGAACTGTCCAAAATGGGCGCATTAACCCCATACTCGATAGCAACACAATTCAACGTAAGGCTCAGTGTTGCCCGCGACATTCTCGAAGAATTAGAGAGAAGACGGCTGGTTAAAGCTGAAGGTGGAAACGCCAGAATCAGAATTTACCGTCTGGCAGCTGCCTAGAACTTTTCAACTCTAATCTTCGTTCCACTCTTCACACTCCGAAATAGCTCGAGGTTAGAGGCCACTCTACCAACAATGTTCACTGGACTATACGGGTCAGTAGGACCATAAAATACGCAGAGTGCAGATCCCATCGGCCAGTATGCCAAGCTTCCCACGTCAACCTTAGCCTTGGCTTTCTCCGAGCCTAACTTCACAGGCGTCTCAAAGTAAATCTCCTCCTTCCATTTAGCCGCCCTACCTTCAAATGGCAGAGCCTTCGCGAGATTGTCAACGGTAACTGGGCTGTGAAACCGGATCAGTTCAGCCTCAGCCTCCCCATATCCTTCTACGATCAGCCGAATCTTATACCGCGAGACATCATCTGTCACTTTCGGCTCAATTGCCAGCTTAATCACCCAGATAGAAACAGCGCATCTACCTTCTCTAGCACTTAGAAATAGGTTCCGTTCCGAGCTTCTCTCTAGAGAGTGTTTTCCATAGAAGTAGATAACAAAGAATAACTAGCACTCATCTAGTTGCCGCATTTCGAGGGTCGCGAATGGACAGGCCTGTAAGGACATTGATAATGGGTGCTGCTGGTAGAGATTTTCACAACTTCAACGTCTACTTCCGGAACAATCCGAATTATGAGGTAGTAGCATTTACGGCCACCCAGATCCCTGGAATAGAAGATCGCACCTATCCACCCTCACTCGCGGGAGAACGATATCCAAACGGTATCAGGATTCTTCCCGAAGTCGATCTTGCGAGGATCATTAAAGAGAAGGACGTCGATTTGACGGTACTTGCGTACAGCGACCTTCCACATGATGCAGTGATGCAAAAAGCGTCTCTCAGCCTCGCATGCGGCTCGGATTTTCGATTAATGGGCCCAAAGACAACCATGATCAGATCCAGATTACCGACGGTCTCTGTCTGTGCGGTCAGGACCGGAGCGGGAAAGAGCACTGTATCGCGCGCAGTCGCAAAGTCGTTGAAGCAAGCAGGACATCGAGTCGTCGTAATCCGCCACCCCATGCCGTACGGTGACTTGGAAAAACAAGTTTGCGAACGGTTCGCCTCTTATGAAGATATGGCCAAGTACGAATGCACTATTGAAGAACGAGAGGAGTACGAACCGCATATCGACGCAGGCAACATCGTATATGCCGGAGTCGATTACGAAAAGATACTTCGAGAAGCTGAGAAGGAAGCAGATATCATCCTCTGGGATGGGGGCAACAATGATCTTCCATTCTACGTGCCAGACCTCCAAATCGTCGTCCTCGACCCGCTGCGAGCGGGGAATGAAATGACGTATTATCCAGGTGAGGTGAATTTGCGAATGGCTGATATCGCCATAATAAACAAGGTTGACAGTGCCTCACGCGCAAACCTGAAACTTGTCAGAGAGAACATCAAACGCGTAAATCCTAACGCGAAGATAGTGGAGGCAGCCTCAGAAATTTACTTGGATGATAAATCAAATGTTCGCGGCAAGAGAGTGTTGGTGGTCGAGGATGGCCCCACTGTCACACATGGGGAAATGAGAGAAGGAGTAGGCGCGATAGCCGCGCACAGATACAAAGCCAAAAGTCTCGTTAACCCGAGACCGTACGCCATTGGTTCAATCAAGCGCACTTACGAAAAGTACCCACACTTGGGTCATGTGCTGCCCGCAATGGGATACGGCGACAAGCAGGTCCGAGATTTAGAGTCCACAATTAAGGCTGTCAAGTGTGACTCGGTGATCCTTGGCACACCGATTGATCTTCGAAGGATTATGAGTATCAAACAGCCTGCGGTACGTGTTCGGTACGAGATTCGCGAAACGACTAAACCAACTCTTGACGAGCTGCTAAAATCACACTCATTCAAGTCAGTGTAGTCATGCTAGAACCCTTTTGAGGGTCTCAAATACGTACTCTAACTCAGAGTCACCCAGCTTCGGATGAACTGGAACAGAGAACACTTGGCGACATGCCTTCTCTGTCTCAGGTAGTGGTCGCCGTGAGGCTAGAGCCCGTTCTCTGTAGAGTGGGAGTAGGTGAAGAGGAGATTCGTAATAGACTGCACCCTCAATATTCTTAGACCTCAACTTTTCCACTACCTTATTCCTCTTCCCAGCATTCGCTCCTCTGAGGCGGAGCGTGTAAAGATACCAAGCATGCTTCCTGCCAGTGGGCTCTTTCGGAGGCATTACTTTGCCGAGTATCCCAAGCTTCTCGCCGAGGACCCTGGCATTGGTTCTCCTAGCTTCGAGGAAGCCTGGCAGTTTTCGAAGTTGAACTAGCCCCATCGCTGAGAGCATCTCGTTCATCCGGTAATTGTTGCCAATCATGGTAGGCCAATACGGACGTCGTTCTCCATGCGTTCTCATCATACGAAGCTTTTCTGAATGGTCATCGTCATTTGTTGTTATCATTCCACCTTCGCCCGTAGTCATGTTTTTTCCTGCATAGAAGCTGAAGCATGTCATGTCACCGATCGAGCCGATCATGGCTCCGTTGTATTCAGCTCCGTGGGCCTGAGCTGCGTCTTCAATAAGAGCGACGCCGCGATCGCGGGCCAACTTCTTTAGCGGCTCAAGATCCGCTGGCAAGCCATAGAGGTGTACCGGAACGATCGCTTTTGTATTTCGCGTCATCACTGCCTCGACTGTTTCAGCGGTCACATTGTAAGTTTCAGGATCAATGTCTGCAAAAACAGGTTCGGCTCCGCACATAAGAACCGTTTCAGCCGTTGCATGAAACGTAAACGATGGAACAACAACTTCATCACCGGATTTCACACCTGTCACGGCTAGTGCTGCATGCAGGGCAGCAGTACCGCTTGTCATCGCAACGGCATGCTTCGCCCCAACAAAACGTGCAAATTCCTTCTCGAACTCCAGTGTCCGTGGACCCATACCGCTTTTCTCGGTCAGAATTCCGCTCTTCAATACATCTGTAACCGCATCTACTTCCTCCTTGCCCACCATGGGTTGGTTAATTTTGATTATGTCCCGCACGCTTATCGTCTCGAGAATTTACCGAAAAGGAAGAGGATTGATGCATAAACATTTCTTACTGGTGATCCGGTAAGGTGGCAGTCGCGTGAATCGGCCCTCTGAACCACAAATCAACATGAATCCTGACTCACATAACGCTTATATCGAGACAATTTTGGTCTCATCTACGGTTTCATCGGAGGCAGTTGGTAGTGTCAGTTAATATTGGCGGTCAGAACGCCATCATTTTGAAAGAGGGCACTTCGCGCACACAAGGCCGAGAGGCTCAGCATGCGAATATTGAGGCTGCCCTAGTAATAGCGGAATCAATCAAATCGTCCCTTGGACCCAAAGGCATGGACAAGATGCTCGTCGACGGGTTCGGAGATGTTACCATAAGCAATGATGGAGCAACCATCCTTGACGAAATGGACGTCCAGCATCCAGCGGCCAAGACGATGGTAGAAGTCGCCAAGACACAGGATGACGAGGTTGGCGATGGCACCACGACGGCCGTGATCTTAGCCGGCGAACTGCTCAACAAGGCGGAAGGATTGATGGACAAAGATGTCCACCCTACTCAAGTCATAGACGGTTATTCCTTGGCCGAAGCGAAGGCTATTGAATTCTTACGCAAGATAGCGATCAAAGTTCCCCCGACCGACAAAGGAATGTTGAAGAAGATAGCTGAAGTCTCAATAGCCAGCAAACTCGTCTCCGAACGGAAAGAGTACGTCGGGGACATTGCTGTCAAAGCGGTTCTTCAAGTTGCGGACAAGACGGGAACCGGATATGCCGTCGATATCGATAACATAAAGGTTGAGAAGAAGCCGGGCGGTTCTTTGACTGACACAATCCTGATTCAAGGCGTACTCTTGGATAAGGAAGTGGTTCACCCGGGTATGCCAAAGAGGGTTGAGAATTGCAAGATTGCATTACTCAATTGTCCGCTTGAGATAGAAAAGCCTGAGTTCGACTCCAAGCTCAACATCGATAGCCCCGAGCAAATGAAGCGCTTCCTAGATGAGGAAGAAAAACTGCTGCGCGAGATGGTGGAGAAGATTGCATCTGAGGGCGCAAACGTAGTCGTCTGCGAAAAAGGAATCGATGATGTAGTCCAACATTTCATGGCCAAAAAGAACATTCTTGCAGTCAGAAGAGTGAAGCAGTCTGATATGGAGAAGCTCACAAGGGCGACTGGTGCTCATATCATAACGAATATAGATGATCTAAAAGCATCCGACCTAGGTCGCGCCAAGCTTACAGAAGAACGGAAAGTCTCAGATGATAAGATGACCTTCATCGAAGGCTGCAAGGACCCCAAAGCACTCAGTATACTCGTAAGAGGCGGAACCGAGCGAGTTGTTGACGAAGCTGAACGAGCAATTCACGATGCCTTATGCGTCGTCCGAGATGTAGTTGTCGAACCGTACGTTGTCGTGGGTGGAGGAGCCACGGAAACTGAAATAGCAAGAATGATCAGAAAGTACGGAGAAAAGTTATCTGGCAAAGAGCAACTGGCGGTTGAAGCATTCGCTGATTCGCTCGAAACCATTCCGATGATTCTTGCAGAAAACGCTGGAATGGACCCCATAAACTCGTTGATGGAGGTAAGAGCTAAACATCAAAGTAAACAGCGGTGGGCAGGTATTGATCCGTCCAAAGGAAAAGTGAGTGACCTCTCTAAACTCGACGTTTACGAGCCCCTCGCTGTGAAGATCCAAGCTGTGAAATCTGCGGGAGAAGCAGCCGGAATGCTTCTTAAGATCGATGATGTCATCGCAGCTTCGAAGTCCAGAGAGGGAGCGGGCGGACCCAAGGGGCCGAAAGATAGTGCCAAAGAAGAAGGAGAAGGTGACTAAACGGGCGTCTACTGCGCTCATTGGCCCTAAGAAGCTTACCCGCTTCGAACGTGCCAGAGTCGTGGGAGCACGCGCACTTCAGATCTCAATGGGAGCACCCGTACTGCTCGATATCTCCCCCGCCGCGAAATCACCGATTGAAATTGCAGAAACCGAGCTCCAAGAAGGGGCCTTGCCAATCAGCATTAGACGAGCACTCCCAGACGGTACAAGCATGAACATTCCTTTGAAGACCCTCCTCGAGGGAGAACGCGAGGAGGCAACTCTCTAACGGAAGAGTCACAGACTCTCGAGAGTCACACGTGGAACTACGCCTTCATAATTCTTTTAACCGTCTCGATCAGTCTTCTTATGCTTCGCCATTTCAACTTCGCATTCCTTCAGTTTGATTTCGAGCTTGCTGTCGTTTATTTGCCTACGGCTATAGCCGGACTAGTTCTTGTATCGCTAAAGACGCGACGATAGTACTATAGCCGGACTCTAGAATATCCGGTAAAATACTCCTGAACGCGGCGCGTCAAATCTTACAGGTGCCCGAAGTTCGGTGGCTAGCACCTGTCGACGGTGACAAGGAACACAGTAGGGCGGACGCGAGCACTCGAAGCAGACCGGAGTTCCGCAAGCTATGCAAGTAAGTTGACAAAACCGCTGCGGATGATTCCTGCACGCGCTAATTATTGGCACAAACGTGACCGTAGGCCACGCGACGCGTTGTGTCAGTGATCCTCCACATTTCATGCAGTAATTCGCCTCGTCACGATTTTCGGCTCCGCAATAGCTACAACGGATTACCAAGAGACTCACGACGAAAGCGATATTCAGCCGCGGGAATTAACACTTATTGCAATACCTCTTATCAGATCAACCTTAAGCAAATCGCAGGGAGGGCTGATGCGGACGCAGGAAACTTCTCAATGTCCACTGTGTGATGGGCCAGTGGAGTTCATTTCCGGCAGTAAACTCAGGTCAAGATGCAGACGATGCGGACATTACGACGACTGCTGCTAGCCGATTATACGGGTCTGGACATTACATACGCGTCTGAACCGTCGTAATAGTAACGAGAGATCGTTCGCGTAACCTCGAAGCCCAACTTTCTATAAAGGTCGATCGCCGGGTCGTTTGTCACTCGTACCTCGAGAAAACACTCATCTGAACCGAGGCTTGATAGCGCCGATAGCGCACCCTCAACGAGTCCGCGTCCGATCGCCATTCTCCTAAACTCAGGCAGCACGGCAACCGAGATAATGTGCCCTTTTTTCGCAAAGTGAAGCTTTCGAACGTCCGAAAATCCGTGTTCGATCCTACACATTATATAACCAACAACTTGTCCGTGCGACTCAGCTACAATGAACGTCTGCGGCGAACTGTTGAATGTGTCTAGGAAAAAGTAAGGCGCGTAATTCTCAGGTAGGCAAGCACGATTAATGTTTACGACGGCTTCAACGTCGGCGGGGGTGAACACGCGGAGCGTATAGTCGTTCTGTAGCAGCAACTGGCTTTTCGAAAATTGCTAACTCGAGGGACTATATCACATTATCTGCCTCCTTCGGCCGACTGTAATAGAATACGTTTAAATGACATTTTACTCTAGCCGCTCGAAAACAGGAGTACTATTAGTGTCCGAATCATCCACGACCAGTTCAGTTCCCGCGTTCCCAGTCGACTTTGGTTCAATCCGGTCGATGCTCGAATACAGATTTACCGTTAAAGACGCGTACGTAGACATCAATGGGCTTCCCACCTTTGTAGTCATGGAAGAGCCTATCAAACAGAAATTTCAGGAACTCCTGTCGGATTTGCGAAATCACCAGTTGACGGCAAGGATTCAGAGAGTTGCTGACAGGTTGGTCGTTTCAGTCTTCCCGCGACCCAGCTTGGGTAAGCCACGACTCAGAATAAATCTGATCCTTTTCCTCGCTACCATAGCATCAGTGGCATATGCAAGTTACAACCTAATCTTCAATGTTGATCCACGGCTGACGTCGGCTCTTTTTTCCGGATCAAACCTCCTTGTGCAAGTAATGATTCTATCAATCTCCATAATTGGTATCGTTGGAATACATGAATTGGGGCATGTGCTTGCGAACCGGCATCACCGAATGGACGCAACTCTCCCCTACTTTGTCCCAGCGCCACCACCGTTCCCTTTCGGAACTTTTGGTGCT
>Ga0187779_10000548_pt1 | contig 25067 bp, 22 predicted proteins | sample 1015_Q2_SP10_10__FD_132435 | JGI IMG/M metagenome (GOLD analysis project Ga0187779, IMG submission 132435) | Tropical peat soil microbial communities from peatlands in Department of Meta, Colombia - 1015_Q2_SP10_10_MG | ecosystem: Environmental > Terrestrial > Soil > Wetlands > Peat | place... | reverse complement strand
GGCGGCTGCGCGAGAGCGCGACGCCGGCGAGGCAGAGCGCACCGCCGGGGATCGCGAGCGCCGGCGGGGTCTCCCCGAGGATCGACCACGCCAGGAGGATCGCGAGCGGCGGGGCGAGGTACGTCGTCGCGCCGAGCCTGCCGGCCGCGGTGCGCGCGAGGGCGAACGTCCAGGCGATGAAGCCGACCGCCGTGGGCATCACGCCGAGGTAGATCGTCCAGCCGAGCGCCGAACTGCCCGCGCCTCCCACCTCGTGGACGAGCGACGGGAGAAACGGCAGGCAGACGAGCGCGCCGACGGTGCAGCCGAGCCACGTGACCTGGAGCGGGGAGGCGGAGCGAAGCGCCGGCTTCTGCGCGACGACGCCGGCTGCGTAGAGGCACGCTGCGAGGAACGCGAGCGCGACGCCTCCGCCGACGCTCACACCGTGGTGCGAGGAGGCGTAGCCGATCAATGCGGCGCCGCCGAAGGAGACGAGGCAGCCCGCGAGCAGCATCCGCGGGAAGCCCTCCGCGAGGACGAGACCGGCGAGGAGCGCGATCAGGATCGGCCCGACGTTGACGACCATCGCCGCCGTGCCTGCGTCGATCCTCCGCTCGGCCTCGTTGAGGGTGACCATGTAGCCGCCGAACCAGAACGCGCCGCTGAGCGCGATCCCCGGCAGGCTCTTGCGCGAGGGAAGCCCCTCGCGTCTCGCGAGCATCACGACGCCGAGCGCGGCGCTGCCGACGAGCAGCCGTCCGAGCGCGAGCGCGCCCGGGGAGAGCTCGCGCCCCGCCGACCGGATCCCGACGAACGCGGACGCCCACAGCGTGACCGCGGTCCCGGCTGCGATAACGACGAGTGCCCGGTCGGCCGAGCCGAAGACGGCCCGCGCGCGAGCGGTGGCGGTCGCGATCATCTCAGGGGAGAACGCCGGCGAGGGCGGGATTGTGAGCCGGCGGCGTGATAGAGAAGGAATGGTCATGGATCGTCACGACTGGGATCGCCGGTACGCGGAGAGCGGGCTCCTCTGGACGGCGGAGCCGAATCGCTTCCTCGTCGCCGAAGCCGCGGAGCTGGCGCCCGGGCGCGCGCTGGACCTCGCGTGCGGCGAGGGCCGGAACGGCTTGTGGCTCGCCCGGCACGGCTGGCAGGTGACGGGCGTCGACTTCTCGGAGGTCGCGATCGGCAAGGCTCGGCAGCGTGCGGAGGCCCAAGGGGTCGAGGGCGACTGGATCGTCGCCGACCTGCTCGACTACGAGCCGCCTGCGAGTGCGTTCGATCTCGTGCTCCTCTTCTACCTGCAGGTTCCGCCCGACGAGCGGACCCGGATCGTCCGCACGGCCTGTGCAACGCTCGCGCCGGGCGGCACGTTCCTGCTCGTCGGGCACGACCGTCGCAACATCGACGACGGGTACGGCGGCCCGAGCGACCCCACCGTGCTCTACACGCCGGAGGAGGTGGTCGCCGACCTCGTCGGGCTCGACGTGGAGCGCGCCGAGGTCGTCGAGCGGCCGGTCGAGACCGAGGACGGCGAACGCGTCGCCCTGGACGCGCTCGTCCGTGCCCGTCGGCCGGGTGGCGGGCGCACCCTGCACACCTCCTAGCCGTTTCCGGGTATTTTCGGCGCCCGTTTCGGGTAGGTCGAGATTCGTGTCGGCCCGCTCGCAGGTGCGTAGTTCCTACGGCGACGTCCGCACGCGTTCGTGGCGATGAGTCGACCATGAGGTCGAAGGCCGGCTTGCGGATGCTCCGATGGTTTCGGTGGATCGGCGCGTGGGACGCCGTCGGCTGGCTGATCCTCGTCGCGGGCTGCTGCGTGTCGGTGGTGGGGGCGATCGCATGGGCGACGACGGTGCGCTCGCAGGAACGGCAGTCCTTCGGTCTCGAGGCCGCGCCGGTGGGCTCGTCCGTGGTGACGGCGGTGCGCCGGATGGACGACCTGACGATCGCGGCCGACACGTTGATCGAGGCGAAGCCGAACCTCACCAATACCGGTTTCGCCGCCTGGTATGCGGGGATCGGCGGAGCCCGTCGCTATCCGGGCGCGCTGGGCTTCGGCTACGTCGAGCTCGTCCCGGCCGGCGGCCTCGCCGCGTACACGAGGGTCGTTCGCGGCGATCCCGTGCCGGGGTTCGCCGCGCCTGGTCGGAGCCTGCGGATCACTCCCGCAGGCCGGCGGCCGACGTACTGCCTCATCCGGCTCGCGGTGGAGGGCACGCTGACCCGGCTGATTCCCGGGGCGGGATACGACATGTGCGGCGTGACGCAGACATCGTTTCTCGCTTCCCCCGAGACCGGCCGGGTCAAGGTCGTGCCCGCGCTGATTCCGACCGTCGGTCAAGTCCTCATCGTCTCGGCGCCCGTGTACCGGGGCGGGCGAATCCCGGGCACGCCGACGGCGCGGCGTGCGCAGACGCTCGGCTGGATCGTGGGAGCGTTCGACGTCGGGTCCGTGCTCGGGACTGCGACCGCCGGCGATCGCAACCTCTCCGTGTCGATCTCCCGCCAGGACGTGAGCGCTCCGCCCTCTGCACTGCGCGTCGCGTCGCCGGGCTCGCTGGGCCTGCTGACGTCGGTCGCGTCGATCGGTCCTGCGCCTTCCCCCAAGTCGTTCACGCAACGATTCACCCTGGACGCCGACGGCCGATGGATCGTCGCCGTGAGCCGCGTGCCGAGCTGGGGCTGGTTCTCGCCGACCCGGCAGGCGATCGCCGTGCTCGTGTGCGGCGTCTTGATCAGCCTCCTCGTCTTCGTGCTCGTCCGCGTGCTCGCGCACGGTCGCGCGCACGCGCTCCGGCTGGTGGCCGAGAAGACCGACCAGCTCCGGTACCAGGCCGTGCACGACGCGCTGACTGGACTGCCGAATCGCGCGTTGATCCTCGACCGCGCCCAGCAGCTGATCGCGCGCGCCCGGCGTGACCGGACGCAGGCCGCGGCGATGTTCCTCGACCTCGACAACTTCAAGACCGTCAACGACAGCTTCGGACATGCCGTCGGCGACGAGCTCCTCCGGGCGGTCGCCCTGCGAATCTCCGGCGTGCTGCGAGAACCGGACACGGTCGGCCGTCTCGGCGGCGACGAGTTCGTCGTCCTCGTCGAGTCCGAAGCCCATGCAGCGCGCGTCGAGCTGATCGCAGAGCGGCTGCTCGAGGTGCTGCGCGAGCCGTTCCAGCTCGAGAGCCTCGGCGACGGATCGATCTCGCTCAGCGCGAGCATCGGCATCGCGCTGGGCGACCGTCCGACCGCCGACGCGCTCCTCCGCGACGCGGACATCGCGCTCTATCAGGCGAAGGAAGCCGGGAAGCACCGCTACTCGGTGTTCCAGCAGGAGATGGAGGCGACGATCCACGACCGGCTGCTGCTCGAGATCGAGCTGCACGAAGCGCTCGCGCGCGGCGAGTTCTTCCTCGAGTACCAGCCGACCTTCGACCTCGCGGACGGCACGCTCACCGGCGCCGAGGCGCTGCTCCGCTGGCGCCATCCCGTGCGCGGCGTGCTCTCCCCGGACGAGTTCTTTCCCATGGCAGAGTCGACCGGCCTGATCGTGCCGATCGGGCAGTGGGCCCTGGAGACTGCGTGTGCCCAGGGGCGCGCGTGGCACGACCAGGGCCACAGGATCGACCTCTCGGTCAACGTGTCCGCCCTCCAGCTCGACGACCGCGAGTTCGCGGGCATGCTCGCCGCCACGTTGGCCGCGACCGGCTTCGACCCGGGTTCGCTCATCCTCGAGATCACGGAGACGGTCCTGATGCGCGACCCGCACCTCGTCGTCGACCACCTGGAGCAGTTCAAGGCACTAGGCGTCCGCATCGCCGTCGACGACTTCGGCACGGGCTACAGCTCGCTCGCCTACCTGCGGCAGTTCCCGATCGACGTGCTCAAGATCGACAAGAGCTTCGTCTCCGACATCGCGACCTCCGCCGAGTCCCGAGCGCTGATCCACATGCTCGTGCAGCTCGCGAAGACGCTGAGCCTGCACACGGTGGCCGAGGGCGTCGAGAACGCCGCTCAGCTCGCGCGCCTGCGCGAGGAGGACTGCGACCTCGGCCAGGGTTACCACTTCGCCCAGCCGCTCGACCCTTCGGCGATGCAGTCGCTGCTCGAGGCCGGTCGCCCCCTGGCGGGCCGAGACACGAGTCCGGCCGCGGTCGCCTAACCTGGGCGACCCGTTCGCGCCGGCCGCCGATCGCTAGAATCGCCAGGCCGGGGCGGTTAGCTCAGTTGGGAGAGCACCAGCTCGACAAGCTGGGGGTCACTGGTTCGAGCCCAGTACCGCCCATGAAGAAAGCCCTGGAAACAGGGCTTTCTTGTTGGCAGATTGGACGACAGTGGAGGTGGTCGTGGCAATGAACGAGGGGCCTGAGAAGTGACGGTGTGGTTTCGCGTCCTCGTCGACGACCGCACGGGAGCGCACCGACGCGAACGATCAGGGTGAAGAGCAGCGCTTGGTGTTCGCTCGCCGTGGCTGAGCCCAAACGCCTGCTGATTGGAGGTCTGCGCACGCGAGGCGATCCTGGCGGCCGTCGGCGGCTCGCCGGTGTCGTAGCATCGGCTGATGGAGGAGTTCGCCTTTCAGGCGGTGCTCGTTCCGTACGCGCCGCACCTTGACTGCCCGGCGGGGCCGGTGTTGCGGACGGTCGCCGTGCGCGAGGATCAGACACTCGAGCAGTTGCACGAGGCGTTGCGGCTCAGCTTCGGATGGGCGGATCCGCACATGTACGCCTTCTGGATGAGCGGCCGGTGGTGGGACGAGGGGAGTGCTCGCTACCAGACGCCGTACGAGTTGGATCCGGATGACGATCGAGTCAGAAGCGGCCGGACCGCGCTGAGCGAACTCGGACTCCGGAAAGGGAAGGCGCTCGCGTATCTGTTCGACTTCGGCGACGAATGGCGTCTGTTGCTGAAGGTCGTGGAGCGTTGGGAGGCGGGGGACGAGACCTATCCGATGCTGGTCGAGGCAGAGGGGGTACCGCCACCCCAGTACGCGCCATTCGAGGAAGGCGACGTTCCCGACGGCTGGACCCTCCGGAGTTGCCGCCCAGCGCGCTCAGAAGTCGCGCCGGAGGCGCCGCCAGCCAGCGCCCCGACCTGCGCCGGTTCCTTCGATGACGCCGGCATCGCGGAGTTCGCGCAGGATCTGGCGGATGTATTCGTCGCTGACGCCGGGAGAGGCTCGCTTCACCTCGGCGAAGGTGAAGGCGTCGCCGAGGTTGGAGCGGACGAACGACTTCACGAGCTCCGCCTTCGAGCCGCGGCCGGCGGTTACGGCTTCGGCGCGCGGCTCGAACTCGCGGTAGGCCGCGGTCACCACGCCGAGGAAGTAGGAGAGCCACGGCCGCAGGTCGTGCTCCCCGGTGTGCCATCGCTCGGTCGAGGCGGCCAGTGCCTCGTAGTAGGTCTCCTTGCTCTGCTCGATCAGCTTTTCGATGCTGATGAAGCGTCCGACCTCGTAGCCGGCCCTGTAGAGGAGTAGCAGCGTGAGCAGCCGCGACATGCGTCCGTTGCCGTCGATGAAGGGATGAATGACGAGGAAGTCGAGGACGTAGGCGCCCGTCAGAAGGAGGCGGTGGTGCTGGTCGGAGCGCCAGGCGTAGTCGAGCAGGATGTGCAGCTCGTCCATCGCTGCGGGTGTGTCGAGGGCGGAGACGGGCGTGAAACGGACGGCGACGGTGCCGTCGGCCTGCTCTTCGGTGACGAGGTTGTCCGCGTTCTTCCAGCGCCCGCCGGGCCGTGGCGCGAACTGGTAGAGGTCGCGGTGGAGTTGCAGGACGACGTTCGGCGTGAACGGGATGTGCTCGGCGCTGGCGTGAATCGTGTCGAGCACAGCGCGGTAGCCGGCGATCTCGGCCTCGGAGCGGTTGCGGGGCGTGGTCTTCTGTGCCACCAGCTCCTTGAGCCGCCGTTGCGGGGCGGTGATGTTCTCGATCGCGTTCGAGGCTTCCACGCTCTGGATCAGAGCAAGCTGCTTGAGCGACTCGAGCGCCGTGGGATGTTGCCTTGCAAACGCCTCTTGGCGTCCACGGCCGATGTCGATCTCGCTCAACTGGCGGTTGAGCGCCGCCGGGATCAGGTCGAAGTGCCGACCAAGGTCACGAAACGTCTGCACACCGAGAAACTACCGGCTCGCACCCCGCAAGTATGGGTTGATCCCGTCACAACCCATAGTTTCTGGGTCGGGCCCCATGCTTTCGATGTCTACGCGTCGTGGCAAGAATGGCAAGGATCGTCGTTCGTTGGCGTTCGTGCAGCCGTTCGCCCTGGCTCGGGATCTGGCTCAACCAGGCGGTTCTAGCGAATCCGCGCGAACGGCTGCGAACGGGTGAGCCGAGTCGACAAGCTGGGGGTCACTGGTTCGAGCCCAGTACCGCCCACTACGAAAGCCCTGGAAACAGGGCTTTCTTGTTGGCACGAGCGGCGACGGCCTTCCGCCGTCGACGGTATCGCCGGCGAGCACCGTTGCGTGGGTGCAGTCGCCAAGATCCGCGTCGGCGCGGCCATGACCTGCCCGTCAAAGCGGCGTCCGTCCGACTGCCCGCCGCGCGTCCGGCTCGTCAGGGCTTCTTGACCTTGACCTTGGTCGGAGTCAGCAGCCTGTGCGCCGTCCACGTACCGCTGACCGGGCCGCTCGTCCAGTTGCCGGACATCGACAGGCCCAGAGCGGAGACCGAACCCGTGTAGAGGGCGCCGACGCCGACGGCTCCGAACTTGATCGCCCGGCGGTTGACGCTGCCGGTGATGTTGTACGTCCCGTACGGGTTCGAGAGCGTGATCGTCCCCTTCAGCCTCGACCGGGTCTGCGTCCAGTGAAGGGTGAAGGTTCCCGAGTACCCGCCCGTGTACGAGCCCGACCACGTTCCGCCGAGCTTGAGCGACTGCGTGGCCCCGGCCGAGGCGAGCGCCCCGGCGCTGCAAGAGGCGGCTACGAGGACGACGACCCACGCGGCGACGACTCTGCGTGGAGCTTTGCGACGCAAACGATCGACGTGCACGATGAGTTCCTCCTCTCCGATGTGCGGTGCCAGTCAGGCCCCAGGTGACGATGACAGGACCCCGTCGCCCTAGCAAGCCGCTCAGGCGACGACGGCCTCGCGGGTGGGGTGTTCAAGGTGCCCAGCTGGGCCTTCGCCGTCGTCGAGCGCGACGGAGAAGCGCGGCGGCCGTCTCGACCTGCGCGACACCGAGGTCGGCGGCGGTCGACGCCCTCACCGACGCCCTCGCCGAAGCGGGAGGGAGCGCTGCGCGAAGCAGCGCTCCCGTTGTTCGGCTTTCCGGTCCGGTCCTACCTGGCGAAGGCGTGGAAGATCTGGATCACCGCCGGCGCGATGATCACGACGAACATCGCCGGGAAGATGAACAGGCCGGTCGGCACGATCATCTTCACGGGTGCCTTCATCGCCCGCTCCTCGGCGGCGATCCGCCGCCGCGTGCGTGACTCGGTCGCCTGCGTGCGCAGGATCCGGCCGAGCGGCGTGCCGAGCTGCTCCGACTGGATGAGCGAGTTGACGACCGACGTCACCTCGGGGATGTCGACCCGGTCCGACATGCGGCGCAGCGCGTGCGACCGTGACTCGCCGATCCCGAGCTCGTTGAGCACGAGTTCGAACTGCTCGACGATCGGACCCCGCTTGTGCTCGGCGAGCTTCGCGAGGGCGCCGTCGAAGCCGAGGCCGGCCTCGACGCTGACCGCGAGGATGTCGAGCGCGTCGGGCAGGTCGCGACGCATCTCCTCGCGGCGCGACCGCATCCGCACGACGACGAGCGCGTCGAGGCCGAAGAAGCCCACCACTCCGAGCAGCGCGCCGAGGAGCAGTGCCTTGCTCGTGCTTCCGGCCAGGACGCCGATCAGCCCGCCGACGACCACCCCGCCCGCTCCGAGCACGACCTTCGAGGCGAGGAAGCCGGTGGGCGAGAAGGTCCGGGCGAGCCCGGCCGCGACCAGCTTGACGCCGATCCGCTCCTCCGTCGCCCGCGGGTCGAGCTTCAGCGCGACGCGCGCGAGCGTGTCGCCGTAGCGCGCCTGCAACCGCTCGTAGACCGGATCGGGACGCACCTCGTGATCCGGGTGCGAGTAGGAGCGTGCCCGCCGCAGCGATTCCTGCCGCTCGCGCCACGGGGCCGTCACGAGCTGTCCGGCGAGCGCGAACGAAGCGGCGAGGCAGACGAACGCGAGGATCAGCAGCATCGCACCATCACCCCTTGATCGAGACGATCTTCTTGAGGACGAACGAGCCGACGGTCATGAGCACCGCGACCGCGACGAGCAGGACGTGGCCCGACGTCGTGTGGGCCAGCGGGCTCAGGTAGCCGGGGCTGATCAGTGCGATCGCTCCGGCCGTCAGGAACGGCAGGCCGATCAGGAAGTACGCCGACATGCGGCCCATCGCCGTCAGGGCGCTGACCTTCTGGCGGAAGTGGTGCCGGTCGCGGACGGTCTCCGAGACGGACATGAACAGATCCGCCAGGCTGCCGCCGACCTCCCGCTGGATCGCGACCGACATCAGCACGAACCGGAGGTCCTCCGACTTGATCCGGTCGGCCAGCCCGGCAAGCGCCTCGTCCATCGGGCGGCCGAGCTGCGTCTCCTTCAGCACCCGCTCGAACTCCTCGCTCGCGGGCGGGGCACCGTCGGCCACGATCGCGCCGAGGCTGTGCGTGAAGCCCTGCCCGACCCTCAGCGACGAGGCCATCGTCATGAGGACGTCCGCGAGCTGAGCGTCGAATGCCTCGAGCCGCCGATGCGCGCGGCGTGCCATCCAGGCAGTGGGCGCCGCGAGCGCGATCAGGCCCACAAGCAACGCGAGGACGACCGACGCGCCGACGATCCCGGCGATCGCGGCCGCTGCGATCCCGAGCAGGAGCGAGCCGTAGGCGAGCTCCGCGGGACGGAGACGCGATCCGGCCCGCTCGAGCAGCCGCATCGCCGCCTTCCAGGCCCGGGTTTGCTCCAGGGCCTGCTCCGTCGCGCCGTAGAGCCGCTCGGCCTTGGGCTGCCAGCCGGGGGCGGGCTGGACCGCCGCCGCTCCGCCCTCGAGACGCCCGTAGACGTCGAGGCGGTTGCGCAGCCACGCCCCGCGTGGCCGCGCGAACGCGACGAGCCCGGCGGCGAGCACGAGGCAACCGACCCCGAGTGCGAGGGCCGTCGGCCCCCACGCGCTGTGGAAGAGCGCCGTCGTCATGAGCGCTTCCCGTTCGAGCTGAGTGCGAGTGCCCGGTACTCCGGCTCCCAGAAGTCGGCCGGGAGCGACACGCCGTTCGCCGCCAGCTTGTGCTGGAAGTGCGGCTGCAGCCCCGTGCACTCGAGCGGCTTGAGCAGCGTCGTCGTCTCGCTCGCGACCGCCCGCTCGTCGACCGGCCGTGCGATGAAGACGTCCTGGAGCGTGATCACCTCGGACTCCATCCCGAGCACCTCGGTGATCTTCGAGACCCGGCGCGTGCCGTCCACGAGCCGCGTCAGGTGGACGATGACGTCCAGGGCGCTCGCCGTCTGCTCGCGGATCGCCTGCATCGGGAACTGGATCCCGGACATCAGCACCATCGTCTCGAGCCGGCGCAGTGCGTCGCGAGGCGAGTTCGCGTGGATCGTCGTCAGCGAGCCTTCATGGCCCGTGTTCATCGCCTGGAGCATGTCGAGCGTCTCCGCGCCGCGGACCTCGCCGACCACGATCCGGTCGGGTCGCATGCGCAGCGCGTTCCGGACGAGCTCGCGGATCCTCACCTCGCCCTCGCCCTCGACGTTCGCCGGCCGCGACTCGAGCCGCACCCAGTGGCTCTGCTGCAACTGGAGCTCCGCCGCGTCCTCGATCGTCACGATCCGCTCGGCCTCCGGGATCGACGCCGACAGCGCGTTCAGCATCGTCGTCTTGCCGGTGCCCGTACCGCCGGAGATCAGCACGTTGAGCTTGCCCTCGACGCACGCCCGGAGGAAGCCCGCCGCCTTCTCCGTGATCGAGCCGAAGCCGATCAGGTCCTCCATCGTGTACGGGTCGCGCGAGAACTTCCGGATGGTGAGCGTCGGGCCGCGGAGCGAGAGCGGTGGGATGATCGCGTTGACGCGGCTACCGTCCGGCAGGCGCGCGTCGACCATCGGTGACGACTCGTCGATCCGGCGGCCGACCTGCGACACGATCTTGTCGATGATCCGGTACAGGTGGTCGTCGTCGACGAACGCCGCGTCGGTCTTCTCGATCACGCCCTCGCGCTCGACGTAGATCTGGTCGTACCCGTTCACCATGATCTCCGTCACGATGTCCTCGGCGAGGAACGGCTCGATCGGGCCGTAGCCGAGGATGTCGGCCGTGAGCTCCTTGACCAGGCGCTCGCGGTCGCTCGCGGAGAGCGGAGTCTCCTCCTTGTCGATCTCGGCGGTCACCGTTGCGGTCACCTGCTTGCGCAGGTCGCCGGTCTTCACGTTGCCGAACAGGCGCGGGCCCAGCTTCGCGATGCACGTACGCTGGACGCGACGCTTCAGCTCGCCGTACGGGTCGCCCGCGCTTCCCTCCCGGCGGTCCCCGAAATGGGCTTCCTGCGGTGCGTTCTGGCCGAGGCGCTCGGTGAGCTTCGCGCTCCCCGCGCCGGCGGCATCGCCCCTCAGTTGATCCTCGAGTTGATCCTCGTGCTCCATCATGCCCTCCCTTCGAGCAGGCGCCGCGGAACGAAGCGCTGTAGACGTGCCGTGCCGGCGGACGCCGCCGGGGTCGGCCGAGCCGAGCGCCAGAGCGTCGGCTCGAGCGCCGAGGCGATCTGTGCGATCGCCTGTGCGAACTCGGAGTCGCTCTCCTGCAGTGTCGGAACCGACCCCCGGTTCACGGCACGCGTGACCACGTCGTCGTTCGGGACCTCGAAGGAGACGCGGACGCCGAGCGCGAGCTCGACATCCTCCCTCGCGAGCCCGACAGTGCTCGACACGCGGTTGAGGACGACGTTCGTACGAGACTGCGGGAACCCGAGCAGCTCGAGCGTCCGCAGGCTGAGCCGGACGTTCTTCAACGTCGGAACGTCCAGCCCGCAGAGCAGGAGCAGCTGGTCCGTAGGCGCGAGCAGAGCGAGCATCGGCCCGTAGAAGAACGGCGAGGTGTCGATCACGACGAGGTCGTATGCGTCGCGGGCGACCTCGATCAGCTGCATCACCTTCGCCTCGGTGACGAGCTCCGCGTGCTCCGGCAGCAGGGGCGCCGCCAGGACGTCGAGGCCCGAGCGATGCTTCGTCGTGTAGCCGGCGAGCTTGCCCGCATCGAGCTCTCCCGGGGCGAGCACGAGGTCGTGCATCGTGCGCTGGGGGTCGAGCGCGAGCATGATCGCCGCGTCCCCGAACTGGAGGTCGAGGTCGATCAGCAGGACGCGCTTGCGCGTCTTCGAGGCGAGATACGAGGCGAGGTTGGTCGCCAGGACCGTCTTGCCGGTGCCGCCCTTGGGCGAGAAGACCGTGATCACCTCGCCGCGTCCGTCGCCGTCCTCGGATCCTGTGAACCGGCCACCGCCGTGGCGGACCTTCCGCACGGCGAAGGCGATCGTCTCGGCCGGCTGCGGCAGGACGAGCACGTCGTCGACGCCTGCCGCGAGGGCGGCTTCGACGAGCGCCGGCCCGGCCTCGGTGACGAGCAGGACGATCGGCGTTGCCGTGTACCGGCGGATCGCGGCCACGTCGTCCGCGAGTTGCGCGGCCGTCGCTTCGTCGGCCAGCTCGCTCCAGGCTGCACCGTGCAGCACCGCGTCGAGCTCGGGCGACTCGAAGAGCGGGCCGGCGTCGTGGAGGTCGACGGCAGAGCCGACGACCTCCATGCCGCTGGTCGATGCGAGAAGCGACTCCTGCAGCTCGGCCGCGTCTTCGAAGCGACCGGTGAGGACGACGCGCAGCGACGCGCGATCGGTCGGCGTCGCGATCGTCGTCACTTGGAGCCGCCGTTCACGACCGAGGCGAACGTCGTGGTCGAGCGAGCGTCGTCCTTCGGCTTCTTGACGGGGCGCAGCTCGAGCCACCACTGGCTGTTGGCGTTGGCCAGGACCCAGTTCAACCGCTGGTCCTGCTCGTCCGTCACCTGCAGGATGACCGCATGGTCGGAGCCCGGCGACCGGCTGAGCGCCGACCCGCCCTTCAGGTTGGCGATCTGCAGGACGAGGAGGTTGCGCAGCACGACCTGGGACTGGATGTCGTTCTGGTTGTTCGGGTTCTTCAGATTCGCGACGACGTCGACGCGGTCGCCCGCCACGAGCGTGCCGGCTAGCAGCTGGTTCTCGTCGCCCGGGACCTGGACCGCCCGCTCCGTCCCGGTGAGCTGCGTCCGGATCCCCTGCTGGTTCGCCGGAGCGAAGCGGAGGAGCGAGAGCTGCTCGCCCGCGTAGACCGGCTGCGCGAGGTAGAGGTTCCGGATCTGATTCGGGTTCGTCACGGTGTGCGGGGCCATCTGGGCCCGCGTCACCGTGAGGGCCGTCAGGTGACCGGCGATCTTCGAGCCGGGCGTCCCGATCCCGTAGTTGCCGTTCACCGTGTAGACCGTGACGCTCTGCTTCTGGGTCGCGTCGTGCTTCCGGGCCGAGCTCACGTAGACGATGGTGAGCAGGACAGCGGCAGCCGCGAGCGCAGCAGCGATCACGATGTTCCTGATGCGATAGTCGATCGTCATTCCACACGCTCCGTTGTCTGGCTCGTCATCAGCCCGGACTTCACGACGAGGCCGAGCAAGCTGATCGAGTAGGGATACGTCGCCTTCACCGTCACGTCACCGCCCTGCACCCACGAGTCGGTACCGCTCGACGGGTCGTACGGCGTCACCGTCACTGCGACGTTCGACGCGTTGAGATCCGACGACGCCGAGATCACGCGGCTGGTCGCCGCCCCGACCGGATCCGCGAGCGTCCGGCTCACCGCAGCCTGCCGCGCACCTGCCCGGACGGCGTCCGTGAGGGTGAGGTAGTTGTTGAAGGTGATGCCAAACTGGATGATTCCGAAGACGAGCAGCAGCAGAATCGGGGCGACGATCGCGAACTCGACCATCGCCTGACCCTCTTGATTCCGTTTGAGAAGTCCTGCTCTCATCTCTCTTCCGTTTCTCTTTCGGTGTGTCGTGTGAGAGGGGTGGATCCGCCGCTCGACGGATCCACCCCAGGAGGTGCTACAGCGCGTTGCTGACGGTGTTGAAGGCCGAGGCGAGCGCGCCCTTGAACACGATGAGGACCGCGATCATCGCGACCGCCACGATCGCGAGGAGCAGGCCGTACTCGGCGAAAGCCTGGCCGTCCTGGCGATCACGAAGCTCCATGACGCGAGACTGAAGCAACACGAAAAGCTTGAGCATCTGTTTCACCCCCTTCCCCAAGATCGGAGAACCCGTATTGGGTTTGTAAACCCGTCTTGAACTGAGGATGGTCATAAAGGGTGAGACTGCAAGGGGTCGGGCTCACTCGATCGAGTGATTGGGAGGCGATTCCCTCGAACGGGTGACGAACTCGCAAAGCCGCATGAACACAGGGGAGGACGGCCCTCGAATCAGGCGGCTGGAGGGGTGATGCGGGAGGCTAGTGCGTGTTGTTGTCGATCAGCCGTGACGCCGGCCTGGAGATGTCCGCGGCGATCTGCGTGAAGATCGTGTTCAGCTGCGCCGGGACCGGCTGGTTGTAGTAGTCCGGTGTACCGTCGGATGGATCGACGCTCGCCATCTGCTGTAGAGCCCAGCTCGCCTTGAAGCCCTCCGCGCCGCACTGGCCGCCGTTCGTGTCGTCGTCGACGTCGTAGCCGATCGTGTAGACGAGCGTTCCTTGCGCCTTGAGATGGTTGGCTGCATCGATACCCATGGTGCAAGGCTTCGTGTAATGCGGCACCGGAATGTAGCTCGGCACATATCGTGGCGAGACGTTCGCTGCGCCGTCCGTGAGGATGATCACGACGTCCTGCACGCCCCCGCGGCCGTGGACGTCGAGCTCGTGCTGTGCCTCGTCGATCGCGTCGACGTAGGAGGTCGTGCCGGCGGGCTTGACGCAGCCGAGCATCTGGATGAGGTTCGACGCGGGATTCAACTCCCAGCCGCTCGCGGTCTGGGTGAGGTAGTCGAAGGTCGGGGAGGAGATCGCGTAGAGGCTCGGCGTCTGAGGCGGAATCGTCGTCGAGGGGATCCACGAGGGCCAGTAGGCGTTGTAGCCGTAGTTCTGGCCGCCCGATGTCGGCGTGGCGCAGGCGGCGTTCTTGTTCAGCGCGGGCGGGAAGACGGCGAGCCCGACCTCGTCGAGCGACGGATCCATGAAGCCGAGAAACGTCTTGATGCCGTTGACCGCGTTCGTCTCGTCGCGACACGCTCCGTTGCTGTTGGTTGCGTCGCACATCGAGCCGGTGCGGTCGAGCACGATCATGATGTCGAGCGGCTTCGCGGCGCAGGGCGAGCACGCCGTCGCGGTCGCATGGACGGTCAGGGAGTTGATCCCGAGGACGCGCGCGAAGAAGGTCTGGACGCTCGAGGTGCCGTCGACGCGGACCGCGTTGTAGGTGCCGAACGTGGACGAGCAGCCCGGCACGTTGGCGAGACAGCGCAGCGTCACGTTCGTCGTCGCGTTGTCGTTCGACGTCAGCGCGTTCTTGTCGCTCGGCGTCGCGCTGTACGTCTGCGCGACCGACGTCACGGCGGCGGGATCGGGCAGCTCCTGCGCGCCCGCGAGCGCGGCTGCATCGACCCCTGCCTGCAGCTGGCGCTGGACGAGGTACGCGTGCCCGACGTCGACGGCGAACCCCGTGATGCCGATCAGCACCACCATCGCGAGCACCATCAGGACGAGAGCCTGGCCGGCCTCTTCGCGCGCCGTGCAGAGTCGCTTGCGGAGCTTCACCCCGACCTCCCTCTCTCCCTCGAAAACCAGGTCTCAGTGAAGGCGAGGCTCCGGGCCGCGAGTATCCCTCGTCCCAGGGATTCGTCCCCCCGGCGGGTGACGCCGGGTCGCGCGCCCGGCTCGAGGCGGGGCCGACGGGGCGGCACGACTATCCTCCGCAACCATGAAGATCGTCCTCCCCGACGAGACCGAGCTCGAGCTGCCCGACGGCGCGTCGGGGCTCGACGCCGCGCGGGCGATCGGCTCCAAGCTCGCCGAGCAAGCCGTTCTCGTGCGCGCGAACGGCGCGCCGCGCGACCTTCGCCTGCCGCTCGCCGAGGGCGAGCGGATCCAGATCCTGACGACCCGCGACACGTCAGATCGCGACGCGCTCTCCGTCCTGCGCCACTCGGCTGCGCACCTGCTCGCGGAGGCCGTGCGGAGGCTCCATCCCGGCGTGAAGATCGCGATCGGCCCGCCGATCGAGAACGGCTTCTACTACGACTTCGAGTTCCCCGAGCCGATCGCCGAGAGCGACCTCGAGGCGATCGAGGCCGAGCTGCGGCGCGAGGTCGCCGAGGGACGCGAGTGGAGCCGGGAAGAGATCTCCCGGGACGCGGCGCGCGCCCGCTTCGAGGCGGAGGACGAGCCGTACAAGGTCGAGCTCGTCGACACCGCCGAAGGGCAGATCTCGCTCTACACGCAGGGGGACTTCACCGACCTCTGCCGCGGTCCGCACCTTCAGGATTCGAAGCCGGTCAAGGCCGTGAAGCTCACGGGGCTCGCCGGCGCGTACTGGCGCGGCGACGAGCACAACACCCAGCTCACGCGGATCTACGGCACCGCCTTCTACTCCCAGGCCGACCTCGACGCGCATCTCGAGGCGCTCGCGCAGGCGCGCCTCCGCGACCACCGCCGGCTCGGCGCCGAGCTCGATCTCTTCCACCTCGACGACATCTCGCCCGGATCGCCGTTCTGGCACCCGAAGGGAGCGGTGATCTGGAACGAGCTCGAGGCGCTCCGCCGCCGCGAGAACGCGCGTCGCGGCTACGTCGAGGTGAAGACGCCGCTGATCTACGAGCAGCGGCTCTGGGAGAAGTCCGGCCACTGGGAGAAGTTCCGCGAGCACATGTTCCTGATCCCGGAGGGAGACCGGTTCTTCAGCATCAAGCCGATGAACTGCCCGGGGCACATGACGCTCTTCGCAAGCCGACTCCGCTCGTATCGCGAGCTGCCGCTCCGCTACGCCGAGGCGGCGCCGCTCCACCGCAACGAGCTCGCGGGTGCGCTCCACGGGCTCACCCGCGTCCGCCACGTCACCCAGGACGACGCCCACATCTTCTGCACCCGCGACCAGATCGAGGACGAGATCTTCGGGTGCCTCGACTATGCGGCCTATCTCTACGACCTCTTCGACCTCGAGTCGCGCTTCGAGCTCTCGACGCGGCCCGAGAACAAGCTCGGCTCGGACGAGGAGTGGAACTTCACCGAGGGCGCGCTCCGTGCGGCGCTCGAGCGCCGCGGGCTCGCCTACGAGCTGAACGAGGGCGACGGCGCCTTCTACGGTCCGAAGATCGACCTGCACATGAAGGACGTCCTCGGACGGTCGTGGCAGATGGGGACGATCCAGCTCGACGCGCTCCAGCCGGCGCGCATCGGCTGCCGCTACGTGAGCGCCGAGAACCACGAGGAGACGCCGTACGTCGTGCACCGGGCGCTGCTCGGCTCGTTCGAGCGGTTCATCGGGATCCTGATCGAGCACTACGGGGGCGCGTTCCCCTTCTGGCTCGCCCCGGTGCAGGCCCGTGTCCTCCCGGTCGGCGAGGGCCACCGCGAGGCGGCGCACGGGCTTCGCGAGCGCATCCACGCAGCGGGGTTCCGCGTCGACGTCGACGAGCGCGACGACACGGTCGGGAAGCGGATCCGCGACGCCGAGCTCGAGAAGGTCCCGTACGTGATCGTCTACGGCGACCGCGAGTCCGACGAAGCGTTGGCGGTGCGGGAGCGGGGCGGAGGGCAGTCCACGCGCTCGCTCCCGGATCTCCTTGCCGAGCTTCAGAACCTCTCGCAGCGCTAGTACCACGCCGAGATAAGGCCCTCGTCCTTACGACGCGGTCCGGATCGCGCGCTCTTGGGCCGCGGGCGGCCCACTTCAGGGATCTTCGGCGGTTCGGAAACGTCTCCAGAGGATTTCCGAACCTTGCCAAACTGGGATGTTGCTACGATCTGACCCTGCAAAGCAGGAGCGGACCCGCCCCTCACCTCCCGAGCACAGGCCCGCGGGGGTTCAACCGAGTCGACCGACGAGGGATCCGGGGCCGCTGCGTGCAGCGGTTTTGTCGTTCTGAAGGAGGCACTCGCAGCTTGGTGAAGAGTCTTTGAGACCCAGACGTCGCCCCGAGGACAGGACACGTCCGGTCGTCCATCAGGACCGGATCAACGAGCAGATCCGCGTCCCGCGCGTGAGGCTCGTCGACTCGGACGGCGCGCAGATCGGCATCAAGCCGACGAGCGAGGCCCTCGAGTACGCGTACGCGAAGAACCTCGACCTGGTCGAGGTCGCCGCGAACGCCGACCCGCCGGTCGCACGGGTCATGGACTACGGCAAGTACCGGTACGAGCAGGAGCAGAAGGCAAAGCTCGCACGCAAGCACCAGCTGCAGATCCTGATCAAGGAGATCAAGCTCAGGCCGAAGATCGGAGCCCACGACTACGAGACCAAGAAGGGCCACGTCGTCCGCTTCCTCAACCAGCGGGCGAAAGTGAAGGTCACGATCATGTTCCGGGGGCGCGAGAACCTCCACCCGGAACGGGGTCGCGATCTTCTTCTCCGGCTCGCCGAGGACGTCAACGAGGTCGGCCAGATCGAGCAGCCGCCGCTCCAGGACGGACGCAACATGGTCATGGTGCTCGGACCGACGAAGAACGCAGGAGTGAAGCCAGATGCCAAAAGTGAAGACGGGAAGCGGCGCGAAGAAGCGCTTCAAGGTGAGCGGGACGGGGAAGCTCCTGCGCCGGCACGCGATGCGCAGCCACAACCTGCAGAAGAAGACGTCAAAGCGTAGGCGCGGATTCCGCAAGGACGAGCCGGTCGCCGCGAACGACACGAAGTCCGTCAGGAAGCTGCTGGGGGTGGGGTAGGTGCCACGCGTCAAGCGCTCCGTTCACGCGCGCAAGAAGCGCCGCAAGGTTCTCGATCAGGCGAAGGGCTACTGGGGCCTCAAGAGCTCTCACTACCGCTACGCGAAGGAGCAGGTCGAGCACTCGCTGACCTACGCCTACCGGGACCGGAAGAACAAGAAGCGCACCTTCCGCCAGCTCTGGATCATCCGGATCAACGCCGCGGCCCGCGAGCACGGCCTCTCCTACAACCGCTTCATCGCCGGGGTCCACGCCGCCGGGATCGAGCTCGACCGCAAGTCGCTCGCGGACCTCGCCGTCAGCGATCCCGAGGCGTTCGCGGTGATCGCCGGGCAGGCGAAGGCCGCGCTCGACAAGGAAGCTGCGTAGGGAAACTGCGGAAGAAAACCTGCGGAGGAAGCTGCGAAGGCCTTGGACCCCGCCGCCAGAGCCGCACTCGCGACCGACGGCACGATCGACATCACGACGGTGGGCGCGCGCAGCGGCCTGCCCAGACGGAGCGAGATCTGGTTCCTGCAACTCGGCGGTCGAACGTTCATCACCGGAACGCCGGGGCCGCGCAACTGGTACGCGAACCTCCTGGCGGACGACCGGCTGACGTTCCATCTCAAGGAGTCGGTCGTCGCCGCCCTCCCGGCGAGGGCCGTGCCCGTGCTCGACGAGGCGACCCGGTGCTGGGTCTTCACGCAGCCGCACCGCTGGAACGACTGGTACCTCGGGGAATCGAGCCTCGAGGAGCTCGTGGCCGGCTCGCCGATGGTGGAGCTCTTCTTCGACGAGCACGCCGGGTGATCACGTCGCGCGAGAACGCGAAGGTCGTGCTCGCGCGCAAGCTCCTGACGTTGCGAAAGCATCGCGACGAGACGGGTCTCTTCGCCTGCGAAGGTGAGGACCTGGTGCGGGCGGCGCACGCGGCCGGGATCGAGCCTGTCGAGCTGCTCGTCGCGGGCGACACGGTCGAGCCGCGGCTGCTCGCCTCGATCTCGACGCTGCCCCATCCGGCTCGGGTGATCGGCATCTACCGGCGCGCCGACCTGCCGGGCACGCCTCGCGACGTGACGCTTGCGCTCTGGCGGGTCGCCGATCCGGGGAACGTCGGGACGCTCGTACGGACGGCCGACGCGTTCGGCGCCGGGGTCGCGCTCTCCGACGGGTGCGCCGACCCGCTCGGTCCGAAGGCGCTGCGTGCGTCCGCGGGTGCGGTGTTCCGCGTCTCGCTCTCCGGTTGGGACAGCCTCCCGGAGCGGCGGATCGCGCTCGCGGCCCACGGTGGCGATCCGCTCACCACCGTCGATCTCGAACCGCCGGTCGCGTTCCTGCTCGGCTCGGAGCGCGGCGGGTTACCCGACGGGCTCGTGGCTCGGAGTCGGAAGGTCACGATCCGGCTGCCGGGCGGGGCCGAGTCGCTGAACGTGGCCGCCGCGGGCGCGATCGCGCTCTACGAGCTCGCGCGGCGCTCCACCTGACGTCGGCGGCGCGCGCCCTCCGCTACGAGCTCGGGGGCGGCTGTGGCCCGGCAGCCGGGTCGGCCGGAGCCGGCTCGGCCGGCGCGGCCGGAGCCGGAGCCGGAGCGGCTGGCGTCGATCCCGGCGCGTCGGGTGAGAAGCTGACGTGCGGCGCCTCGCGCTCGGCCGGCTGCTCGACCTCGAAGAACTCGCGCTTCGTGAAGCCGAACGAGTTCGCGAGGACGACGGCCGGGAAGGTCTGAATCGTGTTGTTGAAGCTCAGCACGGCGGCGTTGTACTCCTGTCGCGCCGCCGCGATCACGTTCTCCGTGTCGCGAAGCTGGCCCTGGAGGTCGAGGAAGTTCTGGCTCGCCTTGAGCTCCGGGTACGCCTCGGCGACCGCGAACAGCCGCCCGAGCGCCTGGCCGAGGATGCCCTCGGCCCGGCCGGTCGCGGCCGGGCCCTGCGCCTGCTGGGCTGCCGTGCGCGCCTGGGTCACGGCCTCGAAGGTGCCGCGCTCGTGGGCGGCGTAGCCCTTGACGGTCTCGACGAGGTTCGGAATCAGGTCCCAGCGCCGCTTGAGCTGCACCTCGATCTGCGCCCAGGCGCTGTCGACGCGGTTCCGCGTGCGGACGAGGCGGTTGTAGATCCCGACGACCCAGAGTACGAGGACGACGACGATCGCCACGATCACGAGGACCAGCCAGAGCATCGATGCAAGCCTACGGCGACCGCTTGGCATTCCGCAACTCGCGAGAGCGAGGCTCACCGGCTATCGAGCTGCCCGGTTCGTGAGTACGCTGCAACCGCAGTGGTGCGAGGCTCTCGGCAGGGAGGGATGCGGCGCGGCGTGCGGGCTCTCGCCGCTGCTGCGGCTGCCTGCGCCCTCACCCTCGGGCCGCCCGTCGCTGCAGCCCGGACGGCGGCGTCGCCGTTCGACGGCGCGTCGTTGAGCGTTCTCTTCGCGGGAGTGGGGGCCAGCTCCGTCGCTGCAGTCGACCTCGCGCTCCAGGGGACGAACGCGAGCGGGCCGCCCGGCGTTGCGGCGCGGGTGACGGTCGGTCTGCCCGCGGGGTTCGGCATCGTGACGACGTCGGCACCGGGGACGTCGATCGGCGTAGTCCACGCGTCGCTCAGCGGCGGTGCAGGCTCGTCCGCGGCGACCTTCGCCGACTCGTCGCTCGTCGTCGACGATCCCGTCGTCTACGCCGCCGACCCGATCGCGCAGGCGTGCGATCCGGGGCCGCACGCGGCGGTGTGGCGTGCGACGTTCTCCGCGCTCGGCCAGCAGATCCCGCTGCCGATCGCCGTGGACGCGGTCGGCGGGACGGCCGGGTCGGCGCCGACGTACACGCTGACGTTCTGTCCGTTCCGCGGCATCTCGCCCGAGCTGCCGACGGGCCTCGCGTTCCTCGACATCACGACCCTCCTGCCCGTCACGGGTCCGACGACTCCGGGCACCTACACGTGGAGCGCGCTCGTGACGCCGGCGGTGCAGTTCGCCGCCGATCCGACACAGGCGTTCGAGCTGCGCGCCATCGTCCCGATCCCGGAACGTCTCACGCTCGACGCGACATACGAGCCCAGGGCACGGACCGTCGTGCTCTCGGGCAGGCTCACGGCCGGAGGTGCGCCGTGGGCGGGAGTCGACGTCGACCTCCTCTCGCTGGGCGCCGACGGAGCGGTGGCGCCGGTGGCGACGGTTCGGACCGGTGCCGACGGCTCCTTCGAGCTGCGGCGGCCGATTCGCAGGACGACGCAGTTCGCGGCGACGGTCGAGGAGACCGTAGGAGGCTGTGCCGCGCCGTCGACGGCACCCGGTGGGTGCCTGAGCCAGACCGTGACGCCGCCGTCGAGCGCAGCTGCAACGGCGATCGTGCCGCGGCAGACGGATCCGAAGCTCGTCGTCGATTCCCGCGACCAGGCACTGGCGCGTCGCTCGATCGTCGCCGCTCTCGATCTCCCGACGACATGGCAGAACGCGGGTAACTCACCCGCGCCGTGCGCGGCGTTCGCACCCGATCTGCGTCGACTGACCATGGGCGGTCAGGCGTTCTCTCCCGTCTACGCCTCGCCGGACGGGAACATCGCGGTGCGCTCGACCGCGACCGTCTATTCGTCGCGCGAGCAGGCGGCGACGGCGTTCTCGAAGGTCGCAGTCGCGGCCGCGGCGAAGTGCGAGGCGATCGACGTCACCTCCGACGGGAGCGGAGCGCCACACGTCCGGTCGCTCGCCTTGCCGCGACTCGGGGACGCGTCACGCGCGTTCCGTGCGGCTGTCGCAACCGCCTCCGGTGTCGTCGACGCAGACATCTTGACCGTGCGCGTCGGCCGAGTGGTGATCGAGCAGGACGTCTACGCGCTCGGCGCATCGGAGCTCGGTCTCGACCTCGACCTCGCGCGGAAGGCGGTGGCGCGCGCACGACCCGGGTGACGCCTCAGTCGCGACGCCTGCAGAGGAAGATCATGTCCTCGCCGCCCTCGAACGGCCGGCGGTCGAACCAGCCGTAGAGCTGCTCCAGGTCGAGCCCCGCCTGATCGACGAGGGCGAGCCATTCGGCGGAGCCGAGCCAGTGGAGGGCCATGCTGGCCGCCGCCTCGCCGCTGCGGACGGACAGCGTCAGCCGTCGCGCCTGCTCGTCCCAGTCGGCGCGCTCGAAGATCCCCGGCTCGCGCTCGAGCCAGCGCCCGTCCGTCTCCTCGATGTCCGCGCGGCTCGGGGCGAACACGTCGAATATGAAGCAGCCCCGCGGCTGCAGGAGCGAGCGGGCGGCTTCGAGCGCGGTCAGCTTGTCGGACTCGTCGACCATGTGGAGCAGCGTCCGGAAAGGACAGATCACGAGCGGCACGCGCTCCGGGACGGGCGGCGTCCGGAGGTCGCCGAGACGCAGGTCGACGCGCTCGCCCACGCCACGGCCCTCTGCGAACTCGCGCGCCACCGCGAGCATGCCCGTGGACTGGTCGACGCCGATGACATCGATCCCGGCCTCCGCGATCCGCACGGCGATCCGCCCCGTCCCGACCGCGAGCTCGACGACGGGCCCGCCGGAGGCGAGCGCCTCCTCGACGTAGAGCTCGATGTCCTCCACGACCGACCGGCTCCACGGGTCGTAGATCTCCGCGATCGAGTCGTACAGGCTCATGCCGGCTTGCGGGCGACGTAGACGAATTCGCGGCTCTCGTCGTCGAACGGGCGGCGGTCGAACCAGCCGTAGAGCGCCTCCAGCTCCAGGCCCGAGACGTCGATCAGGCCGGCCCACTCGGAGCGGGTCAGCCACCAGAGGGAGATCGAGGCGCCGGATTCGAGCGTCACGTCGACCCGGCTGTCTCCGAGCGCGTAGTGGTTGCGGTGGCGGATCCCGCCCTGCTCGCGCCACACGCCGTCGATCTCCACGGCGATCCTGGGATCGAACACGAACGCGTTCCAGGCGAAGCGACCGCCGGGGCGGAGCGACGCCGCGACGCGCTCGAAGACGCGTCGCCGGTCGGCCCACGTCGGCAGGTGGAGGAGCGCGCGGAACGGGCAGGTGATCAGGGCAGCAGGCTCGTCGAGGGCGAGCTCCCTCATGTCGCCGAGGCGGAGGTCGAGCTCGACGCCGGCGGCCTCGGCACGCTCGCGGGCGATCGTGAGCATCGCCTGCGACGCGTCGATCCCGATCACCGGCCGACCGGCCGCCGCCGCGACCGGAACGGCGACGCGCCCGCTGCCGACGGCGAGCTCCACGACCGGCCCGTCGGCTTCCCGTGTCGTCTCTCTGGCGAGCTCGACGTAGAAGGCGACGTCCTCGGTCATCCCCGACGACCAGGCGTCGTAGGTCGCCGCGAAGCCCTGGTACGAGTCCACCCCGCCATTCAACCCCAACCGGCGAGCCGTGTCGCCGACGTCGCGAGATCGCGCCGAGCGTCGGCCAAGTGACAGACTGTTACTTGGGCAACGCCCCGGGGTGGGTGGAGTTCTGGCAAGTAACAGTCTGTTACGAGGCTCTGGGGCGCTGGTACCCTCGCTTGCCCATGGACGCGCAGGCGCTGGAGTCCGAGGCTCTCGCGGCAGTCGCCGCCGCCTCGTCGACCGAGGAGATCGAGGCCGTCCGCGTCCAGTACCTCGGCCGCAAGAGCGCGCTCAAGCAGGCGCTCCGCGACGTGCGCGACCGCGAGACCGGGATGGCCCTGAACGCCGTTCGGGAGGCGCTCGAGGCCGCGGTCGACTCCCGCGAGGCCGAGCTGGCCCGCGGGGAGCTCGACCGCCGGCTGACCGAGGAGCGCATCGACGTCACGCTGCCGGCGGGAGGAGGCAGGCGTGGACATCTCCACCTCATCACGCAGGTGCGCCGCGAGGTGGAGGACATCTTCCTCGGCCTCGGCTATCGCGTCGTGGACGGCCGCGAGGTCGAGACGACGCACTACAACTTCGAGGGGCTCAACTTCCCGGCCTGGCATCCCGCGCGCTCCAGGCTCGCCTCCCTCTTCCTCGACGACGAGACGGTGCTCCGCACGGAGACGTCGCCGTCGCAGATCCGGACGATGGAGGCCCAGCAGCCGCCCGTCTACATCGTCTCGCTCGGCCGCTGCTACCGGCGGGACACGCCCGATGCGACCCACACGCCGATCTTCCACCAGGTCGAGGGGCTGGCCGTCGACGAGGGGATCACGCTCGCCGACCTGGAGGGGACGCTCGACTTCCTGCTCAAGCAGCTCTTCGGCGAGTCCCGGCGCACCGAGTTCCGGACGCACTACTTCCCGTTCACCGAGCCGTCGATCGAGGCCTACGTCTCGTGCCACGTCTGCGACGGCGCCGGCTGTCCAGTCTGCCGGCACTCCGGCTGGATCGAGATCGGCGGCGCCGGCATGGTCGACCCGAAGCTGTTCGAGTTCGTCGGCTACGACCCCGAGCGCTACTCGGGCTTCGCCTTCGGCTGGGGGCTCGAGCGGATCGCCGTGCTCCGGCACAAGATCCCCGATCTCCGCGAGCTCTGGCGCAACGACCTGCGCCTGCTGGAGCAGTTTTGAGAGTGCCCCTTTCCTGGCTCCGCGAGTACGTCCGCGTCGACGCGACCGCGCACGAGTTCGCCCGCCGGCTGGCGGTGTCGTCGCTCGAGGTGGAGCGCGTGCTCGAGGCCGGCGTGCCCGACGTCGACGGCAATCTCGCCTATTTCGTCGTCGGTCGCGTCCTCGACGCGGCGAGGCACCCGAACGCCGACAAGCTCCAGCTCTGCCAGGTCGACGCGGGCGAGGGCGAGCCCCGGCAGATCGTCTGCGGCGCCTGGAACTTCGGTGTCGGCGCGACAGTGGCCGTCGCCGTGCCGGGCGCCTGGCTCTACTCGCGGGACGGCCAGGCGTTCCAGCTCGGCGAGGCGAAGCTGCGTGGCGAGACGTCGCGCGGGATGATCCTCGCCGAGGACGAGGTCGGGCTCGGGCGCGACCACGAGGGGATCATGCTCCTGCCCGACGGAATCGGACCCGGGACGCCGCTTCTCGACGTGCTGCCGATCCGCGAGCAGGTGCTCGACGTGCTGCCGACGCCGAACCGGGTCGACCTGCTCTCGATGGTCGGGCTCGCGCGCGAGGTGGCGGCGCTCTTCGACGGCGAGCTGCTCGAGCCGGAGGTCGTCGACCCGCCGATCCTGCATCCGGAGTGGGTCGACGTGACCGTCGACGACCCGACGGGCTGCCCGCGGTACATCGCGCGCGTGTTCAAGGACGTCGCCG
>Ga0187779_10000547_pt1 | contig 25108 bp, 19 predicted proteins | sample 1015_Q2_SP10_10__FD_132435 | JGI IMG/M metagenome (GOLD analysis project Ga0187779, IMG submission 132435) | Tropical peat soil microbial communities from peatlands in Department of Meta, Colombia - 1015_Q2_SP10_10_MG | ecosystem: Environmental > Terrestrial > Soil > Wetlands > Peat | place... | reverse complement strand
GCAGCTGCCGGTGCTCAAGGAGGCAGGCGTCGTGGACGCCGGCGGCAAGGGCTTCGTGCGCATGCTCGAGGGCGTGGTGCGCCTCATCGAGAAGGGCATGCACGCGGCCGAGGTGCCGCCCGCCGGGCCGGAGACGCTCGCGCCCGCGGCGCTCACGGCCGTGGCTGCCGAGCAGGACTACCGCTTCTGCACCGAGGTGCTGGTCCGCGGCGACCGCCTGCCCAGCTCGGCCGAGGCGCGCGCCGCGCTGGCCCCGCTCGGGGGCTCGCTGCTCGCGCTGCGCACCGCGGACCTGCTGCGGGTGCACATCCACACCGACGACGCGGCCGTCGTGTTCCGCATCGCCGAGGGGTGGGGCACGATCGAGACGCGCAAGGCCGACGACATGCGGGAGCAGCACCGGCTGCTCACCACGGCCGCGCGGCGGGTGGCCATCGTGTGCGACAGCGCCTGCGACCTGCCGGACGAGCTGCTGGACCGCTGGGGCATCGCGCTCGTGCCGCTGCAGGTGGTGTTCGGCGACGACGCGTTCCTGGACCGGGTGCAGCTCCAGCCGGCGGAGTTCTACCGGCGGCTGCGCGCGGGCGGCCCGCCGCCCACCACCAGCCAGCCCTCGCCGGCGCAGTTCCGCGACGTGTTCGAGCACGCCCGCGCGGACGCCGGGGGTATCGTCGCGATCACGCTGTCGTCGGCGCTGTCGGGCACGTACGCCAACGCCGAGGCCGCCCGGCGGACGTTCGCCCCGGGCGGCGTGCACGTGGTGGACAGCCGCAGCGCGTCCTTCGGCATCGGGCTGCTGGCGCTCCGGGGCGCGGAGCTGGCGGAGGCGGGATGGGAGGCGCCGGCGATCGCCGCCGAGCTGGAGCGGGTGCGCGGCCAGTCGGGGATGTTCGTCACGGTGGACACGCTGGAGTACCTGCTGCGGAGCGGGCGCGTGTCGCGGGTGCAGGCGTGGCTGGGCGGCCTGCTCGACATGAAGCCGATCCTCTCGCTCGACCGCGAGGGCAAGGTGGTCGCGGCGGCGCGGGTGCGCGGCCAGGCCGCCCTGCTGGCCCGCGTGTGCCGGCTGCTCGACGAGCGGCTGCCGAGCGCGCCGGCGCGCCTGCGGCTGGCGGTCGCCCACGCCGACACGCCGGAGCTGGCCGAGCGGGTGCGCCGCACCCTGGCCGAGCGCTACCGGCCGCTCGAGGTGCTGGTGGCCCCCGCCACCGCGGTGCTCGGCGCGCACGTGGGCCCGGGCGCGTGGGGCGTCTTCTACCAGGTGGAGGACGGCGCGGAGGGCGGGAACCTTTCCCCGCCCGCGACGCTATGACGGCGAGGAGACCGGCGCGGCGGCCCGACCGGCGCGGGGCACCGCGGGCGGCCGCGGACGAGACGCTGGCCTGGGTCGAGGCGGCCTGCGCCGACCGCAAGGCCGTGGACGGGATGGTGATCGACCTGCGGCGGCTGAGCGACGCGACGGACTACTTCATCGTGGTGTCGGGCACGTCCGACACCCATGTCCGGGCGATCGCCGAGCACGTGCTGGAGGATCTGCGGGAGCGCGGCGTGCGCGCGCACCACGTCGAGGGACTGGCCGGGGGCCGCTGGGTCCTGCTGGACTTCGTGGACTTCGTGGTGCACGTCTTCCACCCGTCCCTGCGCGCGTTCTACCAGCTGGAGGGCCTGTGGGCCGACGCCCCGCAGCGCGCGATGGCCGGCGGAGAGGAGCGGCGATGAAGCGGATGCTCGCGGTGGCGCTCGTCGGGCTCGGCGCGCTCGCCCTCCGGCCGCCGGAGGCGCGCGCGCAGTACTTCGGGCAGAACAAGGTCCAGTACGGCAGCTTCCACTGGCAGATCATCCAGACCGAGCACTTCGACGTCTACTTCTACGGCCACGAGCGCGCCGCCGCCCTCGACGCGGCCCGCATGGCCGAGCGGGGCTACGCCCGGCTGTCGCGCATCCTCCAGCAGCAGTGGCTGGAGCGCAAGCCGCTGCTCCTCTACGCCTCGTCGTCGGACTTCCAGCAGACCAACGCGACCGAAGGCGACATCGGCGAGGGCACCGGCGGCTTCACGGAGCCCTACAAGCACCGGATGGTGGTGCCGTTCACGGGGTCGTACGCCGACTTCGAGCACGTGCTCCAGCACGAGATGGTGCACGCGTTCCAGTTCGACGTGTTCAGCCACGGGCACCCCGGGGCCGGCATCCAGGCGCTGACCCAGATCAATCCGCCGCTGTGGTTCATGGAGGGGATGGCGGAGTACCTCTCGATCGGGCCGGTGGACCCGCACACGGCGATGTGGCTGCGGGACGCGTCCGTCGAGGGCAAGCTCCCGACCATCGAGGAGCTGACCGGGGACCCGCGCATCTTCCCGTACCGCTTCGGCCACTCCATCTGGGCCTACATCGGCCAGCGCGGGGGGGACGAGGCCATCGGCGCGATCCTCCACGGCGTGATGGCCGGCGGGATCGACCGTGCCTTCCGGCGGGTGCTCGGCGAGTCGCTGGAGCAGTTCTCGGAGGACTGGCGCGACGCGGTGCAGACCATGTACCTGCCGCAGCTCGCCGACCACCAGCGGGCGCGCCACTTCGCGCGGGCGCTGCTGACCGAGAAGACCGCCAAGGGGTCCCTGCACGTCTCGCCGCAGATCTCGCCCGACGGCCGCCAGGTGGCCTACCTCTCGGAGCGGGACTTCTTCTTCGTGGACCTCTACCTGGCCGACGCGGACTCGGGCCGGGTGCTGCGCCGCCTGGTGCGCTCGTCCATCAACCCGAACTTCGAGACCCTGCGGTTCATCAACTCCACCGGCGCGTGGTCGCCCGACGGCACCCGGTACGCGTTCGCCGCCAAGAGCGGCGCCCAGGACAACCTGGTCGTCCTCGACGTGCCGCACGACCGGATCGTCGCGCAGCTCCGGCTGGGGCTCGACGCCATCACCAACCCGAGCTGGGCGCCGGACGGCCGCCGCCTGGTGTTCACCGGGTACGACGGCGGGTGGTCCGACCTGTACGTCGTGGACGCCGACGGCCAGAACCTCCGCCGGCTCACGACCGACCGCTACGCGGACCTCATGCCGGCCTGGTCGCCGGACGGCCGCACCATCGCCTTCACCACCGACCGGGGGCCGGGGACCGACTTCGACATCCTGCGCTTCGGCAACATGCGGATCGCCCTCTACGACCTCGAGGGCGACTCGATCCACGTGCTGCCGGGCATGGAGCGCGGCAAGAACGTCGACCCGGTATGGGCGCCCGACGGCCGCTCGCTGGCCTTCGTGTCCGACCGCTCGGGCATCGACAACGTCTTCCTGTACGACCTCGGCGACGGCCGGATCGACCAGCTGACCAACGCCTACACCGGCATCACGGGGATCACCGACCTCTCGCCGGCCATCTCCTGGGCCAGCCAGGCCGACCGGATGCTGATCACGTACTACCAGGACGGCGACTACGACGTCTACGCGATCGACAACCCGCGCGCGCTGAGGAAGCCGGTCCGGGAGCCCCAGGCCGACTGGATCACGCTCGCGAACGCGAGCGCGCTGCCGCTCCGGGCCGACGTCGCGATCACCGAGGCGGCGCACGCCGCGCCGGCCAGCGACGCCGCGCTGGCCCGGCTCCCGGAGCAGCCGGGTGCCGCCCCCGCCGCCCCGGCCGCGCCTGCCGCCCCGGCGCCCGGCGCGCCCGCGCCGGCCGCGCCCGCGGCCCCGAGCCCCGAGCCCGCCGGCGTCTCGAGCTCCATCTACCGGTCGGGCGGCGCGTTCCGGCCCTCGAACGCGCGCCCCGAGCGCGCCGACAGCGCCGCGGGCCCGCCCCTGTCGGTCGCCGCGCTCCTCGACAGCGCGACGCTCGCCCTGCCCGACACGGCCTCGTTCGGCGTCGCGCCCTACCGGGTGCGGTTCACGCCGGACTACGAGAGCCGGCCGACGATCGGCTACGAGCGCGACAACTTCGGGCGCGGCGTCTTCGGCGGCACCGCGATCCAGCTGTCCGACATCCTCGGCAACCAGACCCTCGTCTTCTCGGGCGCGGTGAACGGCCGCATCTCGGAGGCGCAGGTCCTGGCGGCGTACGTCAACCAGGGCCACCGCTGGAACTACGACGTCGGCTTCCAGCAGCAGCCGCTCTTCTACTACACGGCGTCCAGCTACGCGGCGGGCGCCGGGCCGCAGGGCACCGACCTCCTGACCGAGCAGATCCAGCGCCTGGTGCTCCGCTCCGCGTTCGCGGACGTCTATTACCCGATCAACCGGTTCCGGCGCATCGAGATGGGCCTGCGCTACACCAACGTCGGCCAGGCGACGCTGAACCTGCAGACGGAGATCGATCCGTCCACCGGGCTGCCGGTGGGCTACGCCGACAGCACGACCACCGGCCCGAGCCTCAACCTCGTGCAGCCGACGCTGGCGCTGGTCTACGACAACTCGCTGTTCGGCTGGACCAGCCCCTTCTTCGGGAAGCGCTACCGGCTCGAGGTCTCGCCGGTGTTCGGGGACTGGCGCTACACCCAGGTGCTGGCCGACTACCGGCGCTACGACCTCATCAAGTTCCCGGTCACGGTCGCCACCCGCTTCCTCATGCTGGGCCGCTTCGGACGCGACGGCGACCTGTTTCCCGCCTACCTCGGATCCACCGACCTGGTGCGCGGCTACACGTTCGGCTCCTACGACGCGACCATGTGCACCACGGCGCGCGCCAACATCCCCTCGGCGACCGGCTGTCCCGAGGTGGACCAGCTGATCGGGTCCCGCATCGCCGTGTTCAACGCGGAGCTCCGCTTCCAGCTGGTGCGCGCCCTGGTCCTGGGCTTCCTGCCCGTCGGCTTCCCTCCGATCGAGGGCGCGGTGTTCTACGACGCCGGCATCGCCTGGAACAGCAACTCGACCCTGCAGTGGTCGCGGCCGGCGGGCGCCGACCCGAACCTGGTGCGGGTGCCGCTCACGAGCTACGGCGTGGGGCTGCGGATGAACGTGCTCGGCATCGCGATCCTTCGCGTGGACTACGCCATCCCGAACCAGCGGCCGGGTCACGGCGGCTACTGGATGCTGAGCGTCGGTCCCCCGTACTAGCCTCCGCCGGGCGGGCCGGAACGGCCGGTCCGCCTCCCGCCGGTTCCCCGGGGCCGCCCGCCGGGGGGCCGGAAAGGCCGGTCCCGCCTTTGCCGAGTCGCCGCCGCCGACTACTTTTGGTGTCTGTTGAGACGCCTCCTCCCGCTGATCCTGCTCCTGGCGGCGTGCTCCGGCCGACGTGCCGGCGGCACCCCGGGTAGCGAACCCCCCAGCCAAGCTGCCGACGGGCCGCGCGCGGTCCCGACCGTGGCGGTGCGACTGGCGGCCAGGGGCGGCGCCGTGCGCGTCTACCAGCTGCCGAGCCTCGCGCCGGAGGACTGGCAGACGGGCGCGCGCACCTCGCCCGCCCGCGCCGCGATCGGCGTGGACGCCGCCGGACGGCGGCTCCTGTTCCGCGACAGCACCGGCGCGATCGACGCCCTCGACCTCGTCGCCCTGCTCCAGAAGACGATCGCCACGGGCGGGAGGTTCGCCGCCCTCGCGACCGACGGCACGCTGCTCGTGATCACGCCGGACGGCGGCGTCACCGAGTCCGAGCCGTGGGGCGTCCAGCGCTGGCCGACCACCGTGGGGAGCGGCGTGCGGATCGCCTACGCGGGCCTGGACTCGCGGCTGATCGTGGTCCGCCGCGACACGCTGGTCTCGCTGGGCCGGGAGCCGGGCTCGCCGGTCGCGGCGCCCGTGCCGGCCGGCGCGGTGGCCGGCAGCCGCGAGGGCGACGCGGTCGCCTTCGCCACCGACTCGGGGCTGGTGGTCGTGGAGGACCGCGACCAGTGGCGGCCGTGGTACGTGCGACTGGCGGGCGCGCCCGTGGCGGCGGCGTTCGCGCCGTCGGGCTACCGCGTCTTCGTCGCCCTCAAGGACCGCAGCGCGCTGGCCGTGGTGGACCGCTTCACGCGCAAGGAGCGGCCCGCGATCGCGCTGCCGGGGCCGGCCGCGGACCTGCGCGTGGACCCCTGGGGCCGCGTGGTGCTGGTCAAGCCGGCGGGCCGTCCGTCCGAGACCTGGGTCGTGGGCGTCGCCGGGGGCCGCGTCGCGGGCCACGTGGCGACGCAATGGGCGAGCGACCTGCCCACGGTGTCCGAGGGCGGCGTCCTGCTCGCCCGCGAGGGGCGGGCGGTGGTCGCCCGGGACGTGCGCACGCTCGATTCGCTCGGCGCGGTTCCCGACGGCGCCGGCGACGTGTGGTTCGTCGGGCGGTGGAAGCCGTCGTCGGCCATCGTGGCGGCGCGCGAGGAGGCCCGCCGCGCCGCCGTCGCGCCCGCACCGGCGCCCGCGGCCGCCGCCGCCGCCCCGCCGTCCGGCGCCGCGCGCGGCGCCGCCGAGCCCGCGCTCGCCGCTCGGCCCGCGCCCGCCGCGGCACGGCCGCCGGCCGCGGCCGAACCGCCCCCGCCGGAGCAGCCGGTGGAGCCCGGAGCGGCGCCCGACGCCGAGCGCCCGACGACGGTGTGGATCCAGGTGTCGGCGTCCCAGAACGAGCGCCAGACCCGCGACCTGGCGGCCGAGCTGGCGCGGGCCGGGTACGCGTCCCACGTCGCCACGCCCCTCTCGCCGGCCGAGAGCTGGCGGGTGCTGATCGGCCCGTTCACGAACCGCTCGTCCGCCGACTCGACCGCGCGCACGCTGGGCCGCCCCTACTGGATCACCGGACGCGGGCCGGGAGGCCCGACCCCGCCGTGACGCCGCCCGGACGGGCCACGCCGCTCGATTCCTGGAGCGCGCCCGAGCTGCCGCAGGGCGCGTCCCTCGTCGCCCTGGTCCCGGCGGTGGACGACCTCGATCGGGCTGCCGCGGTGGCCTGGGAGTTCGCGCGGCGCGCGGCCCGGTCGGGCCGGCGGGTCGCGCTGATCGACTGCTACGTGGACGCGCCGCGGCTCCACGCCGTCGCGGGCGAGCCGAACGGCGACGGGATCGTGGACGTGTTCGACTACGGCGCGTCGCTGTCGCGCATCGCCCGCGCCCAGCCCGAGGGCACGCTGTTCTTCGTGCCGGCCGGGACGTTCGCCCCCGACCCGGTGGACCTCATGGCGCGTCCGCGCTGGGCCCGCCTCTCGGCCGGATTCCGGCACGAGGACGCCGTGATGCTGCTGTTCCTTCCGCCGGCGTGCATCGAGGCCCTGGTGACGCCCTTGGACGGCCTGGTCGCCCTCGCGCCCGGCAACGGCGCGGCGGACTCGGCCGGCTGGCACGAGATCCAGGCCGCAGCCGGCCGGGGCGTGCCGCTGCTCGGGACCTTCACGGGCGATGCCGAGGCCGAGCCGGCTGCCGAGGGCTACGCCGCGGAGCCCTTCGTGCCGGAGGCGCCGGCGCCGACCCTCGCGGAGCCGCGGGCGGAGCGGGAGGCGCTCGAGGCGGGCGCCGGCCAGGGGGAGTACGCCACCCCGGTGGACGACCTGGGCATCCCGGAGTTCGCCGTGGAGCCGCCGCCGGGCGATGGCGACTACGGTGCCGCCACCCTCGCGCGCTACGGCCCCGACGAGCACCCGCTCGTGCCGGGCGCGCGGATGGGCGAGACGATGGCGCGGCAGCAGGCGGCCGAGCGGCGGGCCCGGCTGGTGCGGAACCTGGTCGCGCTCGGCGTGGTGGTGGCCGTCGCCGGAGCGGTGTGGGTGTTCCGGGGCCAGTTCGACACCGCCGCGGCGCCCGCGCCGTCGGAGCCGGTCGAGCTGCCCGCGCGGATGACGCCGGGCTTCCGCGCCCTGGTGCCGCACGCGGTGGACTCGCTGCCGTTCGCGGTGCAGGTCGCGGCGTGGACCACGCTCGGCCAGGCGCTCGAGGACGCGGACAGCATCGAGGCGCGCGGCTTCGAGCCCATCGTCACGCCGCTGCTGGTCGATCGGGCGCGCTGGTTCCGCGTGTCCGCGGGCCCGGCGCCCACGGAGGACTCGGCCGACTCGCTGCTCCGCGCGGTGCGCGGCGCCGGCCTCGACGGCAGCAGCTCGGCCGCGGCGACGCTGGTGCCGCTGTCGTTCGCGCTCAAGCGGGTCGCCACCCTCGCCGCGGCGCGCGCCGAGCGCGCGCGGCTGCGCGACGCCGGGATCCCGGCGTTCATCCTCGGCCAGGCCGACGGGTCGTACCGGCTGTTCGCGGGCGCCTTCGCGTCCACCGAGCAGGCGGCCTATCTCGACACCCTGCTGGCCGCCAACCATAGCGCCGCGCAGCTGATGCCGCGCGTGGGATACCGTCCATGAAGCTGCGCCGTCTCGAGCTCGCCGGTTTCAAGTCGTTCGCCGACTCCGTGGAGGTGCTGGTGGACCCCGGCGTCACCGCGGTGATCGGCCCCAACGGATGCGGGAAGTCGAACATCTCCGACGCCGTGCGGTGGGTGCTCGGCGAGCACAACCCCCGGGTGCTGCGCGGCGCGCGGATGGAGGAGGTCATCTTCCAGGGCTCCACGGGCCGGCGGCCGCAGAACATCGCCGAGGTCTCGCTGCACTTCGACAACAGCGACCGGCTGATCGACCTCGACTTCGTGGAGGTGGTCCTGGGCCGGCGCGTGTCGCGCTCCGGCGAGTCGGAGTACTTCATCAACCAGGCGCCGGTCACGCGGCGCGAGCTGCTGGCGAAGCTGGCGGGCACCGGGCTCGGGACCAACCAGGCCGTCGTGATCGAGGCGCGGATGGTGGACGCGCTGCTCTCCGACCGGCCCGACGACCGCCGCGCGCTGTTCGAGGAGGCCGCGGGGCTGGGGCTGTACCGCGAGCGGAAGCGCAGCACCGAGCGGCGGCTCGAGGAGACCGGCGGGGACCTGGGGCAGCTGGAGCAGCTGGTCGTGGAGGTGGAGTCGCGGGTGCGCAGCCTGTCGCGGCAGCGGCGGCGCTCGGAGCGGCACGCCGAGCTGGTGGCGCGGCGCTACCAGCTGGTGGCGGCGCTGGCGCGGCTGGACGTGGCGGCGGTGGACGCGGCCCTGGGGCTGGTGGCCGAGCGGCGCGCGGCGCTGGCCACCGAGCTGCCGGACGAGCGGCGGCGGCAGGGCGAGCTCGAGCAGGCGCGGCAGGGCGCGATCGAGGCGCGGGCCGGGGCCGAGGCGCGGCGCGCGGAGGTCGAGCGCCGCGTCGGCGAGGCGCGGCTGGCGGCGAGCGCGCTCGAGGGCGACATCGCGCTCGCGGCCGAGCGGCGGGCGAACGCGGCGGCGCGGCGCGAGCGTGCCGTGGCCGAGCGCAGCGACGCGCAGGCCTCCGCGGTCCGGGTCACGCGCGAGCGCGACGCGGCGGCGACCGAGCGGCAGTCGGCCGAGCGCGACCGCGCGGCGGTGCAGTCGGAGCTGGACGCGCGGCTGGCGGCGGAGGAGGCGACACGCGAGCGCCTGGCGCAGCAGCGCGCCGCGCTGCGCGGCCTCGAGGAGGCGCTGCAGCGCCAGGCGGAGGGCATCCGCCGGCTGGACGGCGAGCGCCAGGCGCTGGAGCGCGAGATGGCGGACCTTCGGCCGGAGCTGGCCGCGGCGGACGCGCGCCGCACGGCGCTGATGCAGGACCGCGACGTCGCGCAGGGCCAGTCGACGGCCGCGGACGCGCGGCACGGGCAGCTGGCCGAGCGGCTGGTGTCGCTGGGGCTGGAGGCGGACCGCGCGCGCCACGCGCTCGCCGAGACGCGCGAGCACGAGGCGCGGCTCCGGGCCGAGCGGCGCGCCACCGAGGAGTCGCTGGCCCAGGCCACCGCGCGCCGGGACGCGCTGGAGCAGCTGGAGCGCGACCGGGTCGGCCTGGCGCCGGCGGCGGCCGCGCTGCTCGACGCGCGCGACCGCTTCGGCGGCGCGGTCCTCGGTCCGCTCGCCGACTACGTGCACGTGCGGCGCGAGGACGCCGCCCTGGCCGAGCACGTGCTCGGCGAGTGGATGCACGCCGTGGTGGTGGCGTCCCTCGCGGCCTGCGACCAGATCCACGCGTGGCACCGGGAGGCGGGCACCGGCCCGCTGCTCCTGCTGCCGCTGGAGCCGGGTCCGTCCGGCCCGGAGGCCGCCGGCGAGCCCACGGCGCACCTCACCGGCGGCGGCCCCGCCGACCGCTGGGTGCGCACGCTGCTGGCCGGCGCCCGGCCGTTCGCGCCCGCGGGCGACGCGGTGATCCGCGCCAACGGCGCCGTGTTCCTGCCGGGGCCGTCGGATGCCGGCGGGCCGCTGCGCCGGCGCGCGGAGCTGGAGGCGCTGCGCGACGACACGGACCGCCTGGCCGCCGGGCTGGCCGAGCAGGATCGCGAGCTCGCCGCGGCGGCGGGCCGGCTGGAGCAGCGGCAGGCGGAGGCGGCCGAGGCGGAGGCGGCGGTCGAGCTGGCGCGGGGCGAAGAGCGGCACGCGGCCGCGGAGGCCGACGACGCGCGGCGGCAGCTGGCCCACGTCGAGCGCGACCTGGGCACCGAGCGCGCGCTCCACGAGCGGCTGTCGGAGCGGCTGCGCGCCGTGCAGCAGCGGCTGGTGGAGGTGGACGCCGGGCTCTCGGCCGCGGAGCTGGAGCGGGTGCGCCTCGACGGCGCGCTCGCGGCCGAGCGGGCGCGGCTCACCGAGATCGAGAACGAGCACGAGGCGGCGCGCGAGCGCCGCGTGCACTGGCAGGTGGAGGACGCCCAGGTCGGCGCCCGCCTCTCGGCCGCCTTCGAGCGCGAGGAGCGGAGCGCCGGCGCGGCGCGGGACTACACCGACCGGGGCGAGGGCCTCGGCCAGGAGCTGGTCGCGCTCGAGGGCGAGATCGCGACCCTCGACACCCAGCGCGCGGGCTGGCAGGAGGACCTGGTCGAGCGCCGCGCCGCGCTCGCCGAGCTGGAGCGGGCGTCGGTCGCCGCGGCCGACGGCCTGGCCGCGGCCGAGGTGGCGACGCGCGAGGCCGAGGAGCGGGTCGGCGCCTCGCGCGAGCGCGTGACCGCGCTGTCGGAGGAGTCCCACCGCCTGGAGCTCGAGGCGAGCGAGCTCACCGGCTCCCGGCGGGTGCTCGACGAGCGGCTCAGCGCCGAGTGGGGCAAGGGCCTGGACCAGATCCTGGCCGAGCCGGCGGACGTCGCCGGCGACGAGGCCGCGCTGCGCGCGGAGGCCGAGGAGATCCGCGCCCAGGTGGACGCGCTCGGCCCGGTGAACCCGCTGGCGGTCGAGGAGCACGCCGACGAGAAGCGGCGCCTCGAGCACCTGGTGACCCAGCGCGACGACATCCTCGCCGCGCGCAACTCGCTCCAGCAGAGCGTGCGCGAGCTGGACGCGGTGGCGCGGGAGCGCTTCGCCGCCACGTTCGGCGCGGCGCGCGCCAACTTCCAGCGCGTGTTCGGCACGCTGTTCGGCGGCGGCTCGTGCGACGTGTTCCTGGTGGACGAGTCCGACCCGCTCGAGTCGGAGATCGAGATCGTCGCCAAGCCGCGCGGCAAGCGCACCGAGCGCATCCACCTGCTGTCGCAGGGGGAGCGCTCCCTGGTGGCCCTGTCGCTGCTGTTCGGCATCTACCTCACCAAGCCGAGTCCGTTCTGCGTGCTCGACGAGGTGGACGCGCCGCTCGACGACGCCAACATCGGGCGGTTCACCCGCCTGCTCGAGGAATTCAAGGACAACACGCAGTTCGTCGTGATCACCCACAATCCGCGCACCATGGCGGTGGCCGACGCGGTGTACGGGGTCACGATGCAGGAGCCCGGCGTCTCCAGCGTGGTGTCGGTGCGGCTGGGCGGCGAGACCCAGGCCGCCTGACGTGCGTGCCGGCCTCGCGCTGCTGACGCTGCTGGTCGCGGCCGGCGCGGCCGAAGCCCAGGTCCCCCGCAACGTCTCGCCCCGCCTCGCCCGCGCCTGGGCGCGGCCGGACACGACCGCCCTCGTCTGGGTCATCGGCGACCGCGACACCGACCTCGACAGCCTCGCCGCCCTCGTGCGGCGCGCCGGCGGCACCGTCCGGCACCGCAGCCGGTTCGTGTGGGCCGTCTCGGCGACGGTGCCCGGCGCCGCCCTGCCCGCCCTGGCCGCTTCGCGCGGCGTGCGCCGGGTCCAGGCCGTGGGGATCTACTTCCGGCGACCGGAGCCGCGGGGCGTCGCCGCCGCGCCGCCCGGGGCCGTGGCCTGCGCCGTGCCCCGGTGCCCCCGCGCCGCCGCGCCCGCCGCGACCCTCGACACCACCTACGGCCCGGGCGCCTGGGCCCAGCAGCAGCTGAACATCCCGGCCGTGCAGGCCCTCGGCGACAGCGGGGCCGGCGTCCGCATCGCGATGCTCGACGCCAACTTCGACACCACCCAGGCCTGGGTGAGCGGCGCGCGCATCGTCGCGATGCACGACTACGTCGGCGACACCACGGCCGCGTCGAAGACCCACGGCACGGCCACCTTCTCGCTGCTGGCGGCTCACCGGCCGGGCCAGCTCGTCGGGGCGGCGCCCGCCGCGCAGTACGTGCTCGCCACCACCGAGGACGTCCGCAGCGAGACCCGGATCGAGGAGGACCACTGGGTCGCCGGCGTGGAGTTGGCCGAGTCGCTGAGCGTGGACATCATCTCCTCGAGCCTGGGCTACCTCTCCTTCGACAACGGCTTCAGCTACACCTACCAGCAGCTGAACGGCGACGTGGGCGTGACCACCCTCGCGGCGGACAGCGCCGCCGCGCGCGGCACGCTCGTGGTGGTCGCGATGGGCAACTCCGGGCCGGGCACCGGCAGCCTGGACACGCCGGCCGACGCCAAGGGCATCGTCGCGGTCGGCGCCACCGACCAGCAGGGTGCGGTGGCGAGCTTCAGCTCGCGCGGCCCTACCGCCGACGGCCGCATCAAGCCGGAGGTCGTGGCGCCGGGCCAGGCCGTGTTCGTCGCGGTCGTCCCGGCCAGCGGCGCGTTCGAGTCCGGGACGTCGTTCGCGACGCCGCTGGTCGCCGGCGTCGCCGCGCTGGTCCAGGGCACCCGGCTCGGCCAGCCGGCCGCCGCGCTGCGACGGGGCCTCCTCGCCGCGGCCAGCCTGCACGCCTCGCCCGACAACACCCACGGCTGGGGCATCCCCGACGCCCTCACGCTGCTGGCGTTCCCGACCGGGCTCGTGCCGGTGGCCCCGCTCGATTCGATCCTCGCGTCGATCACGCCCACCTTCATCTGGGACGCGGGAACGCCGCCGCCGGGCACGGCACCGGACACCTTCCACCTCCAGGTGGGCCTCGACACCGGGTTCGCGACGGTCATCCTCGACACCACGCTCACCGCCACCTCGGCGACCCTGCGGCGCGCGCCGCCGCCGCTCACCCGGCTCTTCTGGCGGCTCACCGCGCGCTCGGCGCTGGGCCCCGCCGAGTCCATCGCGAGGATCGGGCCGCTGATCGTGCCGCCGTGGGTCACGCTCCTCGCGCTCGACGCGCCGAGCGGCGAGAGCATCCGCGACTCCCAGCCGCTGTTCGTGTGGCACGCGCCGCAGGTCGCCACGCCGCCCGGACCGCTCACCTTCGACCTGACGGTCTACCCCGCCTCGGACGGACCGGGCAACCCGGTCGTCGCCGTCCGCGGCCTCACCGACACGACCTTCCGGCCCGCGCAGCCGCTGGAGCGCAACCTCCCGTTCAAGTGGCAGATCGTCGCCCACCTCGGCCCGGCCGACTCGGTGGTGACCACCAGCGTGGGCACGTTCCTGGTGCTCGACCAGACCGCGCCCGCGACGACGATTCTGTACCAGAACTTCCCGAACCCGTTCCCCAACCGCGCGCTCGGCGTGACGACCACCTGCCTGTGGTTCGACGTCGCCACGCCCGGCAACGTCCGCCTCGAGATCTTCGACCTGCGCGGCCGGCTGGTGCGCCGGATCATCCCGTCGGCCGGCCTGCCGGGCACCCTCGACGTCGGACGCTACGGCCGCCCCGCCGGCGACGCGGCGGGCACGTGCGACGCGCGCACGGCGTGGGACGGCAGGGACGAGACGGGAGCGTACGTGCGGCCCGGAGTGTACCTTTACCGGTTGACCGCACCCGGCTTCGAGAACACCAAACGCATCGTCTTCCTGGGAGCGCCATGACGCTCGCGCTGGTCACGGTGGGAACGGGAACGGTGGCCCCGTCCGCCACCCGCGCGGGCCCCGCGCACTGGGTCGAGCGCGGCGACGTGCGCCTGCTGATGGACTGCGGGGCCGGCGCCACGCACCAGCTGGCCAGGTGCGGCCTGGCGTGGGAGCACGTCTCGCACGTGGCCGTGAGCCACTTCCATCCCGACCACTTCGGCGAGCTGCCGGCGCTCCTGTTCGCGCTGCGCCACGCCACCAAGCGGGAGGAACCGCTGGTGATCGTCGGGCCCGCGGGCACCGTGCGCCTGGTGAAGGCGCTCGCCGAGGGCTTCGGCGACTGGATGCTCGACCCCGGCTACCCGATCGGGATCCTCGACCTCCACGCGGGCGAGCCGTTCCCGCTCTCGCCCGACGTCATGCTCGACGTGCACCCGACGCCGCACACGCCTGAGAGCGTGGCGTTCGGCGTGTCCGCGCCGGAGGGCCGCATCGTCTACACGGGCGACACGGGGCCGAGCGACGATCTCGCGGTCTGGGCGAAGGGCTGCGACCTGCTGCTCGCCGAGTGCTCGCTGCCCGACGGGCAGGGCGTGGACGGCCACCTGACGCCGGACGGCGTGGGACGCCTGGCGGCGGACGCGGGCGCGGGGCGGCTGGTGCTGACGCACCTCTACCCGCCCGCCGAGGCGGTGGACGTGCGCGGAGCCGTCGCCCGGCGCTACCGCGGCCCGGTGGCGGTCGCCGCCGACGGGGACCGGTTCGAGGTGCAGCGGTGAGGCCGGGCGCGCGATGCTGATCGTCATGCAGCACGGCGCGACCGCCGAGGAGATCCGGGGCGTCGTCGCCGCGATCGAGGAGATGGGCTACCAGGCCCGCCCGATGCCGGGCAAGCAGCGCACGGCGGTCGGCCTGGTGGGGAACGACGGGAAGGTGGACGCCTCGCGGCTCGAGGGGCTGCCGGGCGTGCTGGAGATCATCCACGTCTCGCAGCCCTACAAGCAGGTCTCCCGCGAGTGGCGGGCGGAGAACACCGTCATCCCGCTGCCGGGGGGCGTGGCGATCGGCGGGGACGACGTGGTGGTGATGGCGGGCCCCTGCTCGGTCGAGTCGGAGGCGCAGATCCTCGCCGCCGCGCGCGCAGTGCGCGAGGCGGGGGCGGCCGTGCTGCGCGGCGGCGCCTTCAAGCCGCGCACCTCGCCCTACGCGTTCCAGGGGCTGGGCGAGAAGGGCCTCGAGCTCCTCGCGAAGGCGCGCGAGGAGACCGGCCTCGCGGTGGTCACCGAGGTCATGGAGCCGGAGGCCGTCGAGCTGACGGCGCGCTACGCCGACATCCTGCAGGTCGGCGCCCGCAACATGCAGAACTACCCGCTGCTCAAGCGGGTGGGACGGGTGCGGAAGCCGGTGCTGCTCAAGCGCGGCATCGCGGCCACCATCACCGAGCTGCTGCTCGCGGCCGAGTACATCCTGGCCGAGGGCAACCCGAACGTGATCCTGTGCGAGCGCGGGGTGCGCAGCTTCGACCAGGCGACCCGGTTCCTGTTCGACCTGACGGCGATCCCGCTGGTGCACAAGCTCTCGCACCTGCCGATCATCGCGGACCCGAGCCACGGCACGGGGCTCCGGGACAAGGTGATCCCGATGGCGCGGGCCGCGGTGGCCGCCGGCGCCGACGGCCTGCTGATCGAGGTGCACCCCGACCCGGCGCACGCGCTCTCCGACGGGGCCCAGAGCCTGGCGCCCGAGCAGTTCACGGAGCTGATGCGGCAGACCCGGGCGATCGCCGAGGTCATCGGCCGGCGCGTGGCCGAGCCGGCGGAGGTGGCGTGAGCGACGGGCGCACGGGCGCACGGCGGCGCCGGCGGACCACGGTGGTGGGAGGCCTCGGGCTGGCGGTCGCGCTGCTGGCGGCCGCGCCGCTCGCCGCGCAGGCGCCCGACGCCGGCGCGGTGCTCGACGGCGCCGTGGTCGCGCTGGGGCGCGCGACGACCCTGCGCGCCGACTTCACGCAGCGGATCCGCGACCAGATGCTGGGGACCGACGAGACCTCGACCGGCGAGTTCCTCCAGCAGCGGCCCGGCCGTTTCGCGATGCGGTGGCGCCGCCCGGCGGGCGATCTCATCGTGGCCGACGGCAAGGTGCTGTGGGTGTACCTGCCCTCCTCGGCGCCGAAGCAGGCCGTGCGGACCAACCTGACCGGCAAGCCCGGGGAGTCGGCGGACTTCGTGGCGGAGTTCCTCGACCACCCCCGCGACCGCTTCACGGTGAGCTACGTGCGACCCGACACCGTCGGCGCGCGCGAGGCGGACGTGCTGTCGCTGGTGCCGCGCACCGCCAACGTGCCCTACCAGCGGGCGCTGATCTGGGTGGACCGGGCCGACAGCCTGGTGCGGCGGGTGGAGATCACCGAGGGCTCGGGCTCGCTGCGGCGCCTGACCTTCGACCACCTGCGGGTCAACGCGGCGATCCCCGCGTCGGCCTTCCGGTTCACGCCGCCCTCCGGGGTGCGGATCGTGGACGCCAGCGAGTAGGACGGGCGGCGGCGCGCCGCCGCCGCACCTGCGCTAGCGGAGCAGCGCCTCGATCCGCTCCGCCTTCGCCGCCTCCAGCCCCGCCTTCCGCGCCAGCCGCAGCGTCTCCCGCCCCACCGCCTTGTAGAGGTCGGCGTCGGCGTGCGACAGCGCCATCAGGTGCCGGCGCACCGTCGCGGCGTCGCCGCGGGCGATGGGCCCGGTGAGCGCGGCGGCGGGGCCGACGGCCTCGACGTTCGCCACCGTGGCGCGCACCAGCGGGAGCAGCGCGCCGAGCGCCGTCTCCGCGCCCATGCCGGTGCTCTCGAGCAGGCGGGCCGCGGCGGCCACGAGTCCCACGAGGTAGTTCGAGGCGAACACGGCGCCGGCGTGGTAGCGCGGCTTCAGCTCGGGGGGCAGCGTGACGGGGGTGCCGCCGATCCGGCGCACGATCGCGTCGGCGACGCCCACCGCGGCGAGCTCGCCCTCGAGGGCGAACGCCGCGCCGGCGAGCTGGCGCGCGGCCGCCGCGGGATCGGGACCGAACGCGACCAGCGGGTGCATCGAGCCGGTCGCCGCGCCCCGGGCCGCGAGCGGCGCCAGCACGTCGCTGGCGAGCGCGCCCGAGAGGTGCAGCACGGCGGCGCCGGCGGCGGGGCCGCCCGCCCGCGCCAGCTCGGCGGCGCAGCCGGGCAGCGCGTCGTCGGGCACCGCGAGCACGACCACGCCGGCCTCGCCGAGCCACGGCGGCACCGGCCCGACGGAGAGGCGGACGCCGGCCGGCATCGGCCGCTCGCGCCGCCCGTGCACGCCCAGGAGCGCGATGCGGGCGCGCCGCAGCGCCACCGCGAGCCCGAGACCCGCGCGCCCGGCGCCCACGATGCCCACCGGCGGCACGGCCGGAAACGCGACCGGGCCGGTCTCGGAGCGAGACCGGCCCGGAGGCCTGCCGCCGGAGCGGCGACGCGCCGGCACTAGTTGCGCGGCGCGGGGGCGCCCGCCTTGCCGGGCTGCGCGAGCGCCAGGAGGTCGGCCGGCGTGCGCGCCTGCGACGCGTAGCGCACCGCCTCCATCAGCACCGGGTCCTCGTCGAACAGCCGGCGCACGCTGCCGGCGCGTCCGAAGCTGAACTGCGCCACCTCGTAGCCGATGTCCTCGTCGATGAAGTGCCCTGCCGAGGCCTGGGTCCGCTCGTCGAGCGTGACGCCGCGGCGGGCGAGCTGCGCCAGGAACGCCGCGCGCATCTCCGGCGTCACCTCGAAGGTCGGGCTCGTGACCGCGTGCCGGGCCCGCACGTCGAGCGCGTAGGCCGCCAGGACGTCGTTGAACGCCGGGACGTTCTTGCCGAGCGCGGTGTTGAGCACCCGGGCCGCCACCACGTCGGTGGAGTCGGGCCGCACCGCCACGTCGGGCACGATGCCGCCGCCGCCCGCCACCACGCGGCCGTGGTCGGTGTGGAACGTCTGCCCCGCCGCGGGCGGGCCGGTGTCCGGCCGCACCGCGGCGCTGTCGGTCAGCGCCTCCTGCTCTTCCTCGCTGTGCGCGCGGCGCTGGATGCTGCGGCCGCTCGGCGTGTACCAGCGCGCGGTCGTGATCTTGAGGGCCGCGTCCGGCGAGAGCCGGAACAGCGTCTGCACCAGGCCCTTGCCGAAGGTGGGCTGGCCGATCACCAGCGCCCGGTCGTGGTCCTGCAGCGCGCCCGCGACGATCTCGGAGGCCGACGCGGTGCCGCCGTTCACCAGCACCACGATCGGCAGGTCGGGATAGCGCTGCGGATCCTGGTCCATGAACTGGTGGCTCGAGCCGGGCGCGCGGCCGCGGGTGGCCACCACCTCCTGGCCGGGATCGAGGAACAGCTGCGACACCGCGATCCCCTCGTCGAGCAGCCCGCCCGGGTTGCCGCGGAGGTCGAAGATCAGGGACCGCATGCCCGCACCCTTGAGGCTGTCGACCGCGCGGGTCACCTCGTCGGCCGACTCCTCGCTGAACGGGTTCAGCTCCACGTAGCCGACGCGGTCGTTGACCATCATCGCGGTGCGCACCGAGCGCGCGTGGATCCGGGCGCGCGTCAGGTTGAAGCCGATCAGGTCCGTCACGCCGGCCCGCTGGATCTTCAGCGCCACGGCCGTGTTCTCCGGGCCGCGCAGGTTGCGCACCGCCTGCTCCTGGTTCCACTGCGCGGTGCTCTGCCCGTTCACCTCCACGATCCGGTCGCCGGTCTGGATGCCCGCCCGCTCGGCCGGCGAGTCCGGCAGCGGCGCCACGACCACGATCGCGTTGTCGCGCACCTCGATCTGGATCCCGAGGCCGCCGTAGTTGCCGGTGGTGACCTCGTTCAGCCCGGTCAGGTCCCGCCCGGTCAGGAACACCGAGTACGGGTCGTGCAGCTCCTTCACCATGCCGGTGATCGCCATGTCGTACAGCCGCCGCTCGTCGAGCGTGTCGACGTAGTAGTCGGCGATGTGCGACAGCACGTCGTCGAACGTCTTGGCCCGCTGGTACACGCTCTCGTCGTTGCGGCTGCCCTGCTGCATGAACCAGCCGCCCGACAGGAACGCCGCGACGGCGACCACGCTGGTGACCAGGATGATGCGCGAACGTGTCATGGATCCTTCCTCAGAGGGCCTAGCCCCGTTACCCCACGCCCGGCGAGAAGATCTGCGGGAACCGCCCGGCCAGGGCCTCCCAGGCCTCCGCGTGCACCGCCTCGGGCGACCGGTCCGCCCGGAGGTGAACGATGGCCGGACCCCGGGCTTGGCGAAAGGCCTCCGCCACCCGACGGTGGAAGGCCTCGTCCTCCCGCTCGATCCGGTCCCGCGCCTTCCCTTCCGCCCGCTGGCGCGCCCGGCCCTCGCCGGGCTCGAGATCGAGCACCAGCACGACGTCCGGCTCCAGGCCGCCGGTGGCCAGGGCGTTGGCCTCGAGCACCGCCGCGTCCGGCAGCCCGCGCCCGCAGATCTGGTAGGCGCGGGTCGAGAGGTCGAAGCGGTCGGCCACCACCACGACGCCGCGCTCCAGCGCGGGGCGGACGGTGCGCGCCACGAGATCGGCGCGCGCCACCAGGTAGAGGAACAGCTCCGCCGCCGGGCCGGGCCGGAGCGCCGGGTCCAGCACCAGCCGCCGCGCCGCCTCCGCCAGCGGCGTGCCGCCGGGCTCGCGCACCACCAGCACCTCGCGGCCGAGGGCCGTCAGGCGCTCGGCGAGCCGGGCGACCTGGGTGGTCTTCCCGGAGCCCTCGACGCCCTCGAAGCTGAGGAAGAGGCCGCGCACGGTCGTCATCCCAGCGTGATGATCCGGCTCTCCGAGCCCCGCTTCATCCCCTCGAGGATCGTCTCGTTCACCTTGTACATCATCTTGTCGAAGTTCGTCCGCGAGGCGATGTACCCCTGGTACAGCGGGCTCACCTGCACGCGGCTCCACAGCGTGTCCAGCTCCGACTGGACTTCGGCCGGCGGCGCCTCGCCCTTCTCCGCCTTCTCCGCGGCGGCCAGCTGCAGCTGCGCCAGGCGGTCGAGCGAGGTCCGCAGCTCGTCGTCGGCCGTGAGCCGCTCCTCGGCCCGGCGCCACGCGAGGTACTCCTCCGACTGCCCGACCAGCCGCCCCAGCTCCTCGGCGCGCTGCTCAATCGCGTCCATCGGCCGGTCTCCTGGCCCGCACGTAGCGCGGGCGCGCAAAAAGGTCCTCGAGCACGCAGCACTCGACGAATCCCGCGGCCGCGGCGAGGCCGGCCACCGGGCCGGCGCGCGCGGCATCCACCTCGAGCGCCAGCAGCCCGCCCGGCTTCAGCACCGCTCCCGCCGTGCGCACCAGCTCCCGCGTCGGGTCCAGGCCGTCCGGGCCGCCGTCGAGCGCGGCGCGCGGCTCGAAGTCCCGCACGCCGGGCTCGAGCCCTTCCCACTCCGCCGTGGCCACGTACGGCGGATTGCTCACCACGACGTCCACCCGCTCCCCGCCGAGCGGAGCGACGAGGTCGCCCTCGACGAGCTCCACGCGGTCCGCGGCACCGTGCTCGGCCACGTTAGTGCGCGCGAGGGCGAGCGCGTCCGGCGAGCGGTCGATGGCCACCACGCGTCCGGCCTCCGACTCCAGGGCCAGCGCGAGGGCGATGGCGCCCGAGCCGGTGCCCACGTCCGCCACGGCGCACGGCGCGCGGGACCCGCCGGCACGCATCCAGCCCAGCACCACGTCCACGAGCCCCTCGGTCTCGGGCCGCGGGATCAGCACCCGGCGGTCAACCGAGAGCCAGATGCCCCGGAAGTTCACGCGGCCCGCGGCGTACGCCTGGGGCCACCCCTGCGCGCGCCGCCGCGCCGCCGCCTCGAGCGCCGCGCGGAGGTCCTCCCCGCACGGCTCGTCCCGGTCCAGCCAGGCCGCGCTGGTGGGGCGGCCCTTTAGTGCTGCGTAAAGCTCGGACGACTCGCGGGCGGCATCGGGGACGCCCGCCGACTCCAGGAGCCGACGCGCTGCCAGGAGGGCCTGGCCGACGGTACCACCGTGAGAGGTGAGGGGTGAGCCGTGAGACGGCGAAGTGGGAGGTGAGAGGTCCAAAGGCGTGAGAGGGCGTGGCTCCGCCGGAGCCTCACCTCTCACGCTTCTCGACCTCTCACTTCTCACTTGAACCTCTCACGTCTCACGTCTCACCTCTCACTTCTCACACTCGAGCCCCTCACCCTTCGCTTTCAATCCGCTCCTCGTGCCGCTGCTGCCGCAGTGCCTTCACGACCTCCCCCAGGTCCCCATCCAGCACCGCCTGCAGGGCGTGCACCGTCAGCCCGATCCGGTGATCGGTGACGCGGCTCTGCGGGAAGTTGTAGGTGCGGATCTTGGCCGAGCGGTCGCCGGTGCCCACCATCGCCCGGCGCTCGCGCGCGCGCGCCGCCTCCTGCTCGGCCAGCATCCGGTCCAGCAGCCGCGAGCGCAGCACCTCGAGCGCCTTGACCTTGTTCTGGAGCTGCGACTTCTGGTCCTGGCACTTCACCTCGATGCCGGTCGGCAGGTGCGTGACCCGCACCGCGCTGTCGGTCGTGTTCACGCTCTGCCCGCCGGGCCCGCCCGACCGGAACACGTCGATGCGGAGGTCCTTGTCCTCGAGCTTGACGTCGATCTCCTCCGCCTCCGGGAGCACCGCCACGGTGGCGGCGGAGGTGTGGATCCGTCCCTGCGCCTCGGTCACGGGCACGCGCTGCACGCGGTGCACGCCCGACTCGCTGCGCAGGTCGCCGTAGGCGCTGCCGCGCACGGCCAGGATGGCCTCGCGGATCCCGCCGAGGTTGCCCTCCGAGATCGAGATCGGCTCGACCTTCCAGCCGCGGCGCTCGGCGTAGCGGGTGTACATGCGCAGCAGGTCGGCGGCGAACAGCGCGGCCTCGTCCCCGCCGGTGCCGGCGCGGATCTCGACGATGGCGTCGCGGTCGTCCAGGGGATCGCGGGGCGTGAGCAGCTCGGCCAGCTCGGCCTCGAGCGCGGCCACCTGCGGCTCCAGGCCCGCCACCTCCTCGCGCGCCAGGGCCGCCAGCTCGCCGTCCTCGCCCGCGGCCAGCTCGCGCGCCGCCGCCAGGTCGTCGGCCAGCTTGAGGTAGCGCCGCCCCGAGCGCACGATCGGCTCGAGGCGGGCGTGCTCCTTCCCCAGGGTCTTGAGCTTGGCGGGATCCCGGGCCGTCTGCGGGCTGGATCGCTCGGCGGCTACCTGCTCCGCGCGCTCGAGCGCCGCCCGGACCCGGCCCGCGAGGTCAGGCTTCGGCCGGGTTCCGGTACTTGGCACGGAACCGCTCGACGCGGCCCGCCGTATCCACCAGCTTCTGCTTCCCGGTGAAGTAGGGGTGGCACTTCGCGCAGATATCGAGGTGGATCGCCTTCGCCGTGGAGCGCGTCTTCCACGTGTTGCCGCACGCGCAGCTCACGGTGACGGTGTGATAGTCGGGATGAATGCCAGCCTTCACGGTGTCCTGTCCCCGCAGTCGAGGTTGAGCTCAGAGCCGCTAAATATAACCGGGAACGCGACTTGCCAACAAGGCGCCCGACCGCGCAACATTTGACACCCGTGGGGGGGGCACGGTAAACTAGGCGCACTCGTGGAGTTAGCCCTTGCCTCCACCAGGTACCCATGTCCGCGACCGACGTGCTGAAGAAGGTGCCCCTGTTCGGCGACCTCGCCGAGGCCGACCTCGCCGGCTTCGCCGAGGTCATGCGCGAGCGGGAATACCCCAAGAACAGCGTCATCCTGTTCGAGGACGACCCCGGCGACGCGCTGTACGTCGTGTCGGCGGGCCAGGTCAAGGTCGTGCTGATCGGCGAGGACGGGCGCGAGGTGATCCTCTCGGTGCTGGGCGACGGCGACTTCTTCGGCGAGATGGCGCTGATCGACGACGAGCCGCGCAGCGCGCACGTGATCGCGATGAAGGACTCGAGCCTGCTGGTGCTGCGCCGCGAGGACTTCCAGTCGCAGGTGGCGGCCAACCCGAAGATCGCGCTCAAGCTGCTCAAGATCCTGGTGCAGCGGCTGCGCCAGGCCGACGCCAAGATCGGCGGGCTGGTGCTGCTCGACGTCAACGGGCGCGTGGCGCGGCTGCTGCTCGACCTGGCGGACGAGAGCGGCGGGCCGAAGATCACGCGCCGCCTGACCCACCACACCATCGCCCAGATGATCGGCAGCTCGCGGGAGACGGTGTCCCGCGCGATGCGGGAGCTGGTCGAGCGCGGGCTCATCGAGACCACGCGCCGCGAGATCTCCATCCGGGACCGCGACGGCCTGGCGTCGCTCGCCGGCGCACGGACGTGAGGGCCGTCACATCGACCGGGTGACCCCATTCCTTGAGATCGTCCCCCCCATTCGGGTAGCGTTCAGCCTGCGCGAAAAGGCGCTCCGGCGATGAGCACCTCAGTGACGTTCTGGGGTACCCGAGGCACGATTCCATCGCCCGGCGCGCACACGGCGCGCTACGGCGGCAACACGGCGTGCGTGGAGGTCCAGGATGGCCACGGCCACCTGGTGATCTTCGACGCCGGGACCGGGATCCGGGGCCTGGGCAAGCAGCTGGCGGGCAAGCAGGCGCCCGACGGCATCCGCGCGCACATCGTGCTGTCGCACGCGCACTGGGACCACATTCAGGGGCTGCCCTATTTCGCCCCGTTCTTCCGCCAGGGCAACGTGCTGACGGTGTGGGGTCCCAAGCAGGGCGACGTGGGGATGGAGGAGATCCTGCGGCAGCTGATGCAGCCGGTGGTCTTTCCCGTCCCGCTCGACGCGCTGGCCGCCTCGCTCGAGGTGAAGCACGTGAACGCGGAGCCCATCGAAACCGAGGGCTGCCGCATCACCTCGATGCGGGTCCGCCACCCGGGCAACACGCTGGGCTTCCGGCTCGAGACGCCGGGCGGGCGGTCCGTCGCGTACGTGACGGACGACGAGCTGGGGCCGGCGGGCCACTACGACGTGGGCCCGAAGTGGCGCGAGCGGTTCGTGAAGTTCATCGGCGGGGCGGACCTGCTGATTCACGACGCGACGTACACGCCCGAGGAGTGCACGGCGCACGCGGGCTGGGGGCATTCGTCGTACGTGGAGGCCGTGGAGCTGGCGCGGGAGGCGGGGGTGCGGCGCCTGGCGCTGTTCCACCACGACCCCGAGCACACGGACCACGCGACGGACGTGATCGCCGAGCAGGCGCAGGCGATCGCGGCCAGGCACGGCGGGCGCACGGAGATCGTGGCCGCCGCCGAGGGGCTCACGATCGCGCTCTAGGCTCTGACCGGGCCGCAGCGGCAAGCGGCCGAACCCTGTCCACGGAGGTCGCAGTATGAAGCGGTTGGCATCCGGTACCATGGCCCTCGCGTTCGCCGCGCTGGCGCTCGGCGCGGGGCGCGCGCAGGCGCAGCAGGCGGCCGCGACGCCGGCCGCCCCGCAGGACACGCGTCCCGGCCTCGCCGTGCTGGACTTCGACCTCGGCCTGGTGCTGGGGCAGGACCACGACTCGTACGACGCGCTCCGGCGCGGGCTCGCCTCGCTCACCATCACCGAGCTCGCCGCCAACCCCGGCATCCGGGTGGTGGAGCGGACGCAGCTCCAGCAGATCCTCCAGGAGCAGAACCTCGGCCACGAGGGCCGGCTGGATGACGCCACGCTGGTGCGGGTCGGCAAGCTGATCGGCGCCCACTACATGGTCACCGGCACGCTGTTCGACAACAAGGGCGACGTGCGCATCGACACGCGCATCTTCGACACCGAGACGAGCGTCGTGCTCAAGACCGAGAGCGTGCGCGGCCACATGGCCGACCTGTACGACATGGTGCCGCGGCTGGCGCAGCAGCTGATGCGCGACGCCAGCCTGCCGCCGCTCGAGCGCCACGCGATGGAGGAGTTCCGGCAGCAGAACCCGGCCCCGCCCACGCAGGCCGTGATGGCGTACTCGCGCGCCGTGCTGTACGCCGACCGCGGCGACACCGAGCACGCGGTCGAGCAGTACCGCCGCGCCATCGCCGCCTTCCCGGCCTACACGCAGGCCAAGACCGACTGCAACCGCTTGCAGGCGGGCGCGTGCTCGTGATATGCTGATGCCGTGACGGCAGCCGTCGCGGCGATCGGGCGGTCTGGAGCGCGCCAGCTCTCCGTTCTCGGTGGGCTGGCGCGCTT
>Ga0187779_10000541_pt1 | contig 25205 bp, 22 predicted proteins | sample 1015_Q2_SP10_10__FD_132435 | JGI IMG/M metagenome (GOLD analysis project Ga0187779, IMG submission 132435) | Tropical peat soil microbial communities from peatlands in Department of Meta, Colombia - 1015_Q2_SP10_10_MG | ecosystem: Environmental > Terrestrial > Soil > Wetlands > Peat | place... | reverse complement strand
GTTCCCACGTGTTACTCTCCCGTCTGCCGCTGACGTATTGCTACGTCCGCTCGACTTGCATGTGTTAGGCCTGCCGCCAGCGTTCGCTCTGAGCCAGGATCAAACTCTCAAGTTGGATGAGAACTTTTCCCGGCTGGTCGTAAACGTTTGACGAGGTCCATCACCTGATCTTTCGATCAGCGATGTACCTTGAAACGTCAGACCGCCGAAGTCTCTTCCGAAGCCGCCTTCGATGAAGAATTGCTTCTCCACGCGAGAGCGGCCCGCAAGGACTCCGCCGTCCACGTTTCTCTTTCTTCCGATTCACTTTTCAAACAGCCCGGGGATCATGGCGATCCCCACCCTCCGGTAAGCCGGAGAGCCGGCGAAGCCCGTGCATCCGAAAACCATCGGATACCGTTTCACTGTTCCAGTGAGGAGCTTCAGAGGCGCGCAATCGCGCCGTGAGCGGACGACGCGCCGGTGAGCGGTATATATGCTCCGCCTCGACGAATTGTCAACCAAAAATGCCCATTTTCTTGGCCTAACTAGCATAAGGGCCGCGCCCGCAAGTATCTCCAGGCCTGCGAAATAAACGATACTTTAATCCAAATCGCGCCGTACTGAGGCCATATTCCTGCGTCGTCCTTGGGGGCGACGAGGGACGGAATCGCAACGGGGGCCTTCAGCCGCCGCCAATCAGGCCAGTTAAATTGAGTTCGGGGTGCCGTCGTTGACGGTCCATCGACCTACCGGCATCGTGCCGGCGACTGATTCAATCGGCCTGCCGACAGCGACTGACGTTCAATGTGGCAACCGCCTTCGATCCGAGGCGCAGGGGACGGCGAGCTTGGACCAAACACGGTCGCGCGGCGCATATCGATCGAGGCAGGCCGAGGCCATCGAGCTCGGCAATGAGCCGCCACTGTCTGTCGACGGCGGATCGAGCGGCTACGTCGATCGCCGCCGCGTCTCGGTACAGTGGTTTGCCGGCACAATTCTGACTGCGCTTTGCGGCGCTGCCCTCATGGGTGGCGCCGTTTTCACATCGCTCGATGGCGAAACCAATTTTGCCGCTCTGCCTGAACGCGTGGAAGTGGCGCTGCGCGGCGCGCTCGGTGTTGGTGCCGAGAAAGGCACGCACAAGAGTGATCGCCTTCCGACCGCGGAGGAACCGACGTTCGCACGGCAGGTGATCCGCGTTTCGACGATTAACCGTGTCGGCAACCACGAAGTCGTCCGCGTCCGACCATTTGTCCGCATTGCGGGCAATCTGTCACTCACCGTCTCCGATCTTTCAACCAACATTCCGCCCTTCAATCCGCAACGGCTACTCGCCGATTCCCCCGACGGCCCGGCCGCGTCAGACGACACTCCGGCTGCCGAACCGGACGCCGAAGTCGCATTCGTGATGCGCGACATGGCGCCGATCATGCCGAAACTCAAAATCGCGCTGCTCACGCCGGCCGACGAGGTCATAGCGCGTGTGCGCGAGGCCGCCGAATGGACGAGCAAGTCGGCAAGTCAGTTGCCGATTGGCGCAAACATCACCGGAATTAAACTCGCTTATGCCGGTGCCGGCGACAACACCGTGGACCCCTATGCGGGCTTTGAAGCGCGCATCGTTCCCGAGAATATTACGTTGCTGCCAAAAACCACGAACCAGACGACCGGTGGCAATGGCGTCAATGAAAAACTGATCGTCGCCAAAAAAGGAGAAAGCGTCGTCAGCATCCTGCGCGATCTTGGTTCTGCGCAAGGCGACATCGCCGCCATTGCAAAAGTGCTTGGACCCCGCAGCTTCGATGGTGGCATCAAGGAAGGCCAGAAATTGCGTGTCCTGATGGCGCCTGTCCTCGCCGCTCAGAGGCTACAGCCGATCCGCGTGATCATTGCGGGAGATTCAGGAATCGATGCGGTGGTGGCGCTGGCGGATACAGGAAAATATGTTTCGGTCGACGTCAAAAATGTCGACACCGAAGTCGCCGACAATTCCGAGGACAACGACGACGACACTTCCGGTGTGCGGCTTTACCAGAGCGTCTATGAGACTGCGTTACGGAACCGGATACCCCGCCCGATTATCGAAGACCTGATTCGCATCTACTCTTATGACGTCGATTTCCAGCGCAAGGTTCAGCTTGGCGATTCCTTTGAAGTGCTCTACGCCGGCGAAGAAGAGACGCCTGTTGCCGATAGCAAGAATGACGTCCTGTTCGCGACACTGACGGTAGGCGGCGAAACAAAGAAGTTCTACCGCTTCCAGTCGCCGGACGATGGCCTCGTCGACTACTATGACGAAACCGGCAAGAGCGCGAAGAAGTTTCTCGTCCGCAAGCCGCTCCTGGCCGGCATCATGCGTTCAGGCTTCGGTCTGCGCCGCCATCCGGTGCTCGGCTACACCAAGATGCATACCGGCGTGGACTGGGCCGCCGACAGCGGCACACCGATCTACGCATCGGGCAACGGCACCATCGATAAAGTCGGATGGGAATCCGGGTACGGAAAATACATCCGCATCCGGCACAACAACGGCTATGAAACCGCCTATGGTCACATGACAGCATTCGCCCGCGGCATGGATGAGGGTACGCGCGTGCGGCAAGGCCAGGTGATCGGTTTCGTTGGCTCTACCGGCCTTTCGACCGGCTCACATCTGCACTACGAGATTTTGGTCAACGGCCGATTCGTTGATCCGATGCGCATCAAGCTGCCGCGCGGGCGCGTCCTGGAAGGTGCGATCCTTGCCAGCTTCGAGCAGGAACGTGAACGGCTCGACGGCATCATGGCGCGCAAGCCGGCGCGCGTGGCGTCGAGCGCGTCGAATACGCGGTAACTTTCCGCTCATTCCCGCGCGAGCGGGAATCCAGAACTCCTAGTGGCATGAGGACTGGGTCCCCGCTTCCGCGGGGACGAGCGGTTTGGGTGATTACGCCGCCTGCGCGAGCTTACCGTTGAACGTCAGGCCCCGTTTGTCGCCGGAGATAACGACCTTTTCGCCATCCTTGACGGTTCCGGCGAGAATCATTTCGGCAAGCGGATCCTGGACCGATTTCTGGATCACGCGCTTGAGCGGGCGCGCACCATAGGCGGGATCCCAGCCTTTCTCCGCCAGCCAGTCGCGGGCGCTCGCATCGAGCTTGATCACGATCTTGCGCTCGTCGAGCAGCTTCTGCAGATGCCCCATCTGGATATCAACGATACGCCCCATCTCCGTCTTCTTGAGACGGTGGAACAGGATGATTTCGTCGACGCGGTTGAGAAACTCTGGACGAAATGCCGCGCGCACCACCGCCATGACCTGATCTCTGACGGCATCGGTATCCTGCCCTTCCGGCTGACTGACCAGAAATTCGGAACCGAGATTTGACGTCATCACGATCAGCGTGTTGCGGAAGTCGACCGTGTGGCCCTGCCCGTCCGTGAGGCGGCCGTCGTCAAGCACCTGCAGGAGAACGTTGAAGACATCCGGATGCGCCTTCTCGATCTCGTCAAACAAAATGACCTGATACGGCCGGCGCCGCACAGCTTCGGTAAGGGCGCCGCCCTCCTCGTATCCGATATAACCCGGAGGCGCACCGATAAGACGCGCGACCGCGTGCTTTTCCATGTACTCCGACATGTCGATGCGGATCAGGGCGTTCTCGTCATCGAACAGATATTCGGCCAACGCCTTGGTCAATTCAGTCTTGCCGACGCCGGTTGGTCCCAGGAACATGAATGAGCCGATCGGCCGACGCGGATCCTGCAGGCCTGCACGGGCGCGCCGCACAGCGGTTGAAACCGCACGCACGGCGTCCTGCTGGCCGATGACCCGTTTGGCGAGCTCATCTTCCATACGCAGAAGCTTTTCTTTTTCGCCCTCAAGCATCCTGTCGACCGGCACGCCGGTCCAGCGCGAAACGACCTGCGCCACATGGTCGGCAGTGACGGTCTCCTCGACCATGGCGCCTTTGGCTTCTACCGCCTCAATCGATTTGAGCTTTTTCTCCAGTTCGGGAATGCGGCCATACGCCAATTCGCCGGCGCGCTGGAATTCACCGCGTCGCTGAGCGTTGGCGAGTTCGGCGCGCAACTGGTCGAGCTCGGTCTTGAGCTTCTGCGCGTCGGAGAGTTTTTCTTTTTCCGCTTTCCATCGACCGGTCAGATCGGCCGAACGCTTCTCCAGATCCTTCAATTCATTTTCAAGCCGCTTCAGACGGTCTTTCGAGCCCGGATCTCTTTCCTTTTTGAGGGCCTCCTGCTCAATCTTGAGGCGCACGATCTCGCGATCGATCGAATCGAGCTCTTCGGGCTTCGAGTCGACCTGCATTTTCAGCCGCGCCGCCGCTTCGTCGATCAGATCGATGGCCTTGTCCGGCAGAAACCGGTCGGTGATATAGCGGTGCGACAAGGTCGCAGCGGCTACGATCGCGGAATCCGCGATGCGTACGCCGTGGTGCTGCTCATATTTGTCCTTCAAGCCGCGCAAAATGGAAATGGTGTCTTCAACGCTCGGTTCGGATACGTAAACCGGCTGGAATCGGCGTGCGAGTGCCGCGTCTTTTTCGACGTGCTTTTTGTATTCGTCGAGCGTCGTCGCACCGATGCAGTGCAGCTCGCCGCGCGCGAGCGCTGGCTTCAAAAGATTCGATGCATCCATCGCACCATCAGCTTTGCCAGCGCCGACCAGCGTGTGCATTTCATCGATGAACAGGATGATCCCGCCATCCGACGACGTCACTTCCTGCAAAATGGCCTTGAGGCGCTCTTCGAATTCGCCGCGATACTTCGCACCCGCAATCATGGCGCCGAGATCGAGTGCAAGCAGTCGCTTGTCCTGAAGGCTTTCCGGCACATCGCCGTTGACGATGCGCAGCGCAAGCCCCTCGACAATCGCTGTTTTTCCGACGCCTGGTTCACCGATCAGCACCGGATTGTTCTTGGTGCGCCGCGACAGCACTTGAATTGTTCGGCGGATCTCTTCATCGCGCCCGATAACAGGATCCAGTTTGCCTTCACGTGCAACTTGCGTCAGGTCGCGCGCGTATTTCTTCAGGGCGTCGTAGGCATTCTCGGCGGAGGCGGAATCGGCCGTGCGGCCCTTGCGCAACGCATTGATGGCGGCATTGAGCGCCTGCGGCGTCACACCCGCCTTGGCGAGAATCTTTCCGGCCTCGCTGTCTTTCTCGAGCGCAAGCGCCAGCAGCAATCGCTCGACGGTGACAAAACTGTCGCCCGCTTTCTCGCCGGCTTTCTCGGCCGCGTCGAATACACGTGCCAGGGCAGGGTCGAGATAAATCTGCCCCGCACCGCCGCCACTGACCCTGGGACGTTTGCTGAGGGAAGCCTCTACCGCCTGCAAAGCCTGACGGGAATTTCCGCCCGAGCGGTCAATGAGCCCGGCCGCAAGACCCTCGGGATCGTCGAGCAAAACTTTCAGAAGGTGTTCGGGGGCGAATTGCTGATGGCCTTCACGTGCGGCCAGTGACTGCGCAGACTGCACGAAACCGCGGGCGCGGTCGGTGTATTTCTCGAAATTCATATCTCACTCCCTCGGCCCGTTAAGGCGCCGGAACAATGGACCCCAATGAGGCGATCCACCTCAACTTATGTGGGGAGAGTTATTGCAGTTTGAAGGGCTGAGGTCATTGATATAGGTCACCGTTAACGCTTTTCGGGCGTATGCTAAGTGGCCGGAAATCAATGACATCTGAGCTTGTATCGGTTCGCGCCCTATACCGGTATCCGGTCAAAGGGCTTTCGCCCCAGGCGCTCGAACGGACGGCCCTCCGGGTCGGACAGACCATTCCGGCCGACCGGCTTTACGCCATCGAGAATGGACCTTCCGGGTTCGATTCGGCCAAGCCCGCTTACTTCCCCAAGCAACGCTTCCTGATGTTGATGCTCAACGAACGCCTGGCAGCCTTGCGCACGCAATTTGACGAAGACAATCACACACTGACGATCCAGTGGGAGGGTCGCGAAGCGGCCCGGGGCGATTTGCGCACGCGCGAAGGCAGACTGGCAATCGAAGCTTTCCTGCGCCGTTTCATGCCTAAAGAACTGCGCGGGCCGCCGAAGGTCCTGCATGCTGAAGGCCACAGTTTTTCAGATGTGGCCAAGAAGGTTGTATCGATAATCAATCTGGCCTCGGTGGCAGCGATCGAAACCGCTATTGGCGCACCGGTCGATCCCCTGCGCTTTCGTGGCAATTTGTATGTCTTCGGCTGGCCAGCCTGGCACGAATTCGATCTGGTCGGGACGACACTCAAAGCCGGCAGCAGCGCGCGCCTGAAGGTGATCAAGCGGATCGAGCGTTGTGCGGCGACCAATGTGGATCCAGAAACTGGTATCCGCGATCTCAATATCCCGCGCACGTTATTGGAGAATTTTGACCATACCGACTGCGGCGTATACGCCGAAGTGGTAACCGCCGGTGATATTGTAATCGGAAATACTGTCGGCATCGAAACGCAATAAAAAACGCCCCGTTCACACGGGCGGGGCGTTTTCTTGCATGCACCCGTTTGTATCAACCGCTGGGCAGTACGTACGCCTTGATGCGTCCGGCCGGATAAACTGACTCGGCAACGGTGTGATTGTGATTGCCGGAAACGATGATCGGGTTTCCATTTGCATCGACCCCGCTGACGACACCGACGTGGCCACCGCCATTGCGGCCCATCACGGCGATCGCGCCGACCTGCGGTCCGCTCACGCGCGTGCCATAGCGCGCATAGGCGCTGGCGAGATTGCCGCCGCCCGTATGGCCGGTGCGCTTGAGCACCATATCCATGAACGCGCCGCACCACAGGCTGCCACGCCCGGTCGGGTTGGTGCCGATGTATTTGCGGGCTTCGGAAACCAGCGAGTTGCTGGTAAAGCCGCCATACGCTGAATTTGAATGCGACTGCGCCTGTGCGCGGGCGTCAGCCAAAGATCGCCGCCCGTGACGGCGGCCGCGGTCCCCGGGGTTGCCGGTGACTTCCGCGTTGGTCTGCATCGCACTGATCGAATAACGCGCGTCGCTCTCTGCAGACGGCGTTCCAAGTTGGGCCGCCGCCGGCGCGGTATGCGCTGTACGGTGCCGGTAGTGATTGACGGGTCTTGCGAGGGCTGAAGTTGCAATCGCGGCAACTGCCACCGAACACAACACAACAGTCGCCCGTCTTGTCTTAACAGTCATCGATTAGTCCTCTTAGCTATTAAAGCAATGCGTCCGGTTCCTGATAGAGTCAGGGCCGAACACGACGTTCAAACGCCGCCCGGATATGGCAATTTCGTGATGATGGAAAGGTCATTTCGTGGAGCGCATAGGTGATATTCCATTGGAATACGGCCCATGCGGAAAATATGACGCTACTGGCTCATATGTATACTTAGCAAGATACCTTAATATTGATTCCGTTGTTCTTAATACTTTTGACAAAAGAAATCGCCGACAAAAATACAGTTAAAGCGCTGCCTGACAGCGTATCCAGCAGACGCCGGGGCAAGGAAAAGCCTCAGGCTTTGCGGTTGAGGAGAAATACGGCTTGTTCTCCGAAAAGGTTCCAGAACCACCAGGGCGCATTGAGCCGCAGTGGAGACCCCCAGGCATTCAACGCGACCGCCTTTTCCATCGCGACGTCGATTTCCGTGCAGAGCAGGCGGAAATCCTTGATGGTGCAGTGATGGATATTGGGCGTGTCGTACCAGCTGAACGGCAGAATATCCGTGCGCGGCATGTGGCCGGCAAACAGAAGCTGCAGGCGCACCTGCCAGTGACCAAAATTCGGGAACGAAACGATGGCATGACGCCCAATGCGGAGCATGTGCTCGAGCACGACCCGCGGATGCCGTGTCGCCTGCAGGGTTTGTGACAGGATTACGTAATCGAAAGCGTCGTCGGGATAGTCGGCAAGATCGGTATCCGCGTCGCCCTGGATGACGGCCAATCCTTTGGCCACGCATTCGTTAACGCCCTCACGCGACAGTTCGATGCCGCGACCGTCAACCCCGCGAATTTCGCCCAGCAGGCGCAGCAATTCGCCATCGCCGCAGCCGACGTCGAGAACCTTGGTGCCCTGCTCGACCATTTCCGCAACCAGGACGAGGTCGACGCGGGCACTCGCCGATGTATACGGCGCATTGCCGGCCGTTATGTTTGCGTCGGTGCGCGACAGCATATTCATGTCTCAGCCCTTCGCGCAAAGGCCGCGCGACTTGCCGGCACCATCGAGGAATCCACGCACGATTGCGAACAATTCTGGTTCGTCAAGCAAGAAAGCATCATGACCTTTGTCAGTGACAATTTCGGCGAACGACACGCGCGCGCTCGCCGCATTCAGCGCATGCACGATTGCCCGCGAATCCGAAGTCGGGAATAGCCAGTCACTGGTGAAAGAAATCACGCAGAAGCGCGTAGGTGTTCCCTTGAAGGCCTTGGCCAACACGCCGTCGTAATCCGCGGCAAGATCGAAATAATCCATAGCGCGAGTAAGATAGAGATAGGAATTGGCGTCAAAACGCTCGACGAACGAAATTCCCTGGTGGCGCAAGTAGGATTCGACTTCGAAGTCCGCATCGAAAGAGAAGGTCGGATTCGCCCGATCCTGGAACTTGCGGCCGAATTTCCGGTGCAGCGCCGCGTCGGACAGGTAAGTGATGTGCGCGCCCATGCGCGCGACAGCCAGCCCGCGGCGTGGATTGGAATCTTCCAGCAGATAGCGGCCGCCCCGCCACTCCGGATCGGCCATGATGGCCTGCCGGCCCACTTCGTGAAACGCAATATTCTGCGCCGAATGACGTGTCGCACAGGCAATCGGCAACACACTGTAAACGCGCTGCGGAAAGCTCACGGCCCACTGCAGAACCTGCATGCCGCCCATCGATCCGCCTGCCACCGAGAACAGAGAGTCGATGCCCAGGTGATCGAGCAGCATCGCCTGCGCGCGCACCATGTCGCGAATTGTGATAACCGGAAAATCGAGGCCCCACGGCTTCCCTGTCTTCGGGTCGATCGACGAAGGGCCAGTGGTACCCATGCAGGCGCCGACCACATTCGGACAGATGACGAAATATCGCTCGGTATCGATCGGCCTTCCCGGTCCGACCATCGTCTCCCACCAGCCCGGTTTTTTGGTGACCGGGTGCACGCTTGCGACGTGCTGGTCGCCGGTGAGCGCGTGACAGATCAATACTGCGTTTGAACGTGCAGCGTTGAGCGAACCATAGGTCTTGTAGGCGATCTGAAACGGAGACAGATCGACACCGGCGTCGAGCCGGAGCGGCTTGTCCGACCCGAAATGCGCGACGAGTGAGTCGCGCGGTTGGTCCGCTTCGCGCGGAGCATCCGCAGCCTCACGTGCGCTCGTCAGATCGGCTTCAGCCATATCACCTGCGCTCCCGGTGCGCTTGCCCGCCGCACAGGCGGAATTGTAGCGGTTTACTGTCAACCTAGCAGACTACAGTCAATGTTTTCTTTGATTTCAGGCTCCGGCCCACCTATCAATGCCGCATGGCGAAGCCACCTGAAACAGCCTCGTTGGCCGATCTCCGCAAGGATATCGACCGCCTAGATGAGGCGATGCACCAGCTGCTAATCGAACGCAGCGAGATCATCGACCGGCTCATCACTGTCAAACGCAGTCAGGAGACCGGTTCGTCGGCGTTCCGCCCGGCACGCGAAGCGGAAATGATGCGCCGGTTGGTTAACCGTCATAAAGGAATTTTGCCGCTCGACACTGTCGAAAGCATCTGGCGCGTCATCATCTCGACTTTTACCTATGTGCAGGCGCCCTTCTCCGTGCATGCCGACTTGTCCGCGGGAGATGCGTTGATGCGCGACTCGGCCCGCTTTCATTTCGGCTTCACTGTTCCATTCGTCCCACACATGGGCGCCGCCGGGGTAGTGGCGGCAGTATCCGCTTCCAAAGGCGATCTCGGCCTCGTGCCTGCTTTCGACGTGGCCTCAGCCGGCGCCTGGTGGAACGCGCTTGAGTTCGACGCCGCGCCGAAAATCATCGCGCGCCTGCCGTTTGTTGAGCGGCCCGATCATCCGGCAGCTTTGCCGGTGTTTGTGATCTCCAGAGTCGCACCTGAAGCCATGGCGACCGAAACCGCCGCGTGGAGTATCCGCGTCTCCGGTTGGGGTGCGAGCGCCGCACAGGCCTTGTCTGCATTCACCAACTTCATCGCCGTGCCCGACCGTGCTTTCGACGGCGCCGCCCTGCTGGTTACGCTGCCAAAGGGCACGAGCCTGCAAACAGTCACCGCCGCCCTGGTTAAGGCTGGCGCCACGGTGCGTTCGTCAGCCCTCGTCGGAAGCCACGCAACCCGCTATACGGTTGCCGCCAACAAGACCTGACCGTTCGGAAAGCCGCCTGATGACTGCGAACCGCCCGCAACCGCGCCCCGGCGTGCTCGATATTGCCCCCTATGTCCCGGGCAAGAGCACGGCGCCTGGTGTTGCCAAAGTGTTCAAGCTCTCCTCCAACGAGACACCGTTGGGGCCGAGTGAGAAGGCTATGGCCGCCTACCGGGAGGTCGGCGAGCATCTCGAGGACTATCCGGATGGCGCAGCTACTGCGCTGCGCGACGCAATTGGCGCCGCCTTAGGTCTTGACCCTGACCGCATCGTCTGCGGTGCCGGCTCCGATGATTTGCTGAACTTGCTCGCGCGCGCCTACCTTACCGATGGCGACGAGGCGATCTACACGACACACGGCTTTCTGGTCTACCCCATCGCTACCATGGGCACGGGAGCAAAGGCCATTGCGGCGCCGGAAAAGAATTTCACGGCGGACATCGATGCCATTCTCAAAAAGGTAACGTCAAGAACCAGGATCGTGTTTCTTGCCAACCCCAACAACCCGACCGGAACCTATATTCCGTTCGACGAGGTAAAGCGGCTGCACAAGGGATTGCCGCCGAACGTCCTGCTCGTTCTCGACGCTGCCTATGCGGAATACGTGCAGCGCAACGACTACGAGTCGGGAATCGAATTGGTCGCCACCACCGATAACGTGGTGATGACCCGCACCTTCTCGAAAATCTATGGGCTGGCTGCGTTGCGGCTCGGCTGGCTGTATGGACCGGCGCACGTAGTCGATGCGATCAACCGCATACGCGGTCCGTTCAATGTCAACGGGCCGGCGATCGCCGCGGGTGTCGCCGCGATTCGCGACACCGCTCATGTGGAAAGGGCGCGCGCGCATAATACGCGCTGGCTCGCCTGGCTCACGGAGGAAATCGGCAAACTCGGTCTGCCGGTGACCCCAAGCGCGGCCAATTTCGTACTTATCCATTTCCCGGAGAGCAAAGGTCGCACCGCAAAGGATGCCGACGCTTTTCTCACCAAGCGCGGTCTCATCCTACGTCAGGTTGGAGCCTACAAGTTGCCTAACGCATTGCGCATGAGCGTCGGCACCGAGGAAGCAAATCGGCTGACGGTGCAAGCGCTGAAAGATTTTTTGGGGAGGGCCGCGTGAGCAAACCGGCGACTCTGTTTAACCGCCTGGCCCTGATCGGTGTCGGGCTCATCGGCTCCTCGATTGCGCGTGCAGTGCGCGCGCAAGGCGCCGCGCGTTCGATTGTCGCAACCGCGCGTTCACCACAGACGCGCCGGCGCATCGCCGAACTCGGGCTTGCCGATCAGGTGGTCGAAAGCAATGCCGCCGCAGTCGAAGGCGCCGATTTGGTTATCGTGTGCATCCCGGTCGGCGCCTGCGGCGCAGTCGCCAAGGAAATCGGCCCGCACCTTGCTCCTGGCGCCATCGTTTCCGACGTTGGCTCTGTGAAAGGCTCAGTCGTTCGCGATATGGCGCCGCACCTGCCCAAGGGGGTGCACTTTGTCCCGGCACACCCTGTCGCGGGAACGGAATATTCCGGTCCCGATGCCGGTTTTTCAGAACTGTTTGTAAATCGCTGGTGCATTCTTACGCCGCCGGCGGGCACGGATCCGAAAGCCGTCCAGAAACTAACGGCCTTTTGGCAATTGCTTGGTGCCAACGTGGACACCATGGCGCCCGATCATCATGACCTGGTGCTCGCGATAACGAGCCATCTACCGCACCTGATCGCCTACACAATCGTTGGTACTGCCGACGAGTTACAGACAGTGACGCGCTCGGAAGTGCTGAAATTCTCGGCCGGCGGCTTCCGCGATTTCACGCGTATCGCCGCATCCGACCCGATCATGTGGCGTGATGTTTTTTTGGCCAACAAGGAAGCGGTGCTGGAAATGCTCGGCCGCTTCAACGAAGACGTTTCGGCGTTGACCAAAGCGATCCGCAAGGGCGATGGCGACGCCTTGTTCGAACACTTCAAGCGCACCCGCGCTATCCGCAAAGGCATTGTCGATATCGGTCAGGATTCGGCAGACCCGGATTTTGGCCGGCCGCACCAGGACCTCACGCCATTGCCGAAGCCTTATGCAGGCGCGGAGGACTAAAACAGCGGCGGCACGTTGCCGATCGGAACCGGCCCGAGAAATGCCGCACCGTCGGTAAACCGCAGCGGCAGGGCTACGGCGCGTTTCCCTTCGAGCGTTGTCTGTTCACCAAGCAAATTCACCCCCACGGATAAATTCGCGCCCGCCTGTTGGCGCGCCACACCGCCCAAGCCGGGCATAATGCGATCCAACGCACCGACAATCTTATCCATGCTCTCCGAGCTTTGCACGCGCTGCTGCACACCCATCGCCGCCAAAAACTGGTCAACTCCGGCCATGGTTATCCGCAGTTCGCCTTCCAGGTGGCCGTTGGAATTGATCGACAACGCACCGCTGCCGGTCGCGAGAATGTCTCCCTGTTGCACGCGCGCCTTCGTGATGTCGATGCGGCCACCCGCCGCCTGAATTTCGCGGAATCGCGCCGGCCAGGGCTTTGGTGAAAAATCGTTCAAGCCACGAAGCATTACCGTCACATCGGCGTCGATTGGTTGCGCTGCTGCCGGGTGCAGCGTCGGCGCTGTCGCCTGAGTAAGCTGCGTCACAATCTCGATCACGGGTTTGTTGACGGCAGAGCCCTCCGCTATGCGACCGTGAATTTCAACACGCTTGGCGCGCAACAAATTTTGCCGCGTAGTGCCATCCATGCGGTCAACCGCCGGCTGATCGAAAAGGAGAGACACGCGTTCGGGCGCCGCGGGAGTACCACGCACACTCGATTGCGCGAGCTTCCAGTCGGCGGTTATCTCGGGCGGTTTTCCCGGTTCACCCGCAGTGAGCGGCCCATGGAATTCGCTGATCAGCAATCCGGGCTGATAGATTTGTGCCGCCACCAATATGCTGTCGGTCTTGACCTCAACCGGAGGCTGGTTGCTTTGGAAGAGCGCTGAGGTGCGCTCGCAATTGACTTCTATGCGGAAGGGATAGCCGCCGACGGTTTGCGAGCCACACGCATACATACGACCCGCCTTTGCCTCGCGCGCACGCCAGCCTTCGATTGCCGTTTCCGCCTTTCCAGCTGCAAGCTTCCAGAAAGCGCTCCACCCGGCGATCAGCGCCAGTACCAGGAAAAGCAGGATCGCGTAGCGAATCCCGGTCCGGCGGCGCGACTGCAGACTCTCTGACATCAGCTGCCTTCAAAACCTGCCGAATGCGGCGTTTCTACGCCGGTTCTTTTGCCGGTTGCACACCATCCGGCCGCCTGTTACGCGAACGTAGCTCGCCGCCCCTGTCAACGCCGTGGTCCCTGCCCGCCACGATGAACATCCGTTCCAATCAGACCCGCGAAGAACTCTGGGTTTTCGCCTACGGTTCGCTGATGTGGCGGCCCGGCTTCGACTTTCTGGAGCGCCGTCACGCGCGTCTGGTGGGGGCGCATCGCTCGCTTTGTGTTTACTCTTTCGTGCACCGCGGAACTCCGGACAAGCCGGGACTTGTATTCGGCCTCGATTGCGGCGGCAATTGCCGCGGTATCGCCTACCGCGTCGCGGGAAGCAAACGCGTGAAAACCATCGAGTATCTGCGTGCCCGTGAACAAGTCACGCTCGTCTATCATGAAAGCTGGCGCAGAGTCTGGCTCGATGACAACCCCCAGCAAAGTGTGCACGCGCTTTGTTATGTCGTCGACCGTGGTCACCGCCAGTATGCCGGTCGGCTCAGTTTGGCCAAGCAGTTGCACTATGCTCGCCAGGGCCATGGCCGATCAGGCGCCTGCCGCGACTACGTGCTCGCGGCAGTGAAGGAACTGCAAAGACTTCGAATTCGCGACCGCGAGCTGCACTTGCTGGCCGATCAGCTCAGAGGCACACATCAATCGGCAACCGACTGAACTCCGCCAGCTCGCATTTTTGTGCGACCTTCGGCGATAAGGCGCGCCGTCGCCGTTTCGATGTCATTTTGCAACCGCGCGAAAAACGCATCCTTGTCCATTCCCGGCGGAATCGGATCAAGGATCTCCGCAATCACCGTGCCGGGGATTCGTCGCAGTGATCGCCGCGGCCAAAACAAACCAGAATTGAGTGCGATCGGCACACAAGGCACGCCCTCAGCGGCATAGAGATGCATAACGCCGACCTTGTAGCGGGGCTCAGCGCCCGCCGGCCTCCGCGTCCCTTCCGGAAAAATGATCAGCTGCCGGTTATCGGCAAGTTCGATGCGCGCGCGTTCGACCATGTCGGCGAGGGCTTGCGCCCCCAGGCCGCGATGCACCGGCACCATGCGGCCCTTGATAGTGAGCCAGCCGAAAACGGGTATCCACTGCAATTCGTGCTTGAGGATAAACACGGGATTTTCAAGCAGCGGAAGGAGGGCGAACGTTTCCCACGCCGACTGGTGCTTGGAGGCTACGATGAGCGGCCCCTTGGGGAGCTTCTCACGGCCGCGTATTTCGTAGTCGATGCCCGCGACTACGCGCAGCAAGATGAGATTGGCGCGTCCCCACGCCTTCGCGACGGCAATGATGGCGCGATATGGCATGAAGAAGGTCGGCAGTCCTCCGATCAGATAGACAAGTGTGTTCACGTAGAACAGCACATTGAAGGCAATCGAGCGAAGAAGAATGACCACGGCGATGCTCCTTCACACGGCACTATCGGTATCGATACGCATGCGGACCTGCGCGAACAGGTACTTCAGGTATTCCGCGAACAGGAAACGCGCTGTGTCCAGATTCGACCACCACGGCTCTGTTTTCACTTTTTCGGAAATGACCGGATAGGCTATCAAGTTGACATCAGGGAGTTGGTGGGCCAATTCGGCCATGGCTCGTTGCATGTGCCAATTCGAAGTTACCACGACCAATGAATTGAAATTGTGCTCGCGCGCCCAGCGCCTGGTTTCGAGGGCATTTCCGAAAGTATTGAGAGCCGATCGGTCGAGGTCGATGCAGCACGTGAAGTACTTTGAGTATAGCGGTGTGAGCCGGGCAATCTCGCGCGCGCTGGTGGCACGATAAACCCCGGTGATCAACAGCCTTTTGCCACGTTCGGTCGCCAACAACTCGATCGCGTCCGGAATGCGCGCAGCGGCGCCGGTGAGCACGACAATTCCATCGGCTTTGCCGTCGAGCGTGACCTCGTCGGATGCAATATGTGAAACGAACCAACCGAAACCACATACGAGCAAAAGCAGCCCGGTGACGCTGGCCGCCATGGTCAGAAAACCGATCCATCGGGCAATTCCAGCAACCATGTCAGTCGATCGCTTCAAGCGTGCGGTTGACCGTGTGCCGGGAGGTTAAGGCAGTCACCGTTGCAATCAATGCCACCTGGACCACGACGGCGATATAGCCCGTAAGACCGACCGAAAACGACCCGAACAGAGCCGACGTCTGGTCGCCGCCCGGCGTGCCTGCGAACCAACGGCTGGCTATTCCGGCGAGCGCGAAAAGGGTCACGGCCGCGCCACCGCCGATAGCCCCTCCCTGCAGGCCCAAGAGCAAGAAATGGTGCTGAAAATTTCTTGCGATAAACCCGTTTTTCGCGCCGACAAAATGCAGAACTTCTATCACCGCCTTGTTGGTCGCCATGGCGCCGCGGGTGGCAAAAGTTACGGACAAGACGGTAGCGGCCAACACCAGGAGCAGAATGCAGATGCCGGCGGCAACGGCCGTGCCCGCCATGGTGCGCATGCGATCGATCCATCCGCGATGGTCGTCGAGCATGGCACCGGGTACTTGATCAGCGAGCATGCGCCTCAATTGCGCGAGATCCGGCACCGCGTTCGCCGAGATCCTGACAACAATCAGACGTGGTACCGGCAGCTCATTCAGAGAAAGTCCGCTCCCTAACCAAGGCTCGAGCAGCTTGGCGGACTCCTCATTTGAGTAAGGCCGCACCTCGGAGATCCCGGGGAATCCGCGCGCGACCGCGGCCGCTGTCTCTACAGCAACGTCGAGATCCCGGCCCTGCGCCGGAGCGACCTGGATGGTCACTTCATGGGAAATATCTGACTGCCATTCGCCGGCAGCTTTACCCACAAGGATCACGGCACCCGTGGTGAGCGATGCAAGAAAAGTCATGATGGCGACGACTGCGATCAGCGCACGGCCCGAAATCGAATTGCGCGGCACGAGCGGCGTTTCAAAATGCGGCAGCGGCTCCGCCGGTGAGCGGATAGTCGCCAATTCGGCCATTCTATAGTCCGCCATCCTGATTCTCAGTCGTAGATGTGCAGCCGGCCCTCGTGCAACACGAGACGCCGCGCATCGTACTGGTCCATCAATCCGATATCATGCGTCGCAATCACTACAGACGTGCCGGACTTGTTGAGTTCTACGAACAGTCGTAGCAGGCGCTGCGCCAAACTGGGATCGACGTTTCCGGTCGGCTCGTCCGCCAGCAGAAGCTGTGGTCGCGCGATGACCGCGCGCGCAATAGCGGCGCGTTGTTTTTCACCACCGGATAGTACCGGCGGCAGGGCCCACATTCTTTCACCCAGGCCAACCCAATTGAGCAGTTCCACGACCTCATCACGGTAGCTGTTCTCTGGACGGCCCATCACTCGTAAAGGCAGCGCGACATTTTCGTATGTTGTCATGTGGTCGAGCAGCCGGAAATCCTGGAAGACAATGCCAATGCGTCGACGCAATGTAGCTACCGCATCGCGCGACAAAGTCGCGACATCATGGCCAAACTGAGTGATCAGCCCACGGGTCGGCCGAAGGGACAAAAACAGCAGACGTAGCAGCGATGTCTTACCCGCGCCGGACGGGCCGGTGAGAAACTGGAACGAATGCGGTTCGATGCGGAACGTGAGGTCACGCAGAACCTCCGGTCCCAGTCCGTAGCGCAAGCCCACATTCTCGAATCGGACCACCCACCCTCTCCGACAATTTCGGTTATGGCCGGCCGAATCACGGGCCTGGCCCAAGCTCCCGGATACCCCGGAATGCCTTTCATGGCTCGCGGGCTGGGCACCCGGAACAGGGCTTTTACAGGATTATCACGGTGTCGCCATAGCGGCGCGGGGAAAAGCCTTCTGCCAAAGGGCCTGCCATGGTTTCCGATCCATTAACGGACGACTGTTAGGTTTGGGACGCAAAAAACCGTTGTTGCCATGCAGATCGCCTGCCCGAATTGCTCCACATCGTACGAGATCGACCCGGCCTCGCTTGGGCCCGCCGGGCGAACGGTTCGTTGCGCACGCTGCAAGAGTACCTGGTTTGCCGACGGTACGGTGGCTGAACCTGTCGCGGCGGAAGCCGAGGCGGAGGCTTTCAAGGGCGTGCTCCCTCCCGATGAACTCCCGGCCGCCAGCGACGCCGAAGTGTCAGAGCACAGTACCGAGGCCGAGGAATCCGAGGTACCGGCGGTGCCAGCTGAACCGGACAGGCCGGTTACCATCGCCGATGCACCATCACTGGTTCCGGCGGCCGAGCCGGCAGCGACACCGGACGCGGATTCAGATTCCGACGAAGTCGAAAATTTTGCGGCACGACGCAAGCGATTGCAGGCACGACGCAAGCAGGCTCGGCGCTCGTCGCGCTGGACCGCACTCATTCTCGTATTGTTCGCGTTCAACGTAGCTCTGATTGGCGCGCGCAGCGAAGTTGTGCGATTTTTGCCGCAGACTGCATCGCTGTTCTCCGCGATCGGTCTGCCAGTCAATCTGCGCAATCTGAAGTTTGAAAATATGCGAATTTCGAAAGAGACGCAGGAGAGTCTGTCCGCGCTCGTCATAGAGGGAACCATCGTCAGCATTTCCAACAAGCCGGCCGAAGTGCCACGCCTGCGCTTCGCCGCAAGGGATGCCATGGGTCAGGAGGTCTATACCTGGACCTCCATGCCGAGCCGCAGCATTCTCGGACCCGGCGAGAAACTGGAATTCAAGAGCCGCCTTGTCTCGCCGCCGTCAACTGCGAGCGATGTGATCGTGCGCTTCTTCAATCCGCATGACGCGGCGACCGGAGCGAAGTAGAACAATGGCAAAAATCCTGATCGCCGAAGATGACGATGCACTCCGAGAGTTTGTCGTCCGCGCTCTCTGCGGTGACGGGCACGATCTCACCGAAACCGCCGACGGCACCACGGCCCTCGACACGCTCAAACAATCCAACGGCGAATTCGATCTGCTGCTGACCGACGTCAAGATGCCAGGCATGGACGGTATCGCACTGGCACTGGCGACGGGCCGGGCGCATCCGGACATTCCGATCATGTTGATGACGGGCTTTGCCGATCAGCGCGAACGGGCGCACAAGCTCGACGCATTCGTGCACGACGTGATCGCGAAACCGTTCTCAGTCGAGCAGATCAAAGACGCGGTGCGCGACGCCTTGGTACAGCGGCACTAGCCGCTGAAATCGATAGCACCCGGTCAGAAATCCTTGAGCAGACGCTCGATGTAATCGAGTTCAAGCTGCGGACGGAAGCTTTCGCCGAAACGTTTGCGCAACTCTTCCAGAATGCGTCGGGCACGCTGTGCGTCGATCTCGCCCGGCACTTTCACCGTAACGTCATCGCCGTAGTCGCGGCCGCGCATCGGCCGGCCGAGCGGATCGGTATCCTGATTGGCGCGGGCCTGACCGCGACCTGGCCGCCCATTGGGACCCGGACCCATTCCTTGCTGCTGCATCGATTGCGCGAGACCTTGCGCGCCCTTGCGCATGGCCTCGAGCGCCTGCGCTTGACTGTCGACTGCGCTGTCGGCATCGCCCTCTCCAAGCTGACCTTCGGCGCGTCCCATGGCTTCGCCGGCATCGCCAAGCTGACCCATTTCATTGCTTTCGCCCTGCTGGCCGGGCTGGCCGAGCCCACGCTGACGCAACTCCTGCAACAGCTTATTGAGACGGTCGCGCAGACCTTGCTGATCTTGGCGCAGGTCGCCCATCTGACCTTGCTGACCTTGCTGACCTTGCTGACCTTGCTGACCTTGCTGACCCTGCTGACCCTGCTGACCCTGCTGGCCTTGCTGACCGCGCTGACGATCGCGCCGCATTTCCTGACCCTGCCGGAAGGTCCGGTCGCGCAACTGTTGCTGCTTGCGGATCATATCGCTCAACTCGTCGAGCGCCGACATCATATCGTCGTCGCCATCATCCCCGCCGGCGCCGGGCCGGGCCATCTGCAGATTTTCAAGCATTGACTGCAGTTCTTCGAGCAGCCTGCGCGCGGCGTCCTTGTTGCCGGAACGCGCCAGGTTCTCCAGCCGGTCAAGCATGCTCTTGAGATCCTGCTGACTGAGCGTGCGGGTATTGCGATCGAGCGGGCGCGCAAGCTGTTGTGGATTCCTGCGCAGCTCTTCAGCGAGCGCCTGGAGGAATTTGTCCATGGCGGCACGCAACTGTTCCATCAGTTTCCTGATTTCTTCGTCGCTCGCGCCGCGCTCGAGGGCCTGCCGCAGGGCTTCCTGCGCCTGACGCAACGCCTGCTCGGCCTGTGAAACGTTGCCGTCTTCAAGTTGAACCGCCATCTCCCACAGTCGTGTCACCACATCGCGGAGCGCGTCATCGGATTTGGCGTTTTGCAGACCGTAATAGATCGAACGCAAACCGAGATAGATGCTCGATTCAGGGGTAAACCGATCCGGCGCAATCGCCAGTGCATCAAGTGCCGTAAGAACCTGCGGTTTGGTTTCGGCATCGAGCGCCAGGTTACGACGCTGCTCAATAAGCGCACGCGCGAGCGGCTTGACGAATATCCGCTGCGGCAGAGTCAGTTCGTGCGGTTCGCTCCGTCCCTCGTTGCCTGCCTCATCGCGTGCCGTGAGCGTCAATATTACGTCGGCGCCAGCCCAGGGATGCTCGGTGAGATCGTGCGTGGTTTGCGCCGCGCCAGAACGCGTGCGCGCTTGCGGCAAGTTCAAAGCGTAGTCCGGCGCCGTATACAGAGGATGGTGCGATTTCTCTTCCGGCTGTTGGTCCTTGAGCGCGAATGTGGCCTTCGCCTCCACCACGCCGTAGTCGTCCGTCATCTTGTAATCCAGCCGCAGCGCACCGCGAGCCTGACGCTCCGGATCCTTGGTTAGCTCGATGGTGGGGGCACGGTCAGCGATAGCCGTAAAATTCCAGACAAGATCGCTGCCGAGAACGCCGTGGACAGCGACAGAACCGTCAGTTTTGATCAACAGACGACGCTCCTCCGTCCCAGCCGGCAGCGGCGCGCGTGCTTCGGCGGGCACATCCTCAATTCCACCCTTACGTATGAGGTCGAAATGCACCTTGCCGGTCGAACGGATGACCAGCTGACTGCCGGTGGGGACCGCGACCGGCGTCGTGACTTGCGCAGTTTCTCCCGTTCGCAATCCCGGCAACATCACTGGTGGCCGGCCCGTATAGACGGGAGGCGTTACCCAGGCATCGATGCGGAAATTCGCCGGCGCCACCACGCCGTGCCAATCAAAGGCAGCAGCAACACGCTTTGCGCGCTCACCGCCCGCAGCAAAGAAACTTGCGACGACCAGAATGAGCGTGAGCGCGCGCAACGCCATCGGGTCGCGCAATGACAGCCGCGGCGCCGGCCATCCCGCTTTCAGGTCGCGCGCCGAACGCAAAGCCCGTTCGACGTGCGCCTGCCACAACGCTTGCGTAACCGGATCCTGGCTATTCGCGGCGATGTGGTCTGCGACCGCTGTTGCCGGACGGTGCGTCTCGCCAGTATTTCGATCAAGGCGCCGCAGGCCGTCATGCACCGTGGGCAGACGCACGACCAGCAAGGGCAAAGCAGCAGCCGCGACGGCAATTCCAAATGCGATCAAGCCGACGGCGCGCGCGAGCGGCGGTAGAACTAACCACAGGCCGGCCCAGGAGAATGCGAGGAAGATTCCGGCCACCGTCGCCAGCATGGCGAGCGCGGGCCACAATCGCTCCCAGAATATGCTGCCGCGCGCGCGCCTGAGCACCCGCGCGAGCAGTAGTCTCGTCGGCCGCTCCACATCGCGAGTCGGATCGTTCAGATCATCCAAAGGCCACTCCGTCGCTCCGGGCTCGGGAGAATCTATTATGCATCACGGTAACACGCGGCAGACTCTCCGGCCACGCGTGTATTCATGCGCTCATAGCCAATCCGGCATGCGATCGAGCGCAATTAATTGGTCAACTTCAAGGCGTGGGCGGATCAGCGCCCATTCCGCGCCTTTGACCAGCACTTCCGGCACCAGCGGCCGCGTATTGTAGGTGCCGGCCTGGACGGCGCCATAAGCACCTGCCGACATGACAGCAAGCAATGCGCCGCTTGCCGGTTCAACCATGTCGCGGTTAATGGCGAGGAAATCACCGCTTTCACATACGGGCCCAACAACATCCGCGCGAATCCGCCCGGCTGTTGCCTGCTGAGCGACCGGCCATATCTCGTGATAGGCCTCATATAACGTGGGCCGAACCAGATCGTTCATCGCGGCATCGACCACGACAAAGTTCTTTGCCTCGCCGTGTTTCACGAACAAAACGCGCGTCAGCAGAATACCGGCATTGCCAACGAGCAGACGGCCGGGCTCGAAAATCAGCCGACACTTGAGATCACGGGTGGCGCGCTTGACTACTGCGGCGTAGGCCTCGGGGTGTGGCGGCGGCTCATTGTCGTCGCGGTAGGGAATGCCCAATCCGCCACCGAGGTCAACGTGCGAAATCGTATGGCCATCGGAGCGGAGCACCCCGACAAATTCTGCGAGCAGAGCAAACGCGTTGCCGAACGGATCGAGCTCGGTGATCTGGCTGCCGATATGCATATCGACGCCGGCAACTTTCACACCCTTGAGCTTCGCCGCACGGAAATAGATCTCGCGTGCGCGGCTGATCGGGATGCCGAATTTGTTTTCAGCCTTGCCGGTGGCGATCTTGTGATGGGTCTTGGCATCGATGTCCGGATTGACACGCACGGAAATATTCGCGGTGCGGCCTTTGGAAGCCGCGATGCTCGACAGCAATTCGAGTTCCTGCTCGGACTCAACATTGACGCACAGAATCCCCTCATCGACGGCAAGCGCGAGCTCAGCGGCCGTCTTACCGATGCCGGAGAACATGATCCTATCAGCAGGAATGCCGGCGAGGCGCGCGCGCTTGAGCTCACCGCCGGACACGACGTCGGCGCCGGCGCCGAGCTTGGCCAGCGTACGTACGATAGCCTGATTGGAATTTGCCTTCATGGCATAGCAGACGAGTGCATCCACGTCGGCAAATGCGCCGGCGAAAACCTGGTAGTGGCGCGCGAGCGTCGCCATCGAATAGCAATAGAACGGAGTTCCGACCGCGGCGGCGAGCGTATCGAGGTTCACCGCTTCGGCGTGCAGCACGCCGTCGCGATAAGCAAAGTGGTGCATGACACGCTCAGTTGAGCAGAACGTCGAGAGGGATACGTTTGTTTGCGGCGCCCGGTGCAATCAGCTTGCCGTCAGGACCGATGGGCGGTTTGCTGCGATCACTCGGATCGGGAGCAACCACCGCCTGGTCACCGGCCAGGGAAGCAGCGGGTGGCGGGTCGAGCGGCCCCTTGCGCCCGCACGCGGCCAGACCGATCGATGCGGCCAGCGCGCCGATCAGGGCAATGCGAAATAACGGGCGGCCATAATGCTTCAAGGCAGTCGCTCCTTGCATGAAGGCACCATAACAAATCAGGCAAACAAGGCGAAGTCAGGATTTCTCTTTTTCCAGCTTTCGCAGCCATTTCTTTGCCTGGGAACGTACGTTCCGGGGCGCGGTACCGCCGAAACTTGTACGGCTTTTTACCGACCGGTCGACGGTAAGAACGCTGAAAACGTCGTCGCCGATCCGCGGCTCAATCTCACGCATGGCTGCGAGTGGCATGCGATGGAGAGCGATGCCCGATTCAGCCGCCTTGGCAACGAGTCGACCGGTGATGTGATGCGCATCCCGGAATGGAATTTTCAGAGTTCGCACCAGCCAATCGGCGAGATCGGTCGCGGTGGCATATCCCTCGCCGGCCGCTTTCTTCATCCTTGCGGTGTCGGGCTCAAGGTCAGCGACCATCCCCGTCATCGCAGCGATCGCGAGCGAGAGGGCAGCAAGCGCGTCCATGGCGCCCTCTTTGTCCTCTTGCATATCCTTGGCGTAGGCAAGCGGCAGACCCTTCATCACGATCAACAGCGCATTGAGTGCGCCAATAATACGGCCGGTCTTGGCGCGCACCAGCTCGGCCGCGTCAGGATTCCGCTTTTGCGGCATGATCGAGGAGCCGGTGGTGAATTTGTCCGACAACTTGACCAGCGCGGTGAGCGGCGAAGTCCAAACCACGATCTCTTCCGCGAGCCGCGACAGATGCACCGACGTGATCGCCGCGGCGGCAAGTGTCTCTAGGACGAAGTCCCGGTCCGATACCGCGTCGAGTGAATTCGCCATCGGCCGATCGAAGCCGAGCGCACGCGCGGTCATGTCGCGATCGAGCGCGAAGGAAGTACCGGCAAGCGCTGCCGCGCCCAGTGGAGATTCATTCAATCTCTTGCGCGCATCAGCAAATCGAGCGCGGTCACGCGCCGCCATTTCCACATAGGCAAGCAGATGATGACCAAAGGTCACTGGCTGCGCGGTCTGCATGTGAGTAAGGCCGGGCATGACGGTGCCCGCATGCTCCAGCGCCTTCTCGGCCAGCGCTCGCTGATAAGCCCCAAGTCCGGTAACAAGGGTGTCCACCGTGTCACGCATCCACAGCCGGAAATCGGTAGCTACCTGATCGTTGCGCGAGCGCGCGGTGTGCAGGCGTCCCGCTGCCTCGCCGATCAGCTCGGAAAGACGGCCTTCCACGTTCATGTGGATGTCTTCGAGGGCACGCTTGAACGAGAATTTGCCCGCCTCGATCTCTGACAGGATCGTGTCTAGACCGTGAGCGATCTTTTTCGCATCGTCTGCCGTAATGATGCCTTGCTTCGCCAGCATCTCGGCATGGGCCTTGGACGCGGCGATGTCCTGGCGGTAGAGATGCCGGTCAAAGTCGATCGAGGCATTGATTTCCTCCATGATGGAGCCGGGACCAGACGTAAACCGTCCACCCCACATCTTGTTGCTCATGGCCTATCCACCAAGCCGATCATGACCGCGCCCCAATCCAGCTTCGCCAAAAAACGCCTCGCCATGGTTTGGGCGGGCGGAATCGCCGGCATCGTCGTTGGGCTGGCGGGGGTATACGGGATTGCCACCCTTACACGCAATGTGGGCGCCGATACGGCCTGCGCCCCTGCTGTCGAAATAGCTAAGAAAATCGCGCCATTTGTGCGTGGCGAGGTGGCGGCCGTTAACGTTGCCAAAAGTCCCCTGAAGTTGCCCAACCTCGCTTTTGCAGATGCCGCCGGAAAACCGCTGACGCTGGAGCGCTGGCGCGGGCGCACTGTGCTGGTCAACCTGTGGGCCACCTGGTGTGTGCCTTGCCGCGCGGAAATGCCGGCGCTCGATAGTCTCGAACAGAGGCTCGGCGGTCCCGGTTTCGAGGTGGTGGCGATCAACATCGACACACGAGATCCCGACAAGCCGAGGGCCTGGCTGAAAGAAGTTGGAGTCCAGAAACTCGCCTACTACGCCGACCTGACCGCGCGCACGTTTCAGGACCTCAAGGCCATCGGCCGTGCTTTCGGCATGCCGACCACGTTGCTCGTGGACCCGCAGGGTTGCGAGATTGGCACGATTGCCGGCCCTGCCGAGTGGGCGAGCGACGACGCGATCAAGCTGATCCGCGCGGCGCTCGGTCAATAAACGCGACGATCGCGATTCGATCAGGCGGTGATGTTCAGATTTTGCCCGACGCCCGCAGCGACGTTGGCGAGGCTCTGAATATTCTGCTGAGCGGCGTTAAGGACCTGCACGATAGACGCCGCATTGTCGGCATTCATGCGCAGCATCTTGGCCGCAATGGCCATCTGCACCTGGCTCATC
>Ga0187779_10000540_pt1 | contig 25235 bp, 22 predicted proteins | sample 1015_Q2_SP10_10__FD_132435 | JGI IMG/M metagenome (GOLD analysis project Ga0187779, IMG submission 132435) | Tropical peat soil microbial communities from peatlands in Department of Meta, Colombia - 1015_Q2_SP10_10_MG | ecosystem: Environmental > Terrestrial > Soil > Wetlands > Peat | place... | reverse complement strand
GCAAGGTCGGCATCCATCGCCTGCATCAGCGTCAGATATTCGCGCAGCGTGACCGGCACGCCGGCGGATTTCAGTTCCTGAAAGAAAGTGACGAACATGCGGGCAGGATTCGCCCTAGGCACGGCGCCGTCAAGCGGCTAACAAGACTCCAAATACAAAGAAACGGGCTTTGGGGGATCATGCTGCGCCAACACGACCGCGTCCTCTGGACGCTTGCGGCCGTTTTTTGCTGCGCGTTGCTTATTGCTCCGGCCATATGGAACGGATTCCCGCTGCTGCAATACGACACCGGCGGCTATCTCGCGCGCTGGTACGAAGGCACGCTGGTGCCGAGCCGTGCGGTAATCTACGGCTTGATGCTCACCGCCGGTTCGCCAATGGCTTTCTGGCCCGTGCTCGCATTACAGGCGATACTCACGGCCTGGGTGATTGCACTCACATTGCGCTCGCACGGTTTCGGCCGACCTCTGCAGCTAGTCGTTACGGTGGCCATACTTTCGGTGACGTCCACCCTGCCCTGGCTCACCGCAATTCTGCTCACCGACATTTTTTGCGGACTGGCGGTCATCGCTCTTTATCTGCTGTTGATGCGCGGTGAAAAGCTGAGCAGCGGCGAATGCATCGGGCTGACCGTCCTCATTGCCGTCTCGGCCGCAATACACAGCGCAACACTTGCCGTTCTAATGGTGCTCTGTGCGTGCGCCGTACCATTGTGGCTCATCGGGCGCGTATCTTCTTCGAGACTTGCCAACGGGCTCGTCAGCCTGACGCTCGGCGCAACAATGGTGTTCGCCGCAAACGCAATCGTCGCCAATCATCTGCGGAACATTATCGAATCCGCATGATCGTTATGGCGCGAGGCTCATCTGGATTGCCGTTTTTGCAATGGTCGTTACGCTCTTTAGCCTTGGCAACCGTCTTGGATCGCGCTCGAACATCTCCTAAGCTTCGATAAACATCGGAAGCCATAACCATCACACTCACATCTCGATTGGAGGCCTCGTGACCGCACTCGCGCGATCAGCATTGTTGACGTTGTCATTGGCCTGCGGGATTGCTTCCGCAGCCCTTGCCCAGCCTGCGATGGATGCAGTCAAAAAAGACCTTGCGCCCACCGGGAAGCTGCGCGCGGCGATCAACCTGGGCAATTCCGTATTGGCTCAGGCAGGCAGTGGAGGCGAGCTTAAGGGCGTCACGCCTGATCTCGCGCATGAGCTTGGGAAACGGCTGGGTGTTCCAGTCGAACTCGTGCGTTACGAAGCCGCCGGCAAGGTCTTCGATTCAGCCACTACCGGGAAATGGGACATCGCTTTTTTTGCGATCGAGCCGGTTCGCGCCGCCGTGGTCGAATTCACCGCGCCCTATGTCATCATCGAAGGCACTTATATGGTGCGGAATGACTCGCCGCTAAAAGTCATCGCTGACGTCGACCGGCCGGGGGTCCGCATCGCAGTCGGACTGAAGTCGGCTTATGACCTCTATCTGACGCGCACAATAAAGAATGCCACTGTCGTGCAAGCGCCCATCGGGGGCGGACGCGCGATGATCGACATGTTCGTCAACGACAAGCTTGAAGCCGCGGCCGGGGTCAGGCAGGCGTTGGAGGCCTACGCCAAAGATCATCCCGACGTGCGTGTGATGGCCGGGCACTTCCAGGAAATCCAGCAGGCCATGGGAACGCCGAAGGGGCGATTGGCCGGCGCTGAATACCTGCGCGCCTTTGTCGAAGATGTGAAGACCTCAGGCTTTGTCGCCGACGCACTCAAGCGCGCCAACCAGTCGGCGACCGTGGCGCCTCCCGCAACAAAATGAGTGACCCATGACCGACGCCGCCGTGTTGAAAGAACTCGCGCCCACGGGAAAGTTGCGGCTCGCCATTGCCGTGGCGCCGTCGCCGTCGGCGCAATTCGCAATCAAGGATGGAGACAGCTACCGCGGCGTCGCCGTCACGCTCGGGCATGCGCTCGCCGAAAGACTCGGCGTCCTAATCGAAATCCTGCCGCACCAGGCATCGGGTGAAATCCAGAATTCGGCTTCCGACAATCGCTGGGATGTTGCGTTTCTTCCGGTCGACGAGGAGCGCAAGAAATTTGTCGATTTCGGCAATGCTTACCACCTGTTGCAAAGCACGTTCCTGACCGCACCCGGTTCGAAGATCAACTCGGTAAAGGATGCCAACGCCAAGGGCGTGGGCATCGGCGGCGTCGCCAACACCGCAACCTTTCGCGCCGCCATGAAGGCGACACCGAACGCGACACATATTGAATTCGCCAAGGTCGACGCCGCTGTCGCAGCCATGCAGGAGAAAAAGATCGAGGCGATCGCGCTCTCGCGCGAGTCCCTGTCCGGGCTGGTCGGCAAGATCGCAGGCTCGCGAATTCTCGACGATGCCTTTCTCAATTCTTCGACCGCGGTCTGCGTGCCCAAAGGCAAACCGGCCGCCTTGTCATACGTGAGCAAATTTATCGAAGACGCAAAGGCGTCCGGCCTTGTGCGCAAGGCCCTGGATGAAATGGGCCTGAAATCTTCCCAGATTGCTCCCGCCGGAATGAAACCCTAGCGCGCCACCCTGTTTGCCGGCGCCGGCACGCGCCAGCAAAAAGCCGAGCATCATCCCGGCCGGCCCGCCACCGACAACACAACATGTGACTTTGATCGTGCTTGCGCTCACGGGACTTTCGCGCTCATCGATGGCGGCGCCCGATGCGGCCGCCGAGCGTTGAGCGGATAGAGCTTACGCCTGCTTCTCGGGAACCGTCACCATCAGGCCGTCCAGATCTTCTGTCACCTTGATCTGGCACGACAACCGCGAGTTCGCGCGGACATCGTAACCGAAATCGAGCATGTCCTCCTCCATCGGAGACGGGCCGCCCACTTTCTCGCGCCAGGTTTCATCCACGTAGACATGACAGGTCGCACAGGCACAGGCACCGCCGCATTCGGCCTCGATGCCCGGAATATTGTTGCGGATCGCCGTTTCCATCACGGTTGAGCCGACCTCAGCTTGGACCGTGCGGGCGGCACCGGTGGAATCGGTAAAAGTAATCTTGGGCATACGGAAGATACTGGGAATGGCTACGCCGGGAACAGACGCGCGCTTCCTATATAGTCATTCATGCTTAGGCGCCATCCCCGTCAGTGGGTGCGCAGAATGGCCGCGATATGAGCCCTCGCTTCGTTGACCGCCTGCGTCAGCTGGTCGATGGCCCGGCTGCATTCACGTGGCGCACGGCTTGCGACGAGCTCAACCGATTCAGCAGCACATGCGACCCGTCCGGCACCAATGCCGACAGCTGATCCCTTCAGTGTATGTGCGAGCGTAACAACTGCGGCTGGCTCGCTCACACGCATCCGCCCCAACAACAGCTCGGCCTGACGGTCAAACAATTGCAAAACTTCCCGTTCGAGATTCTGGTCGCCAAAGGTCATGCGCGCGAGGTGATCGCGGTCGAGCACCGCGCCATCCGGCGTCCCCTTGGGGCCTGCAAAATTTCTGACCGCGGCTTGCGCCATCCCGGCCTCCCAAATTTTTTCTTTAGTTTGTTGCCGCGGAGTTTGACCCGAGCGGGACAAAAACCCGGTAAATGCAGGGCCGCCCGTCGTGCGTTCGAGTGATGCTGGTTAATAACGGTGAAAACTCCGGCGCCGCGTGTGTGTCTATTTGGTCGCACCGTCGCCCCAATTTCCCCTCAGTGCCGCCTTTTAGCGGGGGCCGAAGGCACGTTTGCTATGGTTAGCAATCAGTTAACGATGATGGAAAAGTCCCTACCAGCGTGGTTTCTTTCGCATTGCCAAGGCGATAGGATGATTACCGGGCGGTTAATCGGGGCTGGCTACGGCGCACGCCGCAACGGTGCCACGGGTGTGGCATGCCTTTGATTACCCGGAGGGTTCGGGCCGCGGCGACAGTCCGGCGTAATGACGAGGCGACGACCTAGATGGCGAATACTCCCAAGAAAACCAAAGACGCCACCGAAGAGGCGCTCTCCGCAATCCAGGAAGCCCTCAATGTCCGCGTCTCTGATGCCGTCACCGACGGCGAGACCGGAAATCCGCCCGCAGCTCCATCCGCTGATCTGTTTCCTCAAGACGCCGCCCAAGGCGGCTGGCCGAGCGGCGACACGGCGCCGCGTCGCGCCGCCAATGATGACCGCGCCGGTATCGGCCAGATCCTGCAATCGCTGCGCTACCGACCCGCGCGCGGCCCCTTCATCGCCGCGGCCGCCGCGAGCTTTTTCTGGGTCGCCGGCGGGCTAGCCCTCATCACGGTCTACGGCGCCGATTCTCTCTTCCCGAAGTCGGCTGCCGGCTTTGCCGCCACGGTTGCGGTGGCCGCCGCGATTGTCGTGCCGGTGATCTTTTTCTTTGTCCTCGCCCATATGTTCACCCGTGCACAGGACATGCGCCTCGTCGTGGAATCGATGGCGGAGGTGGCCATGCGCCTCGCGCAGCCGGAGACGGTGGCACGCGAGTCGATTGTTACCGTTGGTCAGGCGATCCGCCGGGAAGTCGCCGCGATGGGCGATGGCGTCGAGCGTGCCCTTGCGCGCGCCGCAGAATTGGAAGCGCTGGTGCACAATGAAGTGTCGGCACTCGAGCGCGCGTACAATGACAACGAAGTTCGCATCCGTGATCTGCTTACTGAGCTGAGCAATCAGCGTGAAACCCTGGTCAATCAGGCGGAGCAGGTTCGCAACGCGATCGCCAGCGTCCACCTCGATCTCGCCCACGACATCACATCGGTGGGCGATCTCGTCGCTGACAAAGTCAACGAAGTGGCGCAGCGAGTCACCCGGTCACTTACCGAGAAGGGTGAACACATTACTTTGGCGCTTGGGCACGCCGGCGATTCAATGATCGACGCGTTGAGCGAGCGTGGCTCGACGCTGCTCGACCAGCTGGAAACCACCAGCGACAGCACCACCAGTGCCATCTCATCTGCGAGCGATCGCCTCTCAGCCAGTCTGAATTTCAAAACCGAGCACGTCCACGATGAGTTTGCTGATCTGGCGGCGCGCCTGCAACAGATGATGACCGCGCGTCTCGATCAGGTTGCGCAGGGCTTTGCGCAGAAATCGGCCGCCACCATCGAATCCATGGCCAGCCGCTCGCAGCAGTTCACCGATGCAATTGCCGATTCAAGCGCGCGGCTGGCTGAATCGATTGCCGGCCGTGCTGAGGAAGTGAATACGACGCTGCGCTCGACCGGAGATTCGCTCATTCTTGATCTGTCCCTGCGCGGCGGCGACGTCGTCTCCAAGCTTGAGCAAACCGGCAGCCGCATTACGGACACTATGACAAACCGCAGTACCGCGGTGGCGGACGCCTTCCGCGCAAGCGCGGAAGAACTGGCGACAGCGCTCAATAATCGCGGCGAGGCGGTCAAGGAAATGCTGGCGGCGCGCCTGCAGGCCTTCGAAGCCATGTTCAATCAGAGCGGTACCGAGCTCACCGAGAAGATCTCCCGCGATTCGAGCAACCTCGGCAACCTGATTACCCGCCATATGACCGAGTTCGATCACACCGTAAAGAATTACGGCGGCGAGCTCCTAGGACGGCTCGGCCAGCGCACCCAGGAGGTGGGCGACTCCTTACGGTCCTATATCGATACATTCGACCAGCGCGTGACCGGCCGGACCGCCGACATTTCGGGCACGCTCGATCAACGCCTCGCGCAGTTCGAAACTGTTCTCGGCAACCGCATCAATGAGCTCGCCAGGACATTGACCGAGGGCGGCAAGGATGTCGTCGCCGCTCTTGACCGGCGAATTGGCGATGTCAGCGGAACGATTACCTCGCGCGGCGGCGAGGTTGCGGATGCCATCGGCTCCAAGATTGGAGAGATCGATCAGACTCTGGGCGCGCGTGCGCTCGAAGTCGCCAATAACCTCGACAGCCGGATCGGCCGGTTCGAGGAACTTCTCGTCGGCCGCGCCGAAACCGTGACCAATCAAATTGAAACGCGCAGCAAAGCCGCCGCCGATGCCCTCAACGCCCGGCTGGAGCAGCTGAGCCAGGCCATCAAGGTCAACTCGGCGGAAGCCGAGCGCTCGCTGGGTCAGCTCGCGCTCACCACCACCGAAGCTATTCGCGCCAGCGCCGGCGAAGCGGAGCGCACGCTTGTCGGTGTCAGCGAGGAAGTTTCCCGCAGCTTTGTCGGCAAAGCCGACGAAATCGCTACCGCAGTCAGCCGCCGCACCAATGAAATGACGATGATCCTGTCGGAAAAGAGCGGCGGCGTACTCGCGGCTCTTACGGAAAAAGGCGAGCAGTTCGCACGCGATGTGACCGGCGCGACCGATCAGGCGGTCAAGTCGATCGACGAAAGGGGCTTCGCCTTTACCCGCACCATGATGGACAACAGCGGGGAAATCTCGCGCATGATCAATACCGCGGGTGAGGCGGCGACCAGTGCCGTGACTCGCACGCTGACCGAACTCAACGACGTAACGCAGAGAGCAATTGCCCAATCGCGGGAGACCGCTACCTCGACTGTCAAGGAGATGCTGGAAACCCACACGATATTGCGCTCCGACACGACCGCATTGTTCGAGCGGCTGCGGGAAGCCAACATCATGTTGCAGGAAGTGCTCAGCGGCGCGCATGAAAACATGGGCGCGCTCGAGAACACCCTCATGCTCCGCGTATCGGAATTCGTCACCGCCATGAATGAGATTACGGCCTCCACCGGCGACGTGACGGGACGCGTGGAAACGAACATTGCCAATTTCCGCGACATTACCGCCCAGGTCATCACGGATCTCGGCCAGCTGGCGCACCGGTTCGATATCCACGGCCGCGAGCTCGCCAAAGCCGTCGATATCATCGATCGCGGCAACCAGCACACCGAGGACAGCGTCAACGAGCGCCGCGTGCAGCTCGATTCGCTGGTCGCAACGCTCGATATCCGGACCGAGGATCTCGAAAAGCGGCTCAGCCGCTTTTCGGGTCTGCTTGATGAATCGCTCGAGGCTGCCTCAACACGGGCGCGCGAGGTTGCGCGTCTGGTTTCGGAGGCGAGCGCCGAAGGCACGCGCGCGATCAGCGAGCAATATGAGCGCGTGCGCGAGAGCACCGAGCAAGAGCGCGCGCGCACGGCCGAGGCCATGCGGGCGATCTATGAGCAAACCGTCGGCGACACTCACACGCTGTTCCGTAACGCCAGCGAACGCTTTGCGGAGACCGTGCAGGGCATGAAGCAAATGGCCACCGAAATGCAGCGCGAGCTGGAGAGTACGCGCGGCGAGCTGCGCCGTGGCGTGTTCGAGCTGCCCCAGGAAACGGCGGAAAGCGCCGCGCAGATGCGCCGCGTTATCGTCGACCAGATCGAAGCCCTGGCCGAGCTCAACCGTATTGTCGCCCGGCATGGTCGTAATCTCGATGCGGTTGAGCCGGCGCCCGCGCGCCGCGCACGCGAAGAACCGCCGGCATTGGCCGTAGTGGGCGGACGCGGCGACCTGTCGCCACGAGGTGAGCATCCCGCTCGTACCGAGCACCCGCTGCGCAACGAGCGCGCCGAGCATTCGCGCACCGAGCATTCGCGTGCCGAAGCGCCGACCCGCCACGAGATGCCGCAGCGGAATGAAATGTTGCCGCCGCGCCCCACTCAGCGCAACGAAGGCGCCGGCTTTACGCCTTCCCGGCGCACGCCCGAACCTCCTCCGCTCATACCGACACCCATGGCGCCCGGTCGCGGGTGGCTCACCGACCTGCTCAACCGTGCCTCGCGCGAGGACGATGAGCCGCAGCGCGAATCGTCACGTGAGCAGATGCGTGAATCCGCGCGTGAAAACGCGCCCTCGCGTACTAACGAGGAGCGCACGCCGCGACACACCATTGAATCGCTCGATTCGCTGTCGGTCGATATCGCCCGCATGATCGATCATGATGCAGCCGCTGACCTGTGGGATCGTTACAAGCGCGGAGAACGCAACGTCTTCACGCGACGCCTCTATACCCTGCAGGGCCAGCAGGCCTTCGATGATATTCGCAAGAAATACCGTGGCGACCGCGAGTTCAAGCAAACGGTGGACCGCTACATCGATGAGTTCGAGCGCCTGCTGGACGAGGTTTCGCGTGACGATCGCGGCCAGGTGGTTGCACGCACCTATCTCACCTCGGAAACCGGCAAGGTTTATACCATGCTGGCGCATGCCGCCGGCCGCTTCGACTGATTGCAGGGTGCGGGTCGACGCGGCGCACTGAAAACGCTTACTGAACGGCCCCGACAAGGGCATGGACGTGCCCCTCACCCTAGTTCTGGCAACCGAACGCTGGCCGATACGTGGCTCTTTTGCCATCAGCCGCGGCGCAAAGACCGAGGCGGTGGTTGTCGTCGCCGAGGTTTCTGACGGCAATGCGCGCGGCCGCGGCGAGTGCGTCCCTTATGCGCGCTATGGCGAAAGCATTGAAACCGTCACCACGGCCATCGAGAAGATGCGGCCGGAGCTTGAACGCGGAATCGACCGCGAGAGCTTGCAGAAGACAATGCCCGCGGGCGCCGCGCGCAATGCCCTGGATTGCGCCTTATGGGACTTCGAGGCCAAGCGCAGCGGACGGCCGGCGCATGAGCTTGCCGGTCTACCGCCACTTCGCCCGCTAACGACCGCTTTCACGATATCGCTCGCAGCGCCCGCAGAAATGGCGAGAGCCGCCGGATGGGCGGCTGATCGAACCCTGCTCAAGATCAAGCTCGGCGCAGATGGCGATCCGGACCGCATTCGTGCCGTGCGCGATGCCGTACCGCATGTGACGTTGATCGCCGATGCCAACGAAGGATGGACCGACAGCAACATTGCCGCCAATCTCGAGGCCTGCGCCCGGGCCGACTTTGCATTGGTCGAACAGCCGCTGCCGCAGGGGCGGGACGCCGCGCTCGGCCGGATGAACCGCCCTCTCCCGGTCTGCGCCGATGAAAGCGTCCATGACCGCGCTTCGCTTTCGGCGCTTGCCGGCAAGTACGATGCAGTCAACGTCAAGCTCGACAAAGCCGGCGGGCTGACGGAGGCGCTGGCCATGATTGCCGAAGCCGAGCGAATGAAGTTCACGGTCATGGTCGGGTGCATGGTGGCAACGTCGCTGGCGATGGCGCCTGCGATGCTGCCAGCACAGAAGGCGCGCTTTGTCGATCTCGATGGGCCGCTGTTGCTGAGCAGGGATCGCGCCGAGGGCCTGCGGTATGCGGATAGTCTGGTGTATCCACCCTCGTCCTCGCTGTGGGGCTAGCGAGATTTCAGCGGAACTTGGGCCGGGCTGTCCACAGCCTTCTCGCGAGTTCCAATGGGCCACCTGATTTCGTTCATGAAATGTGCCCAACTTTTGCCGCGCAAATCCGTTTTTTTCAAATCGATACTTTCCGTCAGCCGGCCGCTTGGCTTAAACTTGAATCAAGATCGCACCGCCGCTTTGGCAGGGGCGACGGTAATGGGACGGGGTCATGCGAATTCGGGGTTTGGTGTTTGGCGCCGCCTTGGCGGCGCTTAGCGTAACATCAGCGTCGGCAACCATGCGGATCTCAGAGGACCGCGGTGGTCAGATCGGCCAGTACCTGCAGGCTTTCTCGGTTTTGCGCACGTCGGGCGAGACCGTCGTCATCGACGGAAACTGCCTGTCCGCCTGCACGCTGGTGCTGGGCCTGGTTCCACGCGAGCGCGTCTGCGCGACACAACGCGCGCGCTTCGGCTTTCATGCCGCGTGGATGCCGGACCGCGATGGGCGCCCCGTGACCAGTCCACTGGGCACCCAGGCGCTCTGGAACATCTATCCGGCCTCGGTGCGGCACTGGATCACCCGGCATGGCGGCCTCTCGCGCAAAATGATTTTCCTGCAAGGCCGCGAGCTCGATGGAATAGTAGCAAGCTGCGATCGCGGCGTGCGCGATCAAACGCGCTCAGCGCGCCGGCTCGCGCCGAATCCGGTGCGCTACGAATCCGCAAGCGCCTCCAGCGAAGGCCGTTAGCGCCATTGCCGCATAAGCGCGGCTGCCGAAGTTTTCGTAGAGCAGACCCGAGAGCGCCATTGCTCCCGCCATCGTCAGACTGAGCGCGATCGCCAGATAGGCCTGCGCTGTCGCTCCCTGATTGGCAGGCGTTATGCGCACCAGCAGCATCAGCGTCCCCAGATGCGTGGCGCCAAACGAAAGCGCATGCAGCAATTGCACCCATGGCAGCAGAAACGTCGGCGGATCAACCGCCATGACCAGCCAACGCAGCACGGCCCCCAGCGCGCCGGCCATCAACAGTACGGTCGGCGTAATAAACGGCGGCAACCGTCCCTGTGCCGCGAACAGGACTATCTCGGCGATCACGCCCAGCGCCCATAGGGCGGCGATAGCCGTTCCATCGAAACCATCGGCGCGCCATTGCAGCGCGGAAAACCCGTAGAAGACCGCGTGGCTTGCCTGTATCAAGCTCGCCGCCGCCAGCAGGGCAATGAACACGGGATCCGACAACAGACTCCCCCGCGCGACGGAACTTTCACCTGCTTGCACCACCGCAGCCGTTGACAGCGGCGGCAACGTCAAACTCGCCAAGGCAATCGGCACACTCGTCCCCACGATTAGCCAGATAAGGTCGCTCGCCGGAATGATGTCCGCGGCAAAGCCGGCCGCGAAATTGCCGACAATAAAGGCAGCCGAGCCCCACAACCGCACAGGTCCATAAGCGCGGCCGAGCGCGCCAAGCCCCTTCAGCGCATAGGCCTCCGTCAGCGGCAGCACCGGGGTCGAAGCCAGCGAAGCAAACATGTAGGTGATCAGAATTGCCAAGACGGTGTCGGCGAGTCCGACCAGCACGAGTCCCAGCACGCTGACGCAACTCGCCACCATGATCGCCCCGCGCACGGCGTCGCGCCGGTCGACCACGCGCGCCACGAATGGCGTCGCGAACGCGCGCACAATCATGGGCACCGCCACCACGAGGCCGATCATTGCGGGGTCCACGCCCTTGCCCTTAAGCCACACCGGGAGAAACGGCATCTGGATGCCGGACAAGATGAACAGGCCGACGTAAAGGCTGGCGAGACGTGGCACGAAGCCCCAGGAGAACCTGAATCCAGATCGCATCGCGCCGGCTTAACTCCATGTAATGCCTTGCTGCAGCTGATCTTTTCGGATCTGCAGCAGCCTTGCCGGAAAGCGGCCTGCTGGCCGAATCAGGCCGCATGATTGATAAACAGACGCTCAAGGATTGCCATGGCGATCGAGATCAGCGCGCGGGCTGAGCCGCCACAACGGGACGCGCAGCAGGAGCGCGACTTTCAGGCATTTTCCACGGCGCTTTCAGCGAGCGCGCGCGGCCGTACTTTTCTCGCCGAATACACCCGACGCAACCGCAACGCCGACACCGAACTGCTGCTGGCGGCGATAGACAAGCTCCAAGAAAAGATCGCGGCCAATAAAGCGGCCAAGACATCCGAACCCGTCCGATCCGAGCTGCATGCGCTGCTGAAAGAGATCAGCGCGGCGCGGGACGAGCTTGATGCGAGCATTCTGACAATGAAAGCGACGAAACTTGCGGAGCTGGTCGCGCTGGTCGAGCGCCGGCTCACTAACATCGTCACGATGTTGCCTGAGGATCGCGAGGCGGAAACAGAGCCTGAATCGCCAGATCCATCCTCCGAGCGGGCTGAAAAATCCGAGCGCATGCATCTCGCGGTGGTGCCGCCGCCAGACCAGCCCGAATTGCCGATCCCCTCGCCCGTTGCTACGCCGCTGCCCCCGATCACGCTCGTGCACACTGAAACCGCCGTGACGGAGGTGGTGTTCAGCGGCGAGACAGTATCAGTACCCGCACCCCTGCAGGACCACAATCGCAAGCCTGTCGTCGTTGAAATGACGAAACTCGATCCGTCGCGTGCAAGCGGCATCGCAACGGCGCCCGTTCCGTCTTTAGCGCAGAGGACCGATGCGTTGGCTTCGATTATGGCATTGAGCGAAGATGAACGGCTCGCGCTTTTTACCTGAGCGATCGAACACTCATTCAGCAATCAGCCGCGCGAACATTTCCACGTCGACATTGGCGCCGGAGAGGACACCGACAACAATTTTGCCTTTTACATCCAGCTTGCCGGCAAGCAGAGCGGCAAGGCTGATGGCGCCGCCGGGCTCTACGACCAGTTTGAGCTCGTTAAAGGCATAGCGCACGGCGCGCTGCACCTCGCCATCGTTGACCGTGGTGCCCTGCCCGATCAGTTCGCGCGTAATCGGAAATGTAAGCTCGCCCGGCGTATTGCTCATCAGCGCGTCGCAAATAGTCCCACTCATGCGCGCATTGGCTTCCCGTTTTCCGCTCGCGAACGAGCGCAACGTGTCATCGAAGCCCTCGGGCTCGACCAAAAAGAATTTTGCCGAGGGCACGGATGCCTTCACCCCAAGCGAGATACCTGCGGCAAGTCCACCACCGGAAGCCCCGACGACCACGACGTCAGGCTTGAGCGAAAGCCGCGCGAGGTCTTCGACGATCTCCTTGCCTATCGTGCCCTGCCCCGCGATGATAAGCGGGTCATCGTAAGGCGGTACAAGCGTTGCGCCCCTTTCGGCGACAATTTTCTTGGCGATGGCCGCCCGATCCTCGTTGTTGCGATCATAAGGAACAACCTCGGCGCCAAGCGCGAGCGTACGTTCTCGCTTGGCCTTGGGAGCATCATGCGGCATGACGATGGTCGCCCGCATTCCCAGCAATCGGGCTGCGGCGGCCACACCCTGCGCGTGATTGCCGCTTGAATAGGCCACTACGCCAGCAGTACGGCGTTCCGCCGGGATCGATGAGATCTTGTTGTAGGCGCCGCGGAATTTGAACGAGCCGGTGCGCTGCAAGGTCTCTGCCTTTAAAAACACGCGGGCGCCGATCAGTTCATCGAGCACAGGCGCATTGATCAGCGGCGTGCGCACGGCGACGCCGGCGAGACGTTTGGCCGCCGCCTCAATGTCGGCCGCAGTCGGAAGGATATTTTTCTCAATGACGCCCATGCGCCAAGCGTAGCGCGAGGGAGGCAAGCTGTCATGGCCTGATGATCAGGCGGCTTGTTGGCGCCCGGCCCTTGTCGCCTCTACAACATGCTCGACGAAAATCCGCGCACTTTCGGCCCAGGTCATCCGCAAGGCAAAATCGCGGCATTCCTGCTTCGAGCACTCGAGAGCGGCCAGACAAGCCCGGCTCAGATTCTCGTCCAGCACACCGACATTCGCCTGGCCGATCACGTCACGCGGAGCTGCCGCGGGGAAAGCCGCTACCGGGACACCACTTGCGAGTGCTTCCAGCATCACCAGGCCAAACGTGTCGGTTCGGCTGGGGAACACAAACACATCGGCGGCGGCATAGATTTGCGCCAGGGCGTCTCCATGCCGCGACCCGATAAAAACTGCGTCGGGGAACTTCCTGGCCAGGGAATTGCGCGCCGGTCCGGCGCCGACCACAAGCTTGCTTCCCGGCAAATCAAGTTTCAGGAACGCTTCGATATTTTTTTCCACCGCCAGCCGGCCGACGGTCAGAAAAATCGGCTTCGGTAACCTGAGGTCCGGTCCTGTTCGCGGGCGGAATAGCTCGGCATCGACGCCACGTGGCCACAGCTTCACGTTCCTAAAACCGCGCGCGCAAAGTTCGGAAACCAACGTTGGTGTGGCCGCCAGGACAGCAACGCCGGATGCATGGAAGCGGCGCAACCACGCCCAGGTGACATCATTGGTCCAGCGTTCAGGGACCGGCAGCCGCTCGGCGAGATAATCGGGAAACCGGGTGTGGAAGCTCGTGGTGAACGGTAAACCGCGGCGCAGGCAAACTCGGCGCATGGCGTGGCCGATCGGTCCTTCGGTTGCTACATGAATTGCGTCAGGCCGCACGCGTTCAAGGCAACGTTCAATGTCGCCAGGCCCAAGAAGTGCAAGCCGAATTTCCGGATAGCTCGGCATCGGCAGCGTCCAAAATTGGTCCGGACTGAGAAACACGATCTCCGCGCCCAGTATCTGCGCTTCGCGCGCAACATGGCTCAGCGTGCGCACAACGCCGTTGACCTGCGGATGCCAGGCATCGGTGGCGACCAGAATCTTCATGCTGTCAGGCTGCTTCCGCCGTTCGCCGCGATAACGGGTTCGCCGGATCGCTGCCGTACCCGGTGTGGATCCAGGTAATGATCTCGAATTGTCCGTCCTGGCGTTCTGCCACTGCCGTGCAACTCTCGACCCAGTCGCCGCAGTTGATGTATCGCAAGCCGTAGTCGTCATGCAGGGCAGCGGTGTGGATGTGACCGCAAATAACGCCGTCGGCCCGGTGATGTCCGGCCTCGGTGGCCAGCGCTTTCTCGAAGGCGCCGATATAGTTCACGGCGTTCTTCACCTTGAGCTTGGCCCATTTGGATAGAGACCAGTAAGGCGCGCCAAGAACCCGGCGAAATGCATTGAAGACGCGGTTGGCCGTGAGCGCAAACTCGTAAGCTTTGTCGCCAAGCAGCGCCAGCCAGCGTGCCTGCGTCACCACAAGATCGAAAATGTCGCCATGCACGACAAAATACCGGCGTCCGTCGAGGCCTTCATGAATCGTGTTCTCAACGACTTCGATGCCGCCAAAATGCGTTCCATAGTAACCGCGTAAAAACTCGTCGTGATTGCCGGGTATGTAGATTACGCGCACGCCTTTGCGCGCCTGACGCAGGAATTTCTGCACAACATCATTGTGGGTCTGTGGCCAATACCAGGACGACCGCAATGCCCAGCCATCGACGACGTCGCCAACCAGGTAAATAGTCTCGGCTTCATGGTGGCGGAGAAAATCGAGCAGCCTTTCGGCTTGGCAACCGCGCGTTCCCAGATGAACGTCAGAAATGAACAGCGCGCGAAATCGTCGCGCGGCGTTTTCCGTCACGGGGCGACGATCTCCGATGCAACAATCATGCGCGACATCTACCCAACGCTCGTTTCATTTTTATGACAGCGCTGTTTACCTATTTCACACTTTCCTTTCGCACTTTCAGGCTCACGCGGCGGCGCTTTGTCCTTCGGAGCGGCGAAAGCGGACCAACGTGTAGATGCCGAACGGCTTGACCTTGCGGCGCTCGATCAATTCGGCGCCGCCATGATTTCGCGCCCACGTTGCCAGACGCTGGAACGGAAATTCCGGGCGCAGACCAAGCTTGTGCGCTTTCAGCGCAAGCAGGCGTTCGACCGCGGCGGCTATACCACGTTCGGAATAGAGGTGATTAACGAGAATGATTTGCCCGCCCGGGCGAACCACCCGGGCACATTCCGACAGGACGCTTTCGGGATCTTCCACAAGCGTGATGACAAATTGCCCGACGACACAGTCGAACGATGCGTCGGCGTATATCAGTCTGTGTGCGTCCATCACCATCAATTCCTTGACGAACGGATAGCGGCCGCTCGCCACGCGAACGCGCGCGCGCTTGATCATCGGCTCGGAAATGTCGATGCCGGTGATCTCTGTCGTGGCGTCATAGTCGTCGAACGAGAGCCCGGTGCCGACGCCAATCTCCAGAATGCGTCCGCCAACCTGGCGCGCAGCATTCGCGGCTGCGCGCCGGCCGTTGGTGAACACCGGGCCGCACACCGCGTCGTAAACCGGCGCCCAGCGTGCATAGGCCTTTTCCATAACCTCTTTCGCCGGATCGCACCGCATTGCCCCTCCCCGCGAATCATTTCTGTTTGCCCGCGGTGAGAGATATCAAGCCCGTGCGACAGTCGAGCGACATTGCCCACGGGAGGAAGAGCTTGACGCTTCCGCGCGCCGATCTGACACTCGCCCGGTCACCAAGCGTAATGTGAGGAAATCCCATGAATCTCGGAATTGCCGGCCGCAAGGCCATTGTCTGCGCATCGAGCCGCGGGCTCGGTAAAGCCTGTGCGCGCGCTTTGGCTGAGGCGGGCTGCGAGGTGGTCATCAATGGGCGTGACGGGAAAAAACTGGAAACGACCGCCGCCGAGCTTGCCAGCCTCACCGGCGCCAAGGTGACGGCGGTTGCTGCCGATGTCGCTACGCCGGAGGGTCAGAAGGCACTTCTGGCCGCCTGCCCGCAGCCTGACATTCTCGTCAACAACAATGCTGGTCCTCCCATGCGTGACTTCCGCGAACTCTCGCGCCCGCAAATGATCGACGGCGTGATCGCCAATATGGTGGTGGCAGTTGAGCTGATCCAGCGTGTGATTGACCCAATGTGTCAGCGCAAGTTTGGCCGCATCGTCAATATCACTTCCGGTTCGGTGAAGATGCCGCTGGCCGGTCTCGACCTTTCATCGGGCGCGCGCGCCGGTTTGACCGCATTCCTTGCCGGCGTGGCGCGCACGGTCGCGGACAAGAACGTTACGATCAACAACATATTGCCCGGCGCGTTCGACACCGATCGTCTCCGCGGCGTGCTGAGCAAGACCGCCGAACAGAAAGGCAAGAGCGTGACTCAGGTTGCGGCCGATCGCATCGCCACTATTCCGGCCAAACGTTTCGGCAATCCCGAGGAGTTTGGCGCTGCTTGCGCGTTCTTGTGTTCGGCGCATGCCGGATACATCACGGGGCAGAACCTGCTCATCGATGGCGGCACGTTTAACGGCGCGTTCTAGCCTTAAAAAGCGAAGGCCGGCGTCCCCTGGCCGGCCTTCGTCCCCATTGCCCCTTAACGGAAGCTATTTGGTAGTGAGCGCTTTGCTGGGAGCGGGAGCCATAAGCTCGTCCCACCGCCAATTCAGACCAACTGAAAAGATATCGGCATGCGAGGTTGTGTTACCAACATAGGCAACACCGAACGGATTAATAGATGTAACTGATGTCGTGAACCATGGATTTCCGGATGCGGCAGATATATTGACTGTCGCATCACGCACCCATACGTGCGAATACGCCAGATCGGCCTTCAGGCCCCTGATGATCTGCCAGCTCGCCCCGACCGACGCCCAGAAGCGATCGTTATCCGGTATGAGCGGGGTACGTACCTGATCGGTGATTGGCGAAATCTCGTAGGCAAAGCCCGTACGCAGGGTCAAGCGATCACTCGCTTGATACTCGGCACCACCCGAGAAGAACCACCCGTCCCGATATTGGAACGGCAACATGGTGCTCGAGGCACCAGCGACCGCCACATTCGCAGTCCCGATTCGACTCCAGTTGGTCCATTCCACAGTGCCGAGCAGAGTCCATTGCGGACTAATGCGTTGCCTCACCCCAGCCGAAACGATCCCGGGCAAATCGATTGTGGTGTTCGCCCCAAACACGCCGTTGGGTAGAAGAACTTCGCCGCTAATCTTTTGATTAATGCCGGAACGGTAACCAATCCCGATGGTAGTGGCAGGCGTGGGCGTTAGCGTGACACCGGCGGTAAAGCCATAGCCCCAACCATTGCCGGTTAGTGTTGCATCACCGAACGGTACAACTGCGCCAAGTTGAGGAACAAAGGCGCTTACCCCATGATTCAAGCTGGCCTTGGCATATTGAATCTGAACGCCCACACCAACACTGATCCAGTCAGCAAATCGATATGCGATGGTAGGAGTCGCATTATAGGTGGTCAGCGAGGTAGCGCTCGCAGTATAATCGCGGCCTGCCCAAATCTCGGGAACTGCCGCCGAAAGCCCAAACGGCGAATTCAATGACATGCCGAGCCAGAGGTTGGGATTGAGCTGGTAGGAAAAATACCCGGCAGGGATCAGTGCCATGTTGTAGATATTGCTGCTGCCGCCCAGCGAGAGAAATGTGCTGCCGGCAGTTGGGTCATTCTGCGCGTGGGGAAAGAATCCGGTGTAGCTCGATGAACTTTGGACCCCGGCGAATTGCGTCATCACAGCAGGATTCCAGAACATCCCGGACAATGATCCACCGGCGGCAATACCCGCAAAGGAGGAGCCTTGCCCGTAGGTGCTTTGTTCGTGAACAGCAAACCCACCGGCATTGGCTTGCGCGGTCGCAACCACCAATAGACCGAGCGCACTGCCTGCGCGTAGGAAGCTCGTCCAACCCCGTCGCATTTCGTCCCCCAAGTTGTCCCAGCTCAATTGCGTGGCATGGTGGACCCGAGGTGACGTTTGCGACAATACCAAACAGCCCAAAAACCGTTGGAATGGCGCGAACTTAAGCAGAATCTGTCAGGCTGTTGCCGCTGCGCCACAGGCGCCTGCCGCATCGCAACAAAGCAATTCATTTATGGGTCAAGGAGTTGGTCCATTCCGGCAAGGTCCCGCCGGAAGCGCAGGTCGAACTCATCCGCCACCCGAAGAAGATACCTCCAGATCCCAAGGAACGTCTGCGCGAGGTCGCTCCGAGTCGTCGGGACCGCTCATATCGCTCCCTTCCCGAATGACGCTGCTGAGGTGAACCCGATTGATTGATCCCGCTGCGAAGGGTTGCTCCGTGCCGGTGACCGTCGCATGATCGATTTGATCTGCCAGATACCCAGCCAAAAATATAAACGCCCGCGAAGGAGACCCCTGACCATGAAGCTCGTCCGCTACGGCGCGCCCGGACGCGAGAAACCCGGCATCATCGGTGAAGACGGCAAGATCCGCGACCTGTCGCGTATCGTGAAGGACATCGACGGCGAGATGCTGGCCTCGGGAGGCCTCGCGAAGATAAAGAAGGCCAATCTCAAGCGGATGAAGCCGGTAGCCGGTAAACCGCGTCTTGGACCCTGCATCGGCGATGTGCGCAACTTCATCGCTATCGGCCTCAACTATTCAGATCATGCAGCGGAGGGCGGCAATCCAATCCCGCAAGAACCGGTGATCTTCAACAAAGCGCCGAGCTGCATCTGCGGGCCAAACGACGACACCATGGTGCCGAGAAATTCCACCAAACTCGACTACGAATGCGAGCTGGGCATCATCATCGGCAAACGGGCGCGCTACCTGTCGAAAGAAAAGTCAATGGACGTTGTCGCCGGCTATTGCGTCGGCAATGACGTATCGGAACGCGATTTCCAGCTCGAACACGGCCAGACAATTGCCAAGGGCAAGGGCTGCGAAACCTTCGGCCCGCTCGGCCCCTGGTTTGTCACCAAGGATGAAGTTCGTGATCCGCAAAAACTTGCGATGTGGACCGACGTCAATGGCGAGAAGCGGCAGCGCGGGAACACTAGCAACATGATATTCGATTGCCGCCACATCGTCTGGTATTGCTCGCAACTATTCGTGCTCGAGCCAGGCGACGTGATCGTCACCGGCACGCCAGCCGGAGTCGGGCTCGGGCGCAAAGTGCAACCGCAATATTTGCAGGCGGGCGACACGGTCACGCTCGGCATCGAAGGCCTGGGCGAACAGAAACAGAAAATCGTGCCGTTTAAAATGTAAGTACGACGCCAGTCGGTGCGCCTATCAAAGAAAAACCCCGGGGTATGCCCCGGGGTTTCTTTATTGCCCGCCGACGTTTCTAGGCGGCCGCGCGATCGACGATGCTCTTCGCCAGATCGCGGAACTCACCGCGCGACAGCATTTTCTTGTTTTTCAGCGAATAGGCTTTCACAGCTGCGGTAATCTTCAGCGCGTCTTCTTCGGACACCTGCATGCCGAGCTGCTGCAGCCACATATTGACCGAGTCGATACCGCTGCCCTTGCCCATCACCACTTCGGCCGGCGGCTGGCCGACGGCGCTCCAGCGGATCGGGAACAGCTCGGTGGCATACTTCTCGCCGCAATTCTTGAACCAGCTGGCGATGATGCCGGACTCGATCTGATAGAGGCCGCTTCCGACAATGGCCTTGTTGGTCGGCACCACCACGCCGGTCAGGCGCTGGACCAGGTTGGCAAGCGAGGTAAGTTTGGTGGTGTCGATGCCGACATCGACATTGTACATGGTCTTCAGCGCCATAACGATTTCTTCCATCGGCGCGTTGCCTGAACGCTCGCCGACGCCCAGCACCGTCGTGTGCATGACTTCCACACCTTCGGCGAGCGCCATAATGGTGTTGGCCACGCCCATGCCGAAGTCCTGATGGAAATGCGCTTCCAGGCGCTTCTTGATGCGCTTCTGGACCTCGCGCACGAAGTAGCGCATGGCGTGCGGCGACACCACGCCGAACGTATCGACCAGCGCCAGCGCATCCATGTGGCCGTCCTTGCCGACGCGTTCGATCAGGTCGAGCGCCCATTTCAGCTCGGCGCGCGAGAAGTCAATCGGGAAGAACACGACTTCCAGTCCGTTGTCGTGCGCGTATTTGGTCGCTTCGATCGAGGTCTCGATCGCCTTCTCCATCGGCCAGCGGTAGGCAAGATCGACCATGTGCTTGCTCGACGGGATCTCCATAACCACGCCGTTGACGCCGGTGTCGATCGCGCGCTTGACGTCTTCCTTCATGCAGCGCGCGAACGAGAAAATCTGCGGCCCCAGGTTACGCTTGACGATTTCCTTTATGGCGTCGTTGTCGGATGGAGAAACAATCGGCATACCGGCTTCGATGCGGTGCACGCCCGCCTCCGCCAACGCCTCGGCGATGCGGATTTTCTCGTCCTTGCTAAGGATGACGCCGGTTTGCTGCTCACCGTCGCGCAATGTCACGTCGTGAATTTTGATGTTCTTGGCGAACTTGAAATCCTTGGTGACGTCGGGGGCGTAGTTCCACTCGCTCACGAACCAGTCGTCCGTTTTCCACGGTTGATTTGCCATCCTGTTACTCCTCTCGCATGGGTGTGTACGTGATTTTTCTGCGTTTTTTCAGGCCGGCCAGGCTAAGGCAATCAAGCCGAGCAGACTGATCCTTACAATAATGAGTTTGCATGTCTCAAACCACCGGATTTGTAAGCTCGCCAATGCCGGAAATTGCGACGCGAACTTCATCGCCGGGCTTGAGATAGCGTGGCGGATCGAAACCGATACCGACCCCGGCTGGCGTGCCGGTCGCAAGCAAATCTCCTGCTTCCAGCGTGACATAGGCCGTCACCGTTTCGATAAATCTCGGCACGTCGAAAATCATGTCGCGGAGCAAGGCCTGCTGCCGGCGTTCTCCATTCACGTATGTCGCCAGCTCCTGCGCATCCGGCACGCCGAATTCATCGCGCGTCACCAGCCACGGTCCTACCGGACAAAAACTGTCCAGGCTTTTTCCGAGAAACCACTGTTTGTGGCGCTGTTGCACGGCCCGCGCAGTGACGTCGTTGACGATCGTGTAAGCGAAAACGTAGTCGAGCGCAGCGTCGCGTTTCACGTCTTTGCAGCGTTTGGCGATGACAACGCCGAGCTCACCTTCGTAGTCCACGGTTTGCGTCGGGTCGGACGAGGCGGCAATCTTCTGGAAGGGATCGGCAAGCGAGGAAGTCGACTTGGTGAAGATAACGGGGTCGGCGGGGACCTCCTGCTTGTCGCCGGATTGGTCGACGCCGCTGCGCGCGAATTCCTGGGCATGGTCGTGATAATTTTTGCCGACGCAGATCACGTTTTTCGTCAGCGGTCCGACCGGCGCGGCGAGCTTGGCGCGGCTGAGCGCGACCGGTTCGCCGTACTCTGGCGGTGACCCCTCCCCCAGCAGTCTTATGACATGGCGCAAATCACGTACCGACGCGCGACCGACCGAAAACGGGCGAAAGTTATCGTCCTGAACGATGCCGAAAATCTTGCCCTGCGGGCTGTTGAGCGCTGCAATACGCATGGTCCGGCAATTACCTTTCCGCAATGACCGCGAATACGGGATGCGGACAAGCCGCTAGCAAAGACAGCCGCCCGCTTCAAGGCACCCCTGATTGGATCCTTCCTTTGTCTTTAGCCACCACTACAGGTCCTTGCGCGCTTTATTATGCCGGTGGACCCCGCGCCGGTTTGATCTAACGCAAGTCCGATGCGCCTATCCTTCGAGACGCCCGCCTTCGGCGGGCTCCTCAGGGTGAGGTCTGGCTTTGTGCTTAGAAACAGCCAGCCTCATGGTGAGGAGCGCCGCAAAAGCGGCGCGTCTCGAACCATAAGTCAAACGGACAATCGGACCGATTGATTGGGCTTGCGCCCACGGCAACGCATGGTCGTGCTGCCGCACGCTATTTGCTCACGGCCATCGCCTGCTATAGTGCGCTAACGCCACATAAGAGCGTGCAAAATTGCAGTCCCTGGGGGAAACACCATGCGAACCGTTAGCTGGTTAGGCTGCCTGTTGCTGGGTGCGGTTCTTTCCGCGCCGGTGAAGGCCGAGACGATCAAGATTGGAATTCTCATCCCTTATTCCGGCGCCAACGCCGACCTTGGCGATGTGCAGGACAAGGCGTTCGACCTGTACATGAAGCTGCACACCAAAGACATCCTGCCGCACAAGGTCGAACTCATTAAACGCGACGAAGGACCGCCGTCCGGCGCCAACGCCAAAACCGCGGCGACCGAGCTCATCACGCGCGACAAGGTCGACTTGATCCTTGGCGTCGTGTATTCGCCGTCCGCAATCGCCATGGCGCCCGTGGTGACGCAGGCGAAGGTCCCCTTCATCATCGCCAATGCCGGCACCGCGTGGATCACGCAGCTGTCGCCATACATCGTGCGCTTCTCATTCAGCATGTGGCACGACGGCTATGCGATGGGCACGTTCGCGCACGAGAAGCTCAAGTGTAAAACAGCGGCGAATGCCTACACCGACTTCCCGCCCGGCAAGGATTCAACAGAAGCCTTCAAGACCAGCTTCGAAAAGGCCGGCGGCAAGGTGGTCGATGCAATCCCGATGGGCAACCCGGCCCAGGTGCCAGACATGACGCCGTTTTTCCAGCGCGTGAAGGATCAGAAGCCCGACTGCCTCTTCGTATTTATTCCGTCGGGTTCGCACGCCCTGGCGGTGGTCAAGACCTACGGACAATTGGGCTTGCGCCAGGCGGGTATCAAGCTAATCGGCCCAAAGGACGTCGTGCCTGACAGCAAGCTTCAGACCATGGGCGATGCGGCAATCGGAACGATTGTCATGAGTTCGTACAGCAACGACCTCGACAATCCTGTCAACAAGGCATTCGTCAAAGCGTGGCACGAGGCTTATGGCGCTGACAATTATCCCGACTTTGAGTCCGCCAACGCCTGGGACGCGATCCACGCCGTTTTCCAGACCATCAAGAAGCTCAACGGAAAGATTGACGCGGATACCTTCATCAACGAGATCAAACACTGGTCGAGCGATGGTCCGCGCGGCAAGATCCGCATCGATCCCGAGACACGCGACATCGTGAACGACGAGCACGCGATGGAGGTGATCCGCAAGCCGGATGGCAAGCTCGGCACCAAGATTCTGGGCAGCATCCGGCAAGTGAAGGACCCGTGCAAAGAACTGAAGATCGGCCGTTGCGGGACCCAATAAACCAGCAGCGGGCAGATTTAAGGGGCCGCCCCAAAAGGGCGGCCTCTTTTCGTTTGACTGCGAAAATACTGAGCCAGCGCGCGTTCGCGATTTAAAAAGTGCTTACCTCATTGACCTGATTACGACTCGTCGTTTTATCAAGTGCCAAAGAGTTTGGGAGCCAAATAGTGACGTCTTCAACACTTTCCATCGCAGGTGATGCAGAACGAGATGAAGACATTGGCCGAGCAAATCGCCACGACCAAATTCCTGGTGGTGGACGACGAGCATTCAATGCGGAAGGTCATCCGCGCATTGCTTACGACCATGGGCGCACAGACAATCTACGAAGCAAAAAACGGTTCGGCGGGGCTGGATCTTATCGGCACGCTCGCGCCGCATATTGTGATTCTCGATTGGGAAATGCCGGGGGTTGATGGCGCCGCATTCATGCGCGCTGTCCGCTCGCCCGGAAAATTTTCACATCCCAACGTACCCGTGATTATGTTGACCGGTCACAGCGAACGCTCGCGCGTGGTTGAGGCCGCCCAGCTCGGCATCAACGAATACCTCGTCAAGCCCGTGTCGCTGAATGCGCTGCAGAAGCGCCTGACCGCCGTACTGACGAACCCTCGTCCGATGGTGCGAAATGGCGACTACTACGGGCCGGCACCACGCAAATTGTCCGCAGTAATCAATGATGCCGACCCGCTCACCGAATATTTCCTCGTGGATTAAGCATGCCGAAAGAACAGCAACCGAGCGCTGCCGAGCAGTATACGAAGCTTGCCGCCCACCTGCGCGCCAAAGCGCGCAGGGAGGAGAGCCCAACTTTACGCGCCGAATGGGAGCATCTGGCTCAGTGCTACATCGATCTCGCGGAACAGACAGACCGGAACCATGGCGCCGATAACGTTTATCATCTGCACAGAGCAGAATAACTTCGTCCGTGAGGTAACTTTCCCCGGGAACTTCCCGGGGCTATGGCCGAACTTGTTCGCGTTCACATTACCCGCGACCAGTTGCTCAAAGCCGCGGCCGACTATGAGCGTATGGCCCGGGATGCCGAGCAGCGCGAAATAGCGCAAGGGCTCTTGCATTTGCGCGAGCTCGCCATGAGCCGGTCCTCAAACTAAAGTCGATCGCTAGAAATTTTCCTCCGAATGCGGCGATAGGCCGCCCTTCCTGGCACACCCGTAGTCTTTGCAGAGGTGCGAGAGGTCGCCCGTGCAAAGGCATTGGGTAATTGGACAAATAATGTCCTGTCGGGGCGACAGGACTGCGATCGGGCCTTCCGCGACGGACGGCAAAAGGTGCGCGTATCTTTCAATCTCGCGGCAAGCTTCATGCCGCCGCGTTTCTCTCAATGCGATCAGGAACAGTGTGAAAAAGTTTCGGCGCGGTTCGGACTTTCGTCCGGCAACAACCGCGCGGGGAACGTGAGCGCCCCCGTAGACCGCAACAGTCATCGGACTTTCTCTCTCTTAAAGGTGGGTATGTGCCCTGCACGCGCCGGTAGGCGCATGCAGGGCGGCGTCTCTCATCGTTTCGTAATGATAATTTCCAGGTACTCGCTCGGTACGACCATCGTGCCGTCGTCGGCCTTGTTCATGCGCGCGATAAGCGCGTAGAGATCATCGCGCAGGCGCTGCTGTTGTGGCGGCTCGAGGGCGGCAAAAGCCTTGAGCATCGGGCCGTAGAAGGTCTTGAATACCTCCACAAAGTGCTCCGGCGACCGATAGCGGAAATTGAACTGCCGCGGCTCTGTCTTGATCCAGCTCGCCCCGGACCCGAACAGTTCCGTGAGATGGGCGCGCGTGCCCCACAACATCGGAGATTTCGCGGCCGCCGGCGGCGGCAGATATTTCGCGATCGTCTTGAACATGTGGCCGACGAATCCATCCGGCGTCCAGTTCGTGAGGCCGATCTGGCCGCCGGGTTTGCAGACGCGCAGGAGTTCGGCAGCGGCCCGATTTTGATTGGGCGTGAACATCACCCCGAAGGTCGAGATAACTGCGTCG
>Ga0187779_10000539_pt1 | contig 25247 bp, 27 predicted proteins | sample 1015_Q2_SP10_10__FD_132435 | JGI IMG/M metagenome (GOLD analysis project Ga0187779, IMG submission 132435) | Tropical peat soil microbial communities from peatlands in Department of Meta, Colombia - 1015_Q2_SP10_10_MG | ecosystem: Environmental > Terrestrial > Soil > Wetlands > Peat | place... | reverse complement strand
GGCGCTGATCGACGGCTCGTATCACACCGTCGATTCCTCCGACATGGCGTTCCGCACCGCCGGCCGCATCGCGATCGTCGAGGGACTGCCGCAGTGCAATCCGGTGCTGCTCGAGCCGGTCCATCTCGTCGAGATCGTCTGCCCGAGCGAAGCCACCGCCAAGATGAACGCCATCCTGTCGGGCCGGCGCGGGCAGATCCTCGGCTTCGACACGCGCGAGGGCTGGGACGGATGGGACACGGTGCGGGCGCAGATGGCGGAGGCGGAAATCGGCGACCTCATCATCGAGGTGCGCTCGGCAACCGCCGGCGTCGGCTCGTTCACCTTCAAGTTCGACCACATGGCGGAACTGACGGGGCGCACGGCCGATCAGATCATCACGGCGCGGCGGGCGGCGGAATAGCGATAGCGTATCCGTGACTTGCCTGTGAAGCGCGGGCACCTTAACCCCTTGAGCGCTCGATTCGAGGGGACACCATGAACGTCATTTGCCGCCGCGGCTGGGAGATTCCGGAACGTGAAGCAACGCCGGAACACCTGGTGTTCAGCCGCCGCGCGGTTCTTGCGGGCGGCGCCAGCGCCTTGGCGCTTGCGCCTCACGCCGCGCGGGCGCAGCGCGTCGAGGATCTCGGCAAGCTGCCCGACCCGACCGCGGACCTCTATCCGGCGAAGCGCAACGAGGCCTACACACTCGACCGCCCCGTCACCGACGAAACCATCAACGGCCACTACAACAATTTCTACGAGTTCGGCATGGCGAAGAACATCGCCGAGCCGGCGCAGGTGCTGCCGACACGGCCGTGGACCATCAAGATCGACGGCAATGTCGAGAAGCCGTTCGAGATCGGCATCGACGATCTCATCCGCAAGATCGGCCTCGAAGAGCGCACCTACCGCCACCGCTGCGTCGAGGCCTGGAGCATGGCGATCGCTTGGACCGGCTTCCCGCTGGTGAAGCTGATCATGCTGGCGCGCCCGCTTGCCAACGCGACCTACATGCGCATGGAGACGTTCGAGAATCCGAAGATCGCGCCGGGTCAGCGCCAGCCCTGGTATCCGTGGCCTTACGTCGAGGGTCTTACCATGGCGGAGGCGGCGAACGAACTCACCTTCATCGCAACCGGCGCCTATGGCCATCCGCTGGCGAAGCAACACGGCGCGCCGCTGCGTCTCGTGGTGCCGTGGAAGTACGGCTTCAAGTCGATCAAGTCGATCGTCAAGTTCACTTTCACCGACCAGCGGCCGAAGGGCATGTGGGAAGTGTTGCAGTCGTCCGAATACGGCTTCTGGGCGAACGTCAATCCGGCCGTGCCGCATCCGCGCTGGAGCCAGGCGACGGAAGAAGTGATCGGCACCGGCGAACGGCGGCCGACGCTGCTGTTCAATGGCTACGGCGAGTACGTGTCCAATCTCTACGCCGGCATGGAAACCAAGGAACGGCTGTGGGCGTGAGGCCTTCCGCCGACTGAGGCGCGTACTCTCAGGAGGCGTTTTCGTTCTCTTGGGAGGTGCCCTTGCGCAAGCTGTTCGCCGTTCTGTTCGCACTCGCCGCGTGTCGTCCGCGCAGGCCGCCGAGCAGCCCGATCTCATCTTCAGGCGCTCGACCGTGTTCAAGTGGCTCACGCCGAATGACAAGCTTGCGACCTATGGCTCGACGATCCGGACGTCGACGGCGTTGCCCGCCATTTCACCGTGCCGGAGCGAGGCGGCATCAAGGGCTGGATCGGCGTCGCCGAAGAGGTCTCCGACATTTCGCTCGCCTGCCGGCAGACCGGGCCCATCCACATCAAGGCCAAGTTCAGCCAAGGTGAGGATGTTTTCCGCAAGCGGCGCTCGCTGTTCTTCAAGAAGATGCAGATCGTCCGCGGCTGCGACGAGAAGCGCAACGTACTGGTCTACATGGTCTACAGCGACCGCCTGATCGAAGGCTCGCCAAAGAATTCGACGTCGACGGTGCCGATCATGCCGTGGGGTGCCGATGCGGCTGTGCAGAAATGCGCGGGTTGGATCGAGAAATAGGGCGCAGCGCAGGCGTTATTCCGGCGTCGCTGGCGGCATGGTAGAGTTTCATCGATCGGGGGAACGGATGCCGAGGAGGCTCCCATGACCACGGAACAACCCAATATCGTCAATATTCGGCGGGCGGTGAACCAATCGCTGCGCCAGCACTGGGTGCTCTATCTCGTCGAAGGTGTCGTGCTGCTGGTGCTCGGCGCGACGGCCATCGTCATTCCGCCTTTGGCGACGCTTGCCACCACCATCGTGCTCGGCTGGCTGTTCCTGGTCAGCGGCGTGGTCGGCCTTGTCACCTCGTTCTGGATGCGGCAGGCGCCGGGTTTCTGGTGGTCGCTCTTGTCGGCGGTGCTCGCCATCGTCGTCGGTTTCTGGATCCTGGCGCGGCCGATCAGCGGCGCGGTGTCGCTGACCATCGTGCTGGTCGCCTTCTTCATCATCGAGGGCATCGCTTCGATCATGTTCTCGCTCGAGCACAAGCGCGAACTCACCGGCCAATGGGGCTGGATGCTGGTCAGCGGCGTCATCGATCTGGTGCTTGGCGCCATGATCTTCGCCGGCCTGCCAAGCACGGCGGCCTGGGCGATCGGGCTGCTCGTCGGCATCAACATGGTATTCGGCGGCTCGGCGCTGATCGCCATGTCGCTGCACGCGAGGAACGCGACCTAGCTATTTGCCGTAGCGCTCCGCGAGCTTGCGGTCGTAGTCGAGCACGGCCTGCAGCAGCACTTGCGCGCCGGCGGCGCACTGCTCCTTGGACGAGAATTCCGCCTCGTTGTGGCTGATGCCGTCCTTGCATGGCACGAAGATCATCGAGGCCGGCGCGACGCGCGACACATAGGCCGCGTCGTGGCCGGCTCCGGAGATCATATCGCGCGTCGAGTAGCCGGAGACGCGGGCGCCCTCGCGCACCGCGGCGATGCAATCGGAGTTGAACTGCGTCGGCGGCTGCGTCCAGATGTTCTTGACGGCGATCTGCAGGCCGAGTTCGGCGCTGAGTCTCTGCGCCGCCGCCGTCACCTCGCTCTCCATGCGGTCGAGCACGGCGGGATCGGGATCGCGCATGTCGATGGTGAAGTAGACCTCGCCCGGCACGACATTGGGCGAACCCGGCTTCACCTCGAGCAATCCGACGGTGCCGACCGCGGTCTTGGCGCGCAGGGCCGCTGCATTGACGGTCTCGACCAGGCGTGCCGCGGCGAGCAAGGCATCGTGTCGGCGCGGCATCGGCGTCGTGCCGGCGTGCGAATCCTGACCGGCAACCGTGACTTCGTACCAGCGCATTGCCTGGACGCCGGTGACGACGCCGATATCCTTGCCGTTCTCCTCGAGATAGGGGCCCTGCTCGATGTGGACCTCGAAGAAGGCCGACAGCCTGTGGTCGCCGCATTTTTGCGGGCCGCGATAGCCGATCTTGTCGAGCGCTGCGCCGAAGGTCTCGCCGCTGCGGTCGGCGCGGCCATTGACCCAGTCATGGGTGAATACGCCGGCAAAGACGCCGGACGCGGCCAGCGCCGGCGTGAAACGCGAGCCCTCTTCGTTCGTCCAGTTGACGACCTCAATCGGCGCGAAGGTCTCGTAGCCGACGAGATGCAGCGTACGCAGCGCCTCGAGTGCGGCGAGCACGCCGAGGCAGCCGTCGAACTTGCCGCCGGTCGGCTGGGTGTCGAGATGGCTGCCCATAGCGATCGGCGGCACGTCGTCGCGCTGGCCGCGCCGCCGCGCGAACATCGCGCCCATATCGTCGACGATGACGGTGCAGCCGAGCGCCTCGGCGCGCGCCTTGAACCAGTTACGCACCTCGCGGTCGAGATCGGTCAGTGTCAGCCGGCAGATCCCGCCTTTGGGTGTCGCGCCGATCCTGCCGCTCTCCATCAGGTCGTCCCACAGCCGCTCGGGATCGATCCGGAGATTTTTCATGAAGGTTCGACTTCTCCGGCCTCGGCTTCGGCGAGTTGGTCGCGCCAATCCTTGCGCTTGAGGAAGAACGAGCTTGCCGCAAGCGCCAGGAGGCCGATGCTGATGATCAGCAGCGCCGCCGAGATCGGCCGGCCGAAGAAGATCAAATAATTGCCATTCGACATGATCAGCGACTGGCGCAGGCTCTGCTCGAGGATCGGTGAGATGACAAGGCCGAGCACGAGCGGCGCCGGGTCGAATTCGAACTTGCGCAGCGCGTAACCGAGCACACCCATTGCCAGCATGATCCAGACGTCGACGATCGAGTTGTTCGTCTCGTAGACGCCGATGATGCAGAACATGATGATCATCGGATAGAGATAGGCGTAGGGAATGCGCAGCACCGTGACGAACACGCTGACCAGCGGCAGGTTCAGCAACAGCAGCATGATGTTGCCGACATACATCGAGGCGACGAAGCCCCAGAACACGTCCGGGTGGTCATTGACGAGCGTCGGGCCGACCGAGATACCGTGCAGCATCAGTGCGCCGATCAGCACCGCTGTGATCGGACTCGTCGGAATGCCGAGTGCGAGCAGCGGCACGAAGGCGCCGGTCGACGCGGCGTTATTGGCGGTTTCGGGGCCGGCGACGCCGGGAACCGCGCCCTTGCCGAACTCCTGCGGATGCTTGGAGACACGCTTTTCCAGCGCGTAGGAGAGGAAACTCGAAATGATATGCGCCGAGCCCGGGATGATGCCGATGAAGAAGCCGAGCAGGGTACCGCGCGCGATCGGCATCGAGGCTTCGGCCCATTCCTTGCGTGTCGGCAGGAGGTCGCGCAGCTTCGGCGAGACGATGTCTTTCACCGCCTCCGCGCTCGGCGTTGCCAGGATCTCGCCGAGGCCGAACAGGCCGACCGCGACCGGCACAATGCCGATGCCGTCGCCGAGCTCGGCGATATCGAAGCTGTAGCGGAAATGGCCGGTCATGTTGTCGATGCCGATCATGCCGAGCAGTAAGCCCATCGAGGCCATCAGCAGCGTGCGGATCAGCGATGTCGACGACATGTAGGCGAGGAAGATCAGGCCGAGCACGATCAGCGCGGTGTATTCCGGCGGGCCGAACTTAATGGCGATCGTGGCGAGCGGCGGCGCGACCACCGTGAGCACCAGCACGCCGAAGGTGCCGCCGATCCACGAGCCGACTGCGGCGATACAGAGCGCGGCGCCGGCGCGGCCTTTCTTGGCCATGGCGTAGCCGTCGATGCAGGTCATCACCGAGGAGGCTTCGCCCGGGATGCGCATCAGGATAGACGTGGTCGAGCCGCCATATTGCGAGCCGTAATAGATGCCAGCGAGCATGATGATCGCCTGCGTGGCGTTGAGCCCGAAAGTCACCGGCAGGAGGATCGAAATGCCGGCGAGCGGCCCGATGCCGGGCAGCACACCGACCAAGGTGCCGACAAGGCAGCCGAGGAAGGCGTACCATGCGTTATGCCACTCCAATGCGACGGAGAAGCCGAGATAAAGACTGTGCCAGGTGGTTTCCACGTCGTGTTCCTAGAATCCGAGCGGCCCCGCCTCGAGCGGCGTCTTGAGCACGTAGACGAACAGCACGTAAGTGAAGACGACGAGGCCGACGCTGTAGGTCGCGGCCGGCAGCACGCGGCGCCGCTCGATGATGACGAGCAGGGCGAAGATCAGCAGCACGTCGGTAGTGAGGAAGCCGAGCCAGTCGAACACGGCGATCGCGATCGCCGTGAGCAACACCACAAGGCTTGCATGCTTGACGTCGGTCCAGGTGATCGTCGCGAATTCCCGGCTTTCGCCGGCCCGGAACACCAGCACGATACCGAACAGGATTGTCAGCATCGCGAGGATGTCGGGCAGGAATCCCGCACCGGGAAACGACAGCGTGCCGAACGGCAGATCGCCGCTCAGTGCGAGCACGAGAAGGCCGAAGCCGATGAAGAAAGCCCCGGCGACGTGGTCGGCGCGCAGCGTCATCCCTGCACGCGGCCGATGTTGTTGATCGCGTCCTCCTGACGCTTGGCGTCAGCCGCCCAGAACTTGGCGAATTCGGGCTGATCCATGTAGGCGAGCTCTTGGCCGAGATTGCCGAGCGCGGCGAGGAATTCCGAGCTGTGCGCCGCCTTGTTGAGGCCGTTGCGCAGCACCGCGATCGCCTTATCGGGCGTACCCTTGGGGGCGAAGATGCCGACCCAGAAATAATATTCGAGGTCGCAGCCCTGTTCCTTGAAGGTCGGCACGTCGGGCAGCACCTTGACACGCCTGCCGCTCGACACGGCGAGTGCGCGCACCTTTCCGGCCTTGATGTGTGGCAACGCGATCGAGGTCGGCGACATGAAGAAGTTGACGTTGCCGCCGAGCACGGCGGTGACGGCGGGACCGCCGCCATTGGTCGGCAAATGCCGCATCTTCAGATTGCCCGCGGACTTGGCAAACAGCGCGGTCGGGATATGCGAGGCGCCGTAGAGGCCGGACGACGAGAAGATCAACTTGTCGGGATTAGTCTTGGCGTCCACGACCAAATCCTTGAGATCCTTGTAGGGCAGGTCCTTGTTGGCGATCAGCACGATCGGATCGGCGACGATACGGGCAAGCGGGATGAAGCTCGCATTGGTGAATTTCGGCTGGCGGCCGAACAGCTTGTCGACCGCCTCGAAGCCGGAAATCGAGACGATATGGGTGAGCAGCGTGTAGCCGTCGGGCTTGGCGGACGCCACGTATTGCGCACCGACCGCACCGGCGGCGCCGGCCTTGTTTTCCAAGACGACGGGTTGCTTGAGGATCTTCTCGAGCGAGGCGTCGAGCGGGCGGGTGATCGTGTCGCTCACGCCGCCGGGCGGGAAGGGGCTGATCATGGTGATGGCGTGCGACGGATAGGCGTCCTGCGCATGCAGCGGCCCGGAGGCCAAGGTGGCGGCGGTAGCGGCTGTGCCGGCGGCGAAACTGCGGCGATCCATGTGCACCCCCTTTGGCTTTTTTTGAGCCTTAGCCTTGGACGCGGCCGATTGCGCGTACCGCATCGTCGGTGCGTTGGCCATCGACATCCCAGAATTTCTGGAAGTCAGGGCCGTCGAGATAAGCGAGATCCTGACCAAGATTGGCGAGCGTCGACTTGAACTGGTCGGAATTGGCGGCCTGCGTGATGGTCTGCCGCAGTTTCAGCACGACGGGCTGTGGCGTCGCCTTCGGCGCAAAGATGCCGACCCAGAGATAATATTCGACGTCGTAGCTGAACTCCTTCAGCGTTGGCACGTCGGGCAGTTCTTTCGAGCGCTTGCCGCCGAACGAGGCGAGCGGCCGCAGCTTGCCGCTCTTGATGTGCGGCAGCGTCGCCGACACCGATTGCGTTGTGCATTGCGCGTTGTTACCGAGGATCGCCGTGATCGCCGGGCCGCCGCCATTGGTCGGCAGATGGCGGACCCTCAGGCCGCCGGCGGCCTTGTCGAGCATGGCGAAGGGCAGGTGCGTCGCGCCATAAAGGCCGCCCGAGCTGAACACGATGGTGTCGGGGCGCTTTTTGACGTCGTCGATGAACTCCTTCAGCGTCTTGTACGGCTGCTGGTCGTTGACCAGCAGCACGACTGGATCGGCGACGACGCGGGCAAGCGGGATGAAGTCGGCGCGAGAGGTCTTGACCGGGCGGCCGAACAGTTTGTCGACCTCGGCGTAACCGGAAATGCCGGTGTTGTGCGACAGCAGCGTGTAGCCGTCCGGCTTGGCGGTCGCGGCATATTGCGCCCCGACCTGGCCCGCGGCGCCGGCCTTGGTCTCGATCACCACCGGCTGCTTCAGGATCGGCTCCATCAGCGAGGCCAAAGGCCGCGTCACGATGTCGTTGATGCCGCCGGGCGGGAATGCGTTGACGATGGTGATGGCGTGCGAGGGAAACGCATCCTCGGCGATTGCGGGACCGGCAGCGGCGAGCGCGGCCGTGCCGATGACGAAACTGCGGCGGTCCATGAACAACCTCACACCGGTTACGCGAGGAAAACGGAAATCAGCCTTGCACCCGGCCGATGGCATGCACGGCCGCTTCGACGCGCTTGGCATCTGCGTCCCAGAACTTAGCGAAGTCCGGCGCATCGAGATAAGCGACCTCGTCGCCGATATTGGCGATTGCGGCCTTGAACTGATCGCCGGTCGCCACCTTCTTGACGTTTTGGCGCAGCACTGTGACGGCGTCCGCCGGTGTTCCCTTTGGGGCGAACACGCCGACCCAAAGCGAAAACTCGACGTCGTAGCCAAGCTCCTTGAGTGTCGGCACGTCAGGCGCGGATGCGGCGCGCTTGTCGCCGAACTGCGCCAGCGCGCGCAGCTTGCTGGCCTTCATCTGGCCGCTCGCCGCCGCGATCGAGGACGTCAGCACTTGCGCGTTGTTGCCCAGCACCGCGGTGATCGCCGGACCGCCGCCATTGGTCGGCAGGTGCTTCATCTTGATGCCGGTCGCCTTCATGAACAGCGCGGTCGGCAGATGCAGCGCACCATAAAGGCCCGACGACGAGAAGATCAGCTTGTCGGGATTGGCCTTGGCGTCGTCGACCAGTTCTTTCACGGTCTTGTACGGCACCTGGTCGTTGACTACGAGCACCATAGGGCCGGAGGTGAGCCGCGCAATCGGCACGAAATCGTCGCGCGTGAACTTCGGCTTGCGGTCGAACAGCTTGTCGACTTCGGCAAAGCCCGAAATCGACACGATGTGGATCAGCAGTGTGTAGCCGTCGGGCTTCGCGGTCGCGGCAAATTGTGCGCCGACTTGGCCCGCGGCGCCCGCCTTGGTCTCGATGACGCAAGGCTGCTTGATGATCGGCTCGAGCATCGCCGTGAGCGGACGGCCGACCACGTCGGCGGCGCCGCCCGGCGGAAACGGATTGATGAAGGTGATGGCGTGCGAGGGATAGGCGTCGGCGGCAAAAGCCGGCCCGGTAGCGAACGCAACAGTAGCGGCGGTGCCGCCGGCAACGAAACGGCGTCGGTCCACGATCAATCCTCCCCTTTTGGAGCGCAGATTCTCCGGCTCGGCCGGGCCCGCTTTTTGTGGGCGGATGCTATCGCCCGCAGGTGTGGGCAATCAAGCGGCAATCCTGCGGGTGGTGGACCGGAACACATGTATCCGGTTCAATGCACCGCATCGCAATGCGAGGAGAGTGAGTAATGCCCGCTTACTGGGTGGCGCGTTCCAAGATCAACGATCCGGTCGAGTACAAGAAGTACACCGATCTGGTCCCCGCAATCATTGCCAAATACGGTGGCAAGGTGCTGGCGCGCGGCGGGAAATTTCAGATCATGGAAGGCCCCGATAAATTCCACCGCTTCATCGTCATCGAATTCCCGACGCTGGAGCAGGGAGTCGCCTGCTTCAAGTCAGCGGAATATGACGCGGCCGCCGCCTACCGCCGCCGCAATGGCGCGGGCGAGGTCGAGACCATCATGGTCGAAGGCATCTGATCCCAAGGCTCCCGAATGCGGCCGATGGCGCACGAGAGAACGCCAGCAAAGCGGGTCTGAAGATCGTCTACGACAAGGGCTATCCGCCCCCGACGACCGCCTTTGCGCCGATCGTGAGTGCGATCCAGGCGACCACTGCCGATCTCGTGGTGATCTGCTCCTATCCGCTCGACTCCGTCGGGGTGGTGCTCGCGGCCAACGAGGCCAAGCTCACCCCGAAGATAATCGGCGGCGCGATGGTCGGCCTGCAATCGACGGTCTTCAAGACCAAGCTCGGGCCGGCGCTCGACGGTTACATGGACTACGACTTCTGGCTGCCGACCAAGACGCTGATGTTCAGCGGTACGGCCGATTTCATGAAGAAGTACCAAGAGCGCGCGGCAAAGGCGGGCGTCGATCCGCTTGGCTACTACATGGCGCCGTTCAGCTACGCCTATCTCGACGTGCTCGGGCAGGCGATCACCGCGACCAAGGGTGTCGACGACACTAAGCTCGCCGACTACCTGAGCAAGACGACGTTCAAGACCATCGTCGGTGACGTGTTGTTCGGCAAGAACGGCGAATGGGCGAGGTCGCGGGTGTTCCAGGCCCAATTCCGAGGCATCAAGGGCAACGGCGTCGACCAGTTCAAGAATGCCGACACCCTGGCAATCATTACACCGGGTGAATTCAAGTCGGCCGACGTGATCTATCCGTTCGAGAAGGCGCGGCAATAAGTCTTCCCACTTCGGCCCATCCCATGGGTATCGGGCGCGGCCGGAAATGGCCGCGCCCGCATCGTTGCGGACCTTCCCTTTGGCGAAGGCCGGAATTTGTATAGATTTTCGGCAGCGCGTGCGGGTGGACCATTGCGTTGCGCGCTGTCATTATTGACTATCTCATCAAGAACAAGGCTCATGGGAGGAGACGATATGCTGCAAAAACTCAAATCCCGAACATTCGCCTGGCTCGCGGGAACGGCGGTTGCCGTAGTCGCGGCCGGCGCGTTGTTCGCGACTGGCGCGACCGCGCAGAACAAGGAGCCGATCAAGATCGGCTTCGGCATGGCGCAGACCGGACCGCTTGGCCCGAACGGCAAGCAGGCGCTGCTCGGAATGCAGATCTGGGAAGAGGAAACCAACGCCAAAGGCGGTCTGCTCGGGCGTCCGGTGAAGCTCATCTACTACGATGACCAGAGCAATCCGTCGACGGTTCCCGGCATTTACACCAAGCTGCTCGACGTCGACAAAGTCGATCTCATCGTCAGCGGCTACGCCACCAACATGGTCGCACCGGCAGTTCCGGTGGCGATGCAGAAGGGTAAGACGCTGGTCAGCCTGTTTGCGCTCGACGCCAACCACGAGTTCAAATACCCGAAATATTTCTCGGTGCTGCCGACCGGGCCGCAGACCAGGCCATCGTTCACCGAGGGCTTCTTCCAGGTCGCTATGCAGCAGAACCCGAAGCCGGCGACGCTTGGCCTCGTGGTCGAAGATGCCGAGTTCTCCAACAATGCCTGCGAAGGCGCGCGCGAAAATGCGAAGAAGTTCAATATAAAGATTATCTACGACAAAAAGTACCCGCCGAATACGACCGACTACACCCCGGTCGTGCGCGGCGTACAGGCGGCCAATCCGGACATCGTGATCGTCTGCTCGTATCCGCTCGGCTCGGTTGGCATCGTGCAGGCCGTGCGCGAGCTCAACTACAAGCCGAAGATGATCGGCGGCGCGATGGTTGGCCTGCAGGCAACCGTCTTCAAGAACAAGCTCGGACCGAAACTCAACGGTATCGTGAACTACGAGACGTGGGTGCCGTCCGACAAGATGATGGCGCCGGCGGCGGCGTTCTTCAAAACCTACCAGGCGAAAGCCGGCGCCGCGGGCGTTGATCCGCTCGGCTACTATCTCGGCGGCTGGGGCTACACCTACATCAACATGCTGGGCGAGGCGATTGCCGCGACCAAGAGCATCGACGACAACAAGATCGCCGACTGGCTGCGCAAGAACACGCACAAGACCATCATGGGTGACTGGTCCTACGGCCCCGGCGGCGAATGGACCAAATCGGGCATGATGCAGGTCCAGTACCACGACATTAAGGAAGGCGCCGGTCTCGAAACCTGGAAGGGCATGGGCTACCAGACCGTGCTTACACCGTCTTCGCTCGCTACCGGCAAGGTGATCTATCCCTACGAAAAGGCGCTGCAGTAAGCACCTTCGGGAGCGATACGACTTCGGCGCGGGCCTAAAAAGTCCGCGCCGGTTTCTTTTCACGCCCCGCGTCTCACATGCCCATATAGAGCTTGCGCACAAGGTCGTTGTTGTTGAGCTCGTCGGCGGAGCGGCCTTCGAAGGCGATCTTGCCGTGGACGATGACGTAGCCGCGGTCGGCGATACGGATGGCCTGCGTGAAATTCTGCTCGGCCATCAGCACCGTGAGCTGGTAGTGGTCCTTGAGCAGCTTGATGGCGTCGATGGTTCGGCTGACGAGCTGCGGCGCGAGGCCAACCGACGGCTCGTCGACCAGCAGGATCTTCGGCGTCAGCATCAGCGCGCGGGCGAGCGCCAGCATCTGCTGCTCGCCGCCGCTCATCGAGCCGGCAAGCTGGCTGCGGCGCTCGGCGAGGCGCGGGAAGGACTCGAAGCAGAAATCCATGTTCGCCTTGATCTGCGCGCGCGCCTTCGGCCGGAAAGCGCCGAGCAGCAGGTTTTCCTGCACCGTCAGCTTCGGGAAAAGCCGCCGGCCCTCCGGTACCAGCGCGATCCCGAGATCGACGATCGCCTCGGTATTCATCTGCGCGAGGTCATACTTCTCGCCGTCGATGTCGGCGATGATGCGCCCAGCTTTCGGCCGCACAATGCCCATCACGCACTTCATCAGCGTGCTTTTGCCGTTGCCGTTGGTGCCGAGCAGCGCGACCGTCTCGCCGGGCTTCACGTCCATCGAGACGTCCTCGATGACGCGGACCGAGCCGTAGGCGGCGTGCACGCCTTCGATGGAGAGGCTACTGGCCAAGGTAAGCCCTCACGACTTCGGGATTGCGGACGACGTCTTCCGGCTTGCCGTCGGCGATCTTCTTGCCGCTGACCAGTACGGCGAGGCGCTGCGAGAACTTCATCACCGCGCTCATGATGTGTTCGATGAGGATAATGGTGATGCCGCGCTCGTTGAGCTGTATCAGCAGCGCCAGGATGTCCTCGATCTCCGAATGCGACAGGCCCGCCATCGACTCGTCGGCGATCAGCAGCTTGGGCTCGGCGGCGACGGCGCGGGCAAGCTCGAGCTTGCGCATCTCGACCTGCGTCAGATCGCGCGGCATCTGCCGCGCTTTTTTGTCGAGGCCGACGAGGCTCAGCAATTCGACGCAGCGCGCGTCGACCGTGTCGGCGTGCAGCGGACCGGTGCGCTTGTGCACGGTGTAGAGCATCGGCACGCGGATGTTGTCGGCGAGATTGAGGCTGTGGAAAGGACGCGGCAGCTGGAAACTACGCGCCAGCCCGCGATGGGTGCGCTCATGCGCGGCAAGGCCGTTGATCGAGGCGCCGTCGAAATGCACCTGGCCGTCCTCGTTCTGCAGCGCGCCGCAGATGCAGTTTACGAGCGTGCTCTTGCCGGAGCCGTTCGGTCCGATCAGGCCGAGCCGTTCGCCCTGCTGCACTTCGAGCTCGATGCCGTCGAGCGCGACAAAGCCGCCGAACCGCTTGCTGATATTGTTGACGTGGAGGAGGGCGCTCATTTCTTCCTCCACATCGACATGCGTTCCTGCACCAGGCCGACCAGCCCGTTCGGCGCGACGACGACGAAGAGCACCAGCAGCAGGCCGACGATTAGCAGGTTGACGGCCGAGGAGATCGTCACGGTGGCGAGCTGCTGCAACGAGCCGAGCAGCACTGCACCGACCAGCGGCCCGACCCAGCTCGTGGTGCCGCCGATGATCGGCATGGCGATGGAATTGACGCCGTATTCGAGGCCGAAAGCCGAGGCCGGCTGTAGGTAGCCGATGTAGTAGGGGAACGGCGCGCCGGCCATGCCCATCAGCGCGCCGGAAATGGTGGTGGCGATCAGCTTCAACCGCAGCGTCGGCACGCCGGAGGCCTCCGCCGCGAGCTCATCGTCGCGGATGGTGGCGAAGCCGAAGCCGAGCTGGGTGCGCGCGATGGCGCGCGAGATGCCGATGGCGATGAGCGCGATGATCATCATCAGCAGGAACAGGTATTCGATGTATTCGATGGTGAAGCCGGCGATCGTGATAGTGTCGCTGCGCACGATGTAAGCCCCGCGCGAGCCGCCGACATAGTCCCAGTTCACCACCAGAGTCTGCAACACGACCGCGAGCGCCAGCGTGGCGATGGCGAAGAACGCGCCGCGCAGCCGCAGCGTTAGATATCCCATGCCGAGCCCGACAATGCCTGACACCACGGCGGCGATGACAATCAGCACCGGGATCGGCAGCGGATAGAATTTGTAGAAGAACACGGTGGTGTAGGCGCCAAGCGCGAAGAACGCCGCCGAGCCGAAGTTCACATAGCCGCAATAGCCGCCGAGGATGTTCCAGGCCGACGACAGGGCGACGAATTGCAGGATGGTGTAGCCGGCGAAGAACAAGTAGCCGATGCCGAAAAGGTGGCCGCACACGTAGACGACGGCCCCGACCACGGCGCTGACGATGGAAAATTGCAGTGTACTCACGGGCTCACCGTCCAAACAGGCCCGATGGCCGGAAGGCCAGCGTCAGCAGGAGGAATCCGAACGACACGGCGGGCGCCCAGGACGGTCCGTAGAAGGTCGATGTCAGGCTTTCCATGACGCCCAGCAGCATCGCGGCGACGAGGCTGCCGGGCAGGCTGCCCAGCCCGCCAAGCACGCAGACTGCGAAGACGCGGCCGATATATTCGCGCCCGACAGAGGGCTCGACCGGCTGGATGATGATGAGCAGCGCGCCGGCAAGCGAGGCGGTGGCGATCGACAGGCCGAAGGCGATGCGTTTGATGCGGATCGGATCGGCCGCCATCAGTTGCAGCGCCAGCTGATCCTGCGACACCGCCATGATGGCGCGACCAGTGAAGGTCTGCGTCACGAACAATTGCAGCGCACCGAACAGGACAAGCGCCGTCACGCATGGCACCACCATGCGCAGCGGAAAGTCGATGTCACCGAGATGCAGGCTCGGCCCGATATAGGCGGCCTCGACGTAGCGATAGTCGACGCCGAAGGTGAGAATCAGCGTCACTTCGGTGACGAACAACAGGCCGAAAAAGAAAGCGAGACCGCGCAGCGATTCCTGACCGCGCCGCTCGAACGAGACGTAGTAGACTTGATAGATGAAGACGCCGAGCACGTAGAACAGCGGCATCGCCAGGATGCTGACCAGGATAGGATCGAAACCGAGGCTCGAAGCGGCGAAATAGGCAATGTAGGAGCCGAGGATGATGAAGGCGGGATGGGCGATGTTGACGATGTCGAGCATGCCGAACGAGATCGAAATGCCCGCCGTCACTGCGGCGTAGAATCCGCCAAGCAGCAATCCGGCTACGATCGCGTTAAGCAGAAGACTGACGTCCATCACACTCTACCGGCACACCGATTTGGCGCTCAGCGCGATCGCGCTCGCGATGACGAACTAGCCGGTCTTTCTCCCCTCTGAACACTTATATTTATTGCGGCGCAGTTTGCAGGAAGGGGAGCGGCTTGGCTAGTCCGGCGCGCGCAGCCCAAGCGCCCCAACCCACGACAAAACGCGACGCCCGCCGCAAAGTGCGGCGGGCGTCGTCGGTCGAAACGAAAATTACGCGGCGGCCTGCGGGCGAACGCCGGCCGGCAATGGCAGCGGCTTGTTGGCGCTGTCCTTGAACTCGACGGTCATGAAGACGAGCTCATTGTCACCGACGTTTTCGAGGTCGTGCACCTTGAACTCGCCCTTGCCGTAGCTTTCATGGCGGGTCTCGCCCGGCGCGTAGCCGCACTCGACCGTGGTGCCGTCATGCACATGCTGGCGGGCGCGACCGCCGCTGATGCAGGTCCAAAAATAATCGAGCACGTGACGGTGAAAGCCACAACGCTCACCGGGCGCCAGGCGGATCATCCACACGCGCGAGCGCTCGTTTTCCGAGAGCAGTACAGAGCCAACGCAAGGATTTTGATTCTTTGCCTCGCGCGCGAATTCGGCGGCAATGTCGGTCGGCCACGGGTCCTTATGGCGAACCTCGGCGGCCTTGTCGTGCATGGTCAGCGCCATGAAAAATTCCTCCACTGATCTTTGCCGCTATATATAGCATAGTCCGCGAAACTCAAACGTTGAGGGCGTTCGGTTGGCGAGCAAGGGACGCGCAATCGTCATCGGCGGCTCGATGAGTGGCCTTCTGAGCGGGCTTTTGCTTCGCCGCGCCGGATGGGACGTCGATATCTATGAGCGGGTCGAGAGCGAATTGTCGGGCCGCGGCGCGGGCATCGTCGCGCAGACCGAACTGATCGAACGGCTGCGCGCATTGGGTCTGCCCACCCAGTATCTCGGCGTGCAGATCACCACGCGCAAGATCCTCGATGCGCAAGGCCGCTTCAGCCACGAATACACATGCCCGCAGGTTTTGACGGCGTGGGAGCGCGTCTACCGATTGCTGCGCGACGCGTTTCCGGCGGAGCATTATCATCGCGGCCGCGGCCTTGCGCGCTTCACGCAAGATGCGAACGGCGTCACCGCGCATTTTTCCGACGGCGAAAGCATCACCACCGATCTGCTGGTTGGCGCCGACGGCATCCGCTCGACGGTGCGACAGCAAGCCGCGCCGGACGTGCTGCCGCTTTACGCCGGCTACAGTGCCTGGCGCGCGCTACTTTCGGAAAACGCATTCCCGCCCGATGTGCATCACGATTTGTTCGAGTTCATGACCTTCGGCCTGCCGCCGGGCGAGCAATTCCTCGGCTATCCGGTCGCCGGTCCCGACAATGACCTGCGCCCAGGGCACCGCCGCTACAACGTCGTCTGGTACCGGCCGGCGGACGAAAAGACTAAACTGAAGTGGCTGCTGACCGACGACAGCGGGCGCACGCACGCGATCTCGATTCCGCCGCCGCTCATCCGCCGCGAGGTGATCGCCGAAATGCGTGCCGCCGCCGAACGGCTGCTCGGCCCGCAATTTCGGGAGGTGGCGCGGCTGATCGACGAGCCGATCCTGCAGCCGATCTACGATCTCGAATCCACGCACATGGCGTTCGGCCGTGTGGCGATCGTCGGCGATGCCGCCTTCGTCGCGCGCCCGCATGTTGCGGCCGGCGTGTCCAAGGCGGCGGACGATGCAGCCGCGCTCGCCGAGGCGCTCAGCGCCAACGCTGACGTTGTGGCTGCGCTGAAGCAGTTCGAAGCGAAGCGGCTTGGCGAGAATTCCCTCATCATCCAGCGCGCGCGCCATCTCGGCGCCTATCTGCAGGCGACGCGCACGAAGGAAGAGCAGGCGCGCGCCGGCCAGCACGAGACCGACGAGGCCGTGATCGCCGAGACCGCGGTGCTGGACTTCCTTTACGCCTAGAGTTTCAGCAGCTTCTTGGCGTTGCCGCCGCAGATCGCGGCGCGGGCCGCATCGTCGAGGCTGCCAACCGACGCGACGTGGCCGATCGGATCATATTCCAGCATGTCGAACGGATAGTCGGTGCCGAGGATGATGCGGTCGGCGCCGTACGTCTTCACCAGCGCTTCGAGCTGATGCGGCGTGAACACGACGGTGTCGAGATAAACGTTGCGCCGCAGGTAGGTGGTCGGCGGCTGTGGCAGGTCGCCATGCGCATCGGAGCGCGCGCCCCAGGCGTGATCGATGCGGCCGGAATAGGCGCCGAGGAAGCCGCCGCCGTGGGCGGCGAGTACGCGAAGCTTGGGATGGCGCTCGAACACGCCGTCGAAGATCAGGTAATGCAGCGCCATCGTTGTGTCGAGCGGATTGCCGATGATGTTGTTGAAGTAGAAGCGCTTGAAGCGCTGCGGCTGCGTGAAGCCCGTTGGATGAATAAATACCAGCGCATCGAGCTCTTCGGCTTTCTTCCAGAACGGCGCAAAAGCGGGATCGGACAGCTCCTTGCCGTTGACGTTGGTGAGAATCTCGACGCCCTTGAAACTGAGCTGTTTCATGCAACGCTCGAGCTCCTTCGCCGCCTCGTTGCCGTCCTGCATCGGCACGCCGCCGAGCGCCACCAGCCTATCCTTGTACTTGCCGACATAGTCGGCGATGCCGTCGTTGAGCGTGTGCGCGGCCTGCACGCCGACGTCGAGCGGCAGGTAGTAATAGATCTGCGGTGGCGCCGGGCAGATGAGCTGCATGTCGATGCCCATCTCGTCCATCACGGCAAAGCGCTCGTCGGTCGTGGCGATGCGCGATTTGATGTCGGCGGCCTGCTTGGCCATCAAGGCTTGCGTCTCGGGCGTCGATTCCGAAACGAGCGGGTCAGTCGCATTCTTCAGATGCGGCGTCACGATCTCGGCGACGTGCGGCACCGCGACATGGGCGTGCATGTCGACGGTGAGGCTCTTCGGCCTGACCTCGCGCCCCGGCTTGCCGTGTTGGCGCGCGGCGGTGTTCGCATATTTGTTCCAGACATTCGCCATGTCACTTGCCTCTTTGGATGGAGATTTCAGTAGATACCGAGGTGCTGATGCAGGTCGACGCCTTCCTTGCTCAATTCGGCCGGCGTCGAGACCACTGCGACGCGACCGGAGTTGAGGATGACGATGTCATCGGCGACGTCGAATACCAGCTTCGGGTTCTGCTCGACCAGCACAATTGACAGGCCGCTTTCCTTCAGTTTGCGGATGGTCGCCATCACCTCGACGACGATCTGCGGCGCGAGTCCTTCGGACGGCTCGTCCATCAGCAGCACGCGCGGATTGCCCATCAGCGCACGGCCGATCGCCAGCATCTGCTGCTCGCCACCGGACAGATGCGCGGCGATCTGGTTGCGCCGCTCCTGCAGCCGCGGGAACATCGCGAAGACGGTGTCAGTGGTCCACGGCGCATGCTGACCGTTGTCCGGCTTGCGCGCCGCAACGATCAGGTTTTCACCGACGGTCAGGCTCTTGAAGATGCGGCGGCCCTGCGGCACCAGCGCGACGCCGCGCGCCGCGATCATTTCCGGCGACAGCGCGGTCACGTCGGTGCCGAATACCGAAACGCGGCCGCGGCGTGGCGGCAAAAGGCCCATGGTGACGTTCATGCAGGTCGACTTGCCGGCGCCATTTCGGCCGAGAAGGCCGAGCATGCGGGCTTCGCGCAGTTCGAACGAGACGTCCTGGAGGACGTGGCTGTCGCCGTAGAAGGCGTCGATGTTGGTGAGGCTGAGCGCGTTAGTGGCCAAGATAGACCTCCCGCGTGCGGGGATCGGCCACGACTTCGGCGCGCGTGCCTTCGACGATCACCTCGCCGAAATGCAGAAGCGTGATGCGCTCGGCGAATTCGAGCGCGACGTCCATGTTGTGCTCGATCATCACCATGGTGACGTCGCGCGGAATGCTCAGCAACAGCTGGTGCACGTCGCGCCGCTCGTCGATCGACAGGCCGGCGAAAGGCTCGTCGAGCAGCAGCACCTTGGGATTCTGCGCCAGCGCCATGGCGATTTCGACGCGCCGCCGCTCGCCGTAGGACGTTTGCGCCAGCGGCCGCTCGGCGATGTGGCCGAGCCCGACGCGCTTGAGCGATTCAAAGGCGCGCTCGGCGATGTGGCCCTGCCGTTTCATGTCGATCAGCGGATTCCAACGCAGCTGCGACAGGCCGAGCAGCGCCAGCGACACGTTGTGGATGATCGTGTCGCGCGGGAACAGCGTGATGATCTGGTAGGTACGCGCCATGCCCATATGCGGGCGGCGGCGGCTCGGCACGCGCGTGATGTCCTGGCCGAACAGCGCCACGGTGCCGGAGTCGGGTGTGATCTCGCCGGTGATGAGATTAAAGAGCGTCGTCTTGCCGGCGCCGTTCGGGCCGATGATCAGCCGCCGCTCTCCCGGCTGCACGTCGAGATTGACGCCGCGCGTGACATGCAGGCCGCCGAAGGCTTTGGACAAGGTGCTGACGGTGAGCGCGCTCATGGTTTCGCCTCCGCCTTTGCGCCGGTGCTCATCTTCTTGCGCCAGGCGAGCCGCCACAGCCGCGCGGTGCCAGGCACGAGGCCTTCCGGCATCAGGATGACGATGGCGACGAAGATCGCGCCGAGCAGCATGTTCCAGCGCTCGATGAAGCCGCTGACCACGTTCTTGACGATGACGACGAGGGCTGCGCCAACGATTGGGCCGAACAGCGTGCCGGCACCGCCCGAGATCACCATCAGCAGTACCTCGGCGGACGAGGTGAGCGCCAGGGTCTGCGGGCTGATGAACTGCGTATAGTAGACGAAGAGGATGCCGGCGGCCGACGTCAGCAGGCCGGAGAACATGCAGGCCCAGAACCGAATCGCCCAGACGTGATAGCCGAGCGCGTTCATGCGGCGCGGCTGATCGCGCGTACCCATCAGAGCAGCGCCGAGCGGCGAGCGCACGAAGATCGCGACGCTGACCACCGCGATCAGGAATACGACCAGCGTCGTGTAATAGAAGGAGGCCGCGCTATTGATGTCGAAGCCGAACGGCGCCGGCCGGCCGTGCAGGCTGATGCCGTTGTCGCCGTTGGTGATGCTGATCCAGCGATAGGCGAGGCCCCAGAGGATTTCGCCGAGCGCCAGCGTTATCATGATGAAGCCGATGCCGGTCGTGCGCAGCGAGAGCACGGCGTAGAGCGCCATCGACGCCATGCCGAGCACAAGTGCGCTCAGGATTGCGAAGCTGTGGCCGAAGCCGCTCTGCAGCAGATACCCGGTGGCGTAGGCCGCGATGCCGAACAGGCCGGCGTGGCCGAGCGAGACGAGGCCGCCATAGCCGACCAGGATGTTCAGGCCGAGTGCAAAGATGGCATAGAATAGAATCTGACTGGCGACATTGAGATAGTAGATACCCGGTATCCAATACGGCAGGGCTACGAGCGCGAGGAAGCCGACGGCCATCGCGAATGTTCGTCCATTCATGGCACGAACCTGCCGAACAGCCCTTGCGGGCGGAGGATGAGCACGAGCAGCATCGGCAGAAACAGGACGAAGTAGGCGAGCTCCGGAAACATCGCCTGGCCAAAATTGTAGATGAAGCCGATGATGATGCTGCCGACGAAGGAACCGAGCAGGCTGCCTGTGCCGCCCAGAATGACCACCACCAGCGCAAGCGGCAGCATGTCCTGATCAAGGCCCGGATAGACCGACAGGATCGGGCCGCCGATGATGCCGGCGAAGGCGGCAAGGCCCGCGCCAAGCGCGAACACGATCGTGAACAGCTGCGAGACACGGATGCCAACGACGCGCGCCATGTCGGGATCGTCGACGCCGGCACGGATCATGGCGCCGAGCCGCGTGCGGTCGAGCAAGAGCCAAAGCGCGATTGCGACCACCACGGCGATCACGATCACGGCGATGCGGTAGAGCGGGAACACGGCCGGGCCCGCGCGCAGGAAGCCGACGAGGCTCGGCGGCGTCGCCACCGAGATCGGGTCGCCACCCCAGACCATCAGGCAGAAATCGGCGGCCATGAACGACACGCCGAGCGTCACCAGCACCTGAGCGAGCTGCTGCCCCGGCAACTGGCGCAGCAGGAAACGCTCGAGCACGGCGCCCAGCGCGGCCACCACGACGGCCGCGATCAGCGCCGCGATCCAGAAATTGAAGACGATGCCGAGCATGCCGCCGACGAAAGTCGCGCCGAAATAAGCGCCGAGCATGAACAGCGAGCCGTGCGTCAGATTGGGGATGCGCATCAGGCCGAAGATCAGCGAGAAGCCCGCCGACAACAGAAACAGCAGCCCCCCGAAGGTGACGCTGTTAACCGCCAGCACCAGCCAGAGGGTACTCATACCGATCGCGCGCTGTTGTCGTGGATGGAACCGGCGGGCGCCTGCGAGGGCGCCCGCCGTTTAGCCGCCGTTATGATTTCACTGGCGGGAAATCGCGCGAGTAGACCGGCTGTTGCAGGAACTTCTTCTCGTCGTAGGTCCAGAACTGGCTGACGTTGTGATAGGTCTTGACCGTCTTGTTGATCAGCTTGCCGTTCGTTTTCTCGAGTTTGCGGATGAAGAAGTCGCCGACAACGTTGCCGAAATGGTCGAACTTGATCGCGCCGCGCGGTGTCTCCGTGAGCGACACCGATCTGAGCGCAGCCATCAGCTTCTCCTTGTCGTCTGACTTGCCGCCGTTCTTCTGCAGGCCGGCTTCGACGACCTGGCAGTTCACGTAGAGGCCCGCCGCGTAGAAGCCTGGTAGCACGTTGTAGTCCTTGGCCATCGCGGCCAGGAACCGCTTGTTGGATTCATTCTCGAGGTCGGCGGTGTACGGGCAGCAGCTCACCAGGCCGATTGCCTCGTCGCCGAAGGCGTGCAAAAGGGCGTCGTCGCCGCCGGTTTCGCCGGTGACCACCGGGAATTTCAGGCCGGCTGCCGCGTACTGCTTCATGAAGCGCAGCGGATTCGATCCGGCAAAGCCCTGGCAGACGCCGTCGCAGTCCGCGATCTGCGCCAGATAGGGCGTGTAGTCCGGCGTCACGATTGGCGGCCAGAGCTTCTTGAGGATCTTGCCGCCATTGTCCTCGAAAGTCTGCTGGAAGCCGCCCATCTGCTCGTAGCCGAACGCGAAGTCTTCGGAGATGGTGATGACGTTCTTGAGCTTCATCTCCTTGGCGGCGTAGTCGGCCATCGGATGCATCGCCTGCGAGGAGCAGGCCGACGCGCGTAGGAAGTAGGGGTTCGGACGGCGCTGGGTGACGTCCTCGGCCGCGGCGAGGCTGAGCAGCGGCGTTTTCGCCTGCGCGATGTAATCGGTGATCGCGAGCAGTTCAAAGGCGGCGAGCGGCCCGAGGATGACGTCGACCTTGTCGCGCTCGACCAGTTCCTGCGCCTTGGTCTTGGCGCCCGCCGGATTGCCGCCGGTGTCGGCGGAGAAGAACTCCACCTTGCGGCCGGCCATCATGTTGTTCTTTTCCTTGAGGAATACCTGGACGCCTTGCTCCATCTGGATGCCACCTTGCGCGAGCGGTCCGGTCTTCACCGTGAGCAGGCCGAGCTTGAACGGCGCCGCTTGCGCGATCGCCGGTGTCGGGAAGCGGAAGCTTGCCGCCGCGGCGCCCACCGCGGTCGATGCCATGAACGTACGGCGGGTCAGTTTACGAGACATCGGAGTCCTCCCTCTCGAGCCCTGAGCGGGCTCTTGCTGTTTGCCTGGCCGCTCGCCGGCCATTCTTCAAATTCGGACGGCCTGTCGCCCCCAACGGCGGACCGATCGAGGCGCATCATCGGCTAAGGTGTTCCTTGATGTAAAGTCCCGTGGCGCCGCGTTATTCTGTCGCCCGCAACGTGGGCAGGGCGGGACCGGCTATGCTAGCGTTGCAAGCCTGTCGGCATGGAAGGGTTGTAGTCATGGCGGCGAACGGCTTTGAAGTACGGCGGCTGTCCGGCGCAATCGGCGCGGAAATCCTCGGCATCGACCTCGCGTCAGAGCCCGGTGACAACATCATCGGCGAAATCCGCCAGGTCTGGCTTGAACACAACGTCATCTTTTTCCGCGACCAGGATCTGCCGCCGGCCAAGTTTCTCGCCTTCGCCAAGCGTTTCGGCGACGCGGTCGAATATCCTTTCATCAAAGGCATCGAAGGCTTCCCGGAGATCATTCCGGTCGTAAAGCTCGAGCACGAGACCAAGAATTTCGGCGGCATCTGGCACACCGACACCGCCTATCTCGATGAGCCGCCGATGGGCACGATGCTAGTTGCGCGCGAAGTGCCGCCCTATGGCGGCGATACGTTGTTCGCCAACGCTTATGTCGCCTACGAAACGTTGTCTGACGGCATGAAGCGCATGCTCGACGGCCTGATCGCCATCAACCACTCGGCCAAGGCCGACGTCACGCGCACGCGAGAGGACCGCATCCGCGACGGCGGCAAGGCGGAGGCGAAGAAGGAATACGTCAGCGAGCATCCTGTGGTGCGCACGCATCCGGAGACCGGGCGCAAGGCGCTTTACGTCAATGTCGCGCACACCGTGCGCTTCAAAGACATGACGGTCGAGGAGAGCGCGCCGCTTTTGAACTTCCTATTCGAGCACCAGACCAAGCTGGAGTTCACTTGCCGCTTCCACTGGCGCGTCGGCTCGCTGGCGTTCTGGGACAATCGCTGCACGCTGCACAACCCGGTCAACGACTATCACGGCTTCCGCCGCGTCATGCATCGCGTGACGCTGGCCGGCGACAGGCCGCGCTAGATTCCCAGATAGCTCGACTTGATTTCGTCGTTGGCCTTGAGCTCTTCGGGCTTTGACGAATAGACCACCTGGCCCTTGCTCATGACGTGTACGTAGTCGACGAGCTTGAGCGCGAGGTTGGCGTTCTGCTCGACCAGCAAAATCGACAACCCTTGCGCCTTGAGCTTGCCGATGGCTTCCCATAGGCCCTGGATGATGATCGGCGCGAGGCCCTCCGACGGTTCGTCCATGATCAGGCAATCGGGATTGGTCATCAGGGCGCGGCCGATCGCCAGCATCTGCTGCTCGCCGCCCGATAAGGTCTTGGCGCGCTGGTTGCGGCGCTCGAGCAGGCGGGGGAACAGGTCGTAGACACGATCGAGCCCCCACTGGTGGCGCTCGGGATGACGCTCGGCGACCAGCAGGTTCTCTTCGACGCCGAGCGTCGGGAAGACGCGGCGGCCCTGCGGGACGAGGCCCATGCCGCTGCGCACCGTCTCGAACGACGCCTTGTGCGTGATCTCGTCGCCCTTGAACATGATCTTGCCGCGGCGCGGCGGGTTGAAGCCGACGATCGAGTTCACGAGCGTCGTCTTGCCGACACCGTTACGGCCGAGCAGGCCAAGGATCTGTCCTTGCCCGAGCTTGATCGAAAGCCCCTGAAGGACGTAGGCGTCCCCGTAATAAGTATGGATGTCCTGGACTTCGAGGATCGCCGCCATTGCCTAACCCGTACCCAGGTAGATTTCTTGCACGCGCGGACTGTCGTGAATCTGCTTGGGCGTGCCGGTTTCCAGAATCTCGCCGAAGTGCAGCACCGAGATCTGCGAGGCGACGTCGAACACGACGTCCATGTCGTGCTCGATCAGCAGAATCGCGAGATTGGGATCGAGCTTCATCAGGAACTTGGCCATCTCGGTCGATTCACCCGACGACAAGCCGGCGGCCGGCTCGTCGAGCAGCAGGATCTTCGGGTCGCTGGCGAGCCCGAGCACGATTTCGAGCTGGCGCTGTTCGCCGTGCGACAGGTTTCGCACTTCGACGTCCTTGCGATCGAGGAAGCCGACGCTGTCGAGCAGGCTGTACGCTTTCTCGTAGACGTCCTTGTAGGTCGACAGGAAGCGCCACATCACGAATTTCGACGGCCGCAGGCCCTTGATCGCCAGCAGCACGTTGTCGAGCACCGTCAGTTTCGGGAACAGGCTCGTGACCTGGAACGTGCGCGCCATGCCGAGTGCGGTGCGGCGGTGGCTCGGCCATGCGGTTACATCCTGGCCGAACAGGATCACTTCGCCGGCGCTCACCGGGTAGATGCCGGTGATGAGATTGAACAACGTTGTCTTGCCGGCGCCGTTCGGTCCAATGATGGCCTTGCGGTCGCCCGGCATGATGCTGAAGCTGACATTGCGCGTGGCGTGCAAGCCGCCGAAGTGCTTGTTCAAGCCCTTCAACTCAAGCGCCGGAATGCGAGCGTTGTTCTCACTCATGATGCCCACGCGCCAATCGAATTCGGTTGAAGCGCCGGGGCCTTGCGGCCCTGGCGTTCGCTCGTCCTATTCGCAGTACTTGCAGGGCGGGTAATCGCGGTCATAGACCGGAT
>Ga0187779_10000538_pt1 | contig 25263 bp, 21 predicted proteins | sample 1015_Q2_SP10_10__FD_132435 | JGI IMG/M metagenome (GOLD analysis project Ga0187779, IMG submission 132435) | Tropical peat soil microbial communities from peatlands in Department of Meta, Colombia - 1015_Q2_SP10_10_MG | ecosystem: Environmental > Terrestrial > Soil > Wetlands > Peat | place... | reverse complement strand
TCCCCACGCTTGCTTCCATGTCCCGTGCTTCACCCGAACGCAGCGGGAGCTGATGGACGAACGGAGCTTGCCCCGCTGCAGCGTCATCGTGGCGGCGTACAACAGCGCTTCGACCATCGCAGCGACGATCGCCTCCGTCCGCCTGCAGACGCTGTCGGATTGGGAGATCGTCGTGGTCGACGACGGCTCGTCGGATCGTACGGCTGAGATCGTCGAGGCCATCGCCGACGCGCGCATCCGACTCGTCCGGCAGCCGAATCGCGGACCGTCCGCCGCTCGCAACACGGGCCTGCGCCTGGCGCGCGGCAGGCTCGTCAGCACGCTCGACAGCGACGATCTCTGGATGCCCGACTATCTCGAGAGCATGGTGGGCCTGCTCGACCGCCATCCCGACGCCGGCGTCGCGTACACCGACGCATGGGCGCTCGACGATGCAACCGGCAAGATCCGAAAGACGAGCGCGATGCGGTACCAGCGGCCGCCGGTGCCGCCTCCCACTGCCCCGGCTGCTTTCCTCGCCGCGCTGCTCGTGCGCAACTTCGTCTACAACTCGGTGACGATGCGGCGAGAGGTCGTCGAGGCTGTCGGCGGCTACGACGAGCGCTTCTCGGTGAGCGAGGACTGGGAGCTCTGGCTCCGGATCGCCGCTGAGGGCTTCCGCTTCGTCCGCGCTGACGACCTGCTGGCTATCTACCGCCACCGTGCAGGCTCCCTCACGAGCCAGCGCGAGCAGTTCTTCGCCGCGAACTGTCGCGTCTACGAGCTCGTCGCGAACGAGTGGGACGTCCCGGCGGCAATCAAGGAGCAGGCCCGGTCGCTCGGCTCCGCCTACCGCCGCCACGCGAACGGCGTTCCGGGCATCCCCGGCGGCGATCCGCTCGCCTTCGCGCGCATCGTGAAGCGCGCCGTGGAGCGCCGGACGCTCTGGTACAGCAGTCCGCCTCTTGAGGTCGCAGCCGTGCTCGACGCGATCGACGCGCTCGCAGCCGACGCCGCCGTCTGAGCACGACCGTTCTCCCTGGATCGGGGAGGCTCCTTCCCCCTTATGGGGGACCGGTAAGCCTCGCCCGACGCCGATGGCAGGGCTATGGCCCAACTTCGCCGCCTGGGTTCTGTCCGCCACGTTTCGCTGCTCATATTGCTGGCGGTCGCAGTGATCGTCCTCTCGGGCGCCTCGTCGGCCGTCTCTGCACGCTCCCGTCTCGTCGTCACGAACGTCGGCGTCGCCGACGGTCAGACACTCGCAGGAGCGGTCTCCTGGCAGGCGACCGTCTCCGGCGGTGTCCCGAACCGCGTCGTCTTCGCCATCGACGGAACGTCTCTCTGGACGGAACGCCGGGCGCCCTATGTCTTCGACGGCGACGGGAACACGCTCGACACGTCGAGCCTGGCCAACGGCGCGCACCTGTTCACCGTCACCGCCTACCCGGGCTCCGGCACGTCCGGAGCCGTCAGCGCGTCCGTGACCGCCGTCGTCTCCGACCCGACAGCCGCGGCGGTAGCTCCGGTGAACATGACGGCCCCGTCCGTCAGCGGGACGCCGGCGGTCGGTCAGTCCCTCACCGCGACGACGGGTAGCTGGACCGGCTCCGCCCCGATCACCTACACGTACCAGTGGAAGCTGTGCGACAGCGCGGGCGCGACGTGCGCCGCGACGACGAGCACCACCTCATCGACCTTCTCGGTGACCTCCGCCGCCGTCGGCGACACGGTGCGCGTGAGCGTCACCGCCAGCAACGCGGCCGGTACGGCATCGTCGAGCTCGGACGCAACTGCCGCGGTCACGGCCGCCTCGACCTCGTCGGGCTCCCCGCCCCCGGCCGGCAAGCCGCCGGCGGCGACGACACCCGTGACCACGACTCCCTCGTCCGGCTCGAGCTCGAGCTCGGGCAGCAGCTCCGGCTCGACAGGCGGCTCGAGCAGCGGCTCGAGCAGCGGCTCGAGCTCGTCCGGCACGTCCCTCAGCACGGGGCAGTCCACCCCAGGGGGCGTCTGGGCATGGAACGCCACGAGTGCGACCGTCGACCCGAGCTCGGCTGCGAAGGTCGCGGCCTTCCAGAGCTACGCCGTCGGCGCGGGCGCCTACTTCGAGGCAGCCGTCGCCTGGGTGAACGCGCCCGCCGGCACCGCTGCCTATGCGATCACGACGGCGGAGTCGGTCAAGTCCGTCACCGTCCCGGTTCCGCTCGGCACGAAGCCGGGCGGCACGGCCGACGCATCGCTGGTGGTGCACGACACTGCAACCGGGATCGACTACGACTTCGGCAACGCCGTCTACAACGCAAGCACACGGCAGATCAGCAGCGCGTTCGGAATCACTCCAGTGCAGCCGGGCGCAGTGAACGAGACAGCGCCGAACAGCGCAGACGCTGCCGCGTTCCCGCTGGCGGCCGGCCCGATCACCCCCGCTGACATCAAGGCCGGGGTCATCAACCATCCGCTGGTGATCTCGATTCCGAACGTCGGCAATTCGACGCCGCTGTACCCGGCCAGAAGCGGCGTAGCCGCGGAGCCCGGAAACGGCCTGCCGCTCGGGGCGTGGATACGGCTCGACCCGACCGTGAACGTCGCTTCGCTCGGCCTGTCTCCGCTCGAGACGATGATCGCCGTCGCGATGCAGCGCTACGGCATGTTCGTGCGCGACATCGGCTCGACGCTGTGCATCATCGCCACCGACCAGGTCAACCAGGGTGGCAACGCCGTCGACTGGCCCGCAGTCGGCGTCCAGCTGCCGATCTCGCTCCCGTCCGGCGTCCCGTACGCACAGCAGCTGTCGTCGAAGTTCCCGTGGAGCAACCTCCAGGTGCTTCAGCCTCCGAGCCAGTAGCTCCGAGGGCGACGAAGATCGACCGGTGACGCGCGAGAGCGCGCCGCGGGTTCTGCTACGACTCACGCGATGTCAGAAAGCCGGCGCCGCCTGCGCGTCCTCACGATCATCGACTGCATGATGACGGCGGGCGCCGAGATCTTCGCAACGAGGATCGCGCTTGCGCTCGATCGTGACCGCTTCGAGAGCATCATCTGCTCGACGCGCCCGTCGGCTCCGATCCACGTCACCGCCGCGCGCGAGGCTGGCGTCGAGGTGCTGGAGCTGAACCGGCGCTCGAGGGTCGACGTGTGGCGCTGGGCGCCGCTGGTGCGGCTGGTCCGCAGCGGCCGGATCGACGTCGTGCACGCCCACAAGATCGGCTCGAACTTCTCAACCGCGATCGTGTCGCATGTCGCCGAGATGCCGGTCCTGATCACGCACGAGCACACCTGGTCGTTCGACGGCAACCTGCTGAGGAGGCTGGTCGACCGCGAGTTGATCGCGAGGGCTGCCACGATCTGCCTGAGCGTCTCCGAGAGCGATCGCGAGAAGATGATCGAGGTCGAGGGAATCGATCCCGCGAAGGTGCGGTTCGTACCGGTCGGAATCCCCGACCGGCCGCCCGGCGACCGCCGGTCCGTTCGCTCGGCGCTCGGGATCGCGGACGATACGCCCGTCGTCGGGACCGTGTGCGGCCTCCGCCCCCAGAAGGCGGTCGACGTCGCGTTGGACGCGGTGGCGCAACTCCACGCGGACCACGCCGATCTGCGCTTCGTCGTCGTCGGCGACGGCCCCGAACGCGGCCGGCTCGAGCGCCAGGCGTCCAGGCTGCTCGGCGGCAGGGCGGTATTCACCGGGCAGCGACCGAACTCCGAGATCCCGGATCTCGTCGCTGCGATGGACGTGCTCGTCTGCTCATCCGACTTCGAAGGCACCCCGGCCGCGGTGCTGGAGTGGATGGCCGCCGGCAAGCCGATCGTCGCAACGGCCGTGGGCGGGATCCCCGCGATCATCGAGGACGGCGTCGGTGGGCTGCTCGTGCCTCCACGGGCACCGGACGCGCTCGCGGACGCGATCCGCCGGCTGCTCGACGATCCGGGCCTGCGGGAGCGGCTCGGCGCGGCTGCGCGGCAGCGCCAGCAGGCCGATTTTCGACTCGCACGCACCGTCACCATCCTCGAGGACCTCTACGAGACTCTCTACTGGGACTCCCCCCAAGGGCGCCGTGAGCTCGGCGGCGGGTCTCGACGATGAGCGCCCCGCTCGACCCGCATGCCTACTACTTCGATCTACGTCACAAGGCGACCGCAGGCGGACCCGCCCCGTCGGACGGTGCGGCGGTGCTTGCCGGGCTCACGGCCGACCGCGACACTGCGAACCCTGTCTACGTCCTCCAGTTCGGCCTCGGCGCCCTGCAGCTGCGCGACCCCGCTTGGCTCGGCTGTGTCGCAGCGGCGGCGGAGTGGGTGGAGCGGGAGCAGGATGCCGACGGCCTGCTCGCGTACCGCTTCCCGATGCCCCACACGTTCCCGCTCGAACCGCCGTGGTACTCGTCGCTGGCGCAGGGCGAGGCTGCCAGCTTCCTTCTGCGCGCCGCAGCAGTCCTCGACCGCAGTGTGCTGCTTGCGGTCGCCGAGCGAGCGGTCGACCCGCTCATCGATCCCGGGTCGGCGCTCGTCGTCTCGACGCCTGAGGGACCCGCGCTCGAGGAGTACCCCACCTCGCCGCCGTCGTTTGTGCTCAACGGGTGGATCACGTCGCTCTTCGGGCTTCACGACATCGCTCGGGCGGCAGCGACGCCGGCAGTCGCCGCCGCGGCGGAACAGGCGTTCGAGAGCGGCGTCGAGACGCTCGCGGGACGGATCGGCCTGTACCGCGTCGCGCTCGGCTGGACACGCTACGACCTCTTCCCCCATCCGCTGGTGAACGTCGCCAGCCCCTCGTACCACCGCCTCCACATCGGCCACCTCGAAACGCTGCAGGCCCTGTCGCCCCGTCCCGAGTTCGCCGCCGCCCTGGAGGAGTGGAAGCGGGCGGCCACGAGCCCCGCCGCCCGCACGGTCGCCGTCGCGCGCAAGGTCGCATTCCGCCTGCTCCGGCCTCGCTCGCGACGAATCCGCCGGCGCGTCGCCTGACTATCAACCTCAGACACCCCGAGACCGATAGGAGTAAGCGTGCGCGAGAAGCGGCGTTCGGCGATCCGGCCCGTTCGAGGTCCCGAGACTGTGACGCAGCCTTTACCTTTCGGACACGTCCCATCCGCTAGCCTTGCCGCAGGCTCGACCGGCGTCGCGAGCCGGCATGTAGGGGGAGAGGGGAACGGAACGGTGGGAGAGGCGCTCGAGGATCCGACGGGTTCCTCGCACGAGGCTCTGAAGCCGCGTGGCGAGGAGCACCTGCCGCGGCACACGCCGCGGCGCGCCGCGGTCGTGCGCGAGACCGGCCGACTGGCCGCAGCGGTCGTCCCCACGGCCGCGATTGCCCTGACGACGATGGACGCGGGCCTGGCACAGCGACTCGTCGCGACGGCCGTCCTGTGCGTGATCTGGGCCATCTGCCTGGGCATCGGCTACGCCGTCGGCGGTCCGTCCCTGACGGCGCTGGGCCCGCGTGTCGGCCCCGCCAGAGGCGTTGCGCTCGGCCTCGTGACCGCGACGGCACTCGGGGCGTGGTTCCCGCGGCTTCACCTCTCGATCGGGGCGACCTTCCTCACGGCCGCCGTCATCTTCGCAACGGCCGCCGTCTGGGAGGGCGTCGCGCTGCGCCACATCACGCCTGCCAAGCGGCTGCTGATCATCGGCTCCGGCAGCGGCGTCCTCGACCTGATCCGGGACATCCGGATCGGACACGGTGGCGGCTACGAGGTGACCGGCGTCGTCCACGACGCCGACGACCAGCCGTTCTACGGCGGCGTGCCCGTGCTCGGGCGCTCGACCGACTTGCACGAGGTCGTCGCCGAGCATCGACCCGACATCGTCGTCCTCGCGCCCGGCCCGAACCGGCCGCAGACGTTCGGGCGCCTGCTCGAGGCCGCCGAGGCGGGCTTCCGGGTGGTCGAGCTGGCGCAGTTCTACGAGCACGCGTACGGCCGCGTGCCGGTACGCGACCTCACGCGCGCGTGGTTCATGAGCGTCCTGCACCTGTACCAGCGCCCGTACCCGAAGGTGGCGAAGCGCTCGGTCGACCTCATCGGGTCGTGCGTCCTGCTGATCGTCACGCTGCCGCTGCTGCCGCTGCTGGCGCTGCTCGTGCGGCGGAGCCCGGGGCCGATCATCCTGCGGCAGCTGCGGCTCGGCGAGCACGGCAAGCTCTTCACGATCTTCAAGTTCCGAACCATGTACGTCGACGCCGAGGCACACGGGATGGCCGTCTGGTCGCACGCCGATGATCCCCGCGTCACCCCGGTCGGCGGGATCATGCGGCGCCTGCGCCTCGACGAGCTGCCGCAGCTCTGGAACGTCGTCCGCGGCGACATGTCGCTCGTGGGGCCGCGCCCGGAGCGCCCCGAGTTCCTCGCCGAGCTCAACGCGACCGTCCCGTTCTGGACGAGGCGCCATCTCGTCAAGCCGGGCCTCACGGGCTGGGCGCAGGTCCGTCAGGGCTACACGGCGAGCGCGGAGGCGACCTCCGACAAGCTCTCGTACGACCTCTGGTACATCCGGCACCGCAGCCTGACCGTCGACATCGCCATCTGCCTCCGCACGCTCGCGGTGGTGCTGCAGGGCGACCGTCGTGCGCGGGTGAAGCCGAAGCTCGACCTCTTCACGGTCGAGACGCCCGCCCGCGGCACCGAGCTCGAGAAAATCTAGACGCGCCGGCGCGCGACCTCCGCCACCAGCTCCTCGAAGCGATCGGCATTTGCAGCCAGGCTGAAGTGCTCCGCGCCGTAGGCGAACGCGCGCTCGCCGCGCTCGGCGCGCTCGGCCCCGCTCATCACCGCCCATCTCTCGAGCTCGGCCGCCAGCTCGGCGGCGGTCGTCACGGCCCCGCCGCCGCTCTCACGCGCGACCGACGCGGGAACGCCCCCCGTCGTCGTGACGAACGGCAGATGCGAGCCCAGATAGTCGAGGACCTTCGTCGGCAGCGCCGACTCGAAGACGGGATCCGGGCGAAGCAGGTGCAGACCCACGTCCGCCGCCGCGAGCAGCGCGTCGACCTCGTCCTTCGGCACCGGCGGGAGCAACCGGACGCGGTCGAGCCCACCGCCGCGCAGCCTCTCTTCGATGCGTTCGCGGGCGCTGCCGTCGCCGGCCACGACCACCCGCACCCGCACGTCACGGGGTAGCAGCTCGACCGCGTCGAGCAGGACGTCGAGCCCGTTTGCGACACCGATCGCCCCCGCGTAGACGAAGACGCACTCGTCATCCGCGACCGCGAGCCGCTCGCGGGTCGCTCGCCGCCGCTCCGGATCTCGCGGCCGGTCGACGATCGACCCTGTGAGCGTCGTGACGCTCGAAGCTCCGTGCGCCTCCGCGAACGGCACGAGCCCCGGCGTCGGCACCACAACCGCGTCGGCCGTGCGAGACAGCCGCCGCGCCAGCCGGTCGAGCATGCGATAGGCGATGCTCTCGCGGCGGATCCACCCCACCGAGACGGCCGACTCCGGCCAGACGTCGCGCACCTCCAGCACCCACGGCCGGCGGAAGCGGCGCGCCAGCAGCGGTCCCAGCAGGCCTACGGTCAGCGGCGGCGACGAGATGTAGACGACATCCGGCGGCCGCAGCGTGGCCGCCCGCAACCCGGCCGCGGCGACGAAGCCGGCGTAGTTCGCGATGCGCCGCGCCCGCGAGCGGTGGATTCCGCCCGGCGTCCAGACCCAGTGATGGTCGATGCCGTCGATCACCTCGTGGGTCAGCGGCCGGCGCCGGTAGCCCGCGGGGATCGCGCCCGACATGTAGTTCCGCGGCGTCGAGACGACGTCGACCGTCCAGCCACGCCGCACCAGCTCGGCGAAGTACAGCCGGTGCCGGTAGATCCCCGGCGCACCCGGCGTCGGTGCGTGCTGGTAGATGCAGAGAAGCCGGCTCATCGTCGTCGACCCCGCTCCGGAGGCTCAACGAAGGATTTCGTCGTAGAGCCGCTCGTACCTCGCCGCCATCGCCCGCGCGGTGAACTCGCGCCGCGCGCGGGCTCGGCCCGCGTCGCCGAGCCGCCGCCGCAGCTCCGGGTCGTCGAGCAGCCTTCGCAACACGGCGACGAGCGCGGTGCGGTCGCCCGGCGACACGAGGAAGCCGGTCTCGCCGTCCTCGACCGCCTCGGCGACGCTCCCGACGCGAGTGGCGACGACGGGCAGGCCGGCCAGCATGGCTTCGATGATCGAGAGGGGGAATCCCTCGTAGCGGGACGGCAACACGAACACGTCGAAGGTGGGCAGGAAGCTGCGCGCGTCGTCGGACCAGCCGGGCAGGCGGAGACGCTCCGAGACGCCGAGCTCGGCAGCACGCGCCTCGAGCACGCCGCGGAGCGGTCCCTCCCCCACGACGACGGCCGTGACCCCGGGCAGCTCGGCGAGCGCCTCGACCAGGAGCTCGTAGCCCTTCTGCTCGTCGAGCCGCCCGAGCGACCCGAGCACCGCCGCGTGCGGCTCCGGGGAAGCCGGCGGCAGCCCGACCTCGAGGATGCCGTTGTGGACCGTGCCCACCGAGCCGGCCCGCAGCCCCACCTCCAGCTCGACGAGACGGGCGCTCTGCACACCGACCGACACATGCGCTGCGTAGAACCGTGCGAGCCGACGGCGGCTCCAGCGCACGAAGCCGCTCGGGCTGTGCAGCGGCAGGTGCTCGACGGCCACGATCCGGGCACGGGTGAGCACGCCCGCAAGCAGCGCCCCCTGGCAGGTCCACGGCGTGCGCAGGTTGACGTGGCAGATGTCCGGCGCGAGCCGTCTGAACGCGCGGACGTGCTCGGCGATCGAATGCGCGTCGAACTTGCCGCCGAACGGCGGCAGGACGACGACCGGTGCTCCCGGCCGATGCGCGGCGATTCGTTCGACGATCTCGGCGGTCGTGCCCACGACGGTGACCTCGAAGCGCGGGGCGAGCTCGGCGAGCAGTGTCGACAGGCACTCCTCGGCGCCGCCCCAGGCCGGGGAGTCCGAATAGACGAGGAGCCGCGTGACTCCGCCCTCGCGCGTCTTCAGCGCGTGCCTCTCTCGGCCATGCGCACGAACAGCTCTGCGAGGGGGGCGGTCGCAGGCTCCGGCGCGAAGCGCTCGAGGAAGACCCCGCGCGAGGCGGCCCCCCGCTCGGTGCGTGCGCGCGCGTCCCGCAGCACCTCCGCGGCCGCCCTCGCAAGCTCCTCGTCGGAGGCGCGGACGACGACGCCCGGCGTCGGGGCCACGCCCTCCGCCCCGTCTTTCGTCGTGACCACCGGGACACCACACGCCATCGCCTCGAGCACCTTGACCTTCATCCCGCTGCCGCGCTCGACCGGGTACAGGAGCAGCGACAGCCGGGACAGAAAACCGGCCGCCGAGTCGACCTCGCCGACGAACTCGATCCCGAGCGCGGCCGCTCCCGGGACTGCGAGAGCGCCCGTGGCCCGTCCCGCGATCAGCAGCCGCGCCTCCGGCACGTCTCGCCGCACGAGGGGCCACACGCGACGGACGAGGCGCGCGATCGCGCTCGCGGTCGGCGGCCAGTCGCCCGAGCCGATGATCCCGGCGACCGGCGGGCCGTCGAGCGGCGCCGTCCCGTAGGCGGCGGGATCGAGGCTCAGCGGCACCACCACCACCTCCGCCTTGCGGTTCAGCCGGCGCAGCGAGTCGGCCACGCGAGACGAGTTCGCCACCAGGAACCGGTGCCGCCTCGCGGCGACGACCTCGGCGGCCGCGTACTCGGCGAGGAACCTGAACTCGTGCCGCCAGGGAGCCGGCACCGGTCGGTCCCGTAGCACGCGGAAGTCCATATGCAGCGACGACGGACGCTCGACGCCGAGATCGCACCAGGCCGTCTCGGTCTCCTGGAGATGCACGACGTCGTAATCCGGTGCGAGCGCGCGGACGCGGTCGGAGAACGGACCGACGAGCGCGCCGCGCGGTCGGCGGAGCCGCGCCAACTGCTCGAAGCGGCGCTTCGACTGGCTGCGGACGTCGACCACCTCGACCGGCAAGTCGTCGGGCACCGGACTGTCGTCGGCGAAGAACTGGCGCGCGGCGAGCGCCTGGACGTCGACGCCGTGCAGCGGGAGCCCGCGCAGGAGCGCGGCCGCGCACCGCCCCGGCGCGTTCCCCTCGAGCGTCGGCGGCTGCGCGAGCACGATCAGCGCCTTCACGAGGCCGCGACCTCCGCCGCCGTCGGCGGACGTCGCCGCTCGCCCGGTGATGCTCACGTCGGGCAGGACGGGATCTCTGACAGCGCAGACAGGCTTCACACTCTAGACATCTCGACCGCCCTTCCCTGGGCGCACCGAGGTTGCAGATGATCGTGTACGCTATGCTCCGATGGGCGACAACGGATCGCAGCGTGCCGTCGTCACCGGGGGCGCGGGCTTCATCGGATCACACGTATGCGACCGCTTCCTCGAGCAGGGGTACGAGGTCGTCGCGGTCGACGACCTGTCGACGGGGAACCGGGAGAACGTCCCGTCCGGCGCGCACCTCGAAGTCCTCGACATCGTCGACGGCGACGCGGTGGCGGGCTGCTTTCGCGCGTTCAGGCCGAGCGTCGTCGCGCACCTCGCCGCGCAGGCGAGCGTGACCGTCTCCGTCAAGCGCCCGGAGCGCGACCTGGACGTGAACGTCCGCGGGACGTTCAACGTCCTGCAGGCCGCCGCGGAGGTCGGTGCGCCGACCGTCTTCGCCTCGACCGGCGGCGCCCTCTACGGCGGGAACGCGTCGATTCCGACCGCCGAGGACGCGGTGCCGGAGCCCCTGGCGCCGTACGGTGCCTCGAAGCTCGCCGGCGAGGCATACGTCGGCACGTGGGGCAGGCTCCACGGAATCCCGAACGTCGTCCTTCGACTCGGAAACGTCTACGGCCCGCGCCAGACACCCCACGGCGAGGCCGGCGTCGTCGCGATCTTCAGCGATCATCTCCTTCGAGGAGAGGCGCCGACGGTCTACGGCGACGGGCTCCAGACGCGCGACTACATTCATGTCGCCGATGTCTCGCGTGCGTTCCTGCTGGCCGGCGAATCCGGCCGGGCAGGAACGTTCAACGTCGGCTCGGGGCGCGAGACGAACGTCCTCCAGTTGCTCGAGGTGCTGCAGTCCCTCGCCGGGACGCAGCTCGAGCCGAGATTCGAGCCGCTGCGCCTCGGCGAGCTGATCCGGAGCTGCCTCGACTCCTCGCGACTGCGCTCGCAGCTCGGCTGGGCGCCGACGCTCGAGCTCGACGAGGGGCTGCGCGACTCGTTCCGCTCATACGCGGTATGAAGGCCGTGCTGCTCGGCGCAGGCCGAGGCACGCGGCTCGCCCCTCTGACCGGAGACGTGCCGAAGATCCTCGTCCCTCTGGCCGGGGAGCCTCTGCTCGCCCACCAGCTCCGTTACCTCGCCCGGGCGGGCGTCGAGAAGGTCATGCTCAACGTGCACTACCTCGCCGAGAAGGTCCTCGCGTTCCTCGACGAGTTCGACGCGCCGCTCGACGTCCTCGTCTCCGTCGAGGAGGAGCTGCTCGGGACAGCGGGAGCGCTGCTGCCGATGCGCGACTTCCTCGACCGGCCGTTCGTGCTCCAGTACGGTGACGTCGTGACGAACGTCGATCTACGAACGTTGCTCGACAGCCATGTGGAACGGGGCGGCCTCGCCACCCTCGCTTACTACGACGCGGAGGCAACGCGTGAGAAGGGGTTGCTCGATCTCGACGCGACCGGTCGTGTCGTCGGCTTCGTCGAGAAGCCGCAGCACGACGTCCCGGGCGGCCACGTGAACGCGGGCATCTACGGGCTCGATCCCGGGATCCTCGAGTTCGTACCCCCTTGCGGCGATTTCGGCTTCGACGTCTGGCCGAGCGTGACCGCGGCCGGCCGCCCGATCTACGGGCATCGCGTCGACGCCTACGTCTGCGACATCGGCTCGGCCGAGGCGCTGCTGCACGTCGAGAACGACCTCACGCAAGGAGCTCTCGCGTGGTGATCGCCCGCACCCCCTTGCGGGTCAGCTTCGTCGGCGGCGGCTCCGACCTCGTGTCGTTCGCGCGCGAGCACGGAGGGGCCGTCGTGTCGACCGCGATCAACAAGTACGTCTACGTGATCGTCACGCCCCGATTCGAGGACGACATCCGCGTGAGCTACACGCAGACCGAGATCGTCGACCGTGTCGACGACCTCGCGCACGACCTCGTCCGGGAGTCGTTGCGCTTCGCCGGCCTCCCCCGGAAGGTCGAGATCGTCACGATCGCCGACGTGCCCGCACGGGGGACGGGCCTCGGCTCGTCGGGCGCCGTCACCGTCGGGACGCTGAACGCCCTCTTCACCTACCAGGGGATCCTCAAGTCGAGCCACGACCTCGCCGAGGCCGCGTCCGAGATCGAGATCGACATCCTCGGCAAGCCGATCGGAAAGCAGGACCAGTACTCGTCCGCCTTCGGCGGCTTGAATCTCTTCCGCTTCGGGCCCGGGGACGCCGTCACACGAGATCCGGTCGTCCTGACGCCGGAGGGGAAGACGCAGCTGGAGCGGAGCCTCTTGATGTTCTACACCGGCACCCAGCGATCGGCCGAGACGGTCCTGACCGACCTCGACCAGGCCGCGAGGTCGGAGGAGGAGACGAAGAGGTACCTCGGACAGCTACGCGACCTCGCGCTCGAGCTCTACGAGGAGCTCGGCAAGGGAGATCCCGACGTCCTCGGCGACTTCCTCCATCGCGGCTGGGAGGTGAAGCGCGAGCTCGGCGGGGTCACGACGCCCGAGATCGACGCGTGGTACGAGAAGGCGCGACAGGCCGGTGCACGCGGCGGGAAGCTCCTCGGTGCCGGCGGAGGCGGGTTCCTGCTCTTCTACGTTCCGCGCGACAGGCAGCCGGCGGTGAGGCGCACCCTCGACGATCTGCGGGAGCTGCCGGTGTTGCTCGACGACCACGGCTCGCGCATCATCTTCATCGGGCAATGATGAGCAAGCCGCAGCTCCGCGACTTCGTCGACAGCTACCTCGGGCGTCTCAAGGAGACGATCGAGGCGATGCCGGTCGAGCGCATCGAGGCCATGGGCGAGATCCTCTTCAGCGCGTACAAGCACGGCAAGCAGGTCTTCATCATCGGCAACGGCGGCAGCGCAGCGACCGCGTCGCACATGGCCTGCGACCTGGGCAAGAACACGATCTCGCCCAACCGGCCTCGCTTCCGGGTCATGAGCCTGAACGACAACATGGCGCTGCTCTCGGCGCTCGCGAACGACGTCGGCTACGACCAGGTCTTTGCCGAGCAGCTGACGAATCTGATCCGGGCGGGAGACGTGCTGATCTCGATCACCGGGAGCGGCAACTCGCCCAACATCCTGCGCGCCATGCGCTACGCGCGCGAGCGGGCGGCCACCAACATCGCTCTCCTGGGCTTCGACGGGGGCCTCGCCATGGAGCTCGCGGACGAGTACGTGCTCGTCCCCGCAAACGACTACGGCATCGTGGAGGACCTGCACATGGTGCTCGACCACGTCCTGACCGCCTACTTTCAGACGCGGCTCGACCAGGAGGAGTACCCGCCCGCGTGACGCTCCGCCCCGCCGCGTTCCTCGACCGCGACGGCGTCCTGAACGAGCGTCCCCCTGCTCACGACTACGTCCGGGAGATCGACCAGCTCGTCCTGCTCCCAGGCGCGGCCGAAGCGGTGCGCCGGCTCGCCGGCGCCGGGTACGTCCCGGTCGTCGTCTCGAACCAGCGGGGCGTCGCACGCGGCCTCGTGACCTGGCAGACGCTGCGCGCCGTCGAAGAGGCTCTCGTCCGCGAGATAGGCGGCCCGATCGCGTTCTACTACTGCCCACACGACGACGCCGACGCCTGCGACTGCCGCAAGCCGGCGCCCGGATTGCTCCTGCGTGCCGCTGCGGAGCTCGGACTCGACCTCGCCGGCAGCGTCATGATCGGAGACACCGAGTCCGACGTCGAAGCCGGGCGCGCGGCGGGCACCGCAACGATCCGTATCGCGCCTCCGGGAACCGCCACGGGTGCCGACGCGACCGCGCCCGACCTCGCCGAGGCCGCGGCCATCGTGCTGAGCGCGGGCGCCCAACAAAATGCGCCGGCGCCCTAGCAGGGCGCCGGCGCAGCGATCAGGCCGGGGGGAGGCGCCTGGTCTCGCGTCGTACCGTCGAAGCGTCAGCTCGCCTTGCGCGACGAGCGGCGGAGCGTGAAACCGACACCGAGGAGCGCGATCCCGCCCAAGGCAGCGACCCCGAGATCGATACCGGTGAAGGGCAGCGTGTTCACCTTGAGGGCGCTCTTCTTGATGACCTTCGCGCCGAGCGTGCGCGAGCTCTTGGGAGTGGAGCCGTGGCCGTTCGTGAGGGCGGAGGCGAACGCACCCGATGCGAGTGCGAGAGCCGTCACGGCGACTGCGATGATGACGATTACGCGCTTCAAGTCATTTCCCCCTGGAAGACGGTTCGATCGCTGATGGTGAAAGGGCCTGTTCCGAGGCCGAGCTTACAGTAGAGCCGAATCCGCGCCGAGCGCACGAGCCGAAGGTACAGGATTCCGGCCACCGGTGTGTATGGCTCGAACAGGGGCGGCCCGCGCCCTTCCCGGCTTCACGGCTCACTTCTGGACGACGCCGCGCGCCTTGCGGCTCTCGAGCAGGAAGATGTCCCCCACCTCACGCTCGGTGAGCGGGGTTCCCCACCGGAGCCGCCGCTGCGCGTAGATGACAACCTGGTCGAGCGGCGAGAGCCTTCGCGCCTGGGCCAGCCGGACGCGGGCGGCGGCCGGCTCGTGCTCGCGACCGTCGACGATCCCGAGCATCAGGTAGATGTACCAGTCGTGCGGGTTGCGGCGCAGAGCCGCCTCGAGCGCCTTCCGCTCGCGCACGCGGTCTGCGGCATTGGCGGCGACCGTCGCCTCGGCGACCGCAGCGTCCTCGGAGAGCGGGTTCCAGCGCGACGCGGCGTGCAGGAGCGAGTAGACCGCAGGTGTCGCTGCCCGGGCGTTGACGGCGGTGTCGATGTCCCGCACGGCGATCCAGGGACAGGTCACGCTGAGAGCAGCCGCGACGGTGACGATGCCCGTGGCGGCGGCAAGCGGGACCCGCCTGCCCGGGCGGGCGCGGGCCGACCGGGCGGCGACGTCCCCCGCGTCGGTCGTGCCCGCGGCGAGCGCCAGGAACCCGAAGGCCGGGGCCGCGAGCCCGGGGAACTCCCAGAGCCAGTCGACCGACGCGTGGAAGAACCAGAAGGCGAACCCGAGAAGCGCTGCCAGCGCGGCGCCGGCGGCCGGCTCACGGCGAACGGCGCGCACCGCCGAGCGAACGGCGAGCACGAGGAAGCCGAAGAAGAGGAGCGCGCCGACGATGCCCGTCTCGGAGAGCGCGCGCAGCTCGACGCTCTCGGGGTAGCGCGACGTCTCGCCGGTGCGCCGCTGTTGCAGGTACGGGACGAGGTAGTTGTCACTGCCGTCCCCGCCGATCGGGTGGGCGGCGAACTCGTGCAACGCGATGCGGTAGACGTCGTAGCGGCTCGTGCCGACGCCGCTCGCGAGATGGATCGTCTGCGGCGCTGACGGCTTGTTCGTCGTGAAGTCGTGCCACGCGCGCTGGGCGCGTGCGACAGGGTGTCCGAGTGCGAGCACGACCGCGAGCCCCGCGATGCCGGCGAGCACCACCGCGCCGAGAGCTGCCCGGCGGAGAAGGGAGCAGACCCGTTCGGGGACGCGGACCCGGAGGTCGAGCACGACGATGAACGCGCCGACGGCCGACGCGACCGCGGCGGACACGATCAGTGCGGTCCGCGCCGACGAGAGCGCCTGGCCGTACCCCTTCCCGCCGACGACGGCTGTGTACACGTGTAGCAGCCGCGGCAGCGCGGCCAGCGCCGCCGCGCCCGCGACGGCCAGGAACGGCAGCGCGCGCAGCAGGTCACGACCGACGGCGAGGTAGACGACGACCGCGAGCGCGAGCGCAACGATCGAGCCGCGGCTCTGGCAGACGACGAGCAGCTCGAGCAAAACGGTCGACGCGAGGAGGGCAACGATGCGGATCACGGCGCGCACCCCGCGCCGTGAGGCGAGCACCTGCAGGGGCAGGAACGCCATGCCGAATACGGCGGCGTTCGCGTTCGAATAGGAGATCGGCACCGCCAGCCGCCCGACGACGAAGAAATCCTGCGGCCCGGTCGCGCCGGCGGCCCGCAGAAAGTCGACGAAGCCGATACCGGCGATCGCGAACGCCCACCCGGCCACGAGCGCGAGCCTGGACGTCCGACCGAGCGGGAGCCCGGCGAAGAGCATGAACACGGCCGCGTACAGCAGCGTGCGGTTCGCGCCGTCCCAGGCGTCGCCCCGGACCTGCGCCCAGCCGATCGACGCGAAGCTCCAGACGGCGTAGAGGCCGAAGAGGACGGGTGCGAAGGGCGCAGCCGCGAGTCGGCTCCGCACCGCGGCAGAGGCGAGCGAGGTGACGACGAGAGCGATGACGAGCAGCGTTCCCGGCAGCCACTCCTCCGTCGCGAAGCCGCCGTCGTGGACGCACCAGACGCAGAACACGACGATCGCGACCGCGGCCAGCCCGAACGAGGCGACCTCGTCCCGGCGCCCGCGCGAGACCAGGCCACGGACGGCCGTCATCCCGGCATCACGCTCGGCGAATGCTCGGGACCGCCGGACGGCGCCGCCGCGAAGCCGCAGAGCTCGCGCAGCGCCCGCGCGGCTGCCTCGGCCGAGAACTCACGCTCGACGCGTTCCCGGCCCGCGCGGACGCATGCGAGCCTGAGCTCCGGAGAGTCGAGCAGCCGCCCGATCGCGACGGCAACGCCGTGCGCGTCGCCGGGCTGCACGAGCTCGCCGCAGCCGTCCCCCAGCAGCTCCTCGACGCCGCCGGCGACGCACGCGACCGCCGGCACGCCGTGAGCGAGCGCCTCGATCAGCGAGTAGGGAATCCCCTCGGCATCCGAGGGCAGCACGACGAGATCGACGCGGTGCGCGTCGAGCCAGGCGAGCACCTGCTCGTTCGGCACGTAGCCGAGCAGCCGGACGACCCCCTCGAGACCGCTCTCGCGCACCTGCTCGGCGACCGCGTGCTCTAGCCGGCCCGTCCCGGCGAGCCACACCTCGAGCTCACGACCCTCGTCCGCGAGCTCACGTGCTGCCCGGACGAGGGTCTCCTGGCGCTTTTCCGGATCGAAGCGGGCCGACATCAGCACCACCGGCGGCTGGTTCACGCCCTCGGCGGCGCTCCAGGAGGCGGGCACGTCGATGCCGGAGTGGACGAGCACCCAGCGCGACTCGTCGGCGGCCGGCTCGGTCTGCCGGGCAAGCTCCATCATCGCCTTCGCGATGAAGCGAACGAACACCGCCGACCGGCACTTCTGACGCAGAAGGTTGTTCGCAGCGATGTCGGCGAAGTGACCCGTGAAGCTCCACGGGATCCCGGAAAGGCGCGAGGCGACCATCGCGACGGTCGCAGGCGGGCCGGCCCAGGGCGCGTGGATGTGGTCGGCCCGCGTGCGCCTCGCCACCTGCGCGATCCAGAGCGCCTTGGGAAACGCCGACAGATTGCGCAGAAGCACGTTCGGCGACGGCTGACGCAGGAGGAGCGCGAGCGCACGTGTGACAGCGCGCGGCGAGCGGGCCGACTCGGCGAGCGCAGCACGGACGATCCCGAGGTCGAGCAGCGGACGGCGGACCGCCAGCGCTCCCGCGTCGGGCGTGGTCAGCTCGCCACGCGGGCGCACCGGGATTGCCTGCACGTCGACGCCCTGGCGTACCAGCTCTCGCACCTCGCTGGCAAAGAAGGTGTCGTTCTTCCCGTACGGAAACGACGAGGCGAGGTACAGGAGCCGCGGTTGCGCCACGATCAGGCGGTGAGCCCGCTCTGCTCGAGGAACCGTGCGAGGGTGAGCGCGCGCCACGGCGAGAGCGGGATGCGCGACCTCCCGCTCAGGATCTCCCGCTCGCGGAGCAGCGAGAGGGCAGCGCGTACCTCCTCCTCGACTCGTGGATGTCGCAGCCACTCGCCTGGGATGTCGTATGCCGCCTTCGCCCGGCGCCACGCGATGTCGGCCGGGAGCCGCTGGGCCGCGATGCGCCGCAACCGCTCCTTCGTCCAGCCGTGCTCGAGCCCGGTTCGCCAACCCGAAGCGAACGCCGCGCGGACGATCTGCTCGTCGAGGAACGGCAGACGGAGCTCGCGGCTCCACGCCATCGAGTTCCGGTCCGCGTAGCGCAGGAGCCGCGGCAGGACGACCCGCTCCGCGTCGGCGACGGCCGCCTGCCGCAGCAGCGGCCCCGGCAGCTTCCGGCCCTGGGGATCGAGCAGCACGCCCTCGCGAAGGGCCGGGCCGATCCACCTCTGCGCCGCCCGCAGCAGCCCGCGGGCGGCGTGGCGTCCGGCAGGCGGCAGCGCGAGCCCGGCGACCTGCGCCGGGTCGGGTGCCGGAAGGTCGCCCTCGGCGCGCCAGCTCCGCACGATGCGCGCACCCGTGCGAACGTCGGCACGTCCCAGCGCCTCGCAGACCCCGAACCAGACGTACTTCGAGTAGCCGCCCCAGGTCTCGTCGGCACCCTGCCCGTCGAGCAGCACGATCACGCCCTCCTCGGCGGCCCGCCGCATCACGCACCACTGCGCGTACACCGACGGCGAATCGAAGGGGCCGCCCTGGTGCCGGACGAGCTGGGGCAGCTCGTCGATCAGCCCGTCCGGCGTCGGCTCGACGCGGTGCGCCGTCGCCTCGAACTGGTCGGCCACGCGCTTCGCGCGCTCCCACTCGTCGATCTCGCGGCCGGGGAAGCTGGCCGTGAACACGTGCAACGGCATGCTCGGCTCCGCCTTGCGGATGGAGGCGAGGATCGTGGACGAGTCGACGCCGCCGCTCAGGCTCGAGCCGACCGAGACGTCGCTGCGGAGACGGAGCCGCACCGCCTGGTCGATCGCCGTCTGCAGCTCGGCGTCGCCGCCGGCGGCCGGGGTCGCAGACCACGTCTCGCGCGCGGCCTCCGCGAGGTCCCACCAGCGGTGCACGCGGGTCAGGCCGTTCTCGGTGAGGAAGGCCGAATGGGCGGGCGGCAGCTGCGTGATGCCGTCGAAGAACGAGCCGGCCGGGTCCTCGGCGTCGCCGAAGGCGAGGAAGTTGAGCAGCCGCGGCCGGTCGAACCGGCCCGTCCCGGCCCCCGCGATCCGGAGCGCCTCGGTCTCGGAGCCGAACCACCAGACGCCCGCGCCGTCGCGACCGACGTACAGCGGCTTCTCGCCGAAACGGTCGCGCGAGAGGACGACGCCGCCGCGCCGCGGGTCGTGGATCGCGAGCGCCCACATCCCGTTGCAGCGAACGAACAGGCCGTCCCCCCACTCGAGGTAGCCCCGGAGCAGCACCTCGGTGTCGCCGCTCGTCTCGAACCGGTGACCCTTCGCCTCGAGCTCGGCCCGTAGCTCCACGTAGTTGTAGATCTCGCCGTTGTAGACGAGCACCGTGCCGGTTGCCTCGTCCCGCATCGGCTGGTTCGCCTCGTTGCGGAGGTCGAGGATCTTGAGCCGGCGCGAGCCGAGCCAGACGCCGTCCACGAAGACGTGGCCGTCGGCGTCGGGGCCCCGGTGGCGGATCGCCTCGAGAATCGCGTCTGCCTGCTCGGCCCCGGGTTCGACACGAAGCCCGACGGCGCCCGCGATCCCGCACATTCCGCCACCCTACCTGGCGTGAATCGGACCGCCGGAGCCTGTGGGTAAAGCTGTGGAGACCGGATGCGGCGGGGGCGCCCGGAGACGGGCGCCCCCCGGAGGGTCGCTACTACTAGTGGCCCTTGTCGAGCTTGACGAGGGTCAGGGTGCCGCTCAGGAGCGAGCACCGGATGTGGACCCGGTCGACGTTGGGCTTGAGGGCCACGACGGCCGCGGAGAGGGTCGACGGCACCGCGCAGGTGACGCCGGCCACGGTGATCGACGTCGAGGAGGCGGCCGTAACCGTCCCGTATGCGTCGGCGTTCTCGTGCACCGGCTTGTTGGGCGCACAGCGACCCGGGCCGAGCTCGATCGCCGAGCCGCCCGATGTGCCTCCGCCGATCTTCCCGCTGCTGAAGCCACCCGGCGAGCCTGCGGTGAAGGCCGCCGAGAGATTGGCGACGAGCTGCACGCCGTGCGTCGCCGCGCGACCGGTCGCCAGCCCTGCCACGTTGCCGTGGTCGTAGACGCCGGTGAACTGGAGGTCGGTCTTGCCGGCGGCTGCGGCGACGCTGAGGCGGCCGTCGACCTCTCCGACGCTGTCGGTCGTATTGATGACGCTATGCGTGTCGATCGTCACCGGGCCGTTGAGATCGGCCGTCCCCGACGACGCGGTGCCCGTGTAGGTCGCGCGCGTCGCGGTGATCGTCTTGCCGTCGGTGGTCGTACAGGTCCGGGTGTCCGTCTTGCCGCTGGTGGTCGTCGCGGCGAACGTGCCGGACACCGCCGTCACGCTCTTGTAGCCGTCCATTCCCCCGGCGACGGCAAGCCCGGCGGTGACGAGAGCCGCCGATCCCACCGCCGCGAGCGCCAGCTTCTTCATCGCAACCCCCTTCATCGTTAGAGCCGTTTTCACGCCTCATTGATGCCTCGCCGACGTACGCTCCCGCGCAGGGCGCCGTAAAGCGGTTGTAAAATCGACCAGGGACGGAGGCCGCCGCACCCGCACCGAGGGCCTAGCCGATCGGCTGAGTCCACGGCTACTGTCGTCGGTGGATCGACCGACACGGAAGCGCGATGGTTAGTCGCAGGCGACGTCCCTGGAAGTGACCCCAAACGAATGTGTGCGCTTCTGCGCGTTCCACAGCGGATACGGTTCTTGAGCGCGCGCGACCGCGCGGAGTCCGGCGTCCGCTACCCGCCGCCGTCTTCCGACTGTTGGCGTGATCGACATGTCTAGCTCCCCGAACGACGCCGCGGCCGCACTCGTCCCCATGATCCAGATGCTGCTCGCCGCCCACGAGCTGGACGACGTGCGAGCCGCCGTGGCGCACGGGACGCGGATGATCTCCCGCTACGACTCCCTCGCCGTGTACGAGGTCCAGCACGCCGGAGCGCCGGAGGTGACCCTGCGGGCGGGAGACGAGCTGGGTCCGGGAGCGAGAGCTCTGGAAGAGGAACTGTGCGCCAGGGCGAGCAAGACCGGCCGGACGGTGAGCACGCTCGACAGGTTCGTGGACACGAGGGAGGCGTTTCACGCGGACGAGTACATGCAGCGCCACGGGCTCTGTCTCGTCCGCCCGCTTCACGCGTACGGTGGCTTCGTCGGGCTGCTCGTCCTGCACTACGGTGGCCGAACCGTTCTCCCGGAGCAGGAGTTCGACGCGCTGCGCCGCTTCGCCGACTGTGCCGCCGTCGCACTGTCGGGGGCGCGCACCCGGCACGAGCTGAGAAGCTTCGCTTATTCGGATCCGCTCACTGGCCTTGCGAACAGGCGCGGGCTCGAGCTCGAGCTCTCGCGCCTTCGGGACGCCCAGCTCTCGATGCTCCTCATCGACTTCGACGGCTTGAAGGCGGTGAACGACTCGCTGGGCTACGACCGCGGCGACGCACTGATCGCAAGCGTGGGCGAGAAGCTCGCGGCGAGCGCGAACTCGAACGAGATCGTCGTCCGCCTCGGAGGCGACGAGTTCGTGGTCGTCATGCCCGAGACCACCCCTTCGCGGGCCCGGTTGCGCGCCGAAGAGATCACGGTCGCGCTCGAGCGGCTCGAGCTGCCGGAGGACCTGGCCACGTTGTACCACGGAGCCAGCGTCGGCTCGGCGACGGCCGACCACGACGAGGATCCGTGGAGCGTGCTGCTGCGGGCGAGCGCGGAGATGCGCTCTCGCAAACGGCGGCGGAAGAGCGATCGCGAGCTCACACGGGACCCGCTGATCCCCGACCACGAGTCCGACGTCCAGTTCGGGTTCCGCGAGGAGAGCTGATGATCACCGAGCCGAGGACGACGATCCGCAGGGCGCTTCGCACGATCCGACGTGGCCGGCCTGTGGCCGACGTCGGGACCGCCGACTACGATGGGCCTGCTGTCTTTGGACGAGGAGGTCAATCGGGCATGCGTGTGCTGATCGCCGACGACCACCGGCTGATCGTCGATGGGATCAAGCGGGCGCTCGAGGCGTCGGACGAGTTCGTCGTGGTCGGCGAGGCCTCCTCCGGCGCCCAGGTGCTGCCGATGGTCGGGCGAACGAACCCCGACATCGTGCTGCTCGACCTGCGCATGCCGGGCGCCGACGGGCTGACCTGCCTGGGGCAGATCCGGAAGCGGTACCCGGAGGTGAAGGTGGTCGTGCTCTCGGTCTCGACCGACGAGAACGTGATCCAGACGGTGCTCAAGCGCGGCGCCAGCGCCTACGTCGTGAAGAGCATCAACCCGATCGACCTGCCCTCCGTCTTGCGGCAGGCGATGGAGGGCACGGTGTTCAGCGCCATCGGTCTTCCCGAGTCCGGTGACAACCCTGCGCGCGCCGCCGGCCTGACCGACCGGGAGACGACGATCCTGTCCGCGCTCGCCCGAGGGCTGTCGAACGAGGCGATCGGCAAGGAGCTCTGGGTCGCCGAGCAGACCGTCAAGTTCCACCTGACGAACATCTATCGCAAGCTCGGCGTGGCGAACCGCACCGAGGCCGCACGGCTCGCCTACCAGCAGGGTCTCGTCGAGAGTCCGATCGACGACCACTGACGGCGCGAGCGGCTGTCGCTACGACACGCGGACGGTGAGCAGCAGCGTGTTGTCCGGGCCGAGCGTCGGCATCCCCATCTGCTCGGAGCTCTCGACGTTCTTCGCCTGCAGCTTGTAGACGCCACGCTTCGCGAACACGAGCGTGCGCACGGTGCCCGGCTGGGTGAGCGAGGCGCCGAGGGCGAGCTTCGGCCCGGCTAGCTGCACGAAGTCGAACGACATCGGGCAGTTGATCCGGATCGCGAGCGTCGCGCCGCGCTTGATCTTCACCGTCCGCGACGGGCCGAGCGGGTTCCCGTCCACGTCGCCCCAGACGTGGCAGCCCTGGACCACGTGCACGATCGTCAGCCGCACCGTGCTCGATGCGGCCGCCGCCCCGCCTGTGCCCACCGCGACGGCGGCGAGAGCCACCGAAAGTCCGATCAGAGCCCGACGCATGGGTGGATCTTCGCTGCTCGGGGGCCCGGCCGGAAGCCGCGAAACTACCGATCCCGGCTGCGGATTAGTCTCCCTTCGTGCCCGAGCGCTGGACCCGCGCCGTCCTCCGCCTCCGCGTGCCCGTGCTCCTCTGCTGGCTCGCCGTTCTCGGGGTCGGGATCGTCGCCTCGTTGCGCCTCACGCCGCTCCTCTCGAACACGTTCAACGTCCCGGGCACGGACAGCGACCGGGCCCGCGTGATTCTCGCGCGCGCCTTCGGCGAGCGGCCGGACGGCGTCTTCACCGTCGTCTTCCGCGTGCGCCACCCCTCCGACCGCACGCTGCGGGCGCGCCTCCAGCGGCGTCTCGCGGCAGCGGCGCGGGCGGTACCGTCGGGCCGCCCGACGAAGCTCCAGACCGGCGGCGACGTGCTCTACGGCGACATCGACACGACGCTCGACCTCCAGCACGCAAAGGGCTACACGAGCGCACTCCGGAGCGCGCTGCGCGGCTCCCCCGCCGCGCTCGTCACCGGCCAGCCTGCCATCCAGCACGACCTCGAGCCGATCCTCTCCGCCGACCTGCACCACGGCGAAGAGGTCGCGCTGCCGATCGCACTGCTCGTGCTCGTCGCGGTGCTCGGCCTGTCGCTCGTCGTGTTGATCCCCTTCCTCTTCGCGGCCTGCACGATCACCGGCACGCTCGCCGCCGTCTACGTGACCGCTCACGTGTTCACGATGGTCAGCTACGTCACGAACCTCGTCGAGCTGATCGGGCTCGGCCTCGCAGTCGACTACTCGCTGCTCGTCGTCTATCGCTTCCGCGAGGAGCTCGCGCGCGACGACTCGACCGACGACGCGGTCGTGCGCACGATGGAGACGGCCGGGCGCGCCGTCGTGTTCTCGGGCGCCACCGTCGCGATCGGGCTCGCGCTGTTGCTGTTCGTCCCGGTTCCGTTCATCCGCTCGCTCGGCGTCGGCGGCTTCCTCGTCCCGCTCGTGTCGATCGCAGCGGCCGCGACGCTCCAGCCCGCGCTCCTCTCGGTGTTCGGGCGGCGGGGCGCCCGCCGCGCACCGGTCGCCGCCTTCCTGCGGTCGCGACTCGGCGTCCGCGTGCCCGTGCTCCCCGGCACGATCGACGTGGACAGCGGCTTCTGGGCACGGCTCGCCCGCGCGATCATGCGCCGTCCCATCGCCTTCCTCGCGGGAGGCGCGGCGGTGCTCGTCGCCGCCGCCGTGCCCGCTGCCTTCCTCCAGGTCACGCCGGGCTCGATCTCCGCTCTGCCGGGTCGCCCGGAGTCGGTACGCGGCCTGGCCCTGTTGAGCGCGAACGCCGGTAGGGGCGCGCTCACGCCGACCGAGGTCGTCGTCGACGCCGGCGCGCCCGGCCGGGCGCGGACGAAGCCCGTGCACGCGGCCGTCCAGCGGCTCTCCGACCTGATCTTCCACGACCCCGAGGCGCTCGTGACCGCGACCGGGCCGGCGGCGCCGTACGTCGAGCCGAGCGGCCGCTACGCGCGGGTGATCGTCGTGGGCCGGCACGAGTACGGCGACGAGGCGTCGCAGGCGTTCGTCCGCAGGCTGCGTGAGACGCTCGTCCCGCGTGCGCGGTTTCCCGCCGGCGTGCACGTCTTCGCCGGCGGCGCGCCGCCGCAGGGCGTCGACTACCTCGCCCGCTCGTACGGCTGGTTCCCGTGGCTCGTGCTCGGTGCGCTCGTGCTCACCTACCTCGTGCTCCTGCGCGCGTTCCGCTCGCTCGTGCTCCCGCTCAAGGCGGTGCTGCTCAACCTGCTCTCGGTAGCGGCCGTCTACGGCCTCCTCGTCGTCGTCTTCCGCTGGGGCGTCGGCGCCGACGTGCTCGGCCTCTACCGCGTCCCCCAGATCGAGGGCTGGATCCCGATCTTCCTCTTCGCGATGCTCTTCGGGCTCTCGATGGACTACGAGGTCTTCCTCGTGACGCGCATGCGCGAGTCGTGGGACGACGTCCACGACAACGCACGGGCCGTCGCCCACGGGCTCGAGCGGACGGGCCGGATCGTCACCGCCGCGGCCGTGATCATGGTGGCCGCGTTCTCCGGCTTCGTCACGGGCCGCGTCGCGGGCCTGCAGGAGTTCGGCGTCGGCCTCTCGCTCGCCGTGCTCGTCGACGCGACCGTCGTCCGCGCCTGCCTCGTACCTGCGCTGATGGCGATCCTCGACCGCTACAACTGGTGGCTGCCGGCGCGCATTGCACGGCTGACGCGCGTGCAGGACTCGAAGGCGTGAGGTAGCGAGGGAGGAGCGCG
>Ga0187779_10000537_pt1 | contig 25323 bp, 23 predicted proteins | sample 1015_Q2_SP10_10__FD_132435 | JGI IMG/M metagenome (GOLD analysis project Ga0187779, IMG submission 132435) | Tropical peat soil microbial communities from peatlands in Department of Meta, Colombia - 1015_Q2_SP10_10_MG | ecosystem: Environmental > Terrestrial > Soil > Wetlands > Peat | place... | reverse complement strand
CGCAGAGAACGCGTGTGCCACCAGCCAACGATAACAGCGACAAGCAATGCAACGAGGTAGCCAATTCTTCCCTGGGCATGAGGGTCGCCCATCCGCAAGACGGCTCCCGGAATGATGAATACCAACACAGTCGCTATGAAACCGACTACCATCCGCCCGAGGGTTTGAAGTCTTTTGGGACTCTTGAAGACAAGATATATCGCCGCGACGATTAGAAGAATTCCTAGCGGACTGGTGGCTGGTTGCGTTGATTGCATCGCTCCCCCCGTAGCAAATGCACCTGAGCTGGTCGCTACTATGCGCTGAGCCTGCATTGCAGTCAACAACTGTGAAATGCCAAACAGCTTCCCTTTCAAAACTCGCATAAGATACAGCAAGGAGACTTCTGAGTGAGCAAGCTGTGGATGTTCCTAACTACTGTCGGAGGCGTGTTTGCGGCAGCAGCACTAGGCGGCTGGATGATGCATCGCGCTGCGAAATCGATGGACAGGGCGGAGCGTGCCCCAAAATACAGGCGTCGTTTGTTGTATACGGGTGCAGCAGTCTACGGCTTCGGCATCGTTGCTGGAGTGTCGCAGGTCTTGAGTGGCGATGCGCCCCCAGCAGCTCTTCTCGCTGCGCCTATCCCCTGCTTTTTGTGTGGTTCTACTTGCGAGCAGCAAAGCGAGTAAAAATTCCCCCGGATTAAAGAACTTAGGTCGTTCGAGCGTGTTCCAGTTTAAGCAGCAATTTACGGCTGCGCGCCTTCATGGCCGGAGTGCCGTTCTGAGCAGACTGGCGCAGAATTTCGATCACCTCGGGTCGGATGCTTGAGTGTTCCGCAGCTAAGTCCGCCAGCGCTTGAAGGGCAGACGTCTTGACGATAGAGCTGGGGTCCTGCAAGTAACTGTTTAGCAACGAGTGGACGCGTTCCCGTTCCGTCACGTTCAGCTCAAGTCTCGGAACCATTGCCGCCAAATGCCAGCGCAACTCTTGCTGTTTGGTTTCGGCCATCAAACCCAGCAACTCTCTCTTGTATCGTTGAAGAAGCTCGGGATTGCGCCGGGTAATTTTCTCTGTTGCGTCCGCTGCTCGCATTCGCACTAGAGGATCGACCGACCACAACCCTTGGATCAACTCTGGGAACATCTCGAGATTCTTGGAAACGGCAGCGGTCACTTCGTCAACGCGGCCAATGGACCGCCGGTCTCCTCCTTTAAGCAACACGAGGATGTTCTTTCGCTGCATAGGAGAAAAGGATACGCGTGGTGGCTAGTACCTGAGTTGCCGGGAGCTCTTGGTGTGCAAAGCTGAACTCAGCACCCGCTGATTCAGAAACACCAACGAGGCTTTCCGCTAGTTGCCAGCGTTTGCTCAACGGAGATCGCTTAAGCAGTTCAAAACTACATCCAGTTGTGTGGGCCAGGAGCCGGGTTCCCGGTGCACCATAAGGAAGCGCTTGCCATCGACGGAAACGTCGTACGACTCGCGAAAGCCCAAGTCCTTGGCGGTGAACAACTGCCGTTCACGTGCGGCTCGGAAGGCTCCTCCTGTTGTCGTGACGTCCACCGCCATCATGGCGTCGCCTTGGCGGAAAAAAAGTTCCCGGCCATCCCTTGACCACACAGGGTAGCTGCCCCCGTTGGTGGAAATTGTGACTTTCTCTCCCGGCCCAGGATAGGGTTGCACATAAATCTCTCGGCGCCCGGACTCGTCTGAAGAATACGCCAGGAAGTGCCCATTCGGCGAAAACCGGCACTGGGATTTATTGAATGGCGTGACCAGGAACGGCGTGGCCTTGCCGTCGGGAGACAAGGTCCAAAGGTCGCGGCCCGTCTCTGCATAATCGATAAACGCAATCGTCCCGTCGCGCAAGACCGAGCACGGTGTCTGCGTCGAATCTTTCTTCAGCAGCCTGGTTGCGGCGGGTGAGCCGCTGGACGCCTGAGAATAAAGATCGACGTCTCCACCACCCCGATTCGAAGCATAAATGATGGCCGAGCCATCCGGAGTCCAGATGGGTTGCGTGCTGTATCCGGAAAACGTAAACCGGTTACTGGTCGACCGCCGCAGGTCATACACCCAAAGGTCTGCTCCGATTCTCACTGCCACTCGCTCCCCGTCCGGCGACAGCGCGGGAATCCAGTAGTCGTGTTGCTCGTTGATCACCGGTTCAGTAACGCCATTTTGATCCACCCACACCAGAGTCGATTTCGTGAAGTCCGCCGCAGCGTATACCAGCGTGGCGTTCTGTGAGACTGCAAACCACGAGCGGGCGTATTGCACCATGAAGGCTATAGGCTGGTTGACTATGGATTGTTCAACTCGTGTGCCGGCGGGTCGCTCAAAATTCATCGGAGCGACTCTGATTCCTGCGCCCCGGTCGCCCGTCACCAGGTAGCCAGGAACTGGGTATGCCACCTCGGACCATGCGGGCAAAACCACTTGCCATCGGAGATCGGCAAGCGACAAGAGCCCCGTCCCGTTTCGCTCTGGATCGGTACTCCACAGGGAGAAAACGAGGTGCCGCCCATCAGGAAGAAATTGCGGGTACATGTGTCCATATCCGCCTGCGGCCCCATCCGGCTTTGTGAGGGATTCCACGTGGCCCCCATTTGCGGAAACCCTGACCAGCCCGGAGTTGAATGCCGGAGTAAAGATGATAGATCCGTCTTTTCCCCAGGTACCTCCCCAAGGGTCGGGAGCGTCGGCAATTGCGGTTACCGAACCACCGGAGACCGTGGCCTTCATCAGTCGCCCCCCGGCAAAAAATGCCACCCATTCGCCGTCGGGTGAAAAAAAAGGAAGAAACGCGTCCTCGCTTCCGCTGATTGTTTTTGGCTCCGGGTCATTCAACGGGCGCACATAGAGCAATGCTCGTCCGGTCCCGGTTCGGCTGGTCCAAGCGACGATTCGACCATCGGACGAAATGGCTGGCGGCCCGGTCATTTGCTGACCCGCAGGCAAAGGTATCGACAAATGCGTGCGCGGTCCTGCCGGTGTTGGACGCAGCCTCAACACCAGCGCCACGCCCGCGGAAATCACAACCAGAGAGATGAGAGCGAAAAACATGCCACGTCGGAGGAGAGCGGCGCGGACGTAGGTAGCGGGCTTCACATCAGCCAGCGACGGCTCCTGTAGAACATCCGCCATTTCCAGGTTCGCATCTCCCATGTCTCGCAAGCGCTGTTTCGGGTCCTTTTCAAGGCAGTGCCGCAGCAGCCTGCGGACGCCAAAAGGGGTGTTGGTTGGAAGCTTGTCCCAGTCCGGTTCCGCCTCAAGAATCGCCGCTCCTGTCTGGGAAGGAGTCTCCCGGGCGAAGGGATGCCGTCCCGTTAACATTTGGAACATCACAATCCCAAAAGCCCAGACGTCCGTCCGCTTGTCGACAGGATCCCCCCGTGCCTGCTCCGGACTCATGTACGCCGCGGTTCCCAGGATCGTCCCAGGCCCAGTCTCCGCTCCTGTCGTCGTCGATCCAGAGTGCGAATTTCCCTGAAACCAGTTGGCGGCAGTTCTCTTTGCCAATCCAAAGTCGAGCAACTTGACGCTGCCCTCCAAAGTGATCTTGATGTTCAAGGGCTTCAGATCACGGTGGATTACCCCGTGTCCGTGAGCGTATTCGAGCGCGCTGGCAATCTCTCTCGCGAAGCGTAGCGCCTCAGAGAAGGGAATCGCTCCGTGGGCAATGCGCTCACTCAGAAGTGTTCCCCCAACCATCTCCATGACTAATCCACGTGTGTCTCCGCATTCTTCAATCCCGTAAATGGACGCGATGTTGGGATGATTGAGCGAAGCAAGCAACTCGGCCTCGCGCTTAAAGCGTTCTATGAATTGGGAATCCTTGGCCAGGTCCTCGCGCAAAAGCTTGATCGCCACCTCTCTCTTAAGATTGGAATCGTGCGCACGGTAAACAACACCCATGCCACCCTCTCCGATCTTCTCTAGGAGGCAGTAGCGGCCGATCATTTGGTCGATCATGCGAAACCCTTGCTGCTTGGTCTCTTGATAACAACCCTGAAGGGGAGCCGCCAATACAGCCGCTTCTACGCTAGCCAGAAGTGAACATGCTCACCGTGAGTGCCGTCACGCATGAGTGTGACTGGAAAGAACGGATTTCGCGCGCGTGTTTTGGACCCATAACCACACGAACACCGCTAGCAGCGCGGCGTAATTCAGCGCCAGGAACCAGCGGTTTTCCCAGCGAAAGCCGCTGAAACCGTAGTTAGAGAGCGGCCATAGGAAATGGACCGCGAAGATGCCTTGGTGTGTGGGGATGTCGATCAGGATGTGCAGGGCCCAGCCCAACATCTCGAAGACCGGTCGGCGGAGGATCAGCCAGACCAGTCCGAAAACAGCCGCAAACATCAGCAAGCTGTGGCTGCAGTGATAGAGCTGCCAAACATACTGAAAATTCTGAGGGCCGTGCGCATCGGGCAACAAGGAATGTGTGGTGCCGGTTGCATACCACCAGACGCGAACCACTGCGGGAACGGCGAAGCTGAATAGGTCCGGGAAGACTCCCCAGAATGCCGCCCATCCTAGGCGGAGCGGCTGGCGTGTTTTGTCACCTGCGAGTTTTGCGGCGGCCGTAGTCCAAAGAGCGTGAGCAATGATGTCCATCGGGTGGCGGGCAGAAAGGGGCAACCTTCCCACGATTTCTGTAGCAGGCGCCTGCTATTTTCGAAGGTAATCATAAATCGGCCTCGCATTGGCTTATGTGCTCACCATCACCGCTGGTGCCGTAGGACAGGCAGGGTCAGTTCCGTACAAACACTAGCGCACATCTATCGCCACCATTGTGATGTCATCCTGCTGGGGCAGGGAGGCAGGCTGCCAGACGCGAATCTCCGAGATCATCTGCTCCAACAGCTCGGCAGGTGGCCCCGATTGATTCTTCCGCATCACTTCTTCGAGCTTCCGGTCGCCGAAGAATTCTCCGCTGGCATTCTGCGGCTCGATCAGTCCGTCGGTGTACAGCAAAAGCCGCTCCCCTGCATGAATCGCAAGCTCGCGAACGGGATACTCGGGATCCGGGACGACTCCAAACAACAATCCATTGCTTTCGATGCGTTCCAGCCTGCCTTCCCTCCACCACAGCAGCGGCGGATGCCCCGCCGCCGAATACAAAGCCTTGCCATGCTCCGTATCAATCCACAAATACGCGGCAGAGACGTACTGCTCGTGGAGTTGCTTGTACAGGATGCGGTTCAACCCACGCAACACTTCTCTCGGGTCATGGGTGTAGACTTCCACCGACTGTGTCGCCACCTTGATCATCGAGGCAATCAAGGCCGCTGGCACGCCATGTCCCGTCACGTCCGCCACCAGGATCCCCATCCTCTTTCCATCCACGGGAACGAATTCATAGAAATCACCGGCCACCGCGGTCATCGGCCGGTACAGCGCCGCAATCTGGGCGTTTTCGATTTCCGGAATGACGGTCGGCAGGATGGAGGACTGCAACTGCCGCGCAACCTCCAGTTCCTTCTCAATCGACAGCAAGCGGCTCTCGTTGGCAGACACCATCTGCAGGCCAACGTATCCCAGCGAGAGCAGGAACGCCGCAAAACCCAGATGGTTCAGAAGCCGCGGAGTTTGGTACTGCACGGTTCGGGACAGGTTAACCCAGAGAGCCACACCTACGAATACCAGCGTGCCTGCCGCGAGAACGCGGCGGTTGAGGAAGACCAGGAACTTGTCCGACAATCTCTTCACGGTAAGCACCGTTAGCAGCACAAGAAGCCCGCACACTGTCACAAGTTGGTTGTACGGGATGAACTTTTGTGGCCCGCCGCCGATCGCGACCCAGCCAATGCCGGCAATCGCGACGCCTGTTCCGGCAACGATAATGATCTTCATCACAAGGCGAAGCCCGCCTACGCTCAACTCCAAAAACGTGCGAAACGCGACCACCACGACCAGGTATGTGATTACCGCATTCGCGTACGGAACACTTATCTGTAGCCACTTTGGCAGCGCCGCCACCACCGCCGGCGAGCGCGCCAAAAGTCCGGTTCCATACATCGCGCTCCAGATTCCCAGCCACAGAAACAGCCGCACTCCACTCCGCCGGATCGCCGCTATCGCGCAAGCGGCCAATCCAATGAACACAAACACTGTTCCGGAAATGATTTCGACGAGCTGGCCGCGGAGTATTCGCAGGACCTGGTCTTCCAACCGCGCACCTCCCTCGCCTCGCTCTCGTATCGCCCTCTGTCGTATGGTCAAGATATCAGAGTGTCTGCGCTGGCCCAAAACGGAGGGCCGAATCCGTCAATCAGGACCTGAAGCCGTACGCCAACATGTGAGACTCTTACATCCAAAGAAGAGAGGGCGCGAACATGAAATATTCGCTTTTCGGCGCCACGGGAACCGTCGGAAAAGCTCTGGCGGCACAGTTGGCAGCGCGGGGCCAATCCTTTCGCGTTGTCGGGCGTTCCCAGGAACGTCTGCGGCAGGACTTTCGACATTATGAGCCTCACGTCGAATACGTCCCGGCAGACCTGGGTGATTCAGACGCAGCGGCGCGCGCTGCTGCGGGCGTCGATACCGTTTTCTACACCGTTGGAGTTCCCTACACTCACTTTCAACAACATCCGAAACTCACGCGGATCGCACTTGCTGCCACAAAAGCCGCCGGAGTGCGTCGCTATGTCCACCTGAGCACCGTGTACCCCTATGGAGTGCCTCAGGAGGAGTTCGTCAGCGAATCTCATCCGCGGAATCCCAAGGCTTTCAAAGGACGTATGCGCAAGGAACAGGAAGATCTCGTTCTGGCCTTCGATTCCTGACCAACCCGCCAGCTCGGGAGAACGACTAATTCGTCTTCTTCGCAGGACCGGCATCATCTGGCCCAATGAAATTCACCACAAAAGGCGCAATTCCATTCACCTGCACTACGCCATCCCCCTTGCACTGCGCATAGTGCCGCATCTGCGCGGGCGCGGACGCGAACCCTCCGACGGGGATTTCTTTCATCGCGGCGTCGTCCCACTTCGCGCCCATTCCCAGCAGAAATGTGCCTTTAATCACCGTCACATTTTCCGTCGTCGGATGCCAGTGCGGCGCGATCTTTGTCCCGTCCGTGCAGGAAAGTCGAATCGTGTACGAGCGGCCAGCCGTCATCGGGTCGCCCTGTAGGACCGCAATCTTCATCGTTCCGCCCATCTCTACCGACGGCGTCCCTACCAGCGCTCCCGCCGGAATGTCCGTCCATTGCTCCGAGCCCGCCATCACTATCAGGTTGCGCGCCGCGCCCCCGCTCTTTTTCTCAGGAGCCTGCTGCTTCGCGGGCGGCGTCTGCGCCACTCCCGCAGCTGCCAGCAGCAAGCACACCACCAGTACACCAATTCGCTGTTTCGTCATGGGTGCATTTCCTCCGCACTTCAAGTTCTGACGTTTTGTTTTGTGACTGGACCTTGGGCCTTCCGCTACGCGGAGATTAGCACTCCAGCGTTCTACCTGCAATCCGAGCGTTTCTGTACGCTGGTGACCCATCGTCGGCGCCCCGGCGTTTCTCTGTAGTAGACTTTGCCCATGATCCGTCAGATCGCGCCTCAGTTCTTCAGCATCGACATTCCCAGCACTCTTGCCTATTACCAGGATAAGCTTGGCTTCAAGTGTTTGGGCACCTGGCACGACCCGCCGGTTTACGCCATCGTTGCGCGTGACCAGCATGCCATTCACTTCCGTTGTGCCGAACCTCCCACGCCTAACCCCAACAAATATTCCGACGAACTGCTCGACGCCTACCTATCCATCGAAGATGCGGACACCCTTTACGCCGAGTATGCATCTCGAGGTGTGGAATTCACGCGCGGACTTGCCAACACGCCATGGCACACGCGTGAGTTTGTAGTGAAGGATTGCGACGGCCGTCTGCTTGCATTCGGCGCGAAGTTGGACATTTAGTTAGCTCTGCGGACGGTAAGTTCGAACAATTTTTTGGGAGGTTCTGAGCCAATCTTAATTTCGGTGAGTTCTGTCCATTCGCCGCTCTCATTTATCCGTAGCACGGATTTGGTGGTGATCTGGCCCAAGGCAAAGCCCCAACTTATTCCTTTATCCTGGTCCAAAAGTTTCACTTCGCTTTCCAGAAAGCGGCCATCGTTGAAGGCGCGGATGCGATAAGTTGCAGTTTCGTCATCGAAAGAGATCACCCCGAAAGCCTGTAGAACAGAATGCCCGTCGGATTTTGTCCGCCCGACTCCTTCGATGACCAGTATCAAGCCATCGAGCTTGTACTGTGCTTCCTCACTCTGATGCAAATCCACCCATTCACCGGGACCGCGCAGAAGACGCGCCTCTCCATTCCATTTCCCGGCCAGAAATTCCAGCTCTTTCATCGCAGCACGCTGCGCGTTGAGGTCCGGAACTCGGGGCAAGTGACTCATTCAAGGCACAAATACCATCAAACACATTCGGAGGTTTTTGTTATCGTGGAGTTTCCATCAGGAAAAGACCTCATCAGTGATGAGAATGGGGATGCGGTGACACTGTATCGGGGGAACTCATGACTAGGCGTCCATGCCGGACTCCCTTTGTGCTGATGAGTTTGTCGGCTAGTTGTTGAACATCGCGAGACTTGCCCCGCAGGAGCACAACTTCAAGGCACGTATCGTGATCGAGATGGGCATGCAGCGTCGAGATGACAACTTCGTGATGTTCATGTTGCAGGTCGGCCAGTTTTTCGGGGAGAAGCCGCGTGTGATGGTCATAGATCAAAGTCACGGTTGCCACGACCGGAGCCGTCGAGGCCCCGACTGCAGTCCCCACAAGCCTGTCCCTGATGAGGTCGCGGAAGGCCTCGGATCGGTTGTCGTAGCCTTTTTCCGCGATGAATTTGTCAAAGCGATCGAGTAGTTCCGAGTCTAAAGAAACTCCGATTCTGCTGATCTGCGCCATGGGTGCCTCTTCGAATTCTTTCGGCCTTAGCGTAGCACAACAATTGTGGGCGCATCCGTGTGTGAAACCAGCCTGCGCTTGCGTCGCCGCTAGACCACCGGTTCGCCAAACCAGAATAGCGGTGATCCCCGTCACCGACCGGCCAGCTGCTCCGGGTAGAGCATGGGAATAGGTAACACGAAAGTTCATTTCTTGTTACGGCGCATTGACTCCAGTACTCTATTCCAGGAACGCATGATGCACAGACTATGGGTTACTACCCTTTTGCTGCTGCTGATCTTGCCGGCAGCACTCATGGCGCAAGATAAGCCTCATCCGCCTCAGTTATCAGGAACTGTCGTTGACGCGTCTGGCTCAGTGATTGCCGGAGCTACGGTGCAGGTTCAAAGCGCGAACGGTACTGTGCTGATTACGATACAGTCGGACGCAAACGGCTCCTTCGTCATTTCCAGACTCCCGGCAGGCAATTATCGGCTGGTGGTATCCAATCCCGGTTTTGAAGCCAAAGAAATCCCGGTCACCATAGGGACCACTGAGGCGCCGGCCCCGCTGCGCATCGCTCTGGCTGTCAGCTCCGTGAGCACCACCATAAAAGTGCAGGGCCGTCAGGATGATCTTGTCGGAATTGCCGATTCCGCCACCCAGGGAACGGTGGGCGCAACGGAAATCCAAGATCGTCCGATTCTTCGTTCGGGAGAACTTTTGGAGGCACTTCCCGGCCTGATCATCACGCAGCACGCCGGCGGCGGCAAGGCCAACCAATATTTTCTTCGCGGCTTCAATCTTGACCACGGCACGGATTTCGCCATTTTCCTCGACGGTATGCCGCTGAACCTGCCTTCACACGCGCACGGCGAGGGGTACGCGGACATGAACACTGTCATCCCGGAGTTTGTGCAGGGGGTGAATTACGAGAAAGGCCCTTATTACGCGGATGTCGGCAACTATGGCTCGGCTGGATCAGCCCATTTGGTATTTTTCAAGACGCTGCCCGAGAATTTCGTCGAGGTCGCAGGCGGGATGTATGGCTTTGGGCGCGTCGTTTTCGGAATCTCGCAAAAGCTCGGCAGGGGCACTTTGCTATACGGCGGAGAAGCGTATCACGATAACGGCCCCTGGACGCATCCAGACAACTATTACAAATTCAACGGCCTTGTAACCTATAGCCAGGGCGGAGCCACCGATGGATTCAGCATCACGGCCCGCGCTTACCATGGAACATGGCACTCGAGCGATCAAATTCCCGTTGATGCCGTTCCTCTCGTTGGTTACTTCGGCGCACTGAACCCGGCGGACGGTGGCGAGTCACAGCGTTACAGCTTGCAGGGTGAATGGCATCGGCAGGATGAACACTCCGCAACGAAAATTACGCTCTACGGGTTTTATTACGATCTCAATTTGTTCTCCGATTTCACTTACTACCTGGATGACCCCAATAAGGGTGATCAATTCGAACAGCAGGACAGGCGCTGGGTGGCTGGTCTGGACGCACAGCACACCATTTTCAGCCAATGGTTCGGGCGCAAGGTGGAAAATACGTTCGGCGTGCAGGTTCGCAACGATTGGGTTCACAACGGCCTTTACCGGACGGAAAATCGTGGGCGCACGGACAAGCTTGATGTCGTCGCCTGCTACACTGACCCGATCGCCCTGTGCGGTCCGGACGGGACCATCAACGGAAATTATCCGATTTTGCCCGCGGCCACGGATTTGAATGAATTTACGGACACGATGATCGGTTTTTATGTGCAAAATAATGTGCAGTGGTCGGAAAAATTCCGCTCGGTCGTGGCCCTGCGCGGCGACGAAGCAATATATAACGTCACCAGCTTGACTCCGCCTTATACCGCTACCGAATTGCCTGGTTCTCCGGTGATCAACTTTGCGGCTGCCAATTCCGGCACGGCCAGCAGTTTCCTGCTCAGCCCAAAAGGGAGTTTGATTTTTGGCCCGTGGTCCAAGACTGAATTCTATCTGCAGGGTGGATTTGGTCTTCACAGCAACGACGCGCGCGGCGCAACGCAAAGGATTGAACCGATTTCGCCGGACTATCCATTCCCAACGTTCGCCACGCGCATTCCGCCGCTGGTGCAGACCAAAGGCGCGGAGTTCGGTGTGCGCACTTCGGCTGTCCCCCATCTGCAAAGCACGCTTTCGCTCTGGTATCTATACAGTCATTCCGAACTGCAGCAGGATGGAGACACGGGAGCCACGGTTCCGTCATCATCGCCGAGCAACCGCTATGGCGTCGAATGGGCGAACTACTACACGCCGACGGAACATTTGGTTTTTGATTTAGACATGGCGGACTCTCGCGCCCAATTTACGCAAATCGACCCAGATGATGCGGCATATACCAACGTGCCTGGTGCCCCATATCCTGTGCAAGGCCCGGGCGGCAAGCTTGTTCCCGAAGCGGTTCAAGTGGTGATTTCATCGGGGATCACATTGCACAATTACAAAGGCTTTACGTCGAGCATCCGCTTGCGCTACTTTGGCCCGCGCGATTTGACGTCCGACGGAATAAACCGCTCAAATGCAACATTGTTGCTCAACGCTGGCCTCGAATATCAATTCAAAAAGCAATGGACCATTTCAGGCGATTTTCTTAATTTGCTTAATCGCCGCAATGACGACATAACCTACGCCTATGTCTCCCGAGTAGCGCCAACGGCCGGGCCGGAATTCACAAATGTTTTCCACCCCGCCGAACCGTTCCAGGTGCGATTCTCGTTGGCAAGAACCTTTAACTTTCGGTAGCGTTGGGAGCGATGGGGGCGCCTTCACCGATGGGGGCGCCTTCCATGTGCTCGGAGGCAAGAACTACTGGTTCGGAGCGGAGGAAGCCGGTTTATCGCCGGCAGAAGATACCGCGGCTTGGGAGACGACCAGGAATTTGAACGATGTTCCGTTAGCCTTGAACTTCATCATATTTTTGTCGAGCGTGAACTGAATAGGTGTATTAAGCGGAATAAGGTGTTGCTCGTCGGGCTTTGGCTGCCGAATCGTGTAGTCCGTGCTGCCGGAGCGCACGACATATTGATGGCACAGAAGATCAATATCCTGCTTCTTGGACTTCTTCGTGCCACACGAGACAGAAGTTTGCGAAAGGATGGTGCCGGACTGCGGTTTCGGACCGGCCGTGGAGATCGCCGCAGCCAGAGGCAGAGCGGCGAACACTGCTAGAAGCTTTTTCTTGTGCACTCCTGGGAAGAGAAAATCTCGATCGCAGCCCCACCCGGTTACTGGACGAGTAAGTCGAATGAAGTCGTTTTATCAAAGCAATTGCTCAATACTAGTTTTTTGCTCCCAACTCTTGGTAAGTTCGGCGACAAGTCCCGACGAGTCGCGTAACCGTACAACTCAAGTTCTAGGATGGCTCCGCTGCCGTGGTGTTGGGCGGCAGTGCCGCGAGATAGGCGGCGAAGCTTTCATTGAACAACGCGCCGGGCCGTTTTTCCCTCAGAAGTGCCACGGCGTCCTCACCTTTCATCCCGAGATAGGTCAGCACCAATCCCGCGACCAGAGCCGACCGGTTGAACCCCATGCCACAGTGCGCCAGAACTTTCTCGCCGTTGGCCACTAATCGAGCTCCAAACTTCGCGAGCGCGTGCAACTTGCACAAATCCGGCAGGTCATCATCGTTGATGGGAAAGTAGATATAGAGCATGTGATTGGGAATGTTTGGAATGCCCAAGTCAAGATCACCGTCCAGGTCGATCACCGCAGTGATGCCATAATCCTCAACCGGCTTCCAGTCATCGATCGACGGGGAAATAAACAAGTGACATTGCTCATCAACTGGTACGAGATCCATCGAAAGTTTCCCCACTTATGAATTCCAACAGTAACGATTTGACGGGAATGTTTCAATGCAAGTCCGCTAACCAGGAAAGTCCGTACCATAGCTGCTAAGTCCGGCTGCCCGGTGATTGCAGTCCGCAGATCATAGCTAAGCGCTCACTGCGTCCGATAAGATCCTTGCGAGTTAAACGATCGACGGAGACGCAAGCGTGACAACTCATAAATTCCGTAACGCTGTACGTGCAACAGTTTGGGCGATCCTTTTCGCAGCGACTGCTGGTGCACAATTGCATCCCCAGTCAGCGCCCCGGCTTCAAGGATCGGGTTATGGCACACATGCGCACCCTTGCATCGTTAGAAGTACATGACGCTGGCAGCAAGCGCGAACAGAGAGCCGCTCGCTACGTCGCGGGGCAAATGAAGAAGGCGGGCTTGTCGGTAACGAACGGGACCTTTGCGTTCCACTCCTTCACTCTTGAGGACGCGGTGCCTTCGTCTCTAACGATTTGCCGGATACAGTCTAGCTCGGAAAGTTGAAGAAGAGCTGATTGCCGTCGGGATCATCCACCACCAGGAGTCGGTAGCCCCACGAACCATCCTTAACCGAGACGCCCTTGGCCTCGAGTTCTGCACGCAGTGAGTCCAAGGCGGCGATCGCGGCCTCGCGCGTCTGCTGCTCCACGTTCAGGGAAATAAACATCAGCCCCTTGCCAACCTTCTCCGGCCACGTGTCGGCCAGGATAAGCGCGCAGCCCTGCCGGTCGACCTGTGCAACATGCACTCTGCCGTCCTCCTCGTACCGCCAGGGGTTCGTGAAGCCGAGCCGGTCAACGTAGAATTGGAGCGAGGCCTCAACGTCTCTCACGTGTAGGACGGGGCGCGCGAACCAGTCTGTCATAGGTTATATATCCTCGCATCAAGACAACTTTCTTCGGGCGTCTTGAGTTCTACGGCCATCTTAGAGGCAATCAGAAACCGGGAGAGCATGATTCTGTCCGAGTTTCATGTCAACTCCTGATAAGTCCGGAGATCGGAAGGGTTCGTTCCCGTACAAACTTGGGAGGTCACCCCGTTAACTGGGAGTTGACGAATCATCCTCGATGGGAGAGGTTTTTTAGTTATAGAATTATGCGGGTCGAGCGGACCGAGAACTTGGGGGTTTGGCTGGACCATGTTTGACGTCGACCAGTTCATCTTTGACTGTAAGGATGCCCTGCAGCAAGGTCAATCGCAGAGTTCTGTCCGTGAAGTCGTGGCCCGGGCGGTCGCTGGTCCTGCGGCAGTCTTGAAAGTCTTGGGCGAACCGCGGAAAGCGAAGATCCAAACCCTCTACCGGGCGGATAACCTCACAATACTCAATGTGATTTGGGCGCCATGGATGACTTTGCTGCCACACAATCACCAGATGTGGGCTGTCATTGGCATCTATACGGGACGCGAAGACAATATTTTCTGGCGTCGCGTGAAAGACGGCAAGAGCACGAAAGTGGAGGCTGCGGGCGCGAGAGCGTTAGCCGCGAAGGACGCGGTCCCGCTGGGGCACGACATCATTCATTCAGTGACCAACCCGATTCCGCGGTTCACAGGCGCAATCCACGTTTACGGTGGCGACTTTTTTGGCCCTGTCGGGCGCAGCGAGTGGGATGCAGAAACGCTCTTGGAACAAGCTTGCGACGGCGCGAGGATGGCACGCCGCTTCGAAGAAGCAAATGCCTCTTTAAGAAAAACTCTTAAGGACTCCTATTCTTCCAGCGGCTCGTAAACAAATGACAATATGACCATCGATGCGTGACCGTTATCCTTGCTAACTGTGTTGAGAGCGTGGAAAGGTGCTGCAGGGATGGTGGCGTGTCCCTTGCTGACCTGCCAACCGGATAGATAACCATGACAACCGAACGTACTCATGATCCGTTGCTTTGGACCAGCATCCTCATCGCGCTCTTGGTTGCCGTCACGGCGGTAGCGGGAATATTCTGGCCGGCAACGTATGCGAGGGAAACCCCCTATTCACGCGCTGGGGCCATCGCCAGCGATATCGTGGACCTGTCGTTGGTCGTTCCGGTCTTGCTGATCAGTGGGATCAAAGGATCTCGAGGCTCGATTCCTGCGCGTTTGGTCTGGCTGGGCACGCAAGGCTATCTGTTATACAACTTCGTGATTTACGCGTTTGGCGTGCACTTCAACGCGCTGTTCTTGGTCTATAGCGCAACGCTGGGTTTGTCTTTCTACGCCACGCTATTCAGCCTTCCGTTCATTCCTCTCGAGCAAATCGCCCGGGCCTGTGATCCCAGTGCGCTGCGTAAGACGATCGCCATCGTGTTTCTCGTTCTAGCCGTATCGACCGCTGCCTTCGACTTGCGCGAGGACATATCCGCGATCCTGGCGGGACGAGTCCCCCAAAGTGTCACCGACCTGAACGTGCCTGTAAATTTCGTGCATGTTCTGGACCTCGTGTTCCTCTTGCCCGCCCTAGGCATAACTGCAGCTCTTTTGTTGCGCAGGAAGCCGGCCGGTTACGCGCTTGCGCCAGTGTGCCTGACTCTGCTGGCGATCATGAGCATTGAACTTGCAAGCATCGTAGCGGTCATGGGCCGCAAGGGTTTTGGGATGAATCTCCCCATGATCATCTCTTTCCTGGTGTTGGCTGTCGGCTTTACGGTTCTGCTGTGTTTCTATCTCTCATTGCTAAAAGCTCGGGTCACCGGCGAACCCGGCCTGGCGAGATCCCCGGAAAAACACTAGAGAATTGTCGGCGCACCCATTATGCTGTGGCGCATATTCAGAAAGGAGCCACTCCCAGTGGCTTCAGGTCAATAGCCTTAGACACGTAACGCATGAGAGGTTGCGTCATGGAATCCACGTCTGGGCAAAACAATCTGAAACCCCTGGCAGAGAGTTACCAGGGCGGGGAAGCGGTAGACTTCTCTTTGGTCTTGGGCGGACCGCTATATCAGCTTCTTCGGAAGTCCCATCTCGAAGGGGACGCACTGGAGTTGCTGCATCGCCGGATATTTGCATCCATCCTTCTCACGTGGTTCCCGCTGCTCCTTCTTTCTGAATTCGCCACCACTGTCGGCGGGGCTGCGCGGATTTCCTTCTTCCACGACATCGAAGTGCACGCCCGGTTTCTTGTGGCACTCCCCGTTCTCATCGGCGCGGAATTACTCGTTCATTCGCGTATCCGCGCCACCGTGCGGCGCTTCGTCCAATGGCGGATTGTGCTGCCCAGAGACATTCCTCTCTTTCACAAGGCGATCGAGTCCGCCGTCAAGATCCGCAATTCGGTCTCCGTCGAGCTTGCCCTTCTAGCCGCCGTTTATACATTCGGCTTGTGGGCCTGGAGTGCCAGGAACGTGTCTGGCCTCGCAACCTGGTATGCCCTGCCCGGGGGGAGGTGGAAACTCACCCCGGCGGGTTACTGGTATGTGTTTGTAAGTCTCCCTGTCTTCCAGTTCATTCTCTTGCGCTGGTACATGAGGCTCTTGATCTGGTTTCGGTTTCTTTGGCAAGTGAATCGGATCGAACTGAATCTTCTGCCGACCCATCCTGATCGCTGTGGAGGATTGAGTTTCGTAGGAAAGAGTTCCTACGCTTACGCGCCAATCCTCTTTGCGCAGGGCGCAATTCTCGCCGGGATTGTAGCCGATCGCGTTCTTTATAGTGGGGAAAGCCTGCAATCCTTCAAGTTCCAGATTGGCGGATTCATCGTCTTCTTCGTCGTCGCCGTTCTTGCGCCGCTCTTGATGTTCACTCCCCGGATGTCGCGTGTAAAAAGGCAGGGACTGGCGGATTACGGTCTGTTCGCGCAGCGATACGTCGAAGGCTTCGATCAAAAATGGGCCCGTGACACATTTCCTTCCGGGGAACTGCTCGGAACAGGGGATATACAGTCCCTCGCTGACCTTGGCAATAGCTATCAGGTTGTGCGCGAAATGCGTGTTGTTCCCTTCGGGCTGCAGGACGTTTCACGTTTGGCCCTTGCCACAGCAGCTCCCTTATCGCCCCTTCTGCTTACGATCTTCTCTTTCGAAGAGCTGATTATTCGTGTCGTGAAAGTTATCTTCTGATGATGTTTCCTGGAGCAGGGAATTACTGCCCATGAACAAACGGCTGCTTCTCGCCTGCCTCGTTCTAGCCGTTCTTCACGCCCCGAACCGGACCTGCGCCCAGTTCACCGATCCGCGCACCTACGAAGACACTCCCGTCGGGACAAATCAGCTGGAGCTGGCTTATGCCTACGCGCATGCCAACTCTTCGCTGGATACTTCGCTCATTATCGCGGGCGCAAAACTTAATCTCAATCAAGGGATCATCGACTACACCCGCTATTTCGGGTTCCTTCACCGCATGACGTGGGTGGAGGCCGGTGTTCCAATTGCTGGGCTTGGCGGCTCGGTCAGCGGCACGAACATCCAGGGCTCCGTCACTGGCGCGGGTGACTCCAGCTACTCGCTGGGCATGTTGCTGAAGGGAGGTCCCGCGCTCAGCGTGGCGCAGTTCGAAAACTACAAGCCGGCTACCACTTTGGGTGTGAGCCTCGCCATCACCGCCCCCACAGGCCTGTACCGCCCCAACAAGATTCTCAACCTGGGTTCTGATCGCTGGTCGTTCAAGCCCGAATTCGCGTTTTCGCACCCGTTCGGGCCTGAGCAGAAGTGGGAGTTCGATGCTTATGCGAACGCCTATTTCTACACAAGCAACGTGTCCTATCATGGAAAGGGGATCTTGCAGCAACAGCCCCTCCCGGGAGTCGAAGGACACATCAGCTATTCTTTTAACGACAGCATCTGGGCCTCTCTTGATACGCGCTACTCCTTTCGCGGCACTACGCTCGTCGACGGCGTCCCTCAGAACGATGTACAAGAGAATTTCATCTTGGGCAGTGAGCTGAATGTTTCCCTTAATTCGCGGAACTCGCTGGTCTTCGAGTTCGCCAAGGCGCTTGTGCATAACAATGGCCCAGCCGTTGTCGGCTTCAGCGTGAAGTACGACTACACGTGGGCTAGGTCCCCAGACAAGTCGCGGTAACCGGCTTGCCGCCAGCTTAGGTACTACTTTTGCGTCCCAGAAATTCTTGGCATTTTCTCTTTAGGAGGTGGCGGCTTCAGCCCCTGAAGAAGTGGCTCCGCTTCTGTCGTTTCTATTTATGAGACAAGTTCTAGTTATTTCCGGGACGCCACACTACCATCCACTTTTCTCCTAACCCCGTCTATACGGACTTATAGAGCGGGATACTTGAAGCATCTCTGGCTGGGTGTCACGTTCGTCCCACATCCTCGCGCAGTTCAGGCAGAGCTTCACCACGCAAATAATCACCTTCGGCTCACCCTTGGAGGTATCGCCAATCCGGGAGGCGCGTCGCACGGTTTCCGCCTGCCTGGGGCAGCCATTGAACTGCGGCGACTGCGCGGGGTCATCGGGAAAGAACACTTTGGACTGACACTGTGCCATGGCCAAGCACCGCCATTTCTTGTTCCACGAAGGCAACGTCTTACTTCAATCGGTGGCGGTTCGCCTGGAGAGATAAAAAATGCTCGGAATTCCAAGCAAAGCCCTGGAAGCTCGGTAAGGCACCGAAAAAAACGGATGGGCGTCTCCTTAGGAGTGGCCGCGCGGGAGCCACCGTAGGCCAAAAGACGGTCAGCTTAGGGGCCTATTCACCTTGTGCTAGAATCCGCTCCCATGCCCGCCGAGTATGAGATCGATTCGGAACATCGAATCGTGCGGGTGCATTGCTGGGGCGACGTTACATTTACGGAGTTGATGGAAGGCAGACTGCGCCTCATGTGAACGATCCGGCATTCACATCGTCCGGCAAAGTTGTGACATAGGCCACTGACTGTTGTTTGCGTGACCTTTTGACGTTTGTTAGTATTCCTCAACTCTCTTTACATGGCTGTTTCGCGCAAGCGAAGCATTGTACCTTCGCCATCCAGGTTCTGTTTGCAGGCTAGGAAGCAAATTAGGGGAACGGCAAATGGTGTGGGCTCGGCGTCCGGTCGGGGTCCTTCTCACGTTCATTTCTGGACACAAGGCTAAAGGGAATAGTCATGACTAATAGGAAAAAGATTATTGCAACAGCATCCGTCGTTGTCGGCGCCGCTGCCTTTGCCGCTTTCACAATTCCCATTAGCGTGCCGTCGGGTGGCGCTTCGGAAAAAGTCGGCTCACCCCATTACTCGGAATCGTTGCAAGGGACCAGCATCCCCGAAATGCCGCCGAAGTTTGGTGGCGTAATTAAGGACACCGCTGCTGAGTCCACACCCTGGTGGCCGCCCTCGATTCGTCCACCGAAAGACGCGCCCAATGTCGTGATCATCATGCTCGATGATGCAGGCTACGGCGCGGAAAGCACCTTCGGCGGCGTCATCCCCACCCCCACGATGGATCAACTGGCGAAAACGGGGCTGCGCTACACAGCATTTCATTCGGCGGCGTTGTGTTCCCCGACCCGGGCGGCTTTGATTACCGGTCGCAACCACCACTCCGTACACTTTGGCATGGTATCGGAAGGGTCTACGGGCTATCCAGGGTACAACTCCATCATTAATAAGGATACGGCCACGATTGGCGAGATCCTGAAAGCCAACGGATACTCCACCTCTTGGTTCGGCAAGGATCACAACGTCCCTGGATGGATGCAGACGCAAGCGGGACCCTTCGATCAGTGGCCCAATGGAATGGGCTTCGAATATTTCTACGGTTTCGTCGGTGGGGATTCGAGCCAGTGGCAACCAGATCTCGTGCGCAACACCACTCCGATCGAGCCCTACCTCGGCAATCCCTCCTACAACATGATTACCGCCATGGCCGACGAAGCCATCGGCTGGATGACTCAACTCAACGCCATTGCTCCGGAAAAGCCCTTCCTCCTTTATTACGTTCCTGGAGCCACTCACGCACCTCATCACCCCAAGAAGGAGTGGGTGGACAAGTTCAAAGGCAAGTTCGACATGGGTTGGAACAAGATGCGTGAACAGATTTTCGAAAACCAAAAGCGCCTGGGCGTGATTCCGGCCAACGCACAACTGACTCCGTGGCCGGACAGCGTGCCGCAGTGGGATTCCCTCACCCCCGAACAGAAAAAGATGTATGCGCGCCAGGCCGAAGTTTACGCAGGGTTTCTCGCATACACGGACTACGAAATTGGCCGCGTGATCAAATCCATCCAAGACATGGGCAAGCTGGACAACACGCTGATTTTTTACATCGGTGGAGACAACGGCGCCAGCCCGGAAGGCACAACCTCAGGAACTCCCAACGAGTTTGCCGCATTCAACAGCGTCCCCGTGTCCGCGCACGACCAAATGAAGTGGTACGACGAATGGGGCTCGGACAAAACTTTCCCGCACTATGCCGTCGGCTGGGCGTGGGCCTTTGGCACTCCCTTCAAGTGGACCAAACAAGTGGCCTCCCACTTCGGTGGAACGCGGCAGGGCATGGTGATCTCCTGGCCAAAGCGCATCAAGGACGCAGGCGGCATCCGCACTCAATTCCACCATGTCATTGATGTGGTGCCGACGATTCTCGAGGCGTGTGGGATTCAAGCGCCGCAGATGGTCGATGGGATTCCACAAAAGCCCATCGAAGGCGTCAGCATGGTCTACACCTTCGACAAAGCCAACGCCAACGCTCCTTCGAAGCGTTCTACGCAGTACTTCGAAATTCTGGGCATGCGCGGCATTTATCATGACGGCTGGATGGCCTCCACTACACCGCCGTATGTTCCGTGGGCCGCGTTCGAAAACCTGCCGCAAAAAGCGCCCAAGGACATCATGAACGGCTACAACTGGGAACTCTACAAGCTGGACGAAGACCCGACGCAATACAACGACGTTGCCGCCAAGTATCCAGACAAGCTAACAGAGATGAAGAAGATCTTCATGGAGGAAGCGGCCAAATACGACGTGCTTCCGCTGGACAACACGACGCTCCCGCGCTTCCTCAAGCCGCGTCCGAGTGTCGCTGGCAATCGCACCGTCTACACCTACACCGGCGAAATCAGCAATATTCCAAAGTCGGGCGCACCTTTTATCCTCGACCGCTCTTTCACCATCACAGCCGATATAGATATCCCGAAGGAGGGCACTGAAGGCATGCTCGTCACCGAAGGCGGCCGATTCGGCGGCTACGGCTTCTACCTCCTCAAGGGTAAACCGGTTTTCGTCTACAACTACGTCGACCTCGAGCGTTGGCGCTGGGAAGGCAAGAACGCTCTACCTCCCGGGCATCACATCCTCGTCTTCGACTTCAAGTACGACGGTATTGGCTTCGGTCACGGCGGCTCCGGCACACTAAAAGTTGACGGCAGCACCGTCGCCTCGCGGTCCATTCCGAAGACCATGCCATTCCTCATGCCCGAAGACGAAACCTTTGACGTGGGTGTGGACACCCGCACTCCCATCGATGACAACGATTATCAGGTGCCGTTCCGGTTTCAGGGACACCTGAACAAACTGACGGTCGAATTACATCCTTTCAAGGGCACACTGGCCGAAATTCTCGCATTCAAGTATCAGACCCAAGATTAGGAGCGTACTTATGCAACGAACCTTCGATGTAAATCGCCGTCCCGTTCAACAGAATCGGGCTCTCATTCGCAAAGTTTTGTTAGCGTTTGGAGTCGTGAGCTTGCTTGCCGCGGTGTCAACGCTAGGGCAGAACGTGGACCTTCAGCAGAAGCTGGCAGCGGTGAAGCAATCCAGCGCCGAGAACAAGCAAAAGCTGCTGCAGTACCAATGGATTGAAACGACACAACTCACTCTTAAGGGAGACCAGAAACCACCGACGAAGAATGCCTGCAGATACGGCCCGGACGGGCAGGTCCAAAAAACTGCGATGGGCGCCCCTCCTCAACAGCCGAGCGGCGGCAGAGTGAAGCAAAAAGTGGTCGAGAAGAAGAAGGCCGAGATGAAGGACTACATGGACGACGTGAAGGCAGTTATCGGCTTGTACATTCCACCTGATCCCGGGCGCATGCAGGCAGCCTACCAAGCCGGTAATGTGGCTCTGAATCCGGCCTCAGGCGTGGTCAACCTGGTCTTCAGCAATTACGCGCAGCCTGGGGACAAGATGACCCTGACGTATGACCCTGCCACAAAAAAGATCACTGCGCTAAACATCGACACGTACATGGGTCAAGAGAAGGACAAGGTCACCATGCAAGTGCGAATGGGCACGCTGCCGGATGGCACCAATTACGCGCAGCAGACTGTCTTGAACGCGACAGCAAAACAGCTCACTGTGACCACAACCAACTCCGATTATCAGAAGCTCTGACCCTCTTGCCCTCTTTCGCTCAAAGAGTTAGCGAGCGGCGCAAATGACAGCAAAACTTTTACTGCGATTAACTGCACTGGCAGAAGGCGGGATGGCTTTAGCATTTTTGCTCATACCATCACTGCCATCTCAGCTGCTTTTCGGTGAAGCACCCCGGGCGGCCTTGACGGTGATGCTCGGACGCTTGCTTGGGGCCGCGGTGCTCTCCCTGGCCATCGTGTGTTGGTGGGCTAGCTTTGACGCGGAAAATCCCTTGGCGTACAGCGTAATTAAAGCGATGTTGTTTTATAACTTCACCGCCGGGGCGCTGCTTGTCTCCGCTCGATTTTGGCTTGGACTGTCTGGAGTCTTACTTTGGCCTGGCGTCGCGGCTCACGCCGTACTTGGTGGATGGTGCATCATGGCAGTGAAACGCAGGTGACCTGCATCTCAGTTGAAATGTAAGTGAAAATCTAACAATCCCTGATCTGTCGGCTAAGCGAACATCTTGCGGCCTTTCCAGCCCGGGCCGCAAAAGGGCCCAAAAGCTGCCATGCTATTGTCGCTCTGGCTCACATACTGTCTGCGTCGGCAGGAACTACCGCACGTCCATCACCACCAGCGTGATGTCGTCCTGCTGTGAGTGCGATTCCGGGGCCCCGTTACATTTACGGAGTTGACGGAAGGCAGACTGCGCCTCATGAACGATCCGGCATTTACGTCGGATTTCTCCCTGTCATTCGACTGTCGGGAGGTTCCACAGAGCGTACTCACATCTGCCCAGGTTCGAGAGATCGCAAGCTATTTGCCGCTCGGCCGTGGGTCTCGGGTCGCTATCGTCATAGCACACACGGCATCCTTTGGCTCGGCACGCATGTTTCAGACTCTCCGCGAGGTAAGCCGGGGCCAGGAGCAAGTCCAAATCTTCACAAATAGGGATGAAGCGGAGGCTTGGCTCAGACTTCACAAAAATTCGAAGTAGCTTGCCGCCTTACCGGAAAGGTTCCTTCCAATACGAACTTGGGAGATTACGCCGTTAATCGGTACTTGGACGGTTCAGTAGCGGGGTTATCCGCCCAACCCAACGCTGTCCCTTGTCTCGAGAAATCATCCGACACATCCTGGACAGAGACTCTACAACTAGTGCGAGGTGGCACTGCCTTGTGAGGAAGACTTCTCCGGGTACATGCGCTCAAACTCCGGTTCTCCATGAAGAAGGGTCAAGTCGGGGTCCCGCCGCGCCCATACAGAATCCTTGGAGCCCGCTTCCCAGGCCTGGCGCAAGGTATCGAGGGCCTCCGTTTTCTTTTTTAGGAGGCAGTAGACGCAAGCTGCGTTATAGAGAATCGAGGCTTCGTTAGCGCGCAGCGTGACGGCCAGGTTGAGCTCGCGCAAGGCGTCTTCTTCTCGGCCCAATTCGGCGTAATCAGCGCCTAATAAAATTCGCGCCCGCGCATCTTCGGGTACATGTTTCAGTTGGTTCTCGAGCGCTGCAACCCTTCGGAACCTCATGCTGTGCATGGAATCGGTTCTTTCCATGGCGCCGAGAGTATTTATGATCGGTACGTAAACGTTATAGTCTTCGCCGCTCACTTCGATGGCAGCTTCCGCAATGTCCACAACTTCTTGGTACCGGCCTGCGGCGAATAGGCTGCGGCAGAGCAGGTAATAGGCGCCGTCGCAGTCACGTTTGCGCTCGATAGCCTTTTTGACCATGCGTACGGCTTCGTCATACAGTCCAGCGGCGTAGAGAACCCAAGCCTGGCTGACATGCGTTTCGGGCAGGTCCCAGCGCAGCGCCACGGCCTTCCCGGAAGCCTCCCGCGCCCGTTCGACCCACACCTCATCGCGGCTGAAGAAGGAGTAGTACATCGCGCAGGCGTTGGCGCAGGAGGCGTAGGCCAGTGCGAAGCTGGGGTCAAGCGCCACCGCATTATCGAACATCTGCAAGGCGAACTCGATGTCCTGACGGGTAAGGCGCCGAGCGTAGCGCTTGCCGCGCAGGTAAAGGTCGTAGGCTTGCAGGCTCTCTGTGGGCTTGTCGGACAGGGCCTCCAGTTCCTGAGGAGAAAGCGTGAGGCGCAGGGCTTCGGCAATCTTGCGGGCCATTTCGTCCTGTACTTCAAAAACGTCCTTCATCTCCCGGTCGAAGCGTTCCGACCAGAGTGGGAAATCGGTGCGCGTGTCCACGAGCTGGGCGCTGATGCGTAGGCGCGCGCCAGCGCGGCGTACTGTGCCGGTGAGAACGTATCCCGCGCCCAGCTGCTGGCCAATTTGCGCAGGGGTCACCGGCTTGTCTCGGAAGGCCAGAACGGTAGGCCGGGAAAAGGTGTTCAGTCCCCGGATTTTGGAGAGCTCGGTAATGACGTCCTCGGTGATGCCGTCGCGCAAATATTCGTCTTCTTTAACACCACTCTGATTCTCGAAGTAGAGCACGGCAACCGACTTCCTCGATGGCACGGAGGCAGCAGGAAGCACATTCGACGCCGCGCTCTTCTCGGCCCCCGGGCGGCGGTTCGAATCAATGTCTCGTTTGAGGCGCTTCAGGTCGGCGCGAAATTCGGCGGCGGTCTGGTAACGCAAGTCAGTATCTTTCTCCAGTGCCTTGCTAAAAATATTTTCCAGGGCAGAGGGCAATCGCGAATTCAACTTTGTCGCCGGAGTTGCTTCGGAATGCAGAATCCCGTCGAAGATTAGTGCAACGGTCGAACCGGAGAAAGGAACCGCACCTGTGCACATCTCGTACAGCACGACGCCAAGCGAGAACAAATCCGAACGTAGGTCCAACTCCTCGCCACGGGCTTGCTCTGGCGACATGTATGCCACTGTACCTATGGAGCTACCTGGGCTCGTGAGCAGTGCGTTGTCCGCAATGCGTGTCTGAGTGCGCAGCGAAGCTTCGTTCATGCTCTCCGTCGCCAGCTGTCGCTGGTTTGCCAGCTTTGCTAGGCCAAAGTCCAGTATTTTCGCCGGGCCCCGGTTAACCAGAAAAATATTCGCAGGCTTGATGTCGCGGTGCACGATGCCCTTGGCGTGGGCAGCTTCGAGGCCGTCGGCAATCTGGATGCCGATGTCCAAGAGCTCGGATATTTCGACGGGTTTCCCGATAATGCGGTGCTTCAGAGTTTGGCCCTCCAGCAGCTCCATGGCGATGAAGGGACGGCCTTCGAACTCCCCAATATCGTAAATGGTGCAGATATTGGGGTGATTGAGCGAGGACGCGGCACGTGCTTCGCGACGGAATCGCTCAATGGCCTGAGGGTCCTGGGAAATGTCGTCGGGAAGAAACTTCAGGGCAACACTACGGCCGAGCCGGGTGTCCTTGGCTTTGTAGACCACGCCCATTCCGCCGCCGCCCAATTTCTCCTGGACGGT